>Ga0129317_1000312_pt1 | contig 55779 bp, 44 predicted proteins | sample Cm1ome_FD_94430 | JGI IMG/M metagenome (GOLD analysis project Ga0129317, IMG submission 94430) | Eastern black-and-white colobus group fecal microbial communities from Wisconsin, USA - Cm1105 metagenome | ecosystem: Host-associated > Mammals > Digestive system > Large intestine > Fecal | place... | reverse complement strand
TACACTCGACAACTTCGAGGAAGCCTACTGCGGAGAGTGGGATAGCGAAGAAGACTTCGCCCGCCACATCGTCGAAGAATGCTACAATCTTGAAAAGATGATGGGCAGTCTCGCTAACTATTTTGACTACGAAGCCTTCGCACGCGAGCTGTTCGATTGGGACTATACAATGGGAGCGAACAATAACGTGTTCCGCAGAATCTGACCCTCAAACCCCTCCACATCAAGGGCTTTTCCGAAAGGAAAGGCTCTTTTTGATTAAAATTCTACTCTTACGGCGTGTCCGTCCTTATCAAAAATAACAGTCGCCGACATTTCTTCTTTTACTCCGTGTTCATTGGTTACTGTAAACCTATGCAAAAGAAAATAACGTTCATGGTCAGAAGATTTGTTATAATCTCCCTGAATCCAGCCATTCCCATTATAGGAAGAAGGATTGGAGAGTTTACTCTTTATTAGAGTTATTGCCTCTACCTTTGCTGAAGTCTGCAACTCTCCATTTTCTATTAAGGTTGAGCCTTTTTTACCTAAAAAGGCGAATCCAAATACAAGTAGTGCTACTACTATGAGGGTTATGAAAACAGATTTTTTTATTCCAAAAATCCTTTTTTCAGGGTAATTCGGATTATGTACCGCATTACCACACTTTGCACATACTACATCCCGGAATTCGTCTTGGTCCTCTGGAATATTGACATAATTTCCACAAAACGGACAATCGACCCCCCTCTTACGTTTTCTTTTTATTCCATTGGATTTATTCGTTTCACTCGCACTCGTATTTCTTCTTGGGGGTACATTAGTAGCTGTATCTTCCGTATTATTAGGTGAAACCAATTTGGCAGCAATGAGCACAGCCATTGCAGGAGACTGAACTCTCTTAACATACGGCTCCAGTGCTTTAGTATTGAATATTGTTAATGCACAATACGCCTTATATAATGAAGAAACCATTATACTGAACGGCTCATTAGTGGAGTCGCGTACTCCACAAATAATCCCATTCATAACTTCAATATTAGAATATTTTACACCGGTGATACTTTCTGCATTGTTAATCTTCTTTAACTCATCAATAAACTCAGCTTCAGAAAGTTCCCCAGTTCTTTTGTATGTTATATTCTTAAAAGCCATAATCTAAAAATTTCTGCAAAGTTACGAAATTTTCATGAATTTTCCTGTCTTTTCCACGCCTTATATATAGCTGTAGAGTCAAGTGGCAAGTGCAAAATTAATGAATCATTTTGTAGAACTCAATTTTTGGAGTAGAAAAGCCTAATTTTTTCTTAGGGAAATCGTTTATCAGATACTGAACCTTGTTCAACTCTTGCTGTGATATCTTTCTGAAATCAGTGCCCTTAGGGAAAAACTCACGGAAGATTTTATTGGCGTTTTAGCTTGAATCGCATTCAAAGTGGTCGTTACGCAGTTGTTGTTCACAACATTATATTCATCTATTACAATCCCTTTACCGATATTTTACGTCACGTTTGTTTGACGGATCAGCGGATTTTTCTTGTAGAATATTGTCAAAATAAGCGTTTATCTCAGCGTCCTTATCTTGCTCGAAAGTAAATGCATTCAGACCAAATCGTTTGTCTTCATCGTTGATGAGTCTTTGTGCATCATTGCCTTTTAATCTTATAAGGATGCTTTCGCCAGCCGTAGAGCCAACCGAAGGGATATTTTTCCAGGTATTGCCATATCTGCCATATGTGTACACCGTTAAGGATGCTCCTTCACCTGTTGACAGAAAAACGTGTCCCCAACTATTTGTTTCAATGTACACAATGGGACGTTCGCCGGTGGGGTCGGTGAAGCGGAGGGGGTTGGCGGTCGATGATTCTTGTCTGCAGGTAGTGGGCGGATGTTGGTCGGGGGGTCAGTCGGTGGGGGAGATTATGGCGAGGAAGGCGTTCTCGTCGATGATGGGGATACCGAGGGTGCGAGCCTTTTCGAGTTTGGTCGGGCCCATATTCTCGCCGGCGAGGATGTAATCGGTTTTGCGCGAGATTGAGCCGACATTTTTGCCGCCGTGCTGCTCGATCATCTGCTTGTACTCGTCGCGGCTGTGTAGGGCGAAGACACCGCTGATGACTATCGACTTGCCGGCCAGGGCGTTGCTGACGGGCGCGGTGTCTGTGGCAATCGCCATCTGCACGCCGGCTTGGCGCAGCCGTTCGACCATTTCGCGGTTGGTGTCCTGCGCGAAATATTCGATGATGCTTCGGGCTATGATTTCGCCCACGTCCTCGATGGCTTGCAGTTCGGGCAGGGTCATGGACATTAGGCGGTCGATGCTTCCGGCGGTACGGGCTACTTTCTTGGCTGTGGTTTCGCCCACATTGGGTATGGACAGGGCAAATAGTACGCGTTCGAAAGGCACGGTGGTGCTGGCGCCTATGCCGTCGATGACGCGCTCGGCACTGCGTCGGCCAAATCCTTCGAGGTGCTCGATGTCGCTCACTTGCAGAGCATATAGGTCGGCGGGCGTCTTTACCTTGCCTATATTGTACAACAGCTCGGCGGTCTCGGCGCCTATGCCATCGATGTTCATGGCGTGGCGGCCTACAAAGTGCTCGATGCGTCCGACGATTTGCGGCGGGCAGGCCCATTTGTTGGGGCATACCCATGCGGCTTCGCCTTCGACGCGTACCAGCGGGGTGCCGCATTCGGGGCAATGGGTGACGAAGACCACGGGGGCGCTGTCGGCGGGACGCTGTGATATGTCCACGCCGGTAATTTTAGGTATGATTTCGCCGCCTTTTTCGACATATACCATGTCTCCGTTGTGTATATCGAGGCTGCGCATTACATCGGCGTTGTGCAGCGAGGCGCGCTTGACGATGGTGCCGGACAGCAGCACCGGGTCGAGGTTGGCCACCGGGGTGATGGTACCCATGCGCCCGACTTCGAAGGATACGAAGTTCATACGGGTGAGGGCGCGTTCGGCTTGGAATTTATAGGCGATGGCCCAGCGCGGCGATTTGGCGGTAAAACCGAGGTTGAGCTGCTGTCGCAACGAATTGACTTTGAATACCAGGCCGTCCGTAGCTACGGGCAACTGCTTGCGTGCGGTGTCCCAGTAGGTTATGTATCGGTCAATCTCGTCTATATTGTGCAGCAATGTCATAGCATCGCTTACCTTGAAGCCCCATTGACGCACGCGCTGCATATTGTCGTAGTGGTTGTCGCAGGGCAGGTCCTCGCCAAGCAGGTAATAGAAATATGCATCGAGGCCGCGACGAGCCACTTCTGCGGGGTTGAGCAATTTCAGTGTTCCGGCGGCAGCGTTGCGCGGGTTTGCGAAGAGCGGATCTCCGGCGTCTTCGCGCTCGGCGTTGAGGCGGTCGAAGGCCGTCCACGGCAGAACAATCTCACCGCGCAATTCGAACATCTCGGGCCAGTCCGAGCCTTGGAGTGTCAGCGGAATGCTGCGTATGGTCTTGACGTTTTCGGTGACGACATCTCCGCGCACGCCGTCGCCTCGAGTGACTGCACGCACCAGACGTCCGTGTTCGTATATCAACGATATGCCCGTGCCGTCAAACTTCATTTCGCCTACGATGGCGACATTGGATTCGGCGGCGAGGTCGCGTCGTATGCGCGTGCCCCAAGTGTCGACTTCCTCGACCGAATAGGTGTTGGCCAGAGACAGCATAGGGTAGATATGTGCGACTTGTGCAAATCCGCGAGTAAGGTCGCTGCCGACGCGGTGCGTGGGTGATAACGGGTCATCATACTGCGGATATTGTCGCTCGAGATTCTCGAGGCGGTGCATCATTTCGTCGAATTCGCGATCCGAAATTGTTGGGGCGTTGAGTACGTAGTAGTTGTGGTTGTGCTCGTTGAGTTCGAGGCGCAGGCGCTCGATTTCTGCGCGTATGCCGGCTATATTGTCCATCGTGGTATATTGTGTGCTGTTGATGTGCAAATTTAGCGATTTTTTCTGTAAAAACGAGTGCGCCTGTGTATGTGTCGAAACGAATGTCTTTGAAGTATACGACCAAGGCAAATAAAGTGCTAAATTTGCAGTCTCAAAAGCGAGAACATCATATATCAAATAATTTGTTCAATGAAAGCGTTAATTAAAGTCGGAGTTGTACTCAATCTCCTTATCGGCCTCGGCCACCTGCTGTGCATGGCTGCGTTGGATAAGATTTTTGCTATTTACGGCATCAGTGATGTTATGGATCGGATAGCGCAATATGGGACATATTTGCCTTATGTCATTACGGTCATTATTGCCGTGGCCTTTTTTGTAGTTGCTCTTTACGGAATGTCAGCGCTCAAGGCCATTCCTCGTCTGCCGTTGCAGACCACAGCTATGTCGACTATAGTTATAGTCTTTTCGGGCCGTGTAATTTGGGGACTTACGATGCTTGTACCGCATTTTACGTGGCTCGAATTATCATCGACAATCGTAGCGCTGTTGCTTGCCGTATGCTACCTGCCGTATCTGTGTAGTAGTAAGATACGCGATTGAAATACAGCGTGTTGGTGTGTAAATATTTGACTTTGCAACTTTGGTTTCTGCCCATCGTTGTCTGTGTAAGTAGTGCGGATTGTGCGTTGGCACGATGCGGATTAGGAAAATAATGACTAACTTTGCGGTAAAACATCTGCACTGATATGAACGAAGACGATATAAAGGCACTGGCCTCGGATTGCGACGGCCTTGCCAATTACGAATACCTGGCCAACAACATCGGGCGCTGTGATGATGACATTCCGGCCATCATTGACAATATGCAGCGAGTGGATCTTACCGGCCAATATATGGCCAGCGCGGCGCGATTTCTGCACGCTATAGATGCCGAGCATTACGCCGAGGCGGTACGTCGCCTTGTGGCGCTGACCATAGATCGCGACCGCGAGCGCCGCTACTTGGGCGATCTGATGACGAGCATTTACGGTGAAGACTATGCCGAGAGGACGCCACAGCTTATAGCTACGGACAATAACTTCCGCCGTATGTACAAGCGTCTGTTTCCCGACAGCCCTATGTAATACGCCGGTACATACTTAAGACAACACATATAATTATACACCAATGATTAAGCAAATATTGGGTGTCATGGCCATAGCAACGGCACTGACGGCATGCGCCGGCAAGAGTGCCGACAACGCTAACGCCGCGGCCACAGACTCCGTCAAAGCACAGACAACAATGACAAATCCTGACACAACAGTACTCATCAAGACCTCCGAGGGCGATATCACCGTCCGCGTCTATGGCGATACGCCCAAACACCAAGCCAACTTCCTAAAGTTGGTGCGCGAAGGCTATTACAACAATACATTGTTCCACCGCGTCATCAACGAATTTATGGTCCAGGCCGGTGACCCCGACAGCCGCGAAGCCAAGCCCGGGCAGCAGCTCGGCGCCGGCGGCCCCGACTACACCATCGAGGCCGAAATAGCATATCCCAAACACTTTCATAAGCGCGGTGCACTGGCCGCTGCCCGTCAGGGCGACCAAGTCAACCCCGAGAAACGCTCCTCCGGGTCGCAATTCTATATCGTCACCGGCAAGAAAGTCTCGGAAGCCGAACTCACTGCCATGGCTCGCCAAGGCGCCATGCAGGAAGAATTTAACCGTCTGGCCCAGGCCCATATGCAGCAGATACGTGCCATGCAGCAGTCCGGCGATCAGCAAGGTCTGATGGCGCTGCAAAACGAACTTGTGGAACAAGTCAATGCCAAATTTGCCAATGACAGCACTGCCGGCCTACCCAAGGAAATCATAGACACATACGCAAAAGTCGGCGGCACTCCGTTTCTGGACCGCAACTACACCGTCTTCGGCGAAGTGGTCAGCGGTATGGACGTTGTTGAAAAAATCGAAAAAGCCGAGACCGATGCCGGCGATCGTCCCGTTAAGGACATCCGCATAATATCGATGTCCATCATCGACAAGAAATGACGCCGGGCTGCGACCGAAACATCGGCGCGCCTGACACGCGACAAGACACCGCCGCAGACTTTGCAATAAGCGAAGACGCGGCGGTGCATACCCTTGCCAACGGGCTGCGCGTAGTACACAGCCGCGACGAGGCCACCGCTATGGTGTGCCTCGATGTGCTTTATGGCGTCGGCGGACGCGACGAAGATCCGGGGCAGACCGGAATTGCGCACTTGTTTGAGCATCTGATGTTTGGTCCGTCAGTGCATATTCCCGACTATGACGGCACGCTCACTGCTGCCGGTGGGCGTTCCAATGCATGGACCTCCAACGACTTCACCAATTTTTACGCTATGGTGCCGGCGCATAATGCCGAGACGCTGTTCTACCTCGAAAGCGACCGTATGCTCTCGCCGGCCTTCGACAGTGAAAGCCTGCGCGTGCAACGCAGTGTCGTCACCGAGGAATTCAAGCAGCAATGTCTCAACCGCCCTTACGGCGTCACCGGACATGCGCTGTCGAAGATGATGTATCCGGCGACACACACCTATTCGTGGCCTGTAATCGGCAAAGATCCGTCGCATATCGCTGCCATCAGCGGAGAGGATACACGTCGGTGGTTCGGAAGTCACTACACCCCGGGTAATGCCGTGGTTGCTGTCACCGGAAACATCGGGAGCGAAGAGGCTTTTGCCTTGGCAGACAAATGGTTCGGAGACATTCCGCGACGTGATGCGGTGGCGACACCGCCCATGGCGGTGCCTGCATTGGCGACTGCGCCTTGGGTGCGGTGTGATGATGCCTCGGTACCGGCCACGGCCATTACTATGGCTTGGCTCACAGACCCGTATGGCACTGTAGACTACACTGCTGCGGATGCCATCACCGATGCCTTGGCTGCCGGCGCCGCCTCGCGTCTATATCGCCGTCTTATCATTGACGGTGATGGTACCTTCAGCGGCGTCGATGCCAGTATTACCGGAAGCGAAGGCCCCGGGCTGTTGACTGTTTCGGCTCGACTGTCCGCCCCCGGATATGCCGATGATGACACTTGTCGTCGTGCCATCGAGATGCTTCTCCGCGAATGCAACCTGTTGTGCGGCTCGGATGCTGTGGGCGATGCAGAGTTGGAACGTCTCCAGAATCGCCAACGTGCCGCCTTCCGCTTGGACAGCCTCGATTATGTGGGTCGTGCCGCAGCCCTCGCCTTGGCCGTATACCACCGCGAAGCCCCGGACGCGCAATTGCGACGTTACTGCGCATTGACCACCGCCGATATGCGCCGCGTTGCCCGGCAATTTTTCTGCGACAGTATGCACGGCACGCTCATAGTAGGGCCGCCCAAGCCGTAGCATACTATATTCCCCTCCCTCATCTAAATCATATTTAATGAAAGAATTCGTCATATCACAAGAAACCAACGAACGCGCCGTGCTCGTTGCACTCGCCACGCGCGAGCAACCCGAGGAAAAGGCTCGCGAATACCTCGACGAATTGGCTTTCCTGGCCGACACTGCCGGAGCCGTAACCGTCAAGACTTTTATCCAGAAATGCGAGTACCCTAATCCGCGCACCTTCGTAGGTAAGGGCAAGCTGGACGAAATCAAGCAATTTGTCGAGGCCAACGACATAGGTCTTGTAGTCTTTGATGACGACCTGTCCACCAAGCAAGTGTCCAATATTGAACGCGAGTTGCAGGTCAAGATATTGGACCGTACATCGCTGATACTTGACATCTTTGCCCGGCGTGCCCAAACGGCGCATGCCAAGACGCAAGTCGAACTGGCTCAATATCAATATATGCTTCCGCGCTTGACGCGTTTGTGGACGCACCTCGAGCGCCAGCGCGGCGGTATCGGTATGCGCGGCCCGGGTGAGACACAGATCGAAACCGACCGCCGCATCATCTTGGATAAAATTGCCCGCCTTAAGCAAGAACTTGCCTCCATTGACCGACAAAAAGCGTTGCAGCGCAAAAATCGCGGCAAGTTGACGCGCGTTGCCCTGGTGGGTTATACCAATGTAGGTAAGTCCACGATCATGAATCTGTTGAGCAAGAGTGATGTTTTTGCTGAGAATAAGCTTTTTGCGACACTCGACACCACCGTGCGTAAAATCGCCATCGACAACCTGCCTATACTCCTCACCGATACCGTAGGATTTATACGCAAACTGCCCACGCACCTTGTAGAATCCTTCAAATCAACGCTTGACGAAGTGCGCGAAGCCGATGTCTTGGTACATGTCGTGGATATTTCGCACCCTAATTTCGAGGAACAAATACAGGTAGTCGAACAGACCTTGCGCGAAGTTATAGGCAAGGATGCCGACACGCCGGTGATATTAGTGTTCAACAAGATAGATGCCTTCACCTATCAACCAAAAGACGAAGACGACCTCACCGAACGCACCACGCGCAATATGTCGTTGGAACAGTTGCGCACGTCTTGGATGGCTCGTATGGGCGATGACTGCGTCTTCATCTCGGCCAAGAAAAACCTTAATATAGCCGAGCTGAAGTCTCGCATTTACGATAAGGCCGTCGAGGTGCATCGCCGTCGCTTCCCCTACAACGATTTCCTCTATCAGAAATATGATGACTTAGCGGAAAATCAGATGCCTGATGGTGAGTGATTTTTTTGCGTAAGTCACAGTGATACAATTTAATGCAACCATAAAATGACAATAGCAATCATAGGAGCAGGCGCCATGGGCGGTGCTGTAGCTCGCGGCCTTCTCGCCGCCGGCGTCACGCCCGAAAGCCTGCGCGTATCCAATCCCACGGCAGCCAAGTTGCGTCCCTTTGCGGATGCAGGGTGTGCTACGTTTTTTGACAATCGTGCCGCGGCAAGCGGTGCTGATATTGTAGTCGTGGCTGTCAAACCATGGATATTGCCCGATGTGCTGCGTCAGATAGCCACAGCCACCGATACAACGCATACCCTGCTTGCGGTCATAGCCGCTTCCGTTACTTGTGCCGAAATAGACGCGTGGATAGATAGTAAATACGCCGATGGAGCTTTAGTGATGCCCAATACGGCCATGAATGTGCGTCGGTCGATGACCTTCGCTGTGCCCCTGCCCAAAAGCAAGGAAATTCCGGCCCAAATCACCGAAATATTTGAAAAACTCGGAACGGTCAAGGCTATAGACGAGGCACATCTGCCGGCTGCCATGGCCTTGGCATCTTGCGGCATAGCTTATGCGTTGCGCTACATACGCGCTGCCGTTGAAGGTGGCGTCCAAATGGGAATACGCGCGGCCGAGGCTCAGGACATCGTGGCCGCCACCATCGCCGGTGCCGCCGCGTTGCTGACCGAGCAATCAGGCGCACATGCCGAATCCGAAATAGACAAAGTGACTACTCCCGGCGGAGTGACTATACGCGGACTTAACGCCATGGAAGCTGCCGGATTTACTCATGCCGTAATCTCGGGACTGCTTGCCTCGACACCCAAATAACCGCCGGATATGCACACCAATAATATGCGCCGCATAGTTATCAAGATAGGCAGTAATGTGCTCACCCGTGCCGACGGTCGCCCCGATATCGCGCACATGGCGCAGATAGTCGGCCAAGTTGCCGAAATACGTGGGCACGGCGAGCAGGTTGTTCTGGTGTCCAGTGGTGCCGTGGCCTGCGGACGCTCCATGGTTACTCCGGGGAGCAGTCTCGATGCTGTGGGCTGTCGTCAGGTGTTTAGCGCTGTGGGGCAAATCAAACTACTGAACATCTATAGCGATATGTTTGCCGAATATGGCATTACCGTTGGACAGGTGCTGACACAGAAAGACAACTTTGCCAACCGCCGCGCCTACCTCAACCAGCGCTCCTGCATAGACGCCCTGCTCGAGAGCGGAGTCTTGCCCATACTCAACGAGAATGACACAACCTCACTCACCGAGCTGATGTTTACCGACAATGATGAGTTGGCCGGTTTGGTGGCCTCCATGACTGATGCCTCGCTACTCATCATACTATCCAACGTTGACGGAATATTCACCGGTGACCCGGCAGAGCCTTCTTCGACGCTGATACGGCGTGTGATGCCCGGTGATGACCTTTCCGGCGTTATTGTGACGCGCAAGAGCGGCTTCGGCCGCGGTGGTATGGGTACCAAGTACGGTGTAGCCCGGCGTCTTGCCGCCGAAGGCGTTGATGTGGTCATTGCCAATGGAGTACGACCGGATATACTGCGTGCTGTGGTTCTGGGTGATATGGATGCACCGGACACCCCCTGCACGCATTTTGTGGCTGCCGATGCCGACATCAGCCCCGTGCGCCGGTGGCTGGCACGCAGTACTGCCTTTGCCAAGGGGGCCATACACGTCAATGCCAAGGCCGCAGAGATACTGCTCAGCGACCGCGCCGTCAGTCTGCTGCCCGTGGGCGCCACGGCCATAGACGGGTCTTTCGATGAGGGCGACATCGTCGCTGTCATCAATCCGGACGGACGCCGCATAGCCGTAGGGCGCGCCGCCTGCGATGCCGACACCGCACGCGCTGCCCTCGGACATCACGGCGAGCGTCCGCTTATACATTACGATTACCTTTTTATCGAGTAAAAATGCAATACACAGATATAGACACACTATTGCAACGCGTGCATGCTGCCGCACCGGCCTTGGTTGCTATGGACGAATGTAGCCGCACGCAGGTGCTCAACGACGTGGCTGATGCCATCGAGTCTCACGCCGGTGTCATCCTTGAAGCTAACGGTCGCGACCTTGCAGCCATGGATCCTGCCTCACCGCTATATGATCGTCTGCGCCTTGACCGCGCACGCCTTCGGGATATAGCTTCCGATATGCGCCACGTGTCCTCGCTGCCTTCACCGCTGGGAATAGTCACGGACGCCAATACCCTTCCCAACGGCCTATACATTCGCCGTGTCAGCGTGCCTTTCGGCGTCATTGCGGTCATCTATGAGGCTCGCCCCAACGTCACTTTTGATGTATTCGGCTTGTGCTTCAAGAGCGGCAACGCATGTGTACTCAAGGGCGGAAAGGATGCCGCAAATACCAATGTCGCTGCCGTGTCCGTCATTCACGATGTGCTGCGCTGTCATGGTATAGACACTGCCGTTGTGGCCATGCCCGAGCCGACACATGAGGCTACTCGCCGACTTCTTGAAGCTCGCGGCCTCGTAGACTTGTGTATTCCGCGTGGCGGTCGCCGACTTATCGACACAGTGCGCCAAAACGCCAAGGTTCCCGTCATCGAAACCGGCGCCGGTGTGGTGCACGTATACATAGATGCCGCTGCCGATACCGCGGTGGCCTCCGCCATAGTCGTCAATGCCAAAACCCGCCGAGTCAGCGTCTGCAATGCGCTCGATACCACCATAGTGCACGCATCGCGCTTGGGTGACATTGCGCAGATATGTGCGCCTTTAGTCGACAAATCCGTGACCATATATGCCGATACTCCGGCCTATGTGGCACTGCTCGAAGGTGGATACCCTGTTTCGCTGCTTGCTCACGCCGACGACGATGACAGCGCCTCCGTATGGGATACCGAATGGATGGACTACAAAATGGGGCTACGGACAGTTGACAGCCTCGAACGAGCACTTGCTCATATCGCAGCCCACGGCAGCGGACATTCCGAGGCCATAGTCACGGAGGATGCCGAAGCGGCCGAGATGTTTCGTCGCAACGTGGATGCCGCCTGCGTATATGTCAATGCTCCCACATCCTTCACCGACGGAGCACAATTCGGTCTCGGTGCCGAAATAGGCATATCAACCCAAAAATTGGGACCTCGTGGTCCTATGGGCCTGCGCGAGATTACCACCTACAGATGGTATATCGATGGCCACGGCCAGACGCGACCCTAAAAACACAGGGCTGAGGCTCGGGAAAAACGCGAAACGAGGCGCTTTTGCCGTTTTTTCGCATTTGTCTTTTTAATTTCGGCGAAAAGTTTTGCGGAGAAAAAAATAAATTGCTAACTTTGCAGTCGCAAAGGAGGGCGGCCGTCTCCAAGATATGACGGCTAAGCGAGCATATGAGGCTGAAACCTTCCACCACGGAGAGGTGGGTGAGTGGCTGAAACCACCAGTTTGCTAAACTGACGTAGGAGTTATCCTACCACGAGTTCGAATCTCGTCCTCTCCGCCATTTATTAAACCCTGCAAGAGATACTCTCCTGTGGGGTTTTTTTTGAGTATAATCGCCTCCGGGTAGTGAAAGCTTCGATATTACAAGCGTTACGATTCGGTCATCAGGAAAGGCCGGTTGCCCGGCACGCCGATACATCAGCCATAATATCTGATGGATACAACTACAGGGTCCTAAATAATTAGAAATATGCTACTTCAGACACACGACATAGTCACCATAGTCACAGCAGTTGCCATAATGTCACTGGTGGTCGTGTTGTCCTTATTGCACATCGAAAGCGGAAGCCGGTGGTATCAGTTGCATCGTGCACGCAGGTATCTGGCTCTGGCTTCGGCTGTTATCGCCATCACCGGAATACTCGGCATTATCCTCGGCCGTCAAAATGTAGGTTGGGAGCTTGTATCGTCATCCACGTTCTTTGTGGGGATGATTCAAGCTACGATATTCGCATACATTTGTATATGGATGGTGCATCCCGAATTTCGGGGTCGTATGCACATCATTGTTATGTTGTTGGTATGTGCCATCGTCGGCGGCGTTGCCGTAGCCCTGTCTGTGATTTCGCCGGAGGATTACGATGCGTGGCGATGGGTTTGGTCTGGAGCCTTTGCCGGCCAGATGGTCGAATACTGTATGCTCTTTGCGCGCGAGTATCGCGCCGGCAAGCAACATATCGACAATGAGTACGAAGACGATATTAGTTATCGGATGCGCTGGATACGAAGGTGCTTCCTCGGAGCCTTGGCCGTAGGCATCGGCGCTCTTGTGTTTGCGTCCGTGCCCATGTCGTTGAAGTATTTTGATTGCTTTATGGTGGCATATACAATATATTACATATACATTGGCATTTGTGTAATCAATTACCGCACTCGCGGAGCATTCATCGTCCGTGTTGCGGATGTCTCCGGGTCGGCAGAAGGGTGGGATGTGCCCATGGCCGCAGCAAACGCCTTGACCATAGTCGAAGATGGTCCGTCAGCTGTCGGCACACATGTCGGCGAATCTGCGCCGACGAGCCTGTCCGAGGTACATACACTTATTGAAAAACGTTTGGCTCAGTGGACCAAGGCCGGATTGTACCTCTGTTCGGATATTCCTATGGATGATATCGCCGGCTATATGGGAGTGACGCGTCGTCAGTTGAGCGCATATTTTGCCGAGGAGCTTCATATGCAGTTCCGCACATGGCGTAACACCAAACGCATAGATTATGCCCGCGCTCGCATCGAGTCCGATTCGGAGGTCTCGATATCTTCATTGCCCAATGTCACCGGATTTGCCAATGCCAGCAACTTCTACACCGAATTCAAGAAGCAAACCGGCATGACACCTTCGGAATATCGCGCCAAGTTCCACGCTGTGTCGCCACGCTGATACATTCCGAATGGCTTGTTTATCCGGAATGAAAGATCATTTGGCTTATAACCGATTATTTACAGCTTGTATTGCGGTGTAATGGCATCGTATACCCACCATAGGGGGTAGTAAAAAAGAAAAGAGCTCAACGCAGTGCCGGGCTCTTTTTCTGTTATATAATATTGCGTTGCAACTGTAACGGATGTTGCCTATCAGTTGTTTATGATGAGTAAAAATAGGAGGGCGCATTCTGTTGCAAATGCGCCCTCGCAGTTCTTTTACTTCAAGGATAAATTATCGTATTACTTTAAGCGTCACGACCTTGCCATCGATGTTTGCGGTTGCTATCATCATGCCCTTGCCGGTGATAGGTACGTATTCTGTGCATACGGGCATGGAGAGGAGAACACGACCTGTCAGGTCGCATATGGTGAGATCCGTTGCCTGTCCTGTGAAATGAAGCATTCCATCGTGGTATGACATGCCGCCTTGTGTATGGACGATGTCAACTGCACTATTAGTGTCTAATTCGAGGCTGAAGGCGTTGATGGTTACCTTACCCAGCGTCTTCGGAACGATACTGAACACGCTGTTTGCGGGGTCTATGGAGTAGACCGACTCTCCCTCGTCACCATCGCCGGCTGAATAAGATGTTGCGTTCTCAGCCTTGATAGTGAAGGAATATTCCTGTGTAGTGCCGGCGGGAGTGGTGTTAGAGAGGATGCTGTGCATTGCCATGGTGTTGGCTGCCTTTGCTGTGCAGAGACCCCATTCTATGTCTCTGTCATCGGCTGTAGCTGTCACTTTGACTTTGTATATGCGCCCGGCTACGAGCTTGAAGTAGGGAGAAGTGAGGTACGTTACATCGGGGGTGCCGTAGTACTTGCTCCAGGAATAGAGCGAGGTCCCCTCGTCTTGTTTCCAGGTGTTATATGTCGATGCCATTGACACTACCTGCCAGTCGGGGAAGTCGGTGGTCGCGTAGGGTATCTCAGTGAAGTCGCCGTTGTATGCATAGTCGAATGGAGCATCGCCCTCGGCCTCGCCGTTAGTGTTGCATACCAATACGGATAACTTGTGCACACCCGGTGTAAGGTCATTCACGACGTATGTTTCTTTGCTGCCGGGTGTGTGGCGAGCAGATACTTCCTCTGTATGGATGGCCGTTCCGTCACAGTATATGGTATAGCCGAGTTGCTCGTGGCTGTCAAGATCTTTGCCTGCGATGTCGAGTGTCGGATTTTCCCATTCCAAGGAAACAGACTTATTCTCGAGTACAGATGCTCTTAGCCCTGTGATATGCTGCGGCAGAATTGCTTGCGTAACGAGTTCGAGGGTCTGAACCTTTATGTCTGAGTATGCAGAGCTTGAAGTTTTGCCGATGTGGTGCACGACGAGCACGTATTCGCCTTCAGTGTCAACGGATATCACGACTTCGCGTGTCCGGTATCCGTAGCCCTGCACGTTGCTTTCCTCATCGAGCTTGACGAATGATGATGCGAGATTGTGACGATCAGTAGCATAACCAATCTCATAGTTGTTGTAACGGGCGTTGATGCTAACTTTCATGCGGTAGTAGCCCGGGGAGAGCTGCAGGTAGGGCGATGCGAGGTATTCATCGGCTTCCTTTCCGGTTGGCATTTTTGACATAAATGACTTGCTCCAGCTTGTCGAATCGAACACCCAAGTGTTGCCATCGGCATTACCATCGAGTATGGTGAACTTGCCTGTCTCGTTGTCATCGGTTTTTGATGCGTCAAATGCGTAGGGTATAGCTGCAGTTGGGTGTCCCACATATCCGGCACTGACTGTGATGGGTTCTTTGTCTATGCAGCCGTTGGCATTATATGCTACCACATAGTATGAGTATACGCCGGCAGCTGCGAGTCGATCGGTGATGCCCAGCGGTGTGCCGGCTTCGCAATTGCTGATTTCGCGGAACAACTCGCCGTTGCGGTACAACTTGATAGTCAGCGGTTCTGTCAGCGCTTTGCCGTTTTGATCTACGGAGGGGTTGGTCCATGTGAGGTTCACTTTAAGTTCATCGCCTTGCGGTACGGCTGTCAGGTCGGTTACAAGTGCCGGCACAAGGAGGTCCTTCATCACCTTGACGTAATTGATGCGATAGCCCATATATGTGCCGCTTTCAGCTTTTGCGTGGAATGCGATATGGTATTCGCCGGGTGTGGTGACTGTGAAGGGTACTTCGCACTCCTTGTCGTATTCGCTGAGGTTGTCATACGAAGCCAGCTCAGTGTAGCCACTCATATCGGTATCGGAAGTACCGAGGGCAAAGCCGAGGTCGCCGTAGATGGTGCAGGTGACCTTAAGTATGTAATCGCCGGCGGAATCGAAGTTGATGGCCGGAGATACAAGCCAGTTGTCCTCCTTGCTGCCGGAGGCGGAATCGAACTCTGCGAATTTTGAATATGAGTTGTATTTCCAAGCAGCAGTTGTGGATGCCTTGGGTCCGGAAACAGATTTCCAGTCAGCGGCGAAAGTGGTGGAACTGCTGAAATCGTCCACATACGGGAGGGTCTTAGCTGTGACAGGTGATGGGCCCGGGTCAGGTTGGTCGCCGCCACCGTCAGTTATGGAAAACCCTGTGACGTAGAAGTCATATGAATTGGCATCACTGAAACAGTGTATGCCGAAGGAGTAGTCGCCGGTAGTGGTAACTGTAACAGTTGTCTGTTGCAGCTCGAAGTCCGATGAGTGCTGATATGCCTCATTGCGTATCAACTGCGTGCCGGCGGTCATGGCTGCAGAGGTGCGCTCGGTCGCCATGCGTACTTCGAATTTCTCAGAATCGGTGCCGCGCGTCTTTGTCCACAGCTTGACGGTGTATTCCGTGCCGGCGGTAAGGGTTATCATAGGCGACATCACCCAGCAGTTTGCTGCGTGGTCGCTGTCGTATGCGTGGTATACGCCGCCTTGTGTTCCCGGGGTGGAGAAGTCTGATGTCTGGTAATCCCATGAGAAGCCTTTGGATCCTCTGAGGCCGTTGTTTACAGCGGTCCATTCGGGGTCAATGGCGTTGTTTACGCCGATGTCACTACTGTACGGTACCGTCTTGCTTAGTCCCGTCATCGGCAGGGCGAGGAGGACGGCAAGCAATGTTGCATAAAGTTTTTTCATACTGTTTTGAGTTATATTGTTATCAGTTGTATTATAAAGTAGCAGCCCGGTTTCGGACGTTGCCGAGATACCGGGCTGCGTCATATTAGTTACAGATGGGTTATTTTACGATTACCTTTGCGGAGCGTACTGCCTTGTCTGAGTTGAGGCGGACAATGTAGCATCCGGGTCGGAGCTCAATCATACGGTCGCCCTCTACGGTCACGTCGCCGGCAGCAATGATGCCGTTGGTGGTGTATACAGTGGCCACTGCGGAGTCTGCGCAAATGTGGATGCCGCCGCGCACTGCGGTGATTGTCATGTCATCGGTTGCTACATCGTCAACACCGCCGCCCTTGGCGAAATTGACTTGAAGCTTGGTGTATATGCCGGGCATCTCAAATTTGTTGCTTTTAACAGCCTCCTCATCGTTGAGCGAGTATGTGTTGAATGAGTAGCCGTCGTCAGGGGTTGCGATGATAGTTAACGGGAGGTATTTAGTTACCTTTGAGCCGTTGGCGTATTCGTTGCCCTCTGCGTCAACCACCTTGATGGTGCCGTGGATTGGGCTTATGATGTCAAGGTATGCCCATTCGCATCCGCCATTGGTGCCTTGGTGGCTCGGAGTCCATCCGCGGTCAATAGCGATGCTTGAGTCTGCACGAGTGCCTTCATTCAGCTTTTTGTCGCCTCCTTGAATGATAGCAAGATTGTAGCCCAGCCCGTGCTGGTTGTCCTCGTCATCGCCCTTGTCGATGCGTTGTGGCAGCGTATAGTAGAACTCGTTGAGTTCGGGCGCGGTCATGCCGTTGCCGTTTATGTAGATGAACTGCAGCTTGGTGTTCTTGCTCAGATCAAGAGCGTGGATGTCGTTGCCGGAAACATTGAGGTCTGTAAGTTCCGTGTTCCGGGAGAGGTCAAGACCGGTAAGGAGGTTGCTGCCAATGGCCAGTCCCATAAGGGCGGTGTTGTTTGACAAGTCAATGCTCGGGATTTGGTTGGTTGACAGGTTTAAATCAACGAGTTCGATGTTCTTGGACAGGTCAATTGACGCAATTTTGTTGTTCTGTGCGTAAAACCATTTGAGGTATTTGTTGCCGGTCACGTCAAGAGAGGAGATGTTGTTGCCCTTCACATCGAGATACTGAAGGTATGGCATGTTTGAGACGTTGATGGCATCGAGCAAGGCTATGCCTTCCTCCTCATCACCGAACGAATCCGAATATACCTCAAGCATGATAATGTTCGGATTGTTAGAGAGGTCAATAGTCTTAAGGCCGGTGTAGCTGAGGTTGAGAACTTCGAGAGCGGTGTTATGCGACAGGTCGATAGACTTGATGGGATTCCAGTATCCGTTGAAGTATTTCAGGTCGGGGGCGTTGGAGAGGTCCATTGCCTGAATTTGGTTGTCCCAAAGGCCCATTGCTGTGCCGTACTCGCCGAAGCCGGACACATCCACGCCTGAGAGGTCGCCGTATACGGTAACACGTGTGCCCGCGGCAGAGCCGTCGATGCGCGTGCCTTTGAGTCGGTCGCTGCCGGAGATGTATGCGTTTTGGTTGGTATACTCGGTGCGAGTTCCCGTGCCCCAGTCTATCCATACGGAGCTGCCTGCTTTCACGGTGTTTACAAGGAGAGACATTTGCTGTCCTTGCTTGACGTCAAACGACACCGATGCCATTTCGGATATGAAGTTTACCTTGATGGTTGAGGGTTCGGACACGATAAACCACGGGCTGAATATTTCCTTGCCGTTTACGGTTACACTCTTGAAGCGTTTGCCTTTTTCGGGGTATGAATAAACGTACATTGGCACGCCCTTGAGCGCGGTATCATGGACGCTTTTCACTGTCTGGAAGTACAGCGGTTGCCACTGGCAGAGTATGAATTTGCCGCCGTCGGTTTGCATCACGTCGAGGTCATAATCCAGACCCATGCCGAAGTGCGAGTAGAGGTTGTCGAGTTTACCGGTCTTGTTTTCGCCGGTATCAGTAGCGCCGTCGAGGGTGACTTCCACCGGGGAGTTTGTCGCGGTGCCGTCGCCCTGAACGTCACATATCCATTGGAAATCCGAGCTTGTCGGGTAGCTTGTGTCGGCATGCTCGCCGTTTGAGCCTGCGATGAGCAGGTTCGGATCTGTTCTGTAGCTTGATTTTGCTACCGGGACGGTATGCAGGGTGTAGGTCATTGACTCGGGGGTAAAGTTAGGACAGTTGCGCAAGTCAATGCGGTCAACGCGGTTTGCTTGCAGACCGTTGAAGTCAACAAACTCAAGCAACGTGTTTGATGCGTAGAAGGATTTGAGAAAATAGGCCTCCATAAGGTCAACGCGCGAAATCTGCGTATTGCTGATGTTGAGAGATGTGATGCTCGGAAGTTTGGAAACATCAAGCGTAGTTATGGGATTGCCGGATATGTTGAGTGTGCTTATGGCGGTGTTGTTGCCCAGGTCGAGGCTGTGGATTTTGTTGTCAGCGACATTGAGAGTGCGCAGAGCCGGTGCTTGTGAGATGTCGATTAGCTCGAAGTTGCATCCGTTTATGAAGAGTTCTTCGAGCTTGGTGCATTTGGTTACGTCCAGCGCGTCTACGCTCTTGTTATTGCTCAATGCGAGCGATGTCAGTTCGGGGTAGTCTCCGAGAACGAAGGGGTTGTCAGTGCCTGTGGTCATCAGGCGGTTGTTGCTGAGAATGAGCGTGTGCAGTGAGGGCAGCGACACAGGATAAAAGTTGTTCAAGCTGCAGTTGCTCAGGTTTATGCTCGTCAGCGTGTTCTGTGAGCTTTCGGGCAAGCAGATGAATATCGAGGCAAGATCCGGGCAATCGTTGAGTGTCAGGTATTTCAGCACTTTTTGATACTGAACGTCGAGACACTGCAGCCCCGTGTTGTTGCTGAGCGTAAGCCATTCCAATGTCTTGCCGCAATTCTCGAGCGTGAGTGTGGGGTTGTTCGACGGCGAATTCTGGATGTTGTTGTATGACAAGTTAAGGCTTGTCAGAGGAGTCTGCGAGAGCAACTCAAAGGAAGTGATGGAGTTTTTGCTCAAGTCGAGTTTTGTGAGTTTTGACATTCCGTCGATGGCGGCGGATGTCAGTTGCGCATTTTGGAGCTGAAATTCGGTTATCTGTCCGGACACGGTGATGGTGGTGCCCTCGATAGTTCCACTAATCCAGCGCTGCCATGCAGCTTGGTCCGGGTCGATTGTGAATTTCTGCTGCACGCCATTGCCGAAGTCAATGGTCAGCGGTTGCGTGGCAGACACGACGTTGGCGAGAATTCGAACCTCGGTTCCCTTGGGGGCGGCCGTCGTGAATGTCATCGTGCCTTGTGCGATTGCGCCTGTAGTAGCCAATATGGCTGACACAATGGTAAGTAGAAGTTATTTCATAGAACGTTTTAAATAATGTTATATTGTCATTTTGCTATTACAACTGTAGTGTAGGTTGCTGATTGTAGTGCAAAGTTAGTTATTAATATTCATATGTTGACAATTACTTGTAAAAAAATATTGTCTAAGCGATTTCGGCCGCTGTGCCAAAGAGAACTTGACGATTTTATCACATTAATGGTGGGTCTGTATCAAGAGTGTAGACGTGGTAGGTGTGCAGTACATTGCACCGCACAGTATAGGGATATTATGATGATTATCAAATTAATGGGTTATGTTGTTGCGGGTACAATGCCCGTTGACACCTTCAGAGTGCATGCCTTTCCTTGTATGGTGTCCCGCCTTCGATTTTCCGGATTGCAAAAGTCGATTTTAGGCCTATATGCCAAAAAAAGTCCGATGAACTCGGACTTTTTTTGCTTTGGCTTGGTTGTGACGGGCTTTGCCGTGCCATGGCGAGGCCGTGGGTACGGCTTATCAGTTTGTTTTGTCAGTTGTTTGCGGCGGCCAGAGGTGCGGGCACAACGTATACGCGTGCGGCCAGTTCCTGGTCGAGGGTATAAAGCGCCATACCATCGTTGCCTATCAGGCGCAAGCGGTCGATGAGTTGGCGTGCGTTGTCTTCTTCTTCGACTTGCTCGGAAACAAACCAGTCAAGTTTGCCGCGTGTGGCATAGTCGTGTTCGGATTCGGCCAGTGCGTACAGATTGTTGATGAGCGAGGTGACTTTCTGTTCATGCTCCAAAGTGTGCTTGAAAGCAGCCAAAGGTGTGTCCCAGCTATCCGGAACGGCTTCGATAGGCTGGAGACGTACGCGTCCGCCTCGCGAGATGAGGTAATTGATGAATATTTCGGCGTGAGCTTGTTCTTCTTTGGTCTGAACGCGGAACCAGTTGGCGATGCCTGGCAGTCCGGCGTGCTCAAAGTTCATGGCCATGGCCAGATACAGATATGCCGACCACAATTCCTTGTTGATTTGGAAGTTGATGGCATCTTCAACGTTGCTGTTAATCATAGCTGTATGTGTGAAAAGTGAATAATATGCGTGTTCTGCTAAGTATGTCAAATATACGGGCAAAAAGGATGCCAATGGTCGTTTTTTTTGCTGTGTCAGTGCTTGTCGAGCAGCGATTGCAGGTAGGGCGTGGGGCGTATCGCTATCGCTCGCCGGATGTATGGCGTGGCAGCATCGCGTTTGCCGCAAGTGACTAGATATGCTGCCAAATCTACCAGGGTGTCATAGTTATCAGGGGCAAGGTCAAGGATGTGTCGCCATATTTCGGCGGCTTCGTCACCGTCGCCGCAGAGCAAAGTTCCCCGCGCCTTGACGCGTAGATATGTCACGTTTTCCGGAAAGCCTTGCAGCATCTTGTCGGCGTAAGCCATCATCTGTGGTCCGTTGTTGCGATAGTCATAGTATTCGAGGAGGCTGCGATCCACCATACGTGTCATCCATGGGAAGTTGTCGCGTGCGCGTACCAGCAGGTCTTGGTATATGCCCGGGTGGCCCAGTGCGAAGGCGCGCGTGCGTATGCGCGAAAATAGTGTGTCGGCATTCACCAAGTTGTCCATGGCGTTGTGTGTCAACGATATGGCGGCGGTTGTGTCGCCTGCCAAAGTATTGCAGACCATGGCATCGGCGTATATGTTTGTGTCGTCGGGTGTCCGGTCTAATATCAGCCAGTATATTGCGCTGGCGTTGAGCCATTCGCCTTGTGCAACATATCGTGCGGCCTTGGTACGCAGTGCATCTGTTTCGCCGGCCAAGGCGATGACACATGCGCATAAGGCGTATGTCGCGGAGAGGAGTGCTTTGCGGATATTCATTGTCATGCGTGGCTATTGCCGTTCGAGTTCTTCAGGATGCTTGAGGTAGTATTGCTCGAGCATGTGGTGTAGGTTGAAGTAATGGTCGCTTTCCTTAGGGTCCTTTTTGCCTACCTTGATCGTGACCTTTTCGTAGTAAGGTTCAACGAATTCCGAGCCGGTGACAGTGACTTGCGATCCGGAGAGGTTGAAGAAGTCGTATTCGTGTGTCTGATATGTTACTACCCATGCGTTCTCGGGGTCGTTGCCTGTGCCCGAGGATGCTATGGTCAGTAGCAAGTTGTTGAGTTTGGAGGCCCAGATGTTGGCTATGTTGACTTTTCCGAGGCTTTTGTAGGCGTATACCATGTAGTTGAGTTGTCTCAGGTCCAGAGGGTTGTCGCCGAGGACTTTTTCGGCAACGCTTATTATGCGCTTGCACTCGCCTTTTGATAGATGGTCGCGCTTGAGGTATACGGGTCCCAATTGCTTGACTTCGTTCTCGAAAGGCGATGGACGATACGGATCGTAGTCTTCCTGGAATATGGCGCCGTAGTAGAAGTATCGGTATTGTTCGGCGGTCATCGATGTGTCGTTTTCGAAGAACTTGTCCATAAGCCGAGGAAAATAGAATTGCGAAGTCGGGTCTGTGGAGGCTTCTTTGATTTTGGCCATGTCCGGGTGTGAGTGTGTCAGACGCGGCCTTTGGGCGTAGGACCCGAAGCCGGCAATCAGCGTGGCCGTAAATATAGTGAGAAGTGTCAGTATTCGATTCATATCAGAGAGGTCGTAGGGTGGTGAGTGTCAGCAGGCGGGCCAAAGCCATGCCGACAATAGTCATGGTGACGATGGCGGCGGCGCCGGTACGCAACAGCGTAATCCAAAACGGGCGTGTCGGGAACGTGCAGCGCTGCCGGGCATGTGCATTGATGCGCGAGAAAACCAGCATCCCGAATACAGCGCCGCCGGCGGCGCCCAGAATAAGCCCGGCCATGGTGTTGACTATCAGTCCGACGATGGCGCCGGTGAGTGTCCCGGTGACCACGAAGGGCCGAGCGCTGTCGCAGTCCTCGCTGTCGCGCCGGTCCGAGTATGCAAGTATGGTGGCTATCAGGGCTACAAGGCCCCACAGCACCATATCGCCGATGCTCCATACGGCTGATAGGCCGATGCGACACGTCCACATGCCGATGTAGGCGCACAATGCCGCCGGCTTGCGGCGGAAGTACGCCAAGATTACGGCGACACTGAGCAGCAGTCCTGTCAGCACTACCATTATCGGATCCATAGTTAATTGTGCGTTGTCCATTGCATGTGGCAATACCGCTGTATGCGGTGTCGCTATTGGCAAAGGTAGCAAAATTTCGGCGCAATGCCGCCGTGCACACTGTGTGTGCGCGTACTTTTATGAAAGTTTTGCACAACTGTTATCATATCTGAAAGGTTGTGCACGCCGGGGTGTCAGTGCGCGTCCAGCCAGTTGGAGGCGATGCCGGTGGATACGTCTAACGGCACGGGCGACTGCGGCCACGCTTGCGACATCTTTTCGGTGACTAAGGCGCGCAGGGCTTCTTCCTCGCCGGGTACAACGTTGAATACCAATTCGTCATGCACTTGCAAAATCATGGTAGAGTGCATTCCGCGAGCTTTCATTTCGCGATGTATGGCCACCATTGCAATTTTGATGATGTCGGCGGCCGATCCTTGCAGAGGGGCATTGACGGCGTTTCGTTCGGCAAAATTTCGCACGGTGGCGCTCCGCGAATTGATGTCCGGAAGGTATCGTCGCCGGCCGAATATAGTCTCGACATATCCGCGTTCGCGCGCTTGCTCGATCGAGCGTTTGATGAAGGCGTCCACACCCGGATAGGTGCGCAGGTATCCGTCTATCAGTCCCTTGGCCTCGCCGCGCGGTATGCCAAGGCGTTCGCTCAGGCCGAAGGCGCTAATGCCGTATATTATGCCGAAATTGGCGGTCTTTGCCTTGCGGCGCTGGTCGTCGGTGACGGAGCCTTCGTCCTCGTGGAAGATTTTGGCGGCTGTGGCGCGGTGGATGTCCTTGCCTTCGCGGAAGGCTTCGAGCATCACGCTGTCGCCGCTGAGCGCTGCCATAAGCCGCAATTCGATTTGCGAATAATCGCAGGACATGATTCTATCGCCCTCGGAAGAGCCTGTGAATGCGGCACGTATGCGGCGTCCCTCGGCGGTGCGAATGGGGATGTTTTGCAGGTTGGGGTTGTTGGACGAAAGGCGTCCTGTGGCCGTGGCGGTCTGGTTGAATGTGGTATGCACCATTCCATCTATGGGTGATACCATCTTAGGCAGCGCCTCAACGTATGTCGATTGCAACTTCTTGAGCGCACGTATGCGCAGTATTGCGTCCACTATCGGCCACTGTGCGCGATATTTTTCCAGAATTTCTTCGGTGGTGGAATAAGCTCCGGTCTTGGTGCGCTTGGCTTTGGGGTCGATTTGCATTTTGCCGAAGAGCATTTCGCCCACTTGTGCCGGCGAAGCGGTGTTGAAGCGCGTGCCGGCCATTTGCCAGACTTCTTCTTCGAGGGCGGATATGCGCGATGTCATCTCAACGGCTATGCCTTGCAGCAATGCGGTGTCTATGCGCACGCCTGCGTATTCCATGTCTGCGAGGACGCGTACCATCGGCAGCTCGATGTCGGAGAGTAGATGTTGATGGCTGTTGGTGGCAATGGCTTGTTGTAGAGGGCTGTACAGTCGCAGTATGGCATCGGTTCTTGAAGCCATGCGCGCTGCTGTCTGTGCATCATCACCCTTGATGCCGCGGCGTAATGTCTGCACCGGCACGCCCCAGTCGGGTATGTGTACTTGAAGCATTTCGGCTGCGATGTCGGCCAGCATTTGCGAACCCTCGGGGCGTAGCAGGTAGTGCGCTATTGCAATGTCGTAGTAATTGTCCTGCATATCTATGCCGTGGCGGCGCAGTATTGTGATGTCGCGCTTAATCATTGCTCCGAGCACGACACGTCCGTCTTGTGCTATGATGTGCGACACTGCTGCGGCCACTGACCGGTTGATGGTGTCGCGGACAGGGATGTACAATGTCGATTCGGCACATTCGTTGCCGACCGAAAGAGTTATGCCCAGCAGTTGTGCCGACATTGCGCTCTCGCCTTCGACGTTGAGCGCCAGCGCAATGAGCGGGTAATTTGCGGCGCCGTGTTCGGCGTTCCATGCCTCGATGACCGTGGTGTCATCGGAGATGGATATGCCGGCAGCGTCTATGGCCGGAGTATCTAAGACGGCGTCCGATGGAGCGTTGTCTGCAAAATCGAAGAGCGAGCCCATGCCGTCTTCTTGTCGTGCCGGGGCGGTTGTCGGGGTCGCTTTTTCGGGCGTACTGTCGTCTTTGAGGCGCGTAAGGAATGTTTTGAATTCAAGGTCCGAATAAAGGCGACGTAGCTCGGCATAATCCGGATTGGTGCGGCGTAAGCCCTCAGGGGTAACGTCCATGGGAACATCGGTCTTGATGGTCACCAGATAGCGGCTAAAGCGTATCTGTTCGGCGTTGTCTGCAATTTTGCGGCCTAAGGCACCCTTGATTTCATCGGCGTGTTCCAGCATGTTGTCTATATTGCCCCATTGGGCGATGAGCTTGACTGCGGTCTTCTCGCCCACGCCCGGACACCCCGGCACGTTGTCCGATGCGTCGCCTTCCAGGGCCAGCAGGTCTATGACCTGGCTTGGCGAGGATATGCCGTAGCGTGCGCAAATTTCTTGCGGACCGCGTATTTCGAGGTCTTGTCCGCGCGTGGCCGGTCGCAGCATCAATGTACTGTCGTTTACCAATTGTCCGTAATCCTTGTCTAAGGTCATCATATATGTCGTGAAACCCTGCTTGGAGGCGGCTGTGGCCAATGTGCCGATGACGTCATCAGCCTCGTAGCGCTCCACTTCGACTACCTTGATGCCCCATGCACGAATGATGTCTTTGATTACCGGGATGCTCAGCGTGATGTCTTCGGGCTGTTTGTCTCGTCCGGCCTTGTATTCCGGATATTCCTCGTGGCGGAATGTCTTGCCGCCCGGGGGGTCAAAGCATACGGCCATATACGGCGGATTGTGCTTGGTGAGGATTTCGCTCAGAGTGTTGCAGAAGCCGTATATTGCCGAGGTGTTGCGCCCGTCCGAAGTCGTGCGCGGACTGTTGATGAGGGCGTAATATGCGCGGTATATCAGCGCGTAAGCGTCTAACAGAAAGAGTTTTTTGTCGTCCATAGTCGTGAAGTGTCGAAGTGTAGGCGCATGCCTTTGGCGTGCGCTCGTGTGCCTTCCGTCATAATCGACACCGGACGCCCGTCCCTACAAAGGTAGCTTTTTGCCGCGAGAATGGCAACAATTTAATAAGGATTTCTAAGTCGTGCAGAGTCAAGCGGTAAGCTTGATCCGATTTGATTTATTAATTTTGAAGAAATGTTGGCCAAAAATTTGCATATCGGGAAACCGTTGTGTAAATTTGCCATGAATAAATCCTCTCTCCCACCAATGCCCCTTAGAAATCACTTGGACATCCAGGGACAGAGAGAGAAAGAATACCAACCTTAAAAAAGCACATGATTATGAACAAAACCACCCGACGAATGAAAGCGCTGCTGACGGCAGTGGCTTTGGGCGTGTGCTGTGCGTATGCGCAGATTGCCCCGCCTGCTGGCTTTGTCCTGCCGGATGCTGACCCGGACGCCGCACCTTACGACTTCCACATGTCCAAGACAGATGACGGCATGTCCGTCTCGCTCATTCTCAACCGCATTGACCGCACCGTCACCGACATCAATAATACCAATCACACGCCACTTACAGCTATTGGCCCGGGTACAAACCAACGCACACTGTATCTTAATAATGCACCGAACGGCATCTGTGTTATTTCGATGATGGTTGACGGCGATGTAGTGGATACATACAAACTACTAAAGCAATAAGGTATGAAACGAACAATAATAGGTCTGATACTTTTACTTTTAGGCGTGGGAACGCAAGTATTTGCGTTCAAGACAGGCCGCACCTATGACGACAAAGACACATACAATGTAGATGGCATTGAGTATATAGTGATGACAGAAGCCGACAAAGAAGCAGGCAAAGTCGAGTACACCGGCGCTTACGTTGTGCCTTCAGCGGACAAAGCGCTAAAATACAGCGGGAAGATCATAATTCCACAAAAAGTTACCATAGGAGAGACGGAATACCCTGTAGTGAACTTTATCAAGCTGTCAGAGTATTCCGAAAACGAGGATTCGTCCTTAGAAATCGTCCTACCTAATAGCCTTATAGCCATTAGCGGAGTGTCAACACAGTTTAACGAGCGGATTAAAAGCATAGACATTCCGGCAAGTGTCATCGGGCTTTACGGATTGAGTTACAAACCCGACACGCTTTGTATTCCTAAAACGATACAGATCTTTGGTCCCGTGAGCAAAGTGAAAGCATCGTATATCATTTTTGAGGATGGACTTGCAACATGTGCATACTATGGGGTGTGCTGTGACAACGACAGCATTATCATCCCCGGCAGCATGGTGATGCAGGGGTGCGCGCTATCCGCCTTAAACCTTGAATACATGAAGATTGCCAAATCATCAGACGCCACAAAATCGCCCATCCTGTGTGATTTGTTCTGCCGCAACTCATACCGCATTAAGACCATTGTGTGCGAATATGCCACCCCACCCGAGGCTCGTGAAAACGCATTCGTTCTCGAGAAATCAAATCTTGATCCACTGTATCCGGATGTCGATCCGGAAGACCCATATCCATACGGATACTATCCTACTATGTACGACCGTGCAACGCTGTACGTACCTCAGGAGGCAATAGAGGCATACAAGGCGGACCAGGTATGGGGAAAGTTCAAGAATATCTTGCCCATCAAGGACGGTTTGAGTGACGTGACTACGGACGATGCTCAAGTCGTTGCCACCGAGTATCACGACTTGTACGGCAGACGCCTCGAAGCACCGGCCGAGCGCGGCATCACCATCCGCACGGACGTCTACAGCGACGGCACTCGCCGCTGCACCAAGGTATTGCACTGACAATTCTGAGTATATTGATATAGAAGGCAGAGGCCGTTGGAATACCCCACGTTCTCTGCCTTGTGTAATATGATGTGTGATACCGGCGTCGAGGAGGGAGGGTTCTTCGAAATGTATTAGGTTGAATGTCGGTTAAAGGCCGAGGGCGTTGCGGATGTCGGCGATGTTGGCTGTGGGGTCATCGTCTGTTTCGGCAAGCAGTCGGTCGCGTGGAATGACGGCGATGGCTGTCGGATTGTGGCGTATGCCCATGGAAATGTACATGCCGTGGTCAAGTAGTTGACGCGCCAATTCGGGCCGTCCTCTGAATCCGTGGATTATCCATAGCGGAGTACGTCCGCCGTTGCGCCGCATTACTTCCCTTTGGACGTCGTAAAGGTTATCGTATGCGCCTACAATGTGTACTATCAACGGCTTGGCCAAATCGTCGGCCATGAATGCTTGGCGCCTGAATACCGGTAGTTGCACGTCTATATTCGGGCCGTGTCGCAGGTCGAGGCCGGCTTCGCCTATGGCGTATGCATTGGGGTTGGAGAGTACATCTTCGAGCCATGTCCATGTGATGTCGGTGGCCTTGTATGCCTCCCACGGGTGTATTCCGGCACTAAAAAGTGTCGGCGGTATAGGTGGTGCGGCTTCCAATGCGATGTTCACTACTGCCGAGTCGTCATTGATGTCATGACGATGGGTGTGGATGTCGGCCGGTATCGGTGTAGGTAGCGGCGGCGGAGTCAGTATTGTTTTCATCGTTGGATTGTGTCGTATGGTATGGGAAGATGTTCGGGCGTGCCTGTTATGGCACGGGGTCGTATCCGCTTCCGCCCCAAGGATGGCAGCGCAGTATGCGGCGTATGGCCAGCCAAAGTCCGCGTATGGGGCCGTGTTTTTTGATGGCTTCGAGCGCGTAACGGCTGCAAGTGGGCGTAAAACGGCATGACGGCGGCGTGAGCGGCGAGATGCAGACGCGGTAAAAGTATATGGGGGCGCATAGCAGTGCGACAAATATGGCTCGGACGCCACGCGTGACGGCACGCATCCCGACCGCTAAGATGCGTATCGGTGATTTCACTTGTCGCCGTCCTCGGCGGCGGCTTCGTGCGATACCGGCGGTGGCGGCAGGGCGGCAAGTATGCGTTTTACCGCGCCCAGTACCCGCGTGTATGGCAGAACTCTGTCGGCTACGTAGATTATGGCCAATTGGATGTGGCGCTCGTCGGCGCGGTTGTCGGGACGCGGCATGGACAGACGCATGGCTTCGCGGATGCGCCGACGCATCTGTACGCGGTCGACGCCGTGGCGCAGACGCCGCTTGGGTATATTGATCATGAAGGCGATGTCGGCCTTGGTGTCATGGCATTGACGCCATACGGTCCGCAACGGGTAAGCCAAGGCTTTACCGATGTCGTCCGAGCTGTCTTTGGCGGAGAATAATGCATCGAGCGTGGTGGTGCCACGCAGTCGCTGATGTCGTCGCAGTGTCAGTGCCGGCATGGTCGCTTGGTTGTTGGTGCGTATAGGGTGAAAATTGTTGTGCCGGGTGATGGGTGCGGCACGGCACGCGTCTGCGGCTTATTCGGCGGCGTTTTCGTCGCTTATCGAGTCAAGGTATCGGTTGATGGCCGAGGCCATGGAGGGCGATTCCTTGGTGGGAGCTTCGATGTCCAGACGAAGTCCGGCGTCTTTGACGGCTGCTGCGGTGGCTGTGCCGAAGGCGGCGATGACAACATCGTCTTGCTTGAAATCGGGGAAGTTCTTGAGCAGTGAGTTGATGCCTTGCGGGCTGAAGAATACCAGCATGTCGTAATCGAATTTGGCGTCATTGGGAAACTCGTTGGGCACAGTGCGATACATCACTGCACGGGCGTAGTTTATCTTGGCATTGTCCAGCATCTTGGAGTCTTCGCCGTTGCTGACATCGGATACGGCGAGGATATAGTGCTCGTTTTTGTGCTTGGCTATAAATGGCATCAAGTCGGCGAGTTTGCCGGTCTTGGCGGAGAAGATCTTGCGTTTGCGGAACACAATGTACTTTTGCAGATACAGTGCTATGGACTCGGTGGTGCAGAAGTATTTCATGGTGTCAGGCATGACGAGGCGCATTTCTTCGCATAGGCGGAAGAAGTGATCCACGGCAGTCTTCGCAGTGAAAATTATGGCTGTAAATTCAGGGATACTGACTTTTTGTTGGCGAAATTCGCGTGCAGAAAGGCCTTCGACTTTGATAAATGGATGAAAAACCATTTCTACGCCGAATTTTTCGGCGAGGCTATAGTATGGCGACTTCTCGGATGCCGGCTTCGGCTGGGAGATGAGTATCTTTTTAATTTTCACTTGCCTAAATAATTGTATTGTTGTTGTTTATGCACCTACGCTGACGATTTTCAGAGCACAAGAATATAGGAAAATCACAGGTGTGATTTCGAGAGTGCAAAGGTACAAAATAAAGTAAAAAGGCGAGGAGATATTAATGTAAAAAATGCTAAAACCTTTGATAAAAAATGCGATACGCGCCAGAACGCATAGGGCTGCGGCGATGATGAGCGCCACTCCGGCAGCCGGTGGATCGAATACTGCGAGGGTCACCGGTATGGTCAGGGCCAAGGCTAATGGAACTTGCGTGGCGTTGTATGCGCGTAACCATGCTTTGCGCTTGTGCGTATCGCCGAAGGCGTATCCCACAATATTGTATCCGGCGAGCATAAAGAGGAAGTAGGCGCCTACAGCTAAGGTCAGCAGCAGTACCGGCACGGTGCCGAGGTCGGACACGGTGGCTATGGAGGGTTCGAGAGCCTTGGTAAGCAGAATCGTGCAGCAGATTACGAGCAGGGTGTATATTCCGGCAAGGCTCCACCGGTCGGCGGCATCGCGTTCGTCGTAACGTCGGGTGGCTCGCACTCCGGGGCGTAGGTCGTGGCCTATGGAGGAGAGCAGGCGTGTACCGCGGCGCAGGCTGATTATGGCAATGACAATGCCTATGCCGAGCAACGCAGGCATATCGGAATTGGCGCCGGGAGGCAGTGGTCGTGGTTCCAGGCCTTTGGTCCATGCGGGGGGCTGCGGTGGAACTGCGGTGTGTGTATGTGACTGTTTCTGTGTCGATTGTGAGACGTGGCAGATTGCCAGACTGTCGGCCGTGAAAGGTGCGTGCATGTCTTGCATGAACACGCTGTCGGTCGGGTCCGGTCCCATGGTTGCGGCTGCTGTGTTTTGCACGTCAGACACTACATGTTTGGTCGCCGTAGGGACGGCAGCGGGTGCAGCGATGTGATGTGCATCGCTGTATCCGGGGTGCTGTATTGTGCCTATCGTGTCCGGCATGTGTCTGTCGCTGCGTTTGGGGTAAATGTCTGTACGCCGGTTCTTTTTAGAATGGTACTGCGCCCAGGGCTATGTCCGCCGCTTCTTCAGCTGTGGTGGCTACGCGGTACAGCTTATTGTCACTGTAGGTGTTGAGAAAGCCTTGGCGTTCGGCGCATGCCAGCATTGCCAGCAGGTCATCGTAATATCCGTCTATGTTTAATATTATGACGGGGCCGCTGTAAAGTCCCAATTTACGCCATGTGATGATTTCGAGCAGTTCCTCGAAAGTTCCCACTCCTCCGGGCAAAGCTATGGCGGCATCGCTGAGTTCGGCCATAGTAGCCTTGCGTGTGTGCATGTCTTCGGTGACAATGGTGCGGCTTAGGCCGGGATGCTGCCATCCGCGTTCTTCCATGAAGCGAGGGATGACGCCTATGGCTCGGCCTCCGGCGGCGAGTGCGGCGTCGTTGACGGCGCCCATGAGGCCTCGGCGGCCTCCGCCGTTGATGACGGCTGTGCCGCGTTGTGCCAAGGTTGTACCAAGGCGTTGCGCGGCCACGAAATAGGCCTGCGGAATATCCTCGGACGATGCCGCGTATACGGTCACTGCCGGGTGTGGGATGCTGTCATACCGGGCGGCAATCATCAGTATTGTTCGTTTTCGTTGGGGAAGTCGCCGGACTTGACGTCTTTGATGTAATGTCCTATGGCCTCGTTGATAATGCCGGCGAGGTCGGCGTAGCGGCGCAGGAATTTGGGCGAAAAGTCCTGATTTATGCCCAGCATGTCGTGTATTACCAGTACTTGGCCGTCTACACCTCCGCCTGCGCCTATGCCTATGACGGGGATGGTGAGTTTGGAGGCCACTTCGGTGGCCAGCGTGGCGGGTATTTTTTCGAGTACGATGGCAAAGCATCCTATTTCCTGAAGCATAAGTGCATCAGCTATCAGCTTCTCGGCTTCGGCCTTCTCCTTGGCGCGTACGGCGTAGGTGCCGAACTTGTTGATGGACTGAGGTGTGAGGCCCAGGTGCCCCATCACGGGTATTCCGGCGCTGAGTATGCGTTCGATGCTTTCGCGCACTTCGGCACCGCCTTCGATTTTCACGGCCTCGGCATGGCTTTCCTTCATGATGCGTATTGCGTTGGCCAGGGCTTCTTTGCTGTTGCCTTGGTAGCTGCCGAAGGGCATATCGCACACTACGAGGGCACGTCTGGTGCCTTTGATGACGCTCTTGGCATGGTATATCATCTGGTCCAGCGTGATGGGAAGTGTGGTCATGTTACCGGCCATAACGTTGGAGGCCGAATCGCCCACGAGTATGACGTCGATACCGGCGCCGTCCACCAGTAGGGCTGTGGAGTAATCGTACGCTGTGAGCATACTTATTTTTTCGCCGCGAGCCTTCATCTCGGTAAGGCGTGCGGTGGTGACTTTTCGTTTGTTGTCTACTGTGTTGGTTGACATGATGTTGCGATGAGTGTAAATGTCTTTTGGGAGCGGCTTTGGGCTGCTATGTGGGCATGGCCGTGCACATATACCGTGGTCCGTTCCCGATAAAATTGTCCGCAAAGTTACAAAACTTCGCGGACATAGCCGCATCTGAGTGCGCCGATAGTGTCACATATTGCTGTTTTTCAGACTTGGACGAGTATTGCATCGACCGCCCACAGCCAAAGCGGGCAGGCCGGGATGAAGGCGAGGACACTAAGAGCCAATGACGATGCTCCATATGCGACATATACACCGTAGCGCTCGGCTATCATTGTTCCCGTAAAAGCCGATGGAAGAACTCCTGCAAGCACCATCATCTTGAGTGTCGTGGTTTCCAGTCCGCAAGCCATACCTATACCCAGCAGTACGGCCGGCATGAATACAACTTTGAGTATAGCACCGAGAATTGTTTGGGCATTGATGTATATTCTGGTTTTGGACAAGATGATGCCTACGGCAAATACGGCTACAGTCGAATTGGCTGCTGCCAGAAAGTCCAATGACGGCAATGCTTCTTCGGGTATATGTATGCCGCAGACTACCAAAGCGGTGGCGGCCAAGGGTGCCCATGCTACAGGCTGTGAGAGCGCGTGCAATACCGCGTGCATTGTTCCCGAGGCAGTTCCCGAGGCAGCATTCAACAGCGACAACCCCACGGGTATGCCCACGGCGTTGACCACTATGCCGACGATGGCTACTATCAGGCCCACTTGGGGTGTAGTGCCGAATAGCGGTTGCAGCACGGCAAATCCCATGAATCCTATTGCCGGAGAGCCGCTCAATAGTGCCATTACCGCGCCTTCGCTGCCGCCGTTGCCCTTAAAGCAATGTTTATATATCTCATATACAAGTGTAAAGCATAGCATTATGCCCGCCAATGCCACCAGCGTCGGGCGGATATTTTCCAAAAGTAAGTCTCTGTCGGCACGTACTATGGATGCGAATAGTGCGGCCGGCAGTGCTATATTGAGCACCAGGCGATTGAGAACGCCGGCAGCTGCAGCATCGAAGGTGCCGCGTCTGCCTCCGATATATCCGGCCATCATCGCAACCACTATTGGTATTATGGCATATAATATTGCGTGTTCCATTTTTTTTGAATCCCGGTAGGCTGTGGCTGTTTGGGACGTGCAAACTAAGCCAAATTATTTGACATAGCCAAGTCCTGAGCCTCAAAAACGCCCAATCCATATTGTCGAGGAAGCGCCGAAGCCCTCCGAAGCCTAAGTGGTTTTCAGAAATACCCCGAAGCCCTGCGATGTTCTCCGAAATTATACGAGACATTGTAGTTTTCCGATATATGCACTTGTCCTCCGGGATATTCTGCAACCCTTGGCCTCCTTCTGAGAATTTGGCTTGAAAATTTCCCGACATTTGGTGAAAACGGCACATTTCGCGTTAAATCATTTGGTGTAAATCGTACATTTTACCCGGAAAATATTTGGTGGAAAATGGCTAAGTGATTGATGTGTAGGGTGTTGAGGTGTGGTCGTGAAAAAGTGGTACAGACAGGTCTTTTCTGAACGATTTATTTGTCTTCCGATGAGCCTTGTTTGCTTGCTTTGCATCGAGGCAAGATGTACGCCAGTGCCTCGTTTTGGACCGTAGAACCGAGGCAGCGGTTGGCACCGAGGTACAGCGCGGCTCCGAACACGACCTGTGTCGGCAGCGCCAGCCAGGGAGAAAAGGCGAGGGCGTTGCCAATGGCCAGCATGGCCGCTCCGATGATTACGGCCATAGCGGCGTAGGGCGCTATATCGGCTAAGTAGCGTCGTATGGGCACGGTGGTAGCGCGGCTGACGGCGAATAGTGATGCCGCCCAAGCAACAATGGCCGCAGCAAGCTGGCCCCACAAAAGGATTTCGACGCCAAGAACGATGTTGTCGGACGTGCTCAGTGCCATGTACGGGAAGGTGATGGCTATGGCCACCAAGGCCACGGTATCACGCAGCACTTCCAGGTAGAATATGGTGCGTGCACGCCCCAGAGCCAATAGATAATTTGAGTACAGCCCCGTGAGTACGGTGAATATTCCGCGTGCAAGTAGCAGTTGGAATAGAATGATGGATGCATCCCATTTGGCACCAAAAAGGATGTGGAATATCGGGGTGGCGCATACGGCCAGTCCGACCATCACCGGAAAAAGGATGTATGCGGTGACGCGATCCATCTTGGAGGCCAAACGCGCAAAGCGCTCGGCTTGGTCTTGTACACCTGACAGCACCGGGACAAATGTCGAGGTGAGTACCTGGCTCAGAGATGCGGTCATCATTTTGCTCCATTTGTCCGCCTGGCTGTAATAGCCAAGTGACACCAGTCCCACGCGGTTGCCTATAAGGAAGGCGTATATGTTTTGGAATATGGTGTTGAGTAGCGAGGTCAACATCATGCCGGCGCCTACGCCCGCAAACGACCATAGGGCTTTCCACGAAAGGCGGTACAGAGGCCGCCATTGGCTCATAATCCACAGCATCAGCGTCTTGACGGCTGCTACGGTGATGGTCTGCCAAACTATGGCCCAAGCTCCGTACCCGGCGAAAGCCAGCCATATTCCGATGATGGCTCCGGCGCATAATCCGATGGCATTGGCTATGGCTACCGGCCGTACATTCAATTGCTTGGTGTATAGGTTGGTTTGGACTATGGCGGCGGCGTTGAGCGGCAGCGAAAGGAACATCACGCGTGCTAAGGCGGTCAATTGGTCTCCGCCGTGAAACCATCCGGAGATTGCCGGTGCTGCCACAAACAATATGGCATACAGCGTAATGGAGGCTATGATATTGAACCATAGTACCGAAGAGTAGTCCAGTCGGGAGGGGGCCTTGCGCTGGATTAGGGCCGAGGATAGGCCGCTGTCTATCAGCAATGAGGCAAAGGCTTGGAAGACGAGAACTGCGCCCACGAGGCCGAAATCGTGCTGCGAGAGCAAACGAGCCAGCACTACGCCGGTGACGGCGTATAGTATCTGCGATCCGAAGCGGTCGATGACGTTCCATTTCATGGAGCGTGCCGTGCGCCGCTTCAGGTTGTCTTGCTGCGCGTCTGTGCTTATGGACGTGTCGTCAGGCATCCGTGTCGCGTATTAGGCCGTATTGTCAGCTCATTGCACTGGGATGACTTTGATGCCGAGTGTGCGGTTCTTGGTCGTGGGTGAGCCTTTTAGATATATCTTGCCGGAGCCGAGACCCATAACGGTGAGTTCGTTGGTTACCCAGCAGTCTACCGATCCGGTGCCGTATATCGAACATCGTCCCGTGGTGGCTTTGATGGTTCCGGCTTCGATAGTTCCGGTCCCGGTGTTGTTTAACTTGATGGTTTGGGCTTCGCCGGCCAGTACCAGATGCCCGTGTCCGGTGGCTATTTTTCCCTCAACGGTGGTAGCATGAAGCCCGCGTGCAATGAGCGTGCCGTTGCCGACTATGCGTGCCTTGAATGTGGCGGCCGGCGATGGTGTGTCGACGTATACGGTTGAGTCACCGGAATTTTCTACTTTGCTTAGAAAGGCCGAGAATACGGTGACTGTGGGCAGGCGTTGGCGCTGTGCATCGGTGATTTCGTCCGAGAGCTCGATTTTCAGCTTGTTTTTATTATTTGAGAACAAAACCATGGATGATATGTCCGGGTCGCAGCTGAAGCGCACGTATCCGGCCGAGTCGGTGTTACAGCGGTACGTGACATTGATGCCGTTGACCACCTGTAGTTCTTCAAAGGGCTTGACGTTGAGTTCGTAATCTGCTGCGGTAGCAGGTGTGGCCATGGCCAAAGTGATGGCAGCCGCCAGCGTGACGGCGGCTTTGCGCATAGAGGTGTATAATGTGATGTCCATATATGTTTAGGTCTGTATTGTTGTGTCAGTTATCTTTGGCCGTATCGTCGTCCATGTCTGTAAGCATTGCTTCCACATCGTCCAGTATTGAGGCCAGTAGTTCCGGCGTGTCGGCACGCAGCATGGCTACGCGCGTGGGTCGGAATGAGGGAATGCCCTTGAACAAGGGACTCACAGCCAAATGACGTCGTATGTGCAGTATGCCGCGATAGTCATCGATGCTCTCGATGCTTTCGCGTATCTGCCGCCGCAGTATGGCAAATTTGTCGTGGAGTGTCAGGCCGTCGCCGACCTCGGGATTGCCGCTCAGCAGCGCGTTCTTGATTTGACGAAACACCCATGGCGCGCCTATGGATGCGCGGCCTACCATAACGGCGTCCACGCCGCTGTCGGCAAAGGCACGTAAGGCTTCGGCTCCGCAGGTGATGTCTCCGTTGCCTATGACGGGGATGTGCAGGCGCGGATTGGCCTTGACGCGTGCAATCATTTCCCAATCGGCCATGCCGGTGTACATCTGCGAACGTGTGCGTCCGTGCACGGTGATGGCGGCTATGCCGCAATCTTGCAGGGCCTCGGCCAGGTCTACAATGATGCGGTTGTCGTGATCCCATCCGGTGCGGGTTTTTACGGTCACCGGCAGGTGTACGGCGTCCACTACTGCACGGGTGATTTCAATCATTTTTTGAGGCTCGCGCAACATTCCCGCCCCGGCACCCTTGCCGGCTACTTTTTTGACCGGACATCCGAAATTGATGTCCAGTATGTCCGGGCCGGCGGCTTCGGCGATTCGAGCGGCTTCGACCATCGCATCCACATCGCGTCCGTAAATCTGTATAGCCGTGGGCCGCTCGGCATCGTTGATGTGCAATTTGCGTGTCGTGGCTGCGATGTTGCGTATCAGGGCGTCTGCAGATACAAATTCGGTGTAGGTCATGTCTGCCCCCATCTCCTTGCATATCAAGCGAAAGGACGTATCAGTCACATCTTCCATCGGAGCTAATACGACCGGACGGTCGCCGAGGTCTATGTTGCCTATTTTCATTGTATATGCGGTGTTTGGATGCTACGCTGGATGTCGTTGACGACTTTTTGCCTGTGCCGAAACAATCCTTGCGGCTGTCGTAAAAGCAAAGTTAGCACTAATTTTTGTAATGGCGTTGAGCGTATGGCGCTATTAGGGTACTATTAGGACTATTTCACCATTATTAGCGCTTTTCGGGCCAATATATGGCGTGGATTGCCCGGACGTCAGCTGAGGCGTCCGAGTAGCGCAATGTCGATGTATTGCCGGGACATCGAGCGTGCCAGATCGGCATTGGTGACGTGCCCCATGCAGGTGTATACGGCGCGTTGTATTCCGTTTCTGAGGCTGGCGATGCTGTTGACGCCGCGCGTGTCTACAAGGTCGGGCAGCAGGGATATCAGGGCATTGCTTAGGGCCATGGCCGTGGTGCGTGGCACTACGGCGCTGAGATTGCGGAAACATACGGTGTCATGCGGGCGCGTGTGCGGCCTTTCGGTGTCGGCCAGGTCTACGGTGTCCATTGTCGCCAAGGGACACATGTCGTAATCGGTGATGTCGTAGGCCAGGACGCCGCGCTTGGCTGCAGACATGGAAGCGGCCGAAATGATATACGGCATAGCCGTGGGTGTCAGGATAATAACGTCTGCCATGGCAATTGCGTTTTGTAGCACGTGCGGCTGCATTGCACTGCATATCAGGCGTCCGCCGGCGGCATCCATAGCGGCACGCAGCCCGTAGGTGTCGTCATCGAAGAGGCGCACTGTTGCGCCCAGTCCTAAGGCGGTCGAGGCGGCGGCGCGTGCGGCGATACCGCTGCCTATGATAACAACTTCGCATGGCACGATTCCGGCAATTCCGCCGATGAGTATGCCCTTGCCGACGGTGGTGTCGGCGTCCACTTCGGCAAGACGAGTCGCGGCCATGGTGACGGCTGCACGTCCCGCAATTTCGCCGAGGATGTCACTGAACGGGTGCCGCGCTTCCGAATCTCGAATTTGGCGCATGGATATGGCACAGATACGGCGCTCGAGCAGTGCTTTGAGAGCAGCGGCATTATCCACTTGCGGTTCCAAGGTCAGCAGAGTTGCGCCTCGGCGCAGGTGCGCGGCATCTTCGGCCGAAGGTGCCTCGACGGACACCACGATGTCGCAGTCGAGTGTTTCGGTGCGGTCGGTCAGACGTGCCCCGGCGGCGGCGTAGCGATTGTCCGGATAGTTGACAAAGACGCCGGCGCCTTGCTGTATACGCACCTCGATGCCGTATTCGCTGATGATGGCGGCGGCTTCGGGTGTCAACGGCAGACGTCGGTCGCGCATGGGTGCCGGGATGCCTAGTGTAATATGGCGTTGGCGTGATGCTGTCGCTTGCGCTTGTTCTTGCGGTGTGAGTTGTGTCATGGCTGTCAGGGCGTTAGGAGTAGATTATGGTGTCTATGAATAGTCGTACGGAGGAGGCTACTTGTTCGGCGTCTTCGAGGCGCGAGCTGTCGAAACGTGCGTGGGCGCGTCCGTAGCTGTCGCTGCGTTGCGCCAGAGTCTGATGCACGTAGCGGCGCAATTGTTCCGAATCTAAATTGCGTACCAGCGGGCGGCTGTCGCCGTATATTGTCAAACGGCGCACCAGGCAATCCTCATCGGCGTCAAGCCATACGACCGTGCCGCCTTGGAGCATCACGTCCATATTGTCTGTATAGCAGGGTGTGCCGCCGCCGCAGGCGATTATGACCGAGGGCGCGGCCTGAGAGACCGTGTCCGTTGTGCCCGGCTTGGATGCAACTGATGTGCCGGCTTTGAGGCGTGTCCTATCATCTGTCGAAGCCTGTACGATGGAGCGGAGTGTCTCGGTTTCGAGGGCGCGGAATGTCGCTTCGCCTTGTCGGGCAAAGATTTCGTTGACGCTGTCGGCGCCGGTGCGGCGGCAAATTTCATCGTCAAGGTCGGCAAAAGGTATGCCCATGGACGTGGCCAGAGCCTGTCCCAGAGTGGTCTTGCCGCTGCCCATAAATCCCACCAAAAACAGAGGACGTCCGCTGCAGCAGGTCATTGCTTATTCTGTTTGGCCAGCAGATCGCGTATCTCGGTGAGCAGTTGTTCCTGTGTCGGTCCGGCGGGTGCGGCGGGCGTCTCCTGTGCAGCTTCCTTTTGGCGGCGCAGGCGGTTGATGACCTTGATGGCCAAGAAGATGCAGAAGGCTACGATGAGGAAGTCGACGATGGTTTGTACGAAGGCGCCCCAGGTGATGGCCACTTCCGGAATGACTTCTTTGCCTTGGGTGACGGCGTCTTTGATGACAAATTTGTAGTCGCTGAAATTGACTCCGCCGGTGAGTACGCCGATGACGGGCATAATGATGTCGTTGACCAGAGAGGTGACAATTTTGCCGAAGGCTGCGCCGATGATTACACCGACGGCCATGTCTACGACATTGCCTTTGATAGCAAATTCCTTGAATTCAGAAAAGAATTTCATAATTATGTATATTTATTCCGCCGATGTGTCGTCGCCGGCGGCAGGTATGCTGAAAAATGAGAAATTGACTGCTCCGTAGGTTCGATGGTCGCAGAAGTGCGGCAATTCGGAAAAGTCGTACTTGTCAGAGTGTTCGATGATGAACAGACTTCCAGGACGTAATAGCCGACCGGCGAGGATTTTGGCCGGGATGTCTCCGAAGCCGGGGAGATTGTAGGGAGGGTCGGCAAATACGATGTCGTAGGCTGTGGGCGCAGTGTCGATGAAGCGCATCGCATCGCCGCGTATGATGGTTATATCGTCTTGGCATCCGAGCTGTCGGGCAACGTCGTTGATGAAACGTGTCTGCGGCGCGGCCTTTTCCACGGCAGTGGCGTGTGCGGCGCCGCGGCTTAGCATCTCGAAGGTGATGGCGCCTGTGCCGGCAAAGAGGTCCAGCGTGGTGGCGCCTTCGATGTCTGTGATGCCGCGCAGGATGTTGAAGAGGTTTTCGCGTGCCATGTCAGTGGTGGGGCGGGCAACGATGCCGCCGGGCACGCTGAAGCGTCGTCGCCCGTATTTTCCGGAGATTATTCGCATAGTGTCAGGCTTAGTAGTTCGAAGGGCACTTGTGCGGCCTCGGCACCCAGATGTAGTGCTGTGGTGGGGAATATAACGGGCATGACAAAATTTACATAAGGCTTGAGCCGCGCCATCAGGCGGTCGCGCAAGGCTGCTTCGCCGCTGCACATCATACGGTCGTTGTCGGCATCGAAGCTCAGGTCCTTGGCGGCGGCCAGTGCGTAATACAAGGCGTCATCGTCGCCGCCGGCAGTGGCAAAGGTGTTGGCCATAGTGAGGCCCTTGCCGTCAAAGGCAATGATGTCTACGGCATTGGTGCGTCGGTGTATGTGCATTTTCCCGGCATTTCCCAGCAGTCGTCCGCAGGCCTCGAAGTAACGCGTCAGCGGCACCATGCGATGCATAATGCGTGCTTGAACGAAGGTACGGCGCAGAAAGCCTTCGAGTGCCGGTTCTAAGAACATTGCCACGAAGGCCTCGCCGCCGTCGTCACTGTGGAATGGCGGTACTTCGGCGCAGGTGCATACGATGTTGAGCCGTTCGGAGGGGTACAGGCTGTCGGCGATGTCGCGCATGGCGGCGGCGTCTTCGGCCACGGAGCGCGGCACCATGATATAGCGCTCCGTGTCGATGTATACGTCTATGGCATCGTAGTCGTCTGTCAGTTCGGGGCGCGTGTATATGGCGTCTTCAACGGATTTGACGTAGGAGGCTGCCGTAGTCATGGGTATGGTGATGCGTTGCAGCGACTCTTCGACTGCCGGGTCAAAGCACACGGCGTCGATAGAGTCCCGGTTTAGCAATATATTGAGGCGTTGCACGGTATGTCGGTTTTTTTGAAAGGAGTGGGGAGATTCTAATCAAACGGCGGACTGTAGCCAAACGGCCGGGCTGTGGAATGTCTTCACACGAGGCTGTTGAAGGATGCCGGTAGCGGAATGCTGAAATTCATATCTTTGTGCGTCATCGGATGTACAAAGCGCAGCGTGCGGGCATGCAGCGCCAGACGGTGTATGGGCGAGGTCTTGGCGCCGTAGCGACGGTCGCCGGCAATGGGCGTGCCCATATCGTGCATATGTACGCGTATCTGATTTTTGCGTCCGGTGTCAAGGCTGACGTCCACCAGTGAGTAGCCGTTGCGGCTTTTTAGGACCTTGTATCGTGTCACTGCTTCCAGCCCCTTGGGGTCGTCGGTGCTGTACATTAGGTGCTGCGCGTTTTCCAGCAGTCGGCTGCGATGTACGCCTTCGGCCGGTTCGGGGCAGCCTTCGACGATGGCGGCGTAGCGACGATCCAGCACCATATTGTTCCAATTATGTTGCATCGCCTCTTTTGCCTTGATGTTCTTGGCAAAGAGCATCAATCCCGAGGTGTGCCGGTCCAGTCGGTGGACTATGAAGAGCTTATTGGCGGGGTTGAGCCTTTTGAGATAGTCGCGCAATATCGAGTAAGCCGTGCCTTCCTTCTTGTTGTCCGTTCCGACGCTGAGCAGGCCGTAGCCCTTGTTTACTACGATAATATCGTCGTCCTCGTAGACTATGCGCAGGCGCGGATTGGACAGTGTCTGCCATGGGCGCGAGAAATTGATACTTATCGTCTGCCCCGGGGCTACGGGTGTGTCAAACTGGTTGGTGACAGTGCCTTCCAGCTGTATCTGATCGTATTTGAGCAGTGCTTTGACGGCGGTGCGGGATTGCTGCGGCAGGTTGGAACGCAGGAATTCGAGCAGCGGTATCGGCTGGTCCGAAGTATTGGTCAGCTCCGAGATGTTGTCTTGCCGCATGTGCCCGTATCCGTGTCCGGTGTGTGTGCCGGGCTTGTATGCCTGAGGTTTGTTGTGGCTCATTTCGCTGTCTTTTTACGGGTGGTGGTACGACGAGTTGTTGCGGTGGCCGTGGTGGCACGACGGGTGGTGCGTTTAGGGGCGGCCGCAGGTGTATTGACCACTTCCAGTGCTTGCTCGAGGGTCATTTCGGCAGCCGTTTCGGGTGTCGTCCCGCGCGGCAGCTTGTAGTTGGTACCCTTGTATGCGATGTACGGGCCGAAGCGTCCGCGCAGAATTTGCAGCTCGGGCTCTTGGTCGAAGGTGCGCAGCATGCGGTTGGCGTCCTCGGTGCGTTTGGCTTCGATCAGCTCGATGGCGCGGTCAAGCGTGACGGCTGCGGGAGCCTCGTCCTTGGGTATGGATACGTACTTGTTGTCGTGGCGCACATACGGGCCGAAGCGTCCGATGCCTACGCTGACGTCTTTGTCCTCGAAGGTGCCCAGTGTGCGTGGAAAGTCGAATAGGTGGAGAGCCTCGTCCAGGGTTATGGTTTCGAGACTTTGTCCTTTGAGCAGCGAGGCAAAGCGTGGTTTGTTGTCGCTGTCGTTGCTTCCTATTTGGACCAGAGGTCCGAATCGGCCGATTTTGACGCTCACCGGTTCGCCGGATGCGGGGTCGGTACCTAATAATCGTTCGCCCACCTTGTGTTCAAGACGCATGTCCATAACTTCCTCGACTTTGGGGTGAAAATTGTCGTAGAATGTCTCCATCTGGCTGTTCCATTGCATCTTACCGTCAGCTATGGCGTCGAATTTTTGCTCAATTCCGGCGGTGAAGTTGTAGTCAAGGATGTTGGGGAAATACATGGTCAGGAAGCTGTTGACAACCACACCTATGTCGGTGGGCATCAGTTTGCCCTTGTCCGCGCCGTAGGTCTCGGTGTGAGTGGCTTCGGTGATGTTGCCGTCGGCATCCGGGGTCAGGGTCTTGATGTCTCGCTGAGCTCCGGCACTCTCTCCCTTGGTGACGTAATCGCGTGCCTGAATAGTGGAAATGGTGGGCGCGTATGTCGAAGGACGTCCGATGCCGAGCTCTTCCATTTTCTTGACCAGCGATGCCTCGGTATAGCGAGGCGGCTGCTGGGTATATCGTTCTGTGGCTGTGAGGCTTTCGTTGGTGACGTAGTCGCCTGCAGCCATTGCCGGGAGTATGTCCGTGTCTTCTGTATTGTCGGCGATGTCATCGCGGCTTTCGATGTATACTCTGAGAAATCCGTCGAATTTGACAACTTCGCCCGAGGCGGTAAAACGTTCGGCGCTGCCGGCGGGAGTGATGTCTACTACGGTTTTCTCGATTTGGGCATCAGCCATTTGCGATGCTACCGTGCGTTTCCATATCAGATCGTAGAGGCGGCGTTCCTGCGCGGTACCTTCGATGGTGTGCCGGTCTATATATGTGGGGCGTATAGCCTCATGGGCCTCCTGAGCGCCCTTGCTGCTGGTGTGATAATGGCGCTGCTTGAGGTATTCCTTGCCGTGGGATGTGGTGATTTCCTGCGCTATGGCCGCCAATGCCACTTGCGAGAGATTGAGCGAATCGGTACGCATGTAGGTGATAAGTCCGTTCTCGTAGAGCTTTTGGGCAACCATCATAGTCTGTGCAACGGTCATACCGAGTTTGCGCGAGGCTTCCTGTTGCAGCGTGGAGGTCGTGAAGGGTGCTGCCGGCGACTTTTTCAGCGGATGAACGTTGACGCCGGTAATCGAGTAGGAGGTGTGTGCGCACTCTTGGAGAAGGTTGCGAGCCTCGGTTTCATCGCCCAGACGTCGGGCAAGTTCGGCACGAAAACGTGCGCCGCCGGCGGTGGCAAAAATGCCGGTGAGGCGGAAGTATCGGTCGGGCTTGAAGACCTTGATTTCCTGCTCGCGCTCGACGATAAGACGCACGGCTACGCTCTGGACGCGACCGGCCGACAGCCCCGGCTTGATTTTGCGCCACAGTACGGGCGATAGCTCGAATCCGACGATGCGGTCAAGCACGCGGCGTGCCTGCTGGGCATCCACGAGGCTCATGTCTATGGTGCGCGGGTGCTTGATGGCGTCGAGGATGGCGCCTTTGGTGATTTCGTGGAACACTATGCGTCGTGTGGTCTTGGGGTCGAGGCCCAGGACTTCGCTCAGATGCCATGCTATGGCCTCTCCTTCGCGGTCTTCATCAGATGCCAACCACACGGTTTGTGCCTCCTTGGCGGCGCGGCGCAGCTCGCTTACGAGATTCTTCTTGTCATCCGGAATTTCGTAAATAGGCTCGAACCCTTTGTCGACATCGATGCTGAAACTATGCTTCTTCAGGTCGCGGATATGTCCGTAGCTGGACATGACCTTGTAGTCGTTGCCTAAGAACTTTTCGATGGTCTTTGCCTTGGCGGGAGACTCGACTATGACGAGATTTTTCAACATGTCGTATTGATATAATCGGTGATTATTCGTGAATATGTTCGATGCCGGAGCGGATGCCCGTCCCGGCTTTTCGGTCGGCAAAGTTAGTCATTTTTTGCCAACAGCCCCAAAAATCTATATATAATGTGTAGGTTGTGGGTTCAAAGAGCGTTTTGGCCGTGCCCGCATCGAGGTGTGTAACGGCTATATCTCAGGAATTCCGATGCGGCGCAGGTAGGCGTATACGCCATCGTAGTATCCCGGCAGGCGTGTGGAGTCGGGCGGTACGCCGTGGTCTCCTTCGGGAACTACAATGACCATACCTTGACGTGCGCGTGTAAGCAGGACGCGGTAGGCGTTGATTTGGTATGCTTGATTCGATTCTTTATTTATTCTTTGCCACGCCGCACCTCCTCTGAGTTGGTGATGCTGCCATTGCATGGCATTTGTGTCGAGCCGCAGGTCGGCATCCCATACTACGCAGGACCAGTCGATTTCCAGCCCTTGGACTTCGAATTCGGTGATGGTGTCTTCCAGAGCATTGGAGGATCGGATGTCATCGTCATTGTCCAAAAACCAGTGGACGAAGTCCGGCTTGTATCGGACATTGACACTTATGGCTTTCAATCTTTCGCCTTTGCTGCATGCCAGAATGCCGTAGCGTTCGCTGCCGCGTGCTTTTTGCTTGAGCCATTTTTTGGCTGTGTCGAGCGAACGTGTAACTGCTATCGGGTAATTGCACAGCTCTGTCAGTGTGTCGTGCGCCTGCTGCGGGTGTAACTCGAGCAGTTGATGGACAAATAGACTGACTTTCTCGGCGCGGAAGGAGCGCATACTTACCGAAAGGTGTAGCGATGTTTCGACATGTATTTGGTCTTTGTTCAGGGTCAGGGTTTCAAGTGCCCGCCCTTCGGCGTATTCTTTTTCGTGCAGGCGGTCGCTTAGGTATACATGCCAGTGTGAAAACTTGCGGTTGATGGCGTTTATCCATTCTGACAGGCCGGCTTCGCCCTTATTGATTTCCTGTCCGCCGCCTACCAGACAAACCACCAGCCCCCAATCGGTCTGTCGGTCCATGCACGAAATCAGGTATTCGGGCTCGCTGTACGGGAAGCCGTGCAACTTCTTTTTCTTGCCCATAAATCGAGCCAGTTCGTCCTTGGTCCATGCTCGCTGAGCTTCGTCGAATATGGCAATGTGCTCTGTGGGAATGTATGCCTTGTCCGTATGAGTTCTGAAATAGCCTTCTTTGGGAACAATCTCGCCGTCGCGTATTTCGGTGCCTTCGAGGTACAGGTCTCGGTAGTGGTGTATCATTTGAATGAAGGTCTTGACGCGGCTTCGGGCTTCGGCTTTTGTGCATGGTTTTGTGTCGCTTCGTCCGGATTTGTAGTCCTCCTTGCTTCGGCGCACCAGGTCGCGTGCCAATGCTTCTTGAAGTACTTCTACGAGAGGGAAGTTTCCTGAAAGGTAAACGGCTTTCTCGCCTTTCTCGAATTCGTTGATGGCGGTTTGCAGGCCAATCAGGGTCTTGCCGGCGCCTGGTACGCCGGTTACGAAGCATACGGCTTTGCGTGCATGGTTGCGACATTCGTCGATGATATGCGTCAGTCCCTGCATGGTTGACTCTATGTCTCCGTCGTGGCGAGTGATGTCCTCCACTGTATGCTCGCGATATAGCGATACGGCAGCTTCGATAATTGTCGGGGTGGGTTCGTATCCGCTGACGGCCCAGTCGTAGTCATTGTCTCCGGCATATGGCTTTTCGAGGGAAGATAGAACAAGCGACAACGCCACGGCCAGTTGTCGGCTGTTGGCTTGCATGGGGTTGTATACTTTGTCTTCGTATTGCTGTAATTCGATATGGCAGTTATGATCCGCTTCGGCGGGTGCCACCAAAATAGGAATAATTGAGCGATCGCGACTGCCTTCCTGAAAGTTTTTCAGGTCGATTGCGTAGTCCCATGCCTGCATGAGTCCTTCGTGTGCAAATTTTTGTGTCAAGGTTTTGAATTCGAGGACAAAGACGATTCCGTCGATAAGTGCGATGACATCGGCACGGCGTCCCATACGCGGTATATTGTATTCAAAGAACACGCTGCCGCGGTCGCGGTAGGGCGCCAATACGTCTTTGAGTACCTCGATTTCGCATACCCATGAGTCGGTTGTCTCATCGTTGAGGTCGTGGGCGGAAGCTTGGGCCATTTTGCCGATAATCTCGTCGGTGCATCGGTCAAGGAAATCGTGGATGGTGTCGCTGTAATAAAACCTTATGGCGGGCATGGCTGAAGTCGTTGGAGTAATTGTTCTTTGAATGTTTGAGGTGTTGATTATGGTGCGTCAGCGGCGGAGGTGTCGGCGTGCGGTGCGGCTGTCGGCAGGCAGGAGCGAGCCGTCGGCGGTAAGCGCTCGGACGACTTCGGCTATGGCGTGGCGCATTTGGGGACTTTGGCCGTCGTATAGCTCGGCATCGGTAGCGCCTTCGGGGCGTGAGCATCCGCGCAGTACGCGGTCACGAGCGCGGTCTCGGAGTGATGTGGCGGATGATGCGATGGCACGAGCGCGGCATACATCGCAGGTGCCGCAGTCGGACTCGGGCGTCTCGCCAAAGTATTCGAGCATCTGTCGCACGCGGCAGCGGCTGTCGTCAAAGACAAAGGCGCGCATGGCGGCGATGCGTGCGGCCATGACATCGCGGCGCGCTTCGTAGACGTCGCGGCCTATGATCACGTGCTTGGGCAGGTCGCGCGAGGTGGGGTAGTAAATGTAGGGTATAAGGCTGCGCGGCACGTAGTTGAGAATATCTCGGCGCGACAGCTCGAGCAATGCACGGTAGGTTGCTTCGGTGTCCAGTCCGGTGTCGTGCGCCAGTACTCCTTCGTCGAAATACACGTAGTCGGCGAAACTGCCGGTGTAATTGCGCAGGAAGGCGGTGAGCGTTCGCTCGGCGTTGTCGCTCATATCCATGCCGTATAGCGAGTCGCGCGTCATGGTCATCATGGCGCGTGCCTTGGCAAAGTCCGGGTCGTGGTATTCGATGGCTCCGGCCAGCGTCAGTATTGACAGCGCCGAGCGCGTGACGCCGGGCTGCAGCGAGTAGGTGGCGCAAAACTTGTCGAAGTCGAAGGGGTATACGCGGTCGTATCCTCCGCCGACGGGAATGTCGAGGAAGTTGCCGGCCAATTCGTAGACGCGCAAGATGTATTCGCGCGGTGGGAAGGCCTCGCTCAGGCGTCGTGTCAGCGTGCCTTTGTCTGTGCCTTTGGCTATGATAACTGCAAATGATGGCAACCCGTCGCGCCCGGCGCGCCCGGCCTCCTGATAGTATTCTTCGAGTGACGATGGCAGGTCGTAGTGTATGACGGTGCGTACATCGGCTTTGTCTATGCCCATTCCGAAGGCGTTGGTGGCCACGATGACGCGTATTTTGGATGACTTCCACATTTCTTGTCGCCGAGCTTTCTCGTCGGCGTCCATGCCTGCATGGTAGGCGGCGGCGCTGATGCCTCGTTCGCACAGCATTTGGGCTATTTGGCCGGTGCGTCGTCGGCTGCGTACATATACGATGGCCGTGCCGGAGGTGTGATCGAGCACGTCAAAAAGTTTGGCATCTTTGTCCTCGACATGTCGCACTACAAAGCTGATGTTTGGACGTGCAAAGCTTAGGGTGTATTCGGCCGCGTCCGAGCCGAAGTTGAGCCGTGCCATTATGTCGCGACGCACCTGTGGTGTGGCCGAGGCTGTAAGTGCCAATATCGGCACGCCCGGGACGAGGGTGCGCAGTTCGGCAATTTTGAGATATGACGGGCGGAAGTCATAGCCCCATTGGGATATGCAATGTGCTTCGTCCACCACTATCAGGCGTATATCAAAAGCTTGCAGGTGCTGACGGAAGGTCTCTGTGCCGAGGCGCTCGGGCGATACATACAGCAGGCGCAGTATGCCCAGACGGGCGCGGTCGTATACGAGGCGTGCTTCGCGCGGAGTCTGTCCCGAATACAGTGCCCCGGCGCGTATGTCGCGATCTTTGAGGGCGTCCACTTGGTCCTTCATCAGCGAAATCAGGGGCGTCACCACCACGGTAAGACCTTCCAAAATCATTGCCGGCACCTGGAATGTCAGAGATTTTCCGCCACCGGTGGGCATCAGCCCCAGGGTGTCGTGCCCCTGCATCACCGAGGTGATGATGTCGAGCTGGCACGGACGGAAGCTGTCGTAGCCCCAGTATCGGTGCAGGATTTCGTGTGCACGGGTTGAAATCTCGGCGGCTGTCTGCATGGTGCCTGTGTTTTGTTTGACGTGTGTCTGCTTCACAGACATAGTGGCGGCTCGTGACGTAGCTTAGGGTCGCCCCGATGGGTGATATTATTCCTGCGGTAGGCGTATTTGCTTGACTTGCAGCTGTATGGAAGATGTTGCGTTGCGGTGCTTGTTTTCTTCGATGGTGTAGCAGATGTCGAAGGGCTTGCCTTGATGGATGTGATCGAAGTATCGCGCCATGTTGAATGCGATGCCGTTGAAGACCTTGCCCGAGGTGTCGTCCACGATCTCGAGTTTGATGTGCTCGTTGTTGCGGCCTACTATGCGGCTGGTGCCGAAGTCTTTGACGTTGCGTGTGCAGAATACGGGTTTTTGGTTGCCCGGGCCGAAAGGTGCGAACATGCGTAGCATCGAGACAAATTCGGGGGTGATGCGCGTAAATGGCAGTATCGCATCGATATCCAGTTGTGGCGTCAACTGCGATGGTAGGATGTTGGCGGCTACGTATTCTTCGAAGCGGTGTGTGAATTCGGGGATATTTTCTTCGCGCATAGAAAGTCCGACGGCGTAGGTGTGGCCGCCGAAGTTTTCGAGCAGGTCTCGCGATGCTTCCACGGCCTTGTATACGTCAAAGCCTTGTACACTGCGGCTGCTGCCGGTGGCAATGCCGTCCATGGTGCCGCGCGTCAGTACCACCGAGGGTTTGTAATACAGCTCGGTGAGGCGCGAGGCTACGATGCCGATTATACCTTTGTGCCACTCCGGGTTGTAAATGACTATGGACTTGTGGTCGGCTACATCATCGCCGCGTGCGCTGAGTATGGCGTTGGCTTCGTCGGTGATGCGTTTGTCCAGCTCTTTGCGGTCTTTGTTGTATTGGTCGATGGCTGCGGCGCGCTCGTTGGCGTCTTTGGTATCGCGCGATACAAGCAGGTCCACGGCTTCGCGGCCGGACTGCATACGCCCCGAGGCATTGATGCGCGGGCCGATTTTGAAGATTACATCGCTGATAGTGATTTCTTTGCCGGGGAGGCCGCAGATGCGGATGATGCCGCGCAAGCCTACGTTGGGGTTGCTGTTGAGACGTTTGAGGCCATGATATGCCATGACGCGGTTTTCGTCTACCATGGGCACGATGTCGGCGGCTATGGACACGGCCACCAGGTCAAGCATCCCTTCGAGTTCGCCCGTGCCGATGCCGTTGCTTATCGAAAATGCCTGCATCAGCTTGTATCCCACGCCGCAGCCCGACAGGTGGCTGCAAGGGTATGTCGAGCCTTCGAGCTTTGGGTTGAGTATGGCTACAGCGTCCGGCAACATCTCATCGGGGACATGGTGGTCGCAGATGATGAAGTCGATGCCGAGGGTCTTGGCGTAAGCGATTTCGGCGTTGGCCTTGATGCCGCAGTCAAGGATGATGATGAGCTTGACGCCGGCGGCGGCAGCTTCGTCTATGGCGTGTGTACTGATGCCGTAGCCTTCGTCGTAACGTGTCGGAATGTCGTAGTCGATTTCCGAGTAAAAATTTTGCAGGTATCGGTATACCAACGCCACGGCGGTGGTGCCGTCGACATCGTAATCGCCGTATACCAAGATACGTTCTTTTGCCCCCATGGCCCGGTTGAGGCGGTCCACAGCTTTGTCCATGTCAGGCATTAGGAACGGGTCATGCAGGTCTCTAAGTGAGGGGTGGAAGAATTTCTCGGCCTCGTCTATAGACTGTATGCCCCGCTGCACCAAGAGCTCGCTTATGGGCGAGACCTTGGCGTACCGGCGTGCCAGCTCGGACTCCAATTTTTGTTTTTCTGCGGACAGGGGTAGATAGTTCCATCTACTTGTCATTTATGTTGTTTTTTATTTTTTATCGTGTCTGCGGACACGCCGTGGCGTGTCTTTGTCGCGCTGTCGGCCGGTGTGCCCGGGTGTGCCCTCTGAAGGGCGTGCGCGTGTATATGGGGGCGTGTCGGCGTGGTGTGCGCCTTGCGCCCGGGCCGCCATGTCGGCGGTATGTATATGTGTCTTTGCCGCGGCATGACTGTGGACACATCAATAGGTCCCGAGTCGTGGCAAGTCGAGTATTGTGCCGGAGTGTGGTCATGGTGTTGATTATCAGCGTTTTTGTTTGCTGCTCCGGCGGCCGCACAGAGGAGATTGTGCCTCATCAGGTACTATTGCGGCTATTTTAACGCAAAGATAGCCAAAATTTCGGTTTTTGCCGGTATGGAGCTTGTTTTTTTGGAGAAAAATTTTCGTGATACCTGAAAGCTGTCCGTCCGGGACGCCTTTCGGCGCCTCGGACGGATATTGAGTGGAAAATATGTATCTCGAAACTGTGGTGTCTTACTTGATGCAGACCTTGGTGGCGGTGTCGCCTATTACGCGGATGTATATGCCGGCGGTGGGGTTGGCTACGGGCATACCTTGCAGGTTGAAGTAGCGAGCTTGTCCGTTGACATCGGCTGATATGTCGTCTACGCCGGTGGTGTTCATTTCGGAGATGCGGAGGACTCCGTCGGTATGGCTGCCGGGGGTGTACTCGACGGTGAACATTGCATAGTCGATGCGTGCCACGTGTCCGATGTTGGTGTTGGGGTGGGTGCTGAAGACGTAGTGGCTTTCCTGCGCCGGGTCATATATCAGTGTGTATGAGTCGCGTCCGCTATTCTTGCCCACGTAGGCATAGACGTCTTTGCCGTTGCCGTCCTTGACGCCGGTTGAGGGTTCGCCTTTGATGGCGGAGATTGCGGCATTGATGCTGTGGCCTACGTATCCGGTGGAGGTCTCCGGGTCGATGCATTCATCAGCTTTGGCGCCGAAGTATGTACCGCTGTGGTTGGCCTTGCCGTCGCGGATATAGAATGTGCCTTGGAGATTGTATACGGGTAGCGTGTAGCGGCCGTCACCCTCGTAGGTGAAGGGCATGGCGACTTCGGCGCCGCCGATTTCATTGGTTTTCATGACCAGGTACAGGTCTTCGTAGGGCTTGCCGGCGGTGTACTCGCCTTCGCTGAAGAAGTCGATGGCACGGCGCTGTGTGCCGGCTATCTTAGAGTATCCGGCAAAGATGTGTGCCTGTTGGTTGTGTACAAATTCGTAGTCGGTGCTGTTGAAAGATACGTATGCGTTGCCTCCTGTCAGGTCTATTGTGGCCGGAATCGCTTTGCTTTTGTCGGTAGTGTAGGCAAGACCGTTTTCGTAGTCTTTTTTACTCTTGTTGTACTTGGGCATGATGTATCCCTTATCATTATTGTATAATTTGAGATACCATCCGTCGGTGGCGTTGCCTTCGAGGATGACGTGCTGGGCGTTGCTTATGTCGCCGGTGATTACGCCGTTGGTGTTGTTGCATGTAACATCGGTGGACTTGAGACCGCCGTTAGAAAATTCTTGGGTGGTCATCAAGCTGAGTGTTGTCGAGGCGTTGCCGTTGGGGGCGTATGCCACGATTACGTTGAGGCCGTCGGAGAGTTGTGAGGCATCTTGGATGCGTATCCAGCCCGTAGCGGTGGTGATTTCGCTGGAGAAGACGTATGTGGCGGCGTTGATGACGGCTCCGGCGTCATTGACGGCGTAGGCGTTGATGGTCATTACGTTGCCGTCTGCGGGCTTGGCTACGTCTATGCCTTGTGCGTCATCGTATGCGATGTGGTTGTCACCTTGTGCGGTGTATCCGCCTATGGTGTAGTACAGTGTCGGAGTGGGGTAGGCAGCGGCATCGGCGGCCAACTTAACGTTGAACGTTGCGTCTTCGGGGTAAGTGCCTTCCGTTTGGCTGAAGCTGATGGATGTGGGCGCTACGTGGTCTTTGTCGTTGAAGACGATGGATACCGGTTCGGCTGCTACCTGTCCGCCGGAGTTAACGGCTATGGCGTTGATTGTGACTGTTTGCGGAACAGTGCGTGCCAAGGTGAAGCCCTTTGCAGGGTCGTAGGTCTCGGTTTTGTTCGCTCCCGGAACCGGGGTGCTGCCGTCGCGTGTATAGTATATGGTGGGGGCGGGGAAGGCTGCGTCATCGGCGACAATCTTGACCGATACCGTCTGGCCGATGACGGCCTCGGTCTTATTGGGATTGATGGTCAGCGAGGCGGGAGCCACGACCTTGGTTAGGGCGAAGGTCATGGACGAAATTGTGGGATTGTTGAGTTCTGTTCCGGGGGTCAAGTCTATGGTTGTCGCTCCTTTGGGGAAATCGCGGTAGGACTTGGCTGCGAGATCCTCGCCGTTGATGGCTATCGCCGGGGTGTCGTATGTTTTTGTCGTGGCGTAGGATACGCGGACAATGACATAGCCTTCCGGTGCTTGGACGCTGATGGGAACGCCGCTGATCTTGGTGATGGTGAGGTTGGTGGCTTTGCCGCTGGAGGGATTGACGTTATTGGAGGGGTATCCGGCGTTTTGGAGTTTGCCCACGGAAGATTCAAAGGTATAGGTTGTGCCGTCTACAGGCTTTGAAATCCAGTCAGCTTTGGTGTTGGATGTGTAGGTTATGGGTCCCTGCTCGCGGAAGGTGACTGTGGCGTAGGTGTAGGGCGAGGTTATTGTCAGTATAAAAGATGTCTCGCAGGCATTATACTTCCCGGTTTTGGCGGATGATGCTGTTATGGTGGTTGTGCCTACAGCCAGGGGAGTGATAATGCCGTTCTCAACCTTGGCAATTTTGTTGTCGGCCGAACTCCAGTATATAGTGCCGTCGCCGGTGGATGTGGCTTTGAACTCGGCGGCTCCGTCTTCGAGTACCAAAGATGCGCCGTCAGCGCCGATGGTATTGCCTTTGGCGTCTTTGACGGTGATAGATGCATCGTTACGCGTAAATGCGACGGTGGCACTGCCGGAGGCTTGGCCTTCTGAATTTTGTGCCAGGCCGTTGATTGTGACGACTTTGCTTTCCTCGTTATCGGCGAGCGCATCGCAGGTCACATCGAATGCTTTGGCATACTTGGCGCTTTCGGTAGTGGGGACGGTACCATCGATAGTGTAGTAGATATCCGGCGCGGGAGTGCCGTTGGCGGCGATGGTCACGCTGACGTTCTCGCCGACTTTGGCTTCAGCCTTGGCCGGGGTGATGGTGACGGCGCTCGGTGCTTCCGGCACGACAGGCGCGTCAGGCACCAGCACGAAAGTAAAGGAGGAGAAATATGTGCTGTTATTTTTAGAGCCGGTGGCAGAACTTGTCTTTTTAGAGACAATTACGAAGGAAGACACGTCTTCAGTGAATTCATACGGAACACCGCTTTTGACGACTGTTGCTTCATCGTTTATCGAGAATCCGGTGTTGCTCATATTTGTGTAAACGCCCGAAACGCTTTTGATCTTATAGCCTTCGGGTGCATTGACCGTAATTTTGTTGCTTGAACTTGTGTACATACGCAGGTTGTCACCATCTTTCTTGGGATAGTATTGTTTTGACGTTGCACTTGTGCTGAAAGTTATGCTCGGATATTCCTTAGCAACCCAAACGCCGTTTTTTCCACTTTCGTATGTAAGATCCGTTTGGTTCTTGAAGATGACTGTTGCGGTGATGTTTCCGTCGGGGACGGGGGTGTCGGCCTTGACGGTGTAGGAGGCGGTAGCGACGTCACTTTTGATTCTGCCTTCGCCTTCTCCTTTGATGCCAATGACTTCAAAATCTATGGATTCAGTAATTTTGACGGTGTAGGTTTCGCCCGTGACGGTTTTGGTTGCCCAGTCGGTGGCGTCTGCCGCCTTAGACTTGACTTCGAGCGAAGTCGCGCCTGATGATGTGATGGTTAGCGATGTGCCTTTGGCAACTTCGCCGGGATTGACGCTAAATGTCGGGGTGGCCGGTGCTTCGATAGGTGTTTCGATTACGGTATATGAGGCTTCAGTCGCTTCGCTGTTGCCTTTGTCGTTATGGCCTACAACGTTATAGGTGATACTTTCGTTGATGATAACGTCGTGGGTATTAGCGTTGGGAATGTTTTGTATTGTCCAGTCGGCGGCGTCCGCTGTTTTGGATTTGATGGTGAGCGCTGTCGCACCTTTTGATTTGATGGTGACCGATGTGCCTTTGGCGACTTCGCCGTCAGGTACGCTGAATGTAGGCGTCTCAGGCGCCGTCTCCACTGCACTGCCCTCATCGTAGGTGATTACCATCTTGGTGGCTTTGACTTCTCCGCTTTTGATTTTTGTCTTTACATCGAGTCTAAAATACGATTTTGTTTTGTCTGACGGTATGAATGTGAGTATGTCGTTTGCTAATACAGCACCATCTGTTCCTTTGCCAGTACTTGTCAGCTTGGTGTCGGACGTTGTAATGATTAGGTTGCTTGCGTTTGTGTTGTTAAGCTCCTTGTATCCGGACTTAAGGTAAATTTCTACTTTTTGAATATTTGCTATCTCCGTGGTGTTGTAAAACTTGAACACAGTTCCGGTGATTGCGAATTGTCCATCAGATGGGTTAATCCTTTCCGCATGAAAACTAACACCGTCTTTTGTGAAGTTAACCGTTGCGTAGCCGTTATCGGAACTATTCAAATCGGTTGAATTGAAGCCGATTTCTATTGTTTTTGCCGGGACAGCAACGGCTGTCGTTAGGGCAAGGATAAGGAGAAGAAGTAGAGATTTTCTCATGACTGAATGACTATACTTAGAAATGTAATTGATTGTAGTTATTCGTACAATTATGGACAAAAGTATTGCGCGGATTGCACCCCCGGCGCTTTTTCGGCGGCAAAATTACAAAAAATAGTGAATAACAGACAATAAATGCTATTAAAAAACGTGTATTACCCCAATATTGTCCTAAATAAAATCGAAAAAAAGAAAAAGGAAGTAGTCACTAAGGCAGAAAATAACTACCTTAGTAGTGAGTGACCAAACTCGACTACTTCCTATGGCAAAATTAACACTATTC
>Ga0129317_1000310_pt1 | contig 55903 bp, 55 predicted proteins | sample Cm1ome_FD_94430 | JGI IMG/M metagenome (GOLD analysis project Ga0129317, IMG submission 94430) | Eastern black-and-white colobus group fecal microbial communities from Wisconsin, USA - Cm1105 metagenome | ecosystem: Host-associated > Mammals > Digestive system > Large intestine > Fecal | place... | reverse complement strand
CCGCCTCTGGGCCGCCCCCGGCGGCGGGCTCTGTTTTAAGCAAAGTCCGCTTCCCTCCGCCCGGCTCGCGCCGGGCATCCCCTCCGCTCCCTTGCTCCTCCTCTCCAGCGGCGGCCCACTGCGCTGGGCCCGCCCCTGGGCCGCCTCCCCTTTCCCCTGTTTTATAGAAAAAAACGAATGGAGAATCCCCATGGAAATTGACCGCAGCGAACTGAAAGCCCGTGCCCGAGAGGCCATGGGCCTAACCCGTCCTCCCTTCTGGGCAGTGACACTGGTCTACCTGCTGATGACCACCGGCGTCAGCACTCTGCTGGACCTGATCCCCTCAGAGGCGGGCATCTCCGCTGTTCCCTTTTTTCTCACCATCTTTATGATGCTGTACCAGGTGGTGGTGGTCTTCGGACTCAACCTGTGGTCCCTGTGGACAAGCCGCCGCATGAATCCCGGACTGGGTGCTTTGGTCCAGGGCTTCTCTGTGGCTGGACGGATCATTTTCATGGAGCTGCTTATTCTGTCCCGGGTATTTCTCTGGTGCATTCCCCTTACCCTGGGCCTGACATTGGCGGTCAGCATATTCTCTTTCGGCGGTTCTTTTGTCTTTTTGCTGCTGCTGGGGGGCACCTATGCCGCCGTCTGGGCCATCATGCTCCAATACTCCCTGGCCCCCTACCTGCTGGCTGACCGGCCGGATGACGGCGCCTCCGCCGCCGTCCGCCGCAGTGTGGATCTCATGCGGGGCTGGAAGTGGGAGCTGTTCAAGCTGGAATTCTCCTTTCTGGGCTGGATACTGCTCAGCGCGGTGCTGTCCGGCCTCACCAACTTCTTCTTCCTGTGGCAGGCCGGATTCTTCCAGTCCATCAGCACCATGCCCCCCCTGGAACTGCAATCCCTGTACTTTTCCACTGTCAACACCCCCTTGGCCCTTCTCCTCAGCAGCCTGTTGTCTCTCCCCCTCCTCCTGTGGCTGACGCCCTACCAGCACGTCACCCGCGCCGGATTTTACGATGCCCGTCTCACGCTCCAGCAGCAGAATTCCAATATGCCCCCCCTCTGAATCCTCTAGTCCCCCGGGCGGAAATCCCGGGGGACTAGTTTCGCCCATTTCCACATTTGCAGAGAACATTCGTTTGACTTTCGTACATATGTATGATAAAATACAACTAACTTCTATTTGACCTTCTGCGGGCCAAGGGCTCTCCCAACAGACCGGGGGCCGTCTCCTCCCATCCGCCCGCCGCCCCACCGAAAGGAGCCCCGCTATGGCAAAGCTGACTGCAAAACAACAGCAGATTTATGACTATATTCTTTCCTTTACCAGCGACCACGGCTATCCCCCCTCCGTCCGTGAAATCGGGTCGGCGGTGGGGCTCAAATCCCCCTCCACCGTCCACTTCCACATGAAGGGGCTGGAGGAGGCCGGGGTCATCGTAAAGGCCGAGGGAAAAACCCGGGCCATCTCCCTGCCCGGTGTTCCCCTGGGCGGCGCCGTGGCGGAGGAAACCGACCCCCGCGCCAACCAGATTCCCATTCTGGGCAGCGTAGCCGCCGGCTCCCCCATCCTGGCCCAGGAGTGTATTGAGGACTACCTCACCTTTGACACCGGCGGGCTGTCCGGGGAGCATTTTGCCCTGACGGTCCGGGGCAATTCCATGCTGGGCGCGGGCATTCTGCCCGGCGACCTGGTGGTGGTCCACCGGCAGCAGGAGGCCCGCAACGGCGAGATCGTAGTCGCGCTTTTTGAGGATGAAGCCACGGTGAAAACCCTGTGCCGGAAGGATGGCCGCACCTGGCTGCTGCCGGAAAATCCGGACTATGAGCCCATCGACGGCACCCACGCCCAGATCATCGGCAAGGTGGCGGCCGTGGTGCGCAGGTACTGAGCCCGCTGTGCTCACCCGGAAAAGCAGGTGCCGGGTGTATGCCTGCCCGGAATCTTTCCAATGAAAAAAGAGGGGCGTAACGGCCAGCCGTTACGCCCCTCTTTTCTGCCCCTCCCGCCCTCCGGACTGGGCGGGAATATGGGAAAGCATATGGGAGGAAGAGGAGTGCTAAAGACATTGTAGCAGGAAGCCCCGGCGCAGGCAAAAGCACATTTGCGCGGAAGCCGCGGGACCTGACGGGACTTCCGCTCCACTATTTGGATATGATTTGGCACAAGGGGGGACAAACCACTGTCTCCAAAGAGGTGCTTGACGCCCGCCTCCGTGACATCATCCGGCGGGATCGATGGATCATAGCCGGAAACCACCTGCACGCCCTGGGGCGCAGTCTGACCGCCCGCGGCACGGTTTTCCTCCTGGAGCTTCCAGTCCATGTCTGCCTGTCCGGCGCACGGACCTCCATTGGGAAGCGCCGGGAGGATCTTCCCTGGGCTGATCCGGAATTTGACGATGCCTTTCAGCGGTGGATCACCCGGTTTCCCACGGCCCAGCTGCCTCAGACGTACCACCCGGTGGAACCATACCGGAACACCGGGCACATCGTCATCTTTAAAACACGGAAGGAGGCGGATGCCCGTTTAAGCGGGCTTCGGAACCGGCCCCACCAGCCGGAGTCCCCCTCCATTTCCCTTTCCTGAAAAAACTCAAGGGGGAACGGCGGCACCAAGCCGCCGTTCCCCCTTGCAGTCTGTCTGATCTTCTGCTCCGGACAGGATTCTTTCCCCGATTAAGGTCATATCTCTGTCCTGAAGCCGCCTCAGAAGCGGAACACCGCGCCAACCAAGGCGGATGCTCCAATAAAAGCAATCGGATGCAGCTTTTTCAGCGGAGTGTACCGCATACAGACGAACACCGCCGCCGCCAGGACCACGGCCGGCCAGTGGGCGGACAGCACATGCTCCTCCAGCCCACCCACACTCACCAGGACGGAAGCAGCCACCGACAGCCCGGCGGAGGCAATCAGGGCGGTGGATGCAGGACGCAGCCCGTAGAACACCCCGTCCACCGTCTTGGACTGACGGAATTTCTGCAAAAAGCCGGCGATGATAATGATAACCACAATGGAGGGAAATACCAGCCCTATCGTGGCGGCCACGGCCCCCGGTATTCCGGCGGTGGTGTATCCCACATAGGTGGCCATGTTGACGCCCATGGCCCCCGGGGTTGACTCAGATACGGCAATCATCGTGGTCAGATCCGCGTCGGTAAACCAGTTTGTGCGGGCCCCAAGATCCCGGAGAAAGGGGATGGTGGCCAGGCCGCCGCCCACGGCAAACAGGCCGGTTTTGGCAAACTCAAAAAACAGGCGCAGCAGAATCATTTCCCCTCACCTCCCCGGGACAGACAGAGCAGCCGGCGCACCACATAGCCCGCCAGACCGGCGCATACAATCAAAACAGCCGGGGACAGGCCCACAAAAAACGCCAGTCCCAGCACCGCCAAAAAGATACACACCGTAACGGCATCTTTTACCGTGGATTTTCCCAGTTTGATGACACTGGAGGCAATCAGCGCCACCACGCAGGCGTTCACCCCCCGCAGGGCGTGCTGTACCACCGGGATTTCCGCAAAGTTGGTCAGCCCAGCGGCGATGACCGTGATAATCACGATGGAGGGAAAGACCACCCCCAGGGTTGCCAAAATCCCCCCCAGCCAGCCCTTATATTTGAATCCGATAAAGGTGGCGGTGTTCACGGCAATAATACCAGGCGTACATTGCCCGATGGCGTAGTAGTCGGTGAGCTCCTCATCGGTGGCCCACCCCTTTTTCTCCACCACCTCCCGCTGGAGGATAGGCAGCATGGCGTATCCGCCTCCAAAGGTGCACACGCCGATCTTGGCAAAGGTAAAAAACAAATCTGCAAAAATGTTCAAGGAATCCACCTCTCGGCCTTATACGTTAAACCGGAACAGGATAATATCCCCGTCCTGGACCACATACTCCTTGCCCTCAGAGCGGATCAACCCCTTCTCCCGGGCGGCGGCCATGGTGCCGCAGGCCATCAGATCCTCGTAGGACACCACCTCAGCCCGGATGAAGCCCCGCTCAAAGTCAGAGTGGATCTTACCGGCCGCCTGAGGGGCCTTGGTCCCTCTGGTGATGGTCCAGGCCCGGCACTCATCCTCCCCGGAGGTGAGGTAGGAGATCAGTCCCAGCAGGGTATAGCTGGCCTTTACCAGCCGGTCCAGACCGGACTCGGCGATCCCCAGGTCATCCAGGAACATCTTCTTTTCCCCGGCATCCAGCTCGGCGATTTCCGCTTCCAGCTTGGCACATACGGGAATAACCTGGGCCCCCTCCGCTTTGGCCCGCTCCTCCACCAGGCGGTAGTACTCCACAGACTGGGGATCGGCAAAGCCGTCCTCATCCAGGTTGGCGGCGTAAATAACGGGCTTAAGGGACAACAGCTCGCAGTCCGGGTACTCGGCAGCAATGTCCACCTCCTGATAGGCCCGGGCGGACTTGCCGTCGTTGAGCCAGTCCCGCAGGCCCTCAAAGTCAGCCGCCTCCTGAAGAAACTTCTTATCCCCCTTGGCCGCCTTTTTCGCCTTCTCAATTCGCCGCTCCACCATCTCCAGATCGGCCATCACCAGTTCCAGATCGATGACGTCCATATCCCGGATGGGATCGGTGTTCCCATCCACATGGATGACGTTCTCATCATCAAAGCAGCGCACCACGTGGACAATGGCGTCTGTCATACGGATGTTGCCCAGGAATTTGTTGCCCAGTCCCTCTCCCCTGCTGGCCCCCTTGACCAGTCCGGCAATATCCACAAACTCGATGACCGCCGGGGTGGTCTTTTTCGGGTGGTACATCTCGGACAGCTTATCCAGACGGTGGTCGGGCACCGCCACCATCCCCACATTGGGATCGATGGTACAGAAGGGGTAGTTTGCGCTCTCCGCCCCGGCATTGGTAATGGCGTTGAACAGAGTGCTCTTGCCCACGTTGGGCAGACCCACGATACCTAATTTCATAGTTTCCAACATCTCCTTAATCTTCAGGGGCTTATGGTATTTGCGCGGCAGCGTCTATACCATCCTGACCTTTCAGCAGTTTTCTGCCGTTTCATTGCCGCATGCCGTCAGATCAAGAAACATCCGTCTCCTGGACACAACGCTTCATCATCCTCTTGCTTTTCTGCATATCCCCATATCTTTAAAAAACACCAGTGACGCGCCCTTGGGCCCGCGGGAGGCAGGGACCGGCACAGTACGTTATATTTTAACACAACGTCCTTTGTTTCTCAATAGAAAGCCGCATTCAAATGCCTGATTCCACGGCTGTTTTTTGCTCAATTGCACCAAACGCTGCGGCTCCAGCCGGGAGGATCCCCCTGTTCGGGCAAAATATATCGGCCGGTCCATCACGGGATGCCCTCCGCCTCTGATTCAGGCCGCCAGGTACAACGTCCATAGGCAAGCGTCCAACCACACAGCAAACTTCAAAACCGCCTTAGATTGGACGATGCGGTGTTTTTCCGACGCCCCCTCCATTTTCCAAGTCTATCTTTTATTTATCACTGCAGGGGCCGCTTCGCGGCCCCTGTGTCTTTTATCAAAATACCACAGATCCAACCGTGTGTCCGCCCAATCGCCGGGACGGCGCCCCGCTCCTCGGACGTCTGTTTCACCCCGTTTCTACTCTGACACCTCAGGATTCCCCACTAATATGATTTTAATGGCAAAGCAAAAACGTTATCCGCACATTCATGGAAAATGTATTACCATTGCTTTGGATTCAGAAAATGAAAAATACCAACTGGGAAAGGAAGAGAAACCGATGATGGATATGCTGATGCTGACAATCTTCGCGGCCAGCTTTGGTCTGCTGTATCTGCTGATACGCTGGTGCAAAGCCCAAATGGATCAGGAAAATCAGGGGGGTAACACAATATGATCTTACTGCTGGGGGCAGCCGCCCTTTTACTTGGCGTCTACCTGCTCTACGCGCTGGTACATCCAGAAAAATTCTAAGCGGCCGTGGAGAAATTTTCATAGGAGGAACACAACATGGTTCAAATTATTCTGACGCTGATCCTGTTTATGGTCATCGTCATACCAGCAGGCCGGTACATGTACCATATCGCCTCCGGCGCGCACACGTTCGCTGACCCTGTGTTTGACCGGGTGGACGGCGCAATCTACAGGCTGGGCGGTGTGGATCCCGCCCGGGGTATGGACTGGAGTCAGTACGCTCAGTCCCTCATTGTGACCAACGGGGTTATGATCCTGGTGGGCTATCTGATTCTGCGTGTCCAGAGTCTGCCTGTCTTCAATCCCAATGCCGTCGATGATATGGCACCGGATCTGGCTTTCAACACCATCATCAGTTTTATGACCAACACCAATCTTCAGCACTACTCCGGTGAGAGCGGACTGAGCTACCTCTCCCAGATGCTGGTCATTATTTTTATGATGTTCGTCTCTGCCGCCAGCGGATATGCCGCCTGTACAGCCTTTATCCGGGGCTTGGCGGGCAGAACGAAAGACAACGTGGGCAACTTCTATTCCGATCTGGTCCGGATCACCACCCGCATTCTGATTCCCTTTTCCGTTGTGGGCGGATTGCTGCTGGTGTGGCAGGGGGTGCCTCAAAACTTTCAGGGGAACCTGGTGGTGGAAACCTTGGAGGGCACCTTCCAAACCATCGCCATGGGACCCATTGCCGCATTGGAAATTATCAAGCACCTGGGCACCAACGGCGGCGGGTTTCTGGGCGCCAACTCCTCCACACCGCTGGAAAATCCCACCATTCTCTCCAATCTGCTTGAGCTGTGGTCAATGATGGTTCTGCCCGGCGCCAGCGTCATTACCTTCGGCAAGATGGTGCAGGATGGCAGGCGGGAACAGAAAAAGGCCCTGGGCCAGTCCGCCGGCAGCGCTCCCACCCTGGCCGACCGCGGCAGTCTGACCGCCAGGCTGTTCGGCCGAGAGGGCCGCGCCGTGTTTCTGGCCATGGGCATCCTGTTTACCGCGGGTCTGAGCGTATGCTTCTGGGCGGAGTCCCAGGGCAACCCCTCTCTGGCCAAGATCGGTCTCAGCCAGGCCATGGGCAGTATGGAGGGCAAAGAGGTGCGCTTTGGCATCGCCCAATCTGCCCTGTTTACCACCACCACCACCTCCTTCACCACCGGCACGGTGAACAATATGCACGATACCCTCACCCCCCTGGGCGGCATGGTCCCTCTGCTGCATATGATGCTCAACGTAGTCTTCGGCGGAAAGGGCGTAGGACTGATGAACATGGTCATGTACGTCATCCTGGGTGTGTTTATCTGCGGTCTGATGATCGGCCGCACGCCAGAGTATCTGGGAAAAAAGGTGGAGGGCCGTGAAATGAAGCTCACCGCCCTGTGCATCATCATCCACCCCCTGCTGATCCTGGGCTTTTCCGCCATTGCGGTGGCCGCAGAGGCCGGCCGGTCCGGCATCACCAACCCCGGTTTCCACGGCTTGAGCCAAGTACTGTATGAGTACGCCTCCGCTGCCGCCAACAACGGCTCCGGATTTGAGGGCTTGGCGGACAACACCCCTTTCTGGAACATCACCACGGGCTTGGCCATGTTTTTGGGCAGATACCTCTCCATTATTTTACAGCTGGCCATTGCCGGCTCCCTGATGCGCAAACGGATCGTCAGCGAATCCGCCGGAACCCTGCGGACAGACAACTTTTCATTTGCCATCATTTTGGTATTCGTCGTATACATCTTCGCTGCCCTGACCTTTTTCCCCGCACTGGCACTGGGTCCCGTGGCAGAACACCTGACGCTTTGGGGTTAAAGGAGGATAATCTGATCATGAGCAAGAAACAAAAACTGGTCACACCAGAAATTCTAAGGCAGGCAGTCTCCGGCTCCTTTGAAAAATTAAACCCCCGTTATATGATGAAAAATCCGGTCATGTTTGTGGTGGAGGCCGGCTTTTTGATCACCCTTCTCCTTACTGTCGTCCCCGGCCTGTTCGGGGACACCGGGGCCAGCCTGAGGCTGTACAACGGCATCGTGGCCGTCATCCTCCTCGTAACCGTGCTCTTTGCCAATTTTGCCGAGTCGGTAGCCGAGGGCCGGGGCAAAGCCCAGGCAGCCAGCCTGAAAAAAACGCAAAAGGAGACTCAGGCCCGCCTGCTGATGAGAGACGGAAGCCGGAAAACAGTCTCTTCCAGCCAGCTGCGCAAAGGAGACGTGGTCCTGGTCAACGCCGGAGAGCTGATCCCAGGGGACGGCGAGGTCGTCGAAGGCATCGCCTCCGTGGACGAATCCGCTATCACCGGCGAGTCCGCTCCCGTGGTACGGGAGAGCGGCGGCGACTTCTGTTCCGTCACCGGCGGCACCACAGTGGTGTCCGACTGGCTGAAGGTACGCATCACCTCCGACCCCGGCAACAGCTTTTTAGACCGGATGATCGCCCTGGTGGAGGGCGCTTCCCGAAAAAAGACACCCAATGAGATTGCTTTGAACACCCTGCTGGTCTCCCTGACCATTATTTTTCTCATTGTGATCGTGACCCTGTACCCCATCGGCCTCTACTCCGGTGTGCAGCTGCAGACCTCCACCCTGATCGCCCTGGCGGTCTGTCTGATCCCCACCACCATCGGCGGGCTGCTGTCCGCCATCGGCATTGCCGGCATGGACCGTGTGACCCGCTTCAATGTTATCGCCATGAGCGGAAAAGCGGTGGAGGCCTGCGGCGACGTGGACACCATGATTCTGGATAAAACCGGCACTATTACTTATGGAAACCGGCTGGCCGCCGACTTTTTCCCTGTGGAGGGCGCCGACAGAAGCGACCTGATCCGCTGCGCGGCTCAGACCAGCTTCCATGACGAGACACCCGAGGGCAAGTCCACACTGGAGCTGGCACACCGCCTGGGCGATACCACCCAGGAGCAGCCCGGTTCCCGGTTTATCGAGTTCACCGCCCAAACCCGCATGAGCGGCGTGGATCTGCCCGACGGCACAAAAATCCGCAAGGGCACCGCCGACGCCATTGAACACTACGCTGCCGCCCTGGGGGGATGCATTCCCCCCGATCTGCATCAGAAAGCGGATGAGATCTCTTCTCTGGGGGGCACGCCGCTTACCGTATGCCAGGACGGCCGCATTCTGGGTATCATTTATCTGAAAGATACGGTAAAGCCCGGCATGGCGGAGCGCTTCCAGCGGCTGCGGGCCATAGGTATCAAGACCATCATGTGCACCGGTGATAACCCGCTTACCGCCGCCACCATTGCCAAGGAGGCCGGCGTAGATGGCTTTATTGCGGAGTGCAGGCCGGAGGACAAGATTGATGTGATTAAAAAGGAGCAGGCCGAAGGCAAAATCGTGGCCATGACCGGTGACGGCACCAACGACGCCCCCGCTTTGGCCCAGGCCAATGTGGGTCTGGCCATGAACTCCGGCACCGCCGCCGCCAAAGAGGCGGCCAACATGGTGGATCTGGACTCAGACCCCACCAAAATTCTGGAGGTGGTGGAGATCGGCAAGCAGCTGCTTATCACCCGGGGCAGCCTGACCACCTTCTCCATCGCCAACGACATCGCCAAGTATTTCGCCATCATCCCCGCCATGTTCATGCTGGCCATCCCCCAGATGGAGGTATTGAATATCATGGGCCTTTCCACCCCACACAGCGCTGTTTTGTCCGCCCTTATTTTCAATGCCATTATCATCCCCTGTCTGATCCCCCTGGCTATGAAGGGGGTCAAATACCGCCCCATGTCTTCGGGCAGGATGCTGGCAAGGAATATGATGATCTACGGTCTGGGCGGAGTCATCACCCCCTTTGTGGGAATCAAGGTTATCGACACCATCATCCATCCGCTGCTGGCGGTCCTGGGCTTTTAAGGAGGGTTTCCTGTTATGAACGAGACAAAAACAAGGCTTTTGGGCGGTGTCCGCCAGTCTTTGGCAGTTACGTTGATTCTGATGCTGATCTGCGGCCTGCTGTTCCCCGTGGTCCTTACCGGGGTTTCCGCCCTCCTCTTTCCCCGGCAGGCCGGGGGAAGTTTGGTGGAGGCGGACGGCAGAGCGGTGGGCGCCCGGTATGTTGGACAGGAGTTTACTGCGGATTACTTTATGAAATCCCGCCCCTCCGCCTATCATTACAACACCTATACGATTGGACCGGACGGCGGCCCATACTATCTGGACGGCACCCCGTTTGCCGGTCTCAGCTCGGGCTCCAGCAACTACGGCCCCAGCAATCCCGCCCTGGTACAACGGGTGGAGGGGGACATTCAGGCATTTCTGGACGCCAACCCCGGCGTGCAGCGCAAACAGATTCCCGCCGACCTGCTGACCGCTTCAGGCTCCGGCCTGGATCCCCACATCTCCCCCCTGTCCGCCTCAATCCAGATCCCGGCCCTGGCCCGGGCCTCCGGACTGAGTCAGGCTCAGCTGGAGGAGATTGTGGCCGCCAATACCACAGGCAGGGCCCTGGGCATATTTGGTGAGGAAACCGTGAATGTTATGGGCGTAAACCTGGATATCGCCCAGGCAATGGGTCTCGTTTCAGAGATTCAGAAGTAAACCAGGCCGCCGCCTTTGGAGCGCTCCACCGTGCGGCGGCCTTCCATTTCACCAAAACGTACAGGAGGTATCCCAATGCTGTTTCCATATTGTCTGGAATCTCATCTTCCCTCGGCCGCATTTGACACCGCTCCAGAAAGCACACCTGCTCAGCTGCTCCTCTCCCTGGATCAGGCACTGCGTGAATGGCTGGGCATTACCCCCTGCCTGTACAGGGAGGGGAACACCCTGGAATTGTTCTATCAAAACATGATCCTTCCCGCGGATGAATGTATCAACCGGTTCGGCGGCATGGCAGCCGCCCTGAATACCGCCTGGCCGACCAAACTGTACGGCGCGGCCGACTCTGACGAGTTGATCTGCTGGGAATGTACGCTGCAAAAGGACGGAAGCTTCCTGCTCCGCCAGCACAACAGTTCCGGCGTTCCGGCCCAGCAGATTCGGGAGCTGTGCGTGTCCATCCGGCTTCCCGATGGGTCCTCCGCCGGATGTATGTCCGTCCTTCTCCAGGCCGCCTGGACATATCTGCCTTATGCGGCTTTGTATTGGTCCTATGAGCGGTTCATCCGTCAGCAGGATCTGGGAGAGGTCGATCCCATCGATACATTCTGCTATGTCCGCCTGGCCGGGCCGGCCACCCCCGAAGGAAAACTCCTGGGTCTTGATTTTACACAAAAGCAAACGCTCTGGCGCCTCTTTCTCAAGGACGGCGCCCATCCGCCGGAATTTGAATGGCTGGCCGACCTGATGCGGAGGGGACAAACACCCGGACACTGGCTGGAATGGTCGCTGGCCCTCCACGTGGTTCTGCATGAATTAGGGTATCAGGTACAGCTGGGGCAGCAGCGCTTTTTACTTCTGGACGCACAGGGGAATCGCATCTATTATGGCGCGGACCACCTTCAGGCAGCGGAGCGGCTGTTAATGAAAATACTTTTCCCGCTCCACAATTAGGATCTTCCGGCATCCCCACCGGCACACCGCTCATCCCGAAACAGCGGCGCGGGCGGAGTAAAACTCCGCCCGCGCCGCTTTCAATTGATTCACGCCTGTTACTTCGGCCTTACCTTCCGGCATTCCATGACTTCCCGCTCTTCCTGCTCATCCCAATATGGGCAAAAGCCGCCGTTATCCAGAAATTGGTCCAATTTTCCCACGGCCCAAAACCCAATCACACAAACATACAAAAAACCGCCGATCAGTATCAGAGCTTCCATCGAGATCACTTCCTCACCCTGAGTATATCTCTTTTTGCATTGGGGTGAGATTAGCGTTCCTGCATCCGTATTAAAACGACATTAACGCGCATAAAACAGCCGTATTGTGGTTTGAAACACCTTAGGCGGGCGGGGGCGCACAGGCACCATTTTCTCCAACCGCTCCCGTCCCCGCCGCCCCGGCAGCGGACGGCCGATGATGCGTTTTTGAATTACATATGTAAGAATTTTTGCACATCCCGGTTGTTCCCCAGAATGAACATGGTCTCATCAGACTGAAAGCGGTGTGCGGGGCCGGGCAGCGGTTCCAGCTTTTCTTTCCGCTTTGTGGCAAGGACATTGATATGATACTTCTGACGTACTGCCAGCTCCACCACGGTCTTTCCCACCCAGCTGTCCGGCACCGCCGTCTCGAAAATAGAGTGTTCCGGCGTCAGCTCCACATAGTCAAAGATGTGGTCGTTGCTGTACCGCACCGCCGCCCAGGAGGCCATCTGCTTTTCCGGGTAAACCACGTCATCAGCACCGTTTCGCATCAGAAACTTGGCATGGACCTCCCGGGCGGCCCGGGCCACCACAAAGGGTGCGCCGTTCTCTTTCAGCAACGCCGTGGTTTCCAGGGAGCTTTGAAAATTGTCTCCAATGGCGACGATACACAAGTCAAAATTCCGCACGCCCAGAGAGGCGATGAATTTCTCGTTGGTGCTGTCCCCGATCTGAGCATTGGTCACATAGGGAAGGATATCGTTCACCCGCTGCTCATCCCGGTCGATGGCCAGCACCTCGTGGTGCAGCTCCTGAAGTTTTTGGGCCGTGTGACGCCCGAACCGGCCAAGGCCGATTAACAAAATTGATTTCATCTGGGTGCCCCTCCTCTCTTCAGCCCACCGTCACCGATTCCTGGGGATACTGGGTCCCGGAGGGCACTCCTTTTGCGGCGACGGCGTAAATCAGGGTGAGCCCGCCCACCCGTCCAAAGTACATCAGAAAGATCAGCACCAGCCGGGAAGGTGCTGACAGCGCCGCCGTCCCTCCCAGAGACAGACCCACCGTACCGATGGCGGAGGCCGCCTCAAACAGCGCCGCCATCAGGGATATCCCATCCATGGCACAGATCAGGACGCCGCCGGTCAGAAACAGCAGCAGGTACAGGAGGAAAATGGCCACCGCGCTGCGAAGGGCCGCCTCAGGCAGGCGCCGTCCAAAACACTGCGCGTTGTCCCGCCGGCCAAATACAGCGCCGGCGGACAGCAGAAGGATCGTAAGCGTCGTAACCTTGAACCCGCCCGCTGTGGAGCCGGGAGCTCCGCCAGTGAGCATCAGCAAAATGGTCAGCAGCTGGCCCAGCTGGCTCATGTCGGCCAGCTCCACGGTGTTAAAGCCGGCGGTGCGGGGGGTAACCGCCTGAAAAGCGGCTGCCAAAACGTGTTCTCTGCCGCTGAGATCCCTCCATTGAGGCTGATGAAACTCATACAGGAAAAAAAACAGGAAGCTGCCCAGCAGCAGCAGCGCCGTGGTGCACAGGATCAGTTTGCTCTGGAGCCGGTAGCCGCCCCAGTGGAGCCCGTTGGCCCTGACATCGTACCAGGTAAGAAAACCGATGCCCCCAAGCACAATGAGCGCCGGGATGGTCATGCTGACCAGCGGATCCCCCACATAGGCCGTCAGGGAGGAAAAAGGACCGTCCCCCGGGCCCATCAGGTCAAAACCGGCGTTGCAGAACGCGGAGACCGCGTGGAACACCCCGTACCACAGCCCCTTCAGCAGCCCAAACTGGGGAATAAACCGGAGTGACAGCAGCAGTGCGCCAATTCCCTCCATGGCCAGGGCCGTCTTCAGAATAAACCGGGTCTGGCGGACAATGCCCCCCACCTGGGGCGCGGAGATGGACTCCTGCATCACCCACCTCTGCTTCAGCCCGATCTTTCGGCCCGAAAATATGGATATGGCCACCGCCATGGTGACGACTCCCATGCCGCCGATCTGAATCAGCAGCAGAATGACCAGCTGCCCGAAAGGAGCCCAGTACAAAGCTGTGTCATGAATGACCAGACCGGTGACACAGGTAGCCGAGGTGGCGGTGAACAGAGCATCAAAAAAGGACGCCCCGCCCGATTCATTGGCGGCAAATGGAAGGGTCAGTAGCAGTGCGCCGCTTAAAATCAGCAGGAGAAAACCCAGGATAATAATTTGGGCTGGTGTAATCCGCCCATTCCTCCAAAACGGCATAGTATAACTCCTTGTCAGGCGCAGATATGAACGCACCTTGATTATAGCACGGGCGGAATGAGGATTTGATTAAGGGAATCCACGGCGCATTAAGGTTCCATTAAGGCAATTCTTTATTTCATCTTAATGCGAGGTAAAAAAGGCCAATGTCATCCTCATAGAAGTTGTGATATACTGGACAAAACAAAGGGATTGCGAGGTGCCGCCATGCCGGAAGCCACACGCCCCCAGGCTGAACTTCTGCTGCATCACATTCAGCGGGAGAAACAGGCCCCGTCCGGAAAATTGAAAATCTTTTTCGGCTATGCCGCCGGAGTGGGCAAAACCTACGCCATGCTGGAGGCCGCCCATAGGGCCAAGGCGGCGGGTGTGGATGTGGTGGCCGGCTACATCGAGCCCCACACCAGGCCGGAAACCATGGCCCTGATGGACGGTCTGGAACAGCTGCCGGCCAAAACCATCCCCTACAAAGGCATTTGCCTGCAGGAGTTTGACCTGGATGGGGCGCTGGTCCGCAGGCCTCAGCTGATCCTGGTGGATGAACTGGCCCACACCAATGCCTATGGCTGCCGCCATACCAAACGGTATCAGGATGTACAGGAGCTTCTCCGCGCCGGCATTCATGTATACACCACTGTCAACGTCCAGCACCTGGAGAGTCTCAACGACGTGGTTGCCTCCATTACCGGCGTGACCGTGGCCGAGCGCATACCAGACTCCGTATTCGATTCCGCCGACCAGGTGGAGGTCATGGACCTGGAGCCCGACGATCTGCTGGAGCGGCTGCGGGCGGGAAAAGTTTACCGGGCCGCCCAGGCCGCCCAGGCCATGGGGCACTTTTTCACAAATAAGAACCTGGCCGCCCTGCGGGAGATTGCCCTGCGCCGCACCGCCGACCGTCTGGAGCGCAGCACCGGGGACGGCGGGGACACCAGGGTCAAGGCGGGAGATCATATTCTTATCTGCCTGTCCGGCGCACCCTCCAACGCAAAGGTCATCCGTACCGCCGGGCGCATGGCGGAAGCCTTTCACGGCACCTTCACCGCTTTATTTGTGGAACCCCCCGGCTTCCCCAATCAAAACGAGGAGGAGCGGGCTCAGCTCCGGGCAAACCTGCGGCTGGCAGAGGAACTGGGCGCCCGCATCACCACTGTCTATGGGGATGATCCAGCCATCCAGATCGCGGAGTACGCACGGGTCAGCGGCATCACCAAAATCGTCCTGGGCCGCAGCCCCAGACGGCGCGGTCTTCTGGGGTCCTCCAAAAATCTGATGGACCGCCTCAATGAGCTGGCCCCCGACCTGGACATTTACATTATTCCGGATCAATCGGCGCCCGTTTCCAGGCACAGGCGGCCTCTCCGCCCCCTTCGGGAGCGGTTCTCCTGGACAGACAGCCTGCGGATGCTGCTGATCCTGGCCCTGTGCACCGCCGGCGGCTATCTTTTCCGCCTTCTGGGCTTCCAGACAGACAATGTTATCATGGTCTATATTTTAGGCGTGCTGGGCGTCTCCATGGTCACCACGGGACACAGCTACAGCTTGATTTCTTCCGCTCTCTCCGTCCTCATCTTCAACTTCTTCTTTACATACCCCTACTTTTCCCTGATCAGCAACCCCAGCTACCTGGCCACCTTCGGCATTATGTTCGTGGTGGCTTTGCTGGGCAGTTCCCTGACCACCCGTATCAAAAGCCAGGCCATTCAAAGCGCGGGAAAGGCGTATCGGACGGAAGTGCTCCTGGAAACCAGCCAAAAGCTTCAAAAAGCGGAGGGGGCAAGGGCTATTCTCACCGTCACCGCCACCCAGCTGGGCAAACTGCTGGACCGGGATCTGCTCCTTTATCCGGTGGGCGAACACGGCGGGCTGATGGATGCCCTGTGCTTTCCGGCAGCGCCCGACACGGACATGAGCGGATATTTAACCACAGAGGAACAGGCTGTGGCCCAGTGGGTGGAAAAAAACAACAAGCACGCCGGCGCCACCACCGGGACCCTTCCCAACGCCCGCTGTCTTTATATGGCAGTGCGCGGATCGGAACAGGTCCTGGCCGTGGCCGGGATCGCCATCACCCCCCAGCAAAAGCTGGACGCCTTCGCAAAAAATCTGATGGTGGCCATGCTGGATGAGTGCGGTCTGGCCCTGGAAAAAGAGCATATGGTCAGGGCCAAGCAGCAGGTTGAGGAGGCAGCCCGCCAGGAGGCCCTGCGTGCCAATCTGCTCCGGGCCATCTCACATGATCTCCGCACCCCTCTGACCAGCATCTCTGGAAACGCCGGGATTCTGATGGAGAACAGCAGCGTTTTGGACGATGTGAAAAAGCAGGCTCTCTACGTCTCTATCTACGACGATTCCATGTGGCTGATTAATCTGGTGGAGAACCTGCTGTCCATTACCCGGATGGAAAATGGCTCCATGAAGCTGAACATCCAGCCGGAATTGATGGAGGAGGTCTTCACCGAGGCCCTGTCCCATCTGGATCGGAACGCCGGTCAGCACCATATTTCCATGGATTTGGAAAATGATCTGCTGATGGCGGACATGGACGCCCGTCTTATTGTTCAAGTGGTCATCAACATAGTCAACAATGCAATCAAATACACCCAGGAGGGCTCCCATATCCTGCTGTCCGCCAGGCAGGAAGGGCGTTTTATACGGGTATCCGTCGCCGACGACGGCCCCGGCATCCCGGAGGATGCCCGGCTGAAGCTTTTTGATATGTTCTACACCGCTGATAATGCCAGAGGAGACGGGCGCCGGGGCCTGGGGCTCGGACTCTCCCTGTGCAAATCCATCGTGACGGCCCACGGCGGCGCCATCGCCGCTCAGCCCAACCAACCCCGCGGAACTATTTTTACGTTTACCCTGCACGCTTCGGAGGTGACCTCTTATGAATAAGCCACAAATCTTAGTGGTGGAAGACGACACAGCCATCGGAAATCTGATCGCCACAACTCTGGAGACTCAGAACTACCAGTATCACAGAGCCAACACCGGCGCGGGAGCTGTCATGGACGCCCTCAGCTTCCGCCCGGACGTCATGCTGCTGGATCTGGGTTTGCCGGACATGGACGGGGTGGATATTATCAAAAAGATCCGGGCCTGGAGCAACCTGCCCATTATTGTAGTCTCCGCCCGCAGCGAGGACAGTGACAAGGTGGCCGCGCTGGACGCCGGGGCGGATGATTATTTGACAAAGCCCTTCTCGGTGGACGAGCTGCTGGCACGCCTGCGGGTAGCCCTGCGGCGGGTTCGGTTCGACAACGAGCGGACCTTGGAGGAGGCAAGCGTTTACAACAACGGCGGACTGAGAATCGACTATGCCGCCGGGTGCGCCTATCGGGACGGGATTGAAGTCCACCTGACCCCCATCGAATATAAGCTGCTGTGTCTGCTGGCGAAAAACACCGGCAAAGTCCTGACCCACAATTACATCCTGGGCGAGATATGGGGCAGCCCCACCGCCTCGGATACACCCTCACTGCGGGTATTCATGGCGACGCTCCGAAAAAAATTGGAGGCCGATCCCAGTCACCCCCAATACATCCAAACCCATATCGGCGTGGGCTACCGCATGATCCAGCAAAAACAGGAGGATGAGACCACCTAACTTACTATCCTTCCCAGGGCAGCGGTCCCGTTGCGGATTCTGTTTCTCCGACTACAAGCGGGGCCACCGATACCAAAGGGAGAACATTCAGTCAAACATCAGAACAGGCGTGGAGGGCTGTCAGTCAGAACAGCCCTCCATCATTTTGTCCTCAGATGATATTCTATTGACCCGCACGCCATTGATGACAAGAAACCTTTATCCATCGCCAGTGCCCCCGCAGGGAGTTAAGCCGTACACGGAAAAGGAAAAAACACAGTTTTTAGGTCATTGACAAATTCCTTTTCCACCCCCATAATCAGCATAAACACAGAATCTGCGTCAAACACCGGCCTGACATCTCCCCTCCGCCTTCGGGCCCTGTTTCGCACACATGCAAAGGAGATATCCTCCCAATGGACACGATCTATATTACCGGCCACCGCAACCCGGACACCGACTCCATCGTATCCGCCATGGCCTACGCCGCCTTGAAAAACGCCTTGGGCGAGCGGCAGTACCAGGCGGCCCGGCTGGGACAAATCAGCGACGAAACTCAGACCGTGCTGGATCGCTTTGGCTTTCAGCCTCCCCAGCTCATCAGCGACCTGCGCACACAGGTGCGGGATCTGGACTATGACACCCCGCCCACCCTGTCCGCCGCCGCCACCATCAGCCGGGCCTGGCAGATCATGCAGTCCGACGAGCTCTCCTTCCTCCCCGTGGCCAATGAGGACGGCACCCTGTACGGCATGCTCTCTTCCGGAGACGTGGCCAACTATGATATGACCGCAGTTTTTAACCCCCGGGTGGGTGAAATTCCCATTTACAACCTGCTGTCCGTACTGGAGGGCAAGGTCCTCAACGACGGGGGCAAGCTGCGGGACACTGTATCCGGGGAGATCACCGTCGCCCTGCCCGCCTCCCGTGAAAACCTGATGCACTATCCTCAGGACAGCATTCTTGTGTGCGGCGACCAGCCCGACGCGGTTCGCCGGGCCCTGGAAATGAATATCAGCTGCGTGGTCGTCTGCCAGGCCGAGGTTTCCCAGGAGCTGCTGGAGCTGAGCAGTGAAACCTGTCTCATCACCACCCCCTGCGACGCTTACCGGGCTATCCGCCTGATCTGTCACGCCATGCCCATCGCCCACATCTGCAAGCACCAGGACATTGTAAGCTTCCATCTGGACGACTATGTGGACAACGTTCAGGACGCTGTGCTGAAAAGCCGCTTCCGGGCCTACCCTATCCTGGATGACCAGGAGCGGGTGGTGGGCACCCTGTCCCGGTTCCACCTGCTGCGCCCCCGGCGCAAGCGGGTGGTCCTGGTGGACCACAACGAGCGGGTCCAGTCGGTGGCCGGTCTGGATCAGGCGGAAATTCTGGAGATCGTAGATCACCACCGCCTGGCGGATATTGAGACGAAAAATCCCATTTACGTCCGCAACGAACCGGTGGGCAGCACCAATACCATTATCGCCACCATGTATCAGGAGAAGGGTCTGATGCCCACCGCAAAAATGGCCGGTCTGATGGCGGCCGCCATTGTCTCCGACACCGTCATGTTCAAATCTCCCACCTGCACCCAGCGGGACATTGACGTGGCAAACCGTATGGCCCGCATCGCCAACGTCTCCCTGGAGGAGCTGGGACAGGCCATCTTCTCCGCCACCTGCGGGGATGACAAAACGGTGGAGTCCATGCTGTCCACCGACTACAAGGAGTTCCACATCGCCGGCCACGACCTGGCCGTCAGTCAGATCACCTGTATGGACTCCGACCGTATTTTGAAGCGAAAGGACGAGTTCCTGGCCGCTATGGAGCGGATCAAACAGCAAAAACGCATGAACATTGTCGCCCTTATGATTACCGATGTTCTGCTGGAGGGCACTCAGCTGCTTTTTGTAGGGGATCAGGAGGCAATCTGTCAGGCCTTCCACCTGAAGGGGACAGCCAGCTGCGCTTTCCTCCCCAAGATTATGAGCCGAAAAAAACAGGTGATTCCCATGCTGTCCGCCCTTTGGGGGTAAGCCCAAACAGTACGCACAGGGCCAGACAGCCTGCCATTTGATCCACTTCGGGGCAGCGCCCGCTCCCCACCCCCAGATCACTGTCTGAAGGGACTCCGCGCCAAAGCCGGGCCCCCTTCATCCGCACCCCAAATTTTCAAGGAGGTTTTTCCATGATTACACTGCAGGACATTCAGGCGGCACAGCGCCGCATCTCCCCCCACATCGTCCGCACTCCCCTGCTCCGCATCCCTGCTCTGGACGCCCCCCTGGGCTGCCGTGTCTATTTAAAGTTTGAGGGCTTTCAGATCATGGGCGCCTTTAAAATCCGGGGCGCCATGAACAAAGCACTGACTCTGAGCCCGGAGGAGTTGGGCCGCGGCATTGTGTGCGCCTCCTCAGGGAATCACGCCCAAGGCGTCGCCTGCGCCGCACAGCGCCTGGGCGCAAATGCGGTCATCGTCATGCCCACCAATGTCAATCCAGTGAAGCTGGCCGGTGTGAAGGCCTTCGGCGCTGAGGTGGAGCTGGTGGGCACCTTGTCCTCCCAGCGGGATGCCCGGGTACGGCAGTTGGCCGAGGAGGCGGGGATGACTAATATCCACCCCTATGCCGACCCCTACGTGGCTGCCGGACAGGGCACCATAGGTCTGGAGATTCTGGAGGATCTGCCCGATCTGGACGCCGTGGCCGTTCCCATCGGCGGCGGCGGACTCATCTCTGGCATTACCACGGCGGTCAAGGCCCTGGCTCCCCGGGCCAGAACCGTGGGTGTGGAGCCCGCCGGCGCTCCCCGTTACGCCAAAAGCCGGGAAGCCGGCCGGCCTGTGACCCTGGACCAGGTGGACACCATTGCCGACGGCACCCGCACCGACCACGCCACCCCCTTCAATTTTGAGATGATTCAAGCGCGGGTGGACACCCTGTGTGCCGTGGAAGATGATCAGATCCGCCAGGCCATGAAACTTCTGCTGGAAAAAGCCAAGCTGACCGTGGAGCCCTCCAGCGCCATGCCCGTGGCCGCCGCACTGGCGGGCTCCCTCCCGGTGGGCCCCGAGGACAAAGTGGTATTTGTCCTGTCCGGCGGCAATGTGGACCCGGCCCTGATCGCCGAAATTCTATCCGATCAGTAATTTTCTGCACTTATATTACTTATTTACAGAGGGACCCGCCTGGATTATGAAATCCAGGCGGGTCCTTTTGCGTCAAATATCCATGTTTCCTCCCACAAAAATCAGGAGGGATAACAAACGGGTGGGGCGCACAGCTTTTGCTGCGCGCCCCACCGGCAGGGAGGGAAGAAAAGTCAATCCCGGCAGATCACCAGCCTGCGGGCAGGAATCCCATGGCGGAGAAAATGGCGTAGAACACGGTGCTGCCGTACAGGATGATGATGATGGCCTGCATGGGCTTGCTGGCCATCCAGCCGCAGGTCCACACGGGCTCAATGTCGCCCTTTTTCCGGGCACTGTTCAGCATGAAGACGGGCAGAATTGCCATAATGGCGGCACAGAAGGTGCCGGAGAAGTAGATGGCATCCACAAAGCCCACAAAACCGCCGAACACCAGGAACAGGGGGACGGCATACACTACCAGCATAATGGGTACACGAATCTTATTGTCGGAGTCGGACTTGAACTTGAAAAAGTCCACGATGCTGGAAATCAAGGTCTGGGAGATGGGGCAGAAAGAGGTAAACATGGCGATCAGCGCAAAGATATTGGCGGTGTACAGTGCCCAGGCGCCCAGGGCCTGGCCCCAGGCAATGGTGGCCACCTGGCTGATCTCATCGGCGGGGGAGATGGCGAAGCAGCCCAGGGGAACCAGAATTAACAGGGCCGCGGTGATGATCTGACCAATCAGCATGGCCGGAGCCAGCTTCTTGGGGTCATGGGACAGACCGCGGGCCAGGTCGGGCACCAGATACTGGCCAATGTAGCTGAACGCGGCCACGTTGAACACAGGAATGGCATAGCTCCAGTTGGAGACAAACAGACGGCTCAGGTCGGCGTCCTTGCTGATCATGGATGCGCCGCACAGAATCACCAGCATGACCGTCATGGCAATGGACAGATACTTGCTGGCAATGCCCACCGCCTTCAGCCCGAAGAATACCACCAGCATGCCGGGAATGAGGAACATCAGGGTTCCCACCCAGTCAGGGATTCCCAGCAGCGTATTGATGATGTTGCCGCTGCCGTTGAAATAGGCGATCAGACAGCTGAAAGAGTTCAGCGTCACCGCAAGAAAGACCAGGATTTTCCCCACCGGTCCTACGTAGCGCTCCGCCAGGCCGGGCAGCTGCATCATTCTGCGGGTGCGCAGGGCGGTTTCAGCCACATAGTACATGGAGAACAAGGTGGTGATGCCGGAGACAATCAGCCAAAATGTAATAACAGGGAATCCGGCCAAGCGGGCGGAGTAAGCGGTACCCAGACAGCCGGAGCCAATTCCACAGCCTACGACGGTAAAGATTACCTCCAGCGGAGTCAGCCTGCGTACCTTCAGCGCGCCCTCCTCATAGGGGCTGCCGTTGACAGGAGTACTTTTCTGCTCGTTCATAGGGCTCTCCTTTCTCTTCTTCTATTCACTTTTAACTGCCGCGTAAAACTTTAATACTTCTCCAACGCCTCCATGGAGAAGGTGTCCTCCTTGAAGTCATTCATATAGGGGATGCGGCTGCGGATCTCCAGGATTTCATCCAGATCGATCTCATGGATCAGCAGTTCATCCTCGGTACGGGAGGCCATCGCCCGGATTTCACCATCCGGCCCCACCACCATGGAACTGCCGCAGATGTTATCGCCAACAGTGTTGCAGCCGGCTACAAACAGCAGGTTGTACAGGGCGCTGGCCTGCAGGTCCACATGCCAGCGGTGCTCGGCGGGATTGATGCTCCAAACGGAACAGTCAATAATCAGCTCCGCACCCTTCAGGGCCTCAATGCGGGAGGTCTCGGCATACTCCACATCGGCGCAGATCAGCATGCCCACGTTGCCAAATTTAGTCTTCACAACGGGCAGCCGCCTGCCCTCGGCAAACTTCAGCTTCTCCTCGCCCCAGACATAGACCTTTCGCATGTTCTCGATGACCTCACCGTTGTCATCGATGAAAATACAGGAGTTGTACATCTTACCTATAACGGCCCCCGCCTCCGGGTAGCCCGCAATGATATGGATGCGCTTCTCCTTGGCCTTTTTGCTCAGCTGCTGCACAAAGGGCCCGTCCTGGGGTTCGGCCAGCTGCTGCAGCTGATAGGAGGGGCAGAAATAGCCGGAGTAAGCCAGCTCGGGGAACACCACCAAATCAGCACCCGCCTCAGCGGCCTGATCGGTCATCTCCAGCATCTTGTTCAGATTGGCCCGGGCGTCGCCCTGGATGGATTGAAACTGCCCCAGGGCAATTTTTACCAGTCTTTTTTTGCTCATAAAAATCTCCTTTCACCTGTCTGCCGCCTGGGTAGCGACCCCAGTTGGCTGACTCCCCGGCGGGCGCCTCCAGCCGAAGAATTGTACATAACGTTTTCAGCGGAATTTCTCGATGCTGCCTCTAGGGCTTTTCTTGATAATAGAATCCTATTTCCTCCCAGTATTTCTGCTTATTGCGCAGACGGGCGGAGGAGCCCTCAAAATCCTGACTGCTCACCAGCGCCAAAAGCACCGACAGCAAGCTCACCGTGGGGGCGGAATTATCAGCATAAAACAGCTTGTTATCATGGGCATACAAGCTGCACTCGGCCCGTTTGGCCAGAGGGGACAGGGGGGAATCTGTAATTGCCGCGCTGTGCGCTCCCCGTCGAACCGCGGCCTCCAAACACCGGACGGTGGCTGCCGGGTATGGGGGAAAGCTGAGGGTGACGATCACATCTTCCTCCCCGATATCCGCCATGGCGTCAAAGCTGGGATTGTGGGTGGCATCCACCAAAAACACATTGTCCCGAATCCAGCACAGGGTACTGGCAAAATAGCAGGCAATTCCATACTCACTGTGGGTCCCGACCACATAAACCCGTCGGGACTTGGCAACCCAGCCCACAATCCGCTCCAGCTCCCCCTCATGGAGAGAGACCAGGGTCTGCTCAATGCTCTGAATGTCCGTGCGCATGGACCGGATCACCGTCTGCATCATGGTGCTGTGATGCTTCAGATCCCCTGTGCGGCGGAAGCGGTCCATCTGGGACAGTTTCCCCCGCATGACGTCCCGCAGTTCCTTCTGCATATCGGAGTACCGGCCGTACCCCATGTGGTTGGCAAAGCGAATCACCGTGGCCTCGCTGACCTCGCTGTTCTCCGCCAGTTTGGCGGCGGTCAGGAACGCAGCCTCCTCGTATTCTGTCAGCAGATATTGGGCCACCATCCGCTGCCGGTCGCTGAGCCGGTCCATCTCCTGTCTGATCCGTTCCAGTATCATTCGCCGCACCTCCCCGACGGTACCGCCGCCCTGCCACTGATTTCCATCTCCCAGCCGCAGTCCATACTGCGATCAAAAAAGTATTTCATTCACATTATCTATTCTATTGAATGATTTCATGGCAGTCAAGTTCAGGTCTTCCTTCTTCTCCCTCGCAGAATCGCCAAAATAATCCCGGTCGTCTTTGTTGTATTTGCACAATTTTTCTCTGTATTTTCCAACATTTTATCAAAATTCTGTCACCCGCCATGAAGGAAGACAGTGGTTCTCATTCATACAGCCTCAGTCCCCTCCATTTCCCTCCGTGTCACGGCGCCTGTCACACCCTTGTATTCATCATTTATTTTTTACAATTTCCAAATATTCCAATCATTTTTTCAAAAATTGCAATATTTTGTTTCTCTTTTATCGATTCAGCGCGGAAGACAGCCATGCAGGCGCCACGGCATAAATATGCGGGGCCCCGCTTCCCACGGGACCCCGCATCAAAATCTGAAAAAATCCGGTCTCATCATGCCACCGGGCCGCCGCGGATACGGGCAGCACACTTTCCGGCGGAGGGATGGAAGTCCTTCCCCGCTACAAGCCCGCCAGCCTGGCCCGCAGACCGGAGTAGCGCCTGGTCTGGCGGTCGTTTGCCACCATACCGGCCACCGCCTGGTCGTCGCCCACCACAATAAACAGCTCCTTGGCCCTGGTGATGGCGGTATACAAAACCCCCCGGGTCATCAGCATGGAGGCCCCGTCCAGGGCGGCCAGCACCACCGCCCGGTATTCGCTGCCCTGGGCCTTATGTACCGTGACGGCAAAGGCCGGCTCCAGCTCTCCCAGCATATCCGGACTGTATTCCACCACTTTTCCGTCAAAGTCCACAGTGACCACCTCCCCCTGGATGGAGCGGATCACCCCGATGTCTCCGTTGAACATCCCCATTCCCGAGCGGACGCCCCCCTCTTCCCGCCACAGAATGTCGTAGTTGTTCTTCACCTGCATCACCCGGTCTCCGGCTCTGAACACCCAGTCTCCGAAGCGCCGCTCTCCCTTTCCCTCAAGGGGCGGATTGAGCGCGGCCTGGAGGGCCTGATTCAGGGCCCGGGTCCCCGTTCCCCTCCGCCGGGTGGGGGAGAGCACCTGAATCTGGTCGGCCGGAATTCCCATCCGCTCAGGCAGGCGGCGGCGGCACAGGTCCACAATGGTGTCCAAAGCGCTCTGGCTGTCCCTGCGGGCCAAAAAAAAGAAATCCCCGCTGTTTTTGCGCAGGTCCGGCATCTCTCCCCGGTTGACCATATGAGCGGTGCACACAATGGCGCTCTCAGCCGCCTGGCGGAAAATCTCTGTCAGCCGAACGGTGGGGACCACTCTGCTGCGGATCAGATCGGCAAACAGACTGCCCGGCCCAACAGAGGGCAACTGGTCCGGGTCCCCCACCAGCACCAGCCGGCAGTCCCCCTGGAGGGCGTTGAGCAGGGCCGCCATCAGAGGCACGTCCACCATGGACGTCTCATCCACGATCACCGCGTCCGCGGGCAGGGGGTCATAGGCGTCGTGGGTGAACACCAGCCGCCCGGTGTGGGGGTCGAAGCCCGTCTCCAGCAGGCGGTGGATGGTGGACGCCTCCGTGCCGCTCAGCTCCCCCAGCCGCTTGGCGGCCCGGCCCGTGGGGGCGGCCAGGGCGGTTTCCAGGCCCATGGCCTCGAACAGAGCCAGCACGCCCCTCAGGCAGGTGGTCTTGCCGGTCCCGGGCCCTCCGGTGAGCAGCATCACCTGGCACCGGGCCGCCAGCTCCACCGCCTGCCGCTGCTGCGGGGCGTAGGTCAGTCCCTGCTCCCGCTGAATCCGCCCAATCAGCCTGTCCAGCCCCTGGGGGGGCAGCAGCTCCTGACCGCTCATCTCCCCGATCCGCTGGGCCACAAAGGTCTCCGCCTCGTACAGGAGGGGCAGGTATACCCCGTCCTGGCCGGCGACGGCCTCCCGCTCCACCTCGCCCCGCCGGGTCAGGTTTTCCAGGCACTCCTCCAATTCCTCCCCCGGGGCTTCCAGCAGCAGGCCGGTGGCCTCCACCAGCTTTCCATGGGGCAGAAAGGTATGGCCGTTATTCAGGTTATGGGCCAGCTCAAACAGCAGTCCCGCCTCCAGGCGCTGGGGGTCCTCCGGTCCGACTCCCATGGACAGCGCCAGGGCGTCGGCCAGGGAAAAATCCACTCCGAACTCCTCCCCCACCAGCAGATAGGGGTTGGCCCTAAGCACCTCCAGAGCCACATCCCCATAGGCCCGGCGGAGGGGCATGGCCAACTCCAGAGGCAGCTTGTGCTCCGTCAAAAACTCCGTCAGCCGCCGCATCCCCATCTGCTGACGGAAGGTATCTCCAATCCTTTGGGCCCGCTTTGGCGTAATGCCCCGGATTCTGGTGAGCTGCTCCGGGTGCTCCTCAATCACGGTGAGGGCCTCCTCCCCAAACTCCTCAATCAGCAGCCGGGCGGTGGCCTTCCCCACCCCTTTTACCGAACCGGAGGACAGATAGTGATAGACCTCCTTCAGCCCCTGGGGCAGGCGGCGTTCCACCGCTTCCGCCTTAAATTGGACCCCATAGGTGGCATGGCGCACCCAGCGTCCCCGGACGGACAAATATTCCCCCGGGGACACGCCGGGCATGGACCCCACCACCGTGATTTCCTCCTCCTTCACATCCAGACGGAGGATGGTATAGCCGTTTTCCTCATTTTGGTAGATGACGGCGGAGACGTTCCCTTCCACCAGACTGGATTGTGTCTTCTCCTCCAAGGGTCCCGCCTCCTCGGTCAAATATCAGATGTGGGTTATGTATTCCTTCAAATCAGACACGGGCCACAGCACCACACCGGGCCACCGGGCCGTCAGCATCAGTGCCAGCTCCCAGCCGCCGGGCGTCAGATCCACATCAGCAATGACAATGGGACAGCTGAGCAGTCCCATTCCCCGCAGCCAGATCAGGGCCCGCACCGCCTGTTCCAGGTCCTCACCCTCTCCCCGGCCCGGAATCAGCACCCGGGTCCGCCCGTCAGCCATGGGCCGGAGCAGCCGCCCAAAGAGCCACCAGAGGAGAAACGCCAGCCCCAGTACACAGACGGCAGTCAAACATACATCCATCAACAGGTCCACAGAGCAACACCTCCGGGCCATTCTATGCGGAAAGGCCGCTGTCTGCGCCTGAACGGGCCTTTTTTACGGCGCGGCGGCCATGACAGGGTTTTTTCCCGGCGCCCGCGGCGGGCCGCCCGCCCTCTGTGCTATACCGCGCCGGAGAACAGGTTGATTCCCACGTGGGTCAGCGTCAGCATAATGCACCCGGCGGTGAGGACGCCCATAACCACGGCGGGCAGCGCTTTTCTCAGTCTCATACCCAGAAAGGCGGCTGCCAGAGATCCGGTCCAGGCCCCGGTGCCCGGCAGGGGAATGGCCACAAACAGCCACAGACCAAGGTACTGGTACTTCTGCACCTTCTTGCCCTTCAGATGGGCTTTTTTCTCCAGCTTGTCCACCACCCCATTGAGCTTGGGCATGTATTTGCGCATCAGCTCAAATATCCGGCGGATATAGACAATAATGAAGGGAGCCGGAATCAGGTTGCCCACCACCGCCGCGGGGAAGGCCAGGTAGTAGGGCAGGCCCAGGGCCACACCAAAGGGAAGCCCTCCCCGCAGTTCAATAATAGGAATCATAGAGACCAGCATGGTCAACAGGCAATTACCCGGAACAGTGTCCATGAGCCATTGTAGTAAATCCATAAAGCATCCTTTTTCTTACATTGTTTAAAATCAAGAAAAAACCACCATCGGGGCGCTAGCACTGCCCGCAGTCGGCCATAACCGTGTCTCTCAGATACCGGGCAAATCCGTCCAGGCGGTCCCTTCCCCACGCCTCCGGAGAGGTCATAACCACCAGAGGATGCCCCGCATGGCCCGACCGGTAAGGCGGGTGAACGTGAGGCCAGGGATTGGAGAAAAAGCCGGCACGCTCGTAAAAGTGCCGGCGGCGTCTTGACACCTCGTCCTCCGGAGGGTCGATCTCCAGCACAATGGCCCTGTCCCTGCCCCCCAGCAGCTCCAGGGCCCGGGTGCCCAGGTTCCGTCCCCGCAGCTCCGGAGCGATGGCAAAGTGCTCTACATAGATAAAGTCCCCGGCTTCCCAGCACAGTAGGATACCCGCAAATGCCATGCCCTCCCGAATCACATAATAGCGGTACTCCGGGTGGGCCAGCAGCGCCTCCTGCTTTTCCCGGGTCCTCTGCTCGTGGAGGGGAAAGCCCTCCTGATACAGGCGGAAAGCCCGCTCAAAGTCGGGATGATCCGCCGACGTGACGCGTATAAAATCCATATCTGTCTCCTTTACTCCTCTTCTCCCCCGCCGCGGCCCAGGAGATAATCAGTGGTGACACCGAAAAAATCAGCCAGAAACATCAGCGTGGTGGCGGGGAGATTGACTTTTCCATACTCTATCCTCTGATAGTGCTGTTCTGTGCAGTTCAGCAGAGCAGCCATCTCCACCTGTGTCAATCCTTTGGCTTTTCTCAATGGCTTCAGGCGTTGGGAAATACCCGGCAGAATTACATTCATAAATGGATACAGCCCCCTTGACACAACAAATAAAGTTGTGTATAATGGAAACAACTTAATAAGTTGTTCTGGTGGTGTTTATCATGGAAAGAATTTTGAGAGAACTCTACGTTCTTGAGGTGGACCAGGCCCGCCTGGACTTTGAGGCGGACCCAGCCTATCAGACCTATCTTACCCAATCCGAGGCTCTTTGGCAAGGACAGGATATGCCGGAGCCCATTTTCCGCCTGCTGGACACCGGCAATTATATCAGCTTCGCCCACGGATTTCGCCTGGGGCTGCGGCTGGCCTCGTCATCACAAAGTCCACTGCACTTATAGCACCCTGCCGGGTATTCCTTCAAAGCCCGGGTCTCCCCTCAGGCCCCCCTTGGCCTCCGGCGGGGTTTTGTCAATTCTGCTCCAGCAGCTTCTTCAGATACCGCCCCGTGTAGCTGCCCTCGCAGGCCGCCACCTCCTCCAAAAGCCGGGTTTCCCCTGCGGGGGAAACAGGCGCTGCGCGCTGCCGGCTTTTCAGGGGGGAACCAGTTCCCCCCTGAGGCCCCCCTTGGCCTCCGGCGGGGTTTTATCAATTCTGCTCCAGCAGCTTCTTCAGATACCGCCCCGTGTAGCTGCCCTCGCAGGCCGCCACCTCCTCCGGGGTGCCGGTGCACACGATGGTGCCGCCGCCGTCGCCGCTCCCATCCCGTCAGGACGGGATGGGGGCCCATGTGATTGAAATCCTCGGCGGAAGTGAATTCCGCCTGCGGAAATTCGGGCTCAGGGTCCTTGTCCCCTTCGCTCCGAATTTTTTAGGGGCGAAGGCGGCACTAATTCAGCAATTTCTTCAGATACCGCCCCGTGTAGCTGCCCTCGCAGGCCGCCACCTCCTCCGGGGTGCCGGTGCACACGATGGTGCCGCCGCCGTCGCCCCCTTCGGGGCCCAGATCCACAATATGGTCGGCAGTCTTTATCACGTCCAGATTATGCTCGATCACCAGGACGGTGTTGCCCACCTCCACCAGCCTTTGCAGCACTTCGATCAGCTTGCGCACATCCTCACTGTGCAGGCCGGTGGTGGGCTCGTCCAGAATATAGATGGTCTTTCCCGTGGACCGCTTGGACAGCTCGGTGGCCAGCTTCACCCGCTGGGCCTCGCCGCCGGACAGCTCGGTGGAGGGCTGTCCCAGCTTCACATAGCCCAGGCCAACCTCCTCCAGGGTTTTCAGTCGGTTATAAATGCGGGGGATGTTCTCGAAAAAGGGCAGGGCCTCGTCCACCGTCATCTCCAGCACCTCGTAGATGTTCTTCCCCTTGTACCGCACCTCCAGGGTCTCCCGGTTGTACCGGCGGCCCTTGCACACCTCGCAGGGGACGTAGATGTCGGGCAGAAAGTGCATCTCAATTTTAATCAGTCCGTCGCCGGTACAGGCCTCGCACCGCCCCCCCCGGGTATTAAAGGAGAACCGCCCCGGCCCATAGCCCCGGCTTTTGGCGTCGGGGGTGGAGGCGAACAGGTCCCGGATATCGTTGAACAGATTGGTATAGGTGGCGGGGTTGGACCGGGGGGTGCGTCCGATGGGGCTCTGGTCAATGTTGATGACCTTGTCCAGAAACTCCTCTCCCTCGATGCGGTCGTGCTTTCCCGCCCTTGTCTTGGTCCGGTTCAGGTCGGCCCCCAGCTTTTTGTAGAGAATCTCGTTGACCAGAGAGGACTTGCCGCTGCCCGACACCCCGGTTACACAGGTAAACGTGCCCAGGGGAAAGACCGCATCCACATTCCGCAGGTTGTTTTCCCTGGCTCCAAACACCTTCAAATATTTCCCGTTCCCCTTCCGCCGCTGGGTTGGGACGGGGATTTTTCTGCGCCCGGCCAGGTAGTCCCCGGTGAAGGAGCCGGTGGTGTTCATCACCTCATCCGGGGTGCCGGCCGCCACAATCCGCCCGCCGTTTATCCCGGCACCGGGACCCACGTCGATGATATAATCGGCCTGGCGCATGGTGTCCTCGTCGTGCTCCACCACCAGCAGCGTATTGCCCAGGTCCCTCAGCTCCTTCAGGGTGGCCAGCAGCTTGTCGTTGTCCCGCTGGTGCAGGCCGATGGAGGGCTCGTCCAGAATATACAGCACCCCCATGAGAGAGGAGCCGATCTGGGTGGCCAGGCGGATGCGCTGGCTCTCCCCGCCGGACAGGCTGCCCGCCTCCCGGCTGAGGGTCAAATACTGCAGGCCCACGGACCGGAGGAAGCCCAGGCGGTTTTTGATCTCCTTCAAGATCTGACTGGCGATCATGGTCTGGGTCTCATTCAGCTCCAGACCCTCCATAAAGGAGAGCGCCTCGTTGACGCTTTTGTGGCAGTAGCTGTCGATGTCCAGCTCCCCCACAGTGACGGCCAGAGACTCCCTTTTCAGCCGCCGGCCCCGGCAGGTGGGGCAGGGACACTGGGACATGCACTCCTCCAGCTCCCGCTTCACCCCGTCGGACTGGGTCTCCCGGTAGCGGCGTTCCAGGTTGGTGACGATGCCCTCAAAGGGCTGGTACAGGGTGCCCTGCCCCCGGGGCTGGTCGTAGTGCAGGGTGAGCTTCTCCCCCCCCGTGCCGTAGAGGATGACATCCACCACCTCCTGGGACAGATCCTTGACGGGGGTATTCAGCTTGAATTTATATTTCTTGGCCAGAGCGTCGAAGTACATCCGGGAAATGCCGTCCGACTTGATGTTGTTCCAGCCGGAGGCGGTGATGGCCCCCTCAACAATGGACAGATTTTTGTTGGGTATAATCAAATCCGGGTCGATCTTCATCTGGGAGCCCAGTCCCATACAGGTAGGGCAGGCCCCAAAGGGGTTGTTGAAGGAGAACATCCGGGGGGTGAGCTCCTCGATGGACACGCCGCAGTCCTCGCAGGCGTAGTTCTGGGAGAACAGGATGTCCCGGTCCTCCCCCACTACGTTGATGACCACCAGGCCCCCGGCCAGGTTGGAGGCGATCTCCACGCTGTCGGTGAGCCGCCGGGCGATGTCCTCCCGGATGACCAGCCGGTCCACCACGATCTCGATGTCGTGCTTTTTGTTCTTCTCCAGTTTGATCTCCTCGGACAGGTCGTAGGCGATGCCGTCCGCCCGGCAGCGGACATAGCCCGACTTTCTGGCGTCCTCAAAGATTTTTGCGTGCTCCCCCTTTTTCCCCCGGATGACGGGGGCCATCACCTGGATGCGGGTGGCCTGAGGCAGGGCCATCACCTGGTCGATGATCTGGTCGATGGTCTGCTGTTTGATCTCTTTGCCGCAGATGGGGCAGTGGGGGGTGCCCACCCGGGCCCAAAGGAGACGGAGGTAGTCGTAGATCTCCGTCACCGTGCCCACGGTGGACCGTGGATTCTTGCTGGTGGTCTTCTGGTCGATGGAGATGGCGGGGGACAGTCCGTCGATATAATCCACATCCGGCTTCTCCATCTGGCCCAGGAACATGCGGGCGTAGGAGCTGAGGGACTCCACGTACCGCCGCTGGCCCTCGGCGTAGATGGTGTCAAAGGCCAGGGAGGACTTGCCCGACCCGGACAGGCCGGTGAGCACCACCAGCTGGTCCCGGGGAATGGACACGTCGATGTTTTTCAGGTTGTTCACCCGGGCCCCTTTTACGGTAATATGAGTGTGCATAGTCAATTCCTCGTTCGGTTAAATTTTCGGCGGCGGGACGGCACGTCATACGGCCCGTCCCTGTTTTTTCGTCGGCTTTGCTTTCATTGAGATCAGCCGCTTTACGTCCTCCAGCTGCTCCGCCGACCTCACATCCATGACCAGCCACTTCCCGCCGTTGAAGGGGGGCGTGCGTTGAAAAAGCGCCTGAACGCCCGCCGAAAAGGTGGGCAGCAGGACGGCCAGCTCCTCCGTCTGTCTGGCCCCCAGGGCAACCATGGCGGTAAACCAGCCGGAGCGGACATAGCAGGCACAGAGAGATTTGCTTCCCTTCTTATACTTCACATTCCAGCCCCGGTCCATGGAGCAGCGGCTGAACTCGACGGAGGGCTGTACCCCGTAAGTTTCGGCCATCCAGTCCCGGAGCTCCAGGAACAGGGGACTTTTCACCCAAGCGGCGATCTCGTCCACAGAGGGCTGGATGTGCTGGGGGAAGGCCGCATCCCAGGGCACAGGGCCGTTCCCCGGGGCAGGCTGTTTTTTTCTGGGCGGATTCTTTTTTGGAATGGTGGTCACCGCCTCCAGGGCCAGGACCGCCGCCCGCAGGGTGTCCCCGTCGTCCGGGTCCAGAACATAGTGGTCCTTCGCCCCCTCATAGGGCGGGGCGGCGGGCCGGTCCTTCAAAAGCGGGGCCACGCAGGGGAGCATCTTTAAAAAGGGGGTATCGTCACACACCAGCAGGACCGGCTTGTCATTGAGGTAGACCATATACTCTCCAAACATCTTCCGGGACCGGACGGCCCCCAGGCCCTCCAGCTGCTCGCAGAGGTAGCGGACAAATTCAGGGCTTGTAGACATAAGCGCCTCCTATCTAATCGTGGTCAAACCGAGCCAATAGAGTACTCCTGACACCATGGCCAGTACAATCCATTCAGCATACTCCGCGGCGATGTAAAACTCTGAAGGCTCCGCCCGTTCCGGGTCCCGCACATGTCCCCACAGGGACAGACGGAAGAAAAAGCCGGGAAAGCAGATCTGAAGGATATTGAGCAGGGCGATCAGGGTGGCGGAAAACCACATGCCCCAGCTGCCCCGGTGGGCCAGCTCCTCCGGCTCCAGGGCCCAGCGGGCAATCTGGCTCATAGAGGGAGCGTTCCACTCCTCCCGGCTCACCTCTTCGCCTTCAATGTAATAGGTGTCGCCTCCGGACGATCCGGCGGTCATCCTCACCTCCCATATGGGCTCTCCATTTTCATCAAACAGCGGCAGTTCGGAATTTTCCATATATCCATCCCGGAACAGCACCTGCTCCCCCTGGCGGATCTGGATCCCCCTGCCCCAGAAGTCTCCGGGCACGGCGTCGGGGGCCTCCTCCACCTGATAGGGGCCGTATTGATTCTCCCCCCTGCGGAAGGTCACCATACCGTCCCCCTGGATCACCAGCTCGACCTCCCGGCCGTCCACCCGGCCGGTATAGCGGCGGGTATCCCCCTCCCGCTCCGCCCGGAGCAGCGTGCCGCCGTAGGCATACCCCTCCCGGGCGGCCACAATGGGCGTTGCAATCCCAAAGCCCAGGACCATCAGGACCATCACCGCCAGCAGCACCCGGCGGAACCGGGACATCTCACTCCACATCTCTCTCCAAAACTCCATAGGGCCCCTCCTTCTCCGTCACACGGTCACGTCGGCTGTAGTCCCCCCTGCCAGCTTTATCAGCTCGGCGGGGTCCAGCTCCACCTGATAGCCGATCTTCCCGGCGGACACCGTAATGGTGTCAATGATCTCCGCCGTCTCGTGGAACACCGTGGGGTACTGCTTCTTCATGCCGATGGGGGAGCAGCCCCCGTGGACATAGCCGGTGAGGGGGAGCAGCTCCTTCTGGTGGATCATGGCGATGGACTTCTCCCCCACCGCCTTTGCCGCTTTTTTCAAATCCAGGCTGTCGGCCACCGGGATGTCGAATACATACAGGGCGTTGGACGCCCCCCGGGCCACCAGTGTCTTGAACACACATTCCGGGTCCTGGCCCATGCTTTTGGCCGCGGTGAGGCCATCCACCGCCACCCCCTCCTCATGGGGATAGGTATGGGGGGTATAGGGGATGTTCTTCTGTTCCAAAATGCGCATGACGTTGGTTTTTTCGTCCTTTGGCTTGGCCATGGCTCATTCCTCGTTTTCTGTGTAGTAGCGGTCCTCCCGCCATTTGGCGGGGTTTGTACGGATGCAGTCCCAGATCCTGAGGCAATCGGCCTCATTGCGGATGCCGTGGTCATGGCAGCCCTTTTGCCAAATGGAATGACCGATTGCTTTTGTTACAGTCTCTTTCAGCATTTTGATCACGCGCGGGACAGAAGGCGCGTCTGTAGGGGCGCACAGTGTGCGCCCGTTTCCCTCCGCGTGGTGAATGCGCAGCAGGAGGTGGACATGGTTCGGCATGACCACATATTGTTCCACCGTGATCGTTTTATAATGGGAAGAAATGTCCAAAATAGTCCGTTGCGTTATTTGGCCCGCATTGGTCAATGGAGGGAGGCCGGGGGCGGGCGCACAGTGTGCGCCCCTACACAACGGGGGTGTCTGCCGGCGCAGAAGAGGCAGGTGGTTTGTCACACAAAATGTCACAAAATAGCACCCCGGCTGGCTGTAATCGTAACCGGCCAGGCGGTTTTCTCTGCGTTTGGGCAGGGCGCTCTCACCCATTGGTTTCCCGATTGTCTGTGCGGCCCAGGAGGTAGTCTGCGGAGACATGGAAATGGTCTGATAAAAAATTCAGTGTGGTAACCGAAATATTTACCTTTCCATATTCGATTTTTTGATAATGGCTGGTGGTACATCCAATCAAATCCGCCATGTCCTTCTGAGTCAGCTTTGCGCTTTCGCGCAGAGACCTGAACCGTTCTCCCATTATATTTAATAATTCCATAGCACACCCCTTAACACATCATTATATTGCGCTTATAATAACTTTAACACATCATTAAATTGCGCAACAGGAGATTGTTTATGAACAGCTTTTACGAATGGCTCTATGACCACTATGCGGCGCCAAAGATCTGCGACGCCGCGTTTCCCCTGGCCTATCAGGACCAGAAGCGCCAATGGCTGGAGCTGACCCATAGGCTCACCCCGCAAGAGCGGCTGTTAACCCAGGATTTCATCAACACGCTGAGGGCCTGCTGGGGGGCGGAGGCCTTTACACAAGGGGTCATGGCCGGGATTCAGATGTGCTGGACGCCCCCCGGTCCGGAGGATTGAGCAAACCGCACCTTGAACGGTGAAGAGAGACGGCACATCACTTCCCTCTCAGCTCGATGATCTGATCCCGCAGGGCGGCCGCCAGCTCGAACTCCAGCATTTTGGCCGCCTCGCGCATCCTCCCGCGGGGCAAGGCCCCGCGGGACCCCCTCTTTTTTCAATCCTCGGGGCGAGTGAATCGCCCCTGCGGAAATTCTCCGCTCCTGCGTCGCTGCGAATTTACGGCGCTTACCGCGCCGCCCCATCTGCGATGGGGCCCCAAAAGAGCTGCGCTTACTTCCCTCTCAGCTCGATGATCTGATCCCGCAGGGCGGCGGCCAGCTCGAACTCCAGCATCTTGGCCGCTTCCCGCATCTCTTTTTCCAATTTGGCAATGCGTTCAGCCTTCTGCTGCTTGGTAAGGCCCTGGACCTGGCCCCGCTTCTCCGGGGTGTCCTCCCCCTCGGCGGAGATGTCCAGAAGATTGCGCACCGATTTGATGACCGTCTTGGGCACGATGCCGTGCGCCCGGTTGAAGGCGTCCTGAATGGACCGGCGGCGCTCCGTCTCATCCATGGCCCGGCGCATGGAGGGGGTGACTCTATCGGCGTACATGATAACCAGCCCCCCGGCGTTCCGGGCAGCCCGGCCGATGGTCTGGACCAGGGAGGTCTCCGACCGGAGAAATCCCTCCTTGTCCGCGTCCAGAATGGCCACCAAACTGACCTCGGGCAGATCCAGGCCCTCCCGAAGGAGGTTGATTCCCACCAGGACATCGAAGGTCCCCAGGCGCAGGTCCCGGATGATCTCCATCCGCTCCATGGCGTCAATGTCGTGATGCATATACCGCACCTTGATCCCCGCCCCCTGCAGGTAGGAGGTCAGGTCCTCCGCCATCCGCTTGGTCAGGGTGGTGACCAGCACCCGCTCATTCCGGGCCGTGCGGGCATTGATCTCCCCGATCAGGTCGTCAATCTGGCCCTCCACCGGGCGGACCTCAATGCGGGGATCCAGCAGGCCGGTGGGCCGGATCACCTGCTCCACAATCTGGCCGGAACGGGTTCGCTCGTACTCCCCCGGGGTGGCGGAGACGTAGACCACCTGGTTTACCCTCCGTTCAAATTCCTCAAATTTCAACGGCCTGTTATCATAGGCGCAGGGCAGACGAAAGCCATAGTCCACCAAGGTGGTCTTCCGGGCCCGGTCCCCGTTGTACATGGCCCTGACCTGGGGGAGGGTGACGTGGCTTTCATCAATAAACAGGACGAAGTCCTTGGGGAAATAGTCCAGCAGGGTGTGGGGCGGGGAGCCCACCGGACGCCCCTCGATGACCCGGGAGTAGTTCTCAATGCCGGAGCAGTAGCCCAGCTCTTGCATCATCTCCACGTCGTACATGGTGCGCTGCTTGATGCGCTGGGCCTCAATCAGCTTATTTTCCCGTTCAAAAAGGGCCACCCGCTCCTCCATCTCCCTATAAATTTCCTGGATGGCGGCGTCCATTTTCTCCTTGGGGGTGACGTAGTGGGTGGCGGGCCAGATGGGAATATTGGCCAGACGGCGGATGGGGGTGCCGGTGACCACGTTAATCTCGGAAATACGGTCAATCTCGTCCCCGAAAAACTCCACCCGGATGGCGGTGTCCTTCCAGTAGGCGGGCCAGATTTCCACCGTATCCCCCCGGACCCGGAACATATTCCGCTCGAAGGCGATGTCGTTGCGCTCGTACCGGATGGCCACCAGCTTTTTCAGCAGCTCGTCCCGCTCCATCCCGGCCCCCACCCGGAGGGAAACCATCATGGCGGCAAAGTCCTCCGGCTCGCCCAGGCCGTAGATGCAGGAGACGGAAGATACCACGATTACGTCCCGCCGCTCCAGCAGCGAGGCGGTTGCGCTGAGACGCAGCCGATCTATCTCCTCGTTGATGGCCGAGTCCTTTTCAATAAAGGTGTCTGTGTGGGGAATATAGGCCTCCGGCTGATAGTAGTCGTAGTAGGAGACAAAGTACTCCACCGCGTTATTGGGAAAAAACTCCTTAAATTCGGCACACAGCTGGGCGGCCAGGGTTTTGTTGTGAGCCAGCACCAGGGTGGGACGCTGGGTCTGCTCAATGATTTTGGCCATGGTGAAGGTCTTGCCCGAGCCGGTGACACCCAGCAGGGTCTGCTCATCCAGCCCCGCCTCGATCCCCTGGGACAGGGCGGCGATGGCCTCCGGCTGATCCCCGCTGGGCGTATATTCTGAAACCACTTCAAACTTGGGCATTTTTACCACCTCACTGTGATAGTCTGTACCGTATCCTTCCGCTCCACTCTCTGTCCCGCAAATTCCTTACATTTCCCCGGCATAAAACTCCAAACACAGGGTCTATCCCATTATAGCAGAACGAATGTTCTAATACAAGTAGTTTTCGCCCCTTCTCCCCACTTTTTTGGAGAAGGAGCGAAAACTTGACGCCGTTCATTCCATGGGTCATATAAAGCACCGGGCAGGATTCTTTGCCCGGCGGAGAACCTCTCCCTCCCGGCCGGGGAGTGCGCGCCCCGGCCGTTTTCTCAATACATCGGTTCGTACACCGGACGGCGTCCGTCCCGCTCCGACTGATTTAACGAGACCACATCCCCATCCACAAAAATCAGGTGATCCAGCAGGCTCAGCCCAACTCCGGCCAGAGCGGCTCGGATGGTATCTGTGGTCTGCCAGTCGGCGGCGGAGGGGAAGGCCAAGTTGCTGATATGGTTGTGTGCCAGATACAGCCCCGCCGCACGCAGGCCCATGGCCTCCTCCACAATGCGGCGGATGTTGATGTCCGCCGCCTGAATACTGCCCTCCGAGACCTTACGCACCCCCAGCAGCTTTCGCTTGCCATCCAGGCAGAGGATATACACCATCTCGTTGCGGGCGCCGTAAAAATAGGGGGTCAAAATTCCGGCCGCCTCCTCCGGGGTGCTGATCCGCTGGTTCAGGCTGCCCCGCTCCTCCTGATACCGGCTTCCCACCGCGGAAATCAGCCGCAGCAGCACCGCCGTATGCTCCCCCACACCGGCCACCTTCCTCAGCTCCTCGGGGGAGGCATCCAGCACACCCGCCAGGTTGCCGAAACGCTCTGTCAGTTCGTGGGCCAGAGCGTTCACGTCCCCCTGCGGAATGGCATAAAACAAAAGCAGCTCCAGCACCCGGTGATCGGGCCAGCCCTCCACCCCGCGGGCTAAAAATTCAGTTTTGACCCGCTGGCGGTGACCGGCGTGGATGGACATGGCGGATGCTCCTTTCTGTTCCCACACTCAGGCTGTATCCTCATTTCTCCCTGAAGCCCAAAAAGGAAGGCACCGCCTCAGAGATGGGAGGAAAAAGCCCGGCAGCGTGACGATAATCAGATTTTTTATTTCAATCAGACACCGGGTACTCGGGGCCATAAGGGGCACGCCTGACAGCATTTTTCACGCCAGCCAGCCCCCTCCTTTTTCGAGCCCAAGGGACCGCGGAGGATTTTATATCAGGACTTCGCTCCGTACTCTGCCAGGTATGCTTCCATCTTGGTCTTCATCTCGTCGTCGATATAGACCCTGCCGTCCACCGGGTTGTTGTGGAGGAAAGAGATGACCTCCCGGACAGTGACAATGGGAAACACCTGGATGCCGTAATCCTGGCGCAGCTCGTCCAGCGTGGAGCAGTCCCGCGTCCCCCGCTCCATCCGGTCCACAGAGACGAATAAAGCTTTGATGTTCACGTCGGCCACATGCTTGAACAGCTCGATGGACTCCCGGACAGCCGTACCGGCGGTGACCACATCCTCCACAATGACTACATCGTCACCGTCCTGCGGCTTATAGCCCACCATGGACCCGCCCTCGCCGTGATCCTTGACCTCCTTGCGGTTAAAGCAGTAAGGCAGATCCCGTCCATAGGCGCGGTACAGAGAAGCGGCAGCGGAGACGGCCAGGGGGATGCCCTTGTAGGCCGGGCCGAAGAGACAGGTAATCCCCTCAGGCATATGCTCCTGGATGCAGGCGGCGTAGTAATCCCCCAGCTGAGCGGCCTGGGCCCCCGTCTTATAATTTCCGGTATTGACAAAGTAGGGGGTCTTCCGTCCGCTTTTGGTGGTAAAGTCCCCGAAGGTCAGCACGCCGGAGCGCACCATAAATGTAATAAACTGCTCTTGATAAGTCATTTTTGACAACCTCTCTTCTCCTTTGGCCGGAATGGGGCCTTTTAAAATGAATCGGATTATTATACCACTCCTTCTCCCCCCACACAAGGAAAAGGGCATGTTTTTATTTGTAAAATTTTAAAATATCTCTTTCTCGCTTTACGCATTTGACCATTGCTGATATAATAACCATGTGTTCGCTGACCCAGGTGAACAAATCTGAATACACAAGGAAGTTGTTGCATATGACCCTTGCTCCGCGGCTCCATTCCGCTTACCAGTGGGTTGAAGAACAGTTTAACCGGATCCCAGAGCTGCCCCGCAACATCCTGGTGACAGCGCTGTTTCTCTGCGGCGCTTATCTCCTCAGCGGCATCCTCATTTCCCATACCGGCGGTGAAAACAATTCGGCCCTGGTCTTTGTTCTGGCCGTGGTATTTATTTCACTGCTGACCACCGGATATATCTACGGCATCGCCGCCTCCATCATCGGCGGATTCTGCATCAACTACTACTTTATGATCCCCTATGCCGCCTTCTCCCTCAGCTACACCGGCTATCCGGTGGCCATGCTGTCCATGGTGGCCATCTCCTGCGTGGTGTGCGCCCTCACCGCCCGGGTCAAGGTCCAGGCGGCAGAGGCGGTGCGCCGGGAAAAAAATACCAAAGCCCTGTACGAGCTTAACGAGCGGCTCAACCAGGAAAAGGCCGCCATCCAGCTTCAGTCGGCCAGAGAAACCATTCGGGGCAACATTCTGCGGGCGGTCTCCCACGACCTGCGCACCCCCCTGACCACCATCTCCGGGACAGTTTCCGTTCTGCTGGGCAGTCAGGGAATTTCGCCCCGGAACGCCGCAATGCTGCGGGACATTAAAAGCGACGCCGACACCCTGATCGTCATGGTGGAAAACCTTTTGTCCGTCACCCGCATTCAGGACGGCACCATGCCTTTGAAAAAGCGGGAGGAGATGCTGGAGGAGGTGGCGGGAGACGCCATTCTCACCACCCGCCGGCGCTTTCCCGACTGCCATGTGGAGCTGGACCTGTCTGAGGACCTGCTTTTCCTGCCCATGGAGCCCATGCTCATCAAGCAGGTCATGGTCAACCTGTTGGAAAATGCCATCCGGCATTCTGGAGACAAGGAGCACATTACCCTTCACATGTTCCGCCAGGACAACTGGGCTGTAGTGGAAGTGCGGGACCGGGGCAAGGGCTTGTCCTCTGAGATCTGTCAGGCCGTCCAGTCCGGCCGTCCCATGAACCGGGACCTGTCCGGGGACAGCACCCGGGGCATGGGCATCGGCCTGTCCGTCTGTCAGAGTATTATCAAAGCCCACGACGGCTTTTTCGCCGCAGGCAATAACCCGGAGGGCGGCGCGGTATTCCGCTTCGGCCTCCCTATGGAGGAAGAATCCGATGAGTGAAAAACGAATGGTCCTGGTCATTGAAGACGAACACGCCATTAATAATTTTATCTGCCGGGCCCTGACCGCCAACGACTATAAACCCATTTCCGCCTCCAGCGGCAGAGAGGGCCTGTCTCTCTTCTTTTCCTACAGTCCCGACCTGGTGCTGCTTGATCTCGGGCTCCCCGATATAGACGGGCTGGATGTCCTTGCCCAGTTCAGTGATCTGCCCAGAGAAGTGCCCGTCATCATTATCTCCGCCCGGGACCGGGAGTCGGAAAAAGTAAAGGCCCTGGACATGGGGGCGGACGACTATGTGGTCAAGCCCTTTGGTGTCTCCGAGCTGCTGGCCCGCATCCGGACCACTCTGCGCCGGTCCGACCGCCTGAAGGTCAGCCAGGGCATTCAGCGGGATACCTATCAGGTCAAGGATCTGGTGGTGGATATCTCCAAGCACCAGGTGATTCAAAACGGAGAGCTGATTCATTTTACCCAGAATGAGTTTAAAATTCTGGAATTGCTGGCCATTCATGCCGGCAAGGTCCTTACCTACGATTTTATTCTGGAGCACGTGTGGGGACCATACGGCAGCAACAGCAACAACCAGATTCTTCGGGTCAACATGGCCAACATCCGCCGAAAGCTGAAAGAAAACCCCTCCGAGCCCAAATACATCCACACCGAGCTGGGCATCGGCTACCGCATGCTGGAGGACTGACCACCCCCGCAAAAACCAGGACCCCAGGAGCGGGATTCCCGCTCCTGGGGTTGTCCTTTCCCGCCTTTTTTCTCCACAGCAGCACCGGTAAATGTGTAAATGCCAGCTTCCACCCTTTGAACTGTATCTGTCCGGCCCCGCCAAAAGCGGGGCCGGACATGTTTTCCTTATCAGTTTTTTAACAGGGAACCACGGCTCGTTAACACCCATTTTATCCGCTTGCTGATATAATCAAAGCATGAAATCCAACAAGGAGGCAAGCACTATGGAAGCCCGATTAAAAGAGGTCCTGTGGGACGGAGAAGAGATTCGCTGGTCCGGCCGTCCAAAGCCTTTTCAGCTGATGGATAAAACCTTTAAACCCTCCATTATTGCAACGTGGGTAATCTCCGCCTTAATTCTTCTGGCGGTCATCGTACTGCTGGGGCCCGCCTTTATCAACGGCACCCGCTCCCTGTCCGACGTGGTGGTTTTATCCGTCATCAGTTTATTTCTTCCTGTCATTCTCTCCGCCCGCCCCTTTATGGATAAGCGGTGTCTGGAAGAGCAGACCTTATATGCCATCACCAATTTCCGCATCATTGCCGTTGTCAAGGACGAGGTCATGTATCTCCCTTTGGGAAAGGGGCTGAACGTTGCCGTTGAACACCAGGAGGACGGCTGCGGCAATCTTCGCTTTGGCGAGCTGGTGGGAAAGCCCCCAAAAAAGAGCCGTGCCCACGCCGTTCTGGGGCTCCGGGACGACGAGTGTAAAAACGACATGCTGGGCCTGCTCTTCTACCATGTGGACCAGCCCGACCAGCTGATGAGCTACTTCGCATGACTGCTGGGTTTTCCTCACTTTTCCCAGTGTCATCTTCCCTGGTAATCGATGGACCGGTCCTTCTCTCCTGGCCGGCTAACGGTTGCCCCACACACAAAACGGCTCCCTTCCGCCAAAGGGAGCCGTTTATTTTTTCTTTCTTAGAAACACAATCCCGCCATGGGCCGCCGCACCGCAATCCTTTTGAAGGATCAGCGGCCTTGCGGCGGCCCATGGCGGGACCATAGATTGATTGCCCCGGCGGACAAGGGGCGACGCGCCATCCAGCCGGCATACCGTCATGGCATCAGCTCCTGGCGCAGCCGCTCCAAAGCTCTCCGTTCCAGACGGGACACCTGTACCTGGGACACCCCCACCACCCGGGCGGTCTGCACCTGGGTCATCCCCCGGTAATACCGCAGCAGCAGCACCTGCTGCTCCCGCTGGGGCAGGGCGGACACAGCGGAGCGCAGGGTAATCCGCTCCACCAGCCCCTCCTCTTCTCCTCCTGAGGTCAGCATCCCCTCCAACGTCAGCCCGCCCTCGCCAGTCTCCGACTGGAGGGAAATGACAGGCTCGGTGGCCGTCTCCGCGGCGGCAATGTCCTCGGGCGCCAAACCCGTCTCCTCCGCCAATTCGGACAGGGTGGGCTCCCGCCCCAGCTCTGTGGCCAGTCTGCTCCTGGCTCCCCGGATAGAGGTCCCCCGCTCCTTCAGCCCCCGGCTCACCTTCACCGGGCCGTCATCCCGGAGAAAGCGGCGGATTTCTCCGGCAATCTTAGGGACCGCATAGGTGGAAAACTGGGTCCCAAATTCCGGATCATACCCCCGCACCGCCTTTAAAAATCCCAGACAGCCCAGCTGATACAGGTCATCCGGCTCCACACCCCGGCCATAGTACCGGCGAACCACGCTCCAGATCAGTCCGTTGTTCTCCTGAAGCACCTGTTCGCAGGCCTGGCTGTCCCCGTTGCGGGCCGCCTCCAGAAGAGCGGGAGCCGTGGACGTGCCGCTCACCGCCCCGCGCGGCGGGCGATCTTCCGCCGCATGGTCACAGTGGTCCCCTTCCCTGGGGCTGAGCGGACCTTCAGCACATCCATAAAGCTTTCCATAATGGTAAAGCCCATACCGGACCGCTCCTCATTACCCGTGGTAAAAAGGGGCGCCCGGGCCTGGTCCACGTCTGCAATTCCAATTCCCCAGTCCCGTACCACGATCTCCAGAGAGTGATCGTCCCGAATGCGCAGCTTCATCACGATCTTCCCCAGCGTGTCCGGGTAGGCGTGGACGATGGCGTTGGTCACCGCCTCGCTGACCGCTGTTTTTACGTCGTTGACCTCCTCCAGAGTCGGGTCCAGCTGGGCGGCAAAGCAGGCCGCCGCCGTCCGGGCAAAGCCTTCGTTCGCCGAACGGCTGGGAAACTCCAGGGAGATTTGGTTCTCTATTTTCATATGTAAGTCCTCCTCCGTGTATGTAGGGGGGACAGCCCTGCCGGTTCTCCCCCTCCGCCTCTCATTCAAAGTGTATCATCCTCTGCAGTCCGGCGGCCCGGAACACCTTATCCGCCTGACTGGGGGTATTGACCACCCGCATAACCCCCCGGACCTGTCCCATTCTCCGCCAGGCCCGCAGCAGCACCGCGATGCCCGAGCTGTCGGTGAACGTCAATCCGCTGAAATCAACTGTCAGCTCCTTGGGCAGTGCGATGTCGATCTCCCGGTCCAGCGCCTCCATCACTTCCTTTGCCCGGTGGTGGTCCAACTCCCCGGTCACTGCAGCTGTCAGCCGCCGATTCTCTTCGGTACAAATAACAGGCATGGAAACACTCCTTTCCCGGCCCGGCGCCGCCGGGCCCTGTGTTCCGTAAATTCGTTCATTCTTTTGGAATTATAGGACAAGCATCAGGTCGTAATCTGTTTTTTCTTGTCCGCCGGTCATATTTCACCCCCGCCCTTCACACACTCTTTTCCACCCTGTCTCAAATCCGGGGGTTTTATGGCTCTCCCTCCATAACCAAGATTGCAAAACTTTCATTTTACAACGGGGCAATTTTGTTTTAATATAAGGTTGATTCTTCCATCCGCCCGGGCGATGACCGTCCACAGAGCTGAAGCGGCCGCCCCTTTTGCCCGGCCCTGCCGCCACTCTCTCCATGACCCCCATAATCACGCAAAGGAACGTCCAACTTAATATCCAGACAGGAGGCCACTCCATGTCCCAAGAACTTCACCTGACTTCCGGCACCATCACGCCGCAGCTGGTGCGCCTGTGCCTGCCGCTGCTGGCCGCCAATGTGCTCCAGCAGCTGTATAACATCATCAACTCCCTGGTGGTCACCAGGTATATAGGAAGCAGCGCTTTTGCCGCCCTGGGGGTGGCTGAGAGCGTGATGAACCTGTTTATCTATGTCATCACCGGCGCCTGTATGGGCGCTGCGGTCCTGGTTGCCCAGTTCTTCGGCGAGGAAAACTATTCCCGCCTGCGCAGACAGCTGTATGTCTCCGCCGTACTCATCGGCGGCTGCACCCTGGGCGCCGTGGTCCTGGGCCAGCTCTTTCTTCCCCAGCTGCTGACCATCATCCAGACGCCCGCGGAGCTGATGGACGATGTGTCCGTCTATCTGCGCATCATTCTGCTGGGAATGATATTCACCTTTACCTACAACTTTCTGGCCGCCACCCTCCGGGCGGTGGGTGACACCAGAGCGGCCCTGTATTTCCTCCTCATCTCCCTGGGCTATAACCTGGCCGCCGCCTGGGTGCTGGTGGCTGTTCTGGGCCTTGGCATTACCGGTACCGCCCTGGCCACCGCTTCCGCCCAGCTGCTGTCCTCCCTGCTGTGCTTCCTCTACATTCGGAAGCGCCGCCCCTTTCTGAAAATTCAGCGGGGCGACATGGGGATGGACCGGACTTTGATCCACCGGACCAGCAGCTACGCCGTGGTAGCCGCCCTCCAGCAGTCCAGCCTGTACCTGGGAAAGCTGATGATCCAAAGCGCTGTCAACGGCATCAGCCTGGTAAGCACCGCCCCCATCTCCGCCTTTACCGCCGCAACCCGGATTGAGAACTTTACCCAGGCTTTTGGCATCAGCGCCTGCGAGGCCATCGCCATCTTCGTGGCCCAAAACAAGGGGGCCGGCCAGGACCGGCGGGCTCGCCAGGGCTTTGCCCGCGGCTGCGCCCTGACGCTGTCTGTGGGGCTGTTCTTCTCCTTCCTTCTGCACCTGGGCGCCGCCCCTCTCTCCGCCATCTTTCTGGGACAGGCCGGGGAGAGCACCGCCCTGTCCATCTCCTACCTGAAGCTCATTGGTCTATTTTACTTTCTGGCCTTTGCGGGACACTCCTTTGTGGGCTGGTACCGGGGCAACGGCAGAATGAACATCACCTTTTGGGGCACTACCATCCAAATTATTCTCCGGGTGGCCGGAACCTATCTGCTGGTGGACCTGATGGGGCTTGACGCAGTGGCTCTGGCCACCGGGACAGGCTGGGTGGTTATTGTACTGTTCCAGCTTACTGTGTTCCTGCTGGAGCAGAAGGGCATCTGGCCCAGGCACAGCTCCCTGGATCAGCACCTGTAAATATGCAGAAAAAGACCGGGGCCCGCTGGCCCCGGTCTTTGACCTGAATGGGTTTATTTTGTCTGGTTCAGCTTGAAGGAGGCACACTCGGTGCCCTCGCACTTGGTGGGGTTGCAGTCGCAGCAGCCCACCTGAATGGACGACAGGGAGCAGCAGTTTTCGGGATTGCTGTGATAAGCGCAGCTGGAGACGGTGCACTTAATGCTGCTGTTGCAAGATTTGTGATCCATCATGGAAAACCTCCTCACTATAGGATGGCCTTAGTATGGGATCACCGGAGCAAAATTATACGCTTTCATCGTCTTTTTTCATTTCTTTCTTCTGCTCCTCCAGCACCTGGGGAATAAATCGGCTGGCAAACCGGCCTTTGCCCCGGCTTTTCACGTAAAAATAGCCGATGATGGAAAACACCACCGCCCCCACAAAATTGACCGCCAGGTCCTTCATGGTATCCAGCAGTCCCACGTCCAAATAGCCGCCCAGCCCAAGGGAAATCTCCTCCCCGTTGGCCAGCACAATGACGTCGGTAATCCCGTGAATGGCCACCGGGGTATTCCCCCCCGTGGGGTCCAGCATCACAGAGGAGATACTGTTGACAATGGAATCCTTCTGCATGTCCAGCAGGAACAGCTGGTCCATGGCGCACTCAAAAAACTCCCACAGCACCCCGATGGTCATGGAGAAGCAGAAGGCCACAATGGCCATAAACACAGGGGAGAGGGACAGAGAGAAGCGCTCGTTCCGATTAAGCATATCCACCAGGGAAAAGCCAATGGCAGCGCAGAGAAAGCCGTTCAGCGTATGGAGCATGGTGTCCCATCCCTGGAAGGTGGTGTAAAAAGCCCGGATCTCCCCCAAAATTTCCGCCGCGAAAATGAAGAGCATAATTATGATCTCCATGGTATTCGGGAGATCGATTTTCAGCGACCGCTCCAAAATGGTGGGCAAAAGGAGCAGCACCAGCGTCAGCAGACACAAAAAAACATTTTCAAAGTTGCCGTTAAAAAACTGCGCCACCATCACGGCGATCACGGAGAATCGCAGCATGATATACACCGTCGCCACCGTGCGTTTTTTCCGCAGAGCCGCGTCGGCCGAGGCAAAAAGAGTGCGCACGCGTCCCTTCTTCACCATAGTCATCTCCCTTCCCCTTCATTTTATAATGGGACAAGTATAGCGGCTGCCGCCTGGAAAGTCAAGAAAAGGGCCGGCAACTTCCGCCGCCCTCCGCATAGACTGGAGGTGGAGGTGATTTATTTTGGATTTGCGCAATCAAACCATCACTGTGGCCGAGCTGCTGGACAATCCCAGATCCAGGGCGGTGTTTCAGCGCCGGTTCGGCAAGCTGATGCAGCACCCCATGGTCGGGGCTGCCAGAACGCTGACCCTGGCCCAGCTGGCCGAAATGGCATCGGTCTACCTGCCCAAAAAGACCATTCAGGACACCCTGCGGGAGCTGCAGCAGCTGTAGCCCCGGCGGCCGCCCGGCGGAGCAGAGCGTTTTTTTGGCAGAACGCCCCTTTCCAACCGAAAAACATACGCGCAATTCTCCCATGTAACGGGTTGTCAGGAACAAAAATTTAGGATAGAATAAAAATATCAAACCTTAGGAGGGACGCCCATGGATATCACCCGTACAGAACGCCATGGCGTCCCATTTTATTTCTGCTCTCACCCGGACTGGTCCGGCGCGGCCCACGGCTTTTCCACCCGTCTGGGGGGCCTCTCCCCCGCCCCCTGGGACAGTCTGAACCTGGGCGCCAACCGGGGAGACGACCCGGCCAACGTCCGAAAAAATTTCCGCCGCTTCTGCGCCGCCCTTGGCACGGACCCGGACGCGCTGGTCAAAAACCATCAGATCCACAGCGACAGGGTCCGCCCGGTGGGGCCTGCGGATGTGATGGGCGACCCCGCCGCCCCCGGCAGCTTTGAGGCAGACGGACTGGTCACCGACGTGCCCGGGGTGTGCCTCACCGTCTTCTCCGGAGACTGCATCCCCATCCTGCTCTACGACCCCAAGCGCCGGTGCATCGCCGCAGCCCACGCGGGCTGGCGGGGAACCGCCTCCGGCATCGCCGCCCGGGCGGTGGAGGCCATGGTCCTGAACTACGGCTGCCGCCCGGAACACATTCTGGCCGCCATCGGTCCAGGTATCTCCCAGTGCTGCTTTGAGACCCACGGCGACGTGCCGGAGGGGCTGCGCAGCGGTCTGGGACAGGACGCCGCCCCTTTTATCCGCCCCCTTCCCAAAAACGGAAAGTATGCGGTGGACTTGAAGGGCGCCAACGCCCGCTGGCTGGAGCGGGCCGGCCTGGCTCCCGGACATATTGCCCTGTGCACCGCCTGTACCGCATGCCGTCTAAACGAATTCTGGTCCCACCGCCTGCAGGGAAACACCCGGGGCAGTATGGCCGCCATGATCCAGTTGCTGTAGAGGGGGTGCGGCATGAACATCAGAGGGGCCGCCGCTCTGCTGCTCTGCGCCGCCCTGCTCCTACCGCTGGGCGCCTGCCGCCGGAGAACAGAAGGACCGGAACCCGGCGCGTCTTCCGCCGCGGTCCTGTCCCCTGGGACATACGTCCCAGCCCCCGACCCCACAGGTTCGGGCCTGGATGAGCCGCCGGACAACCCGGACTCCGGCGCGCCCGGCCGGGACGCACCCGACGGGGACGGGGACGGCGCGCTGCAATACCCCGCCCGGCCCGAGCGGTACAACGTCTGCCTCGGGGAGGACGACCCGGTGGTGGTGGAGCGGTTTGCCTATCAGGACGACGTGCCCGACACCCTGCGGCTGGAGATCTCCCTGCCCGGCGTCCGGGAGGACCTGCCGGGGGCCCAGGCCGTCAACGACGCCATCGAGGCCGACTGGCCCGCCTTTTTCCACCCCGGGGACGCCCGCGAGGCGCTCCAGTCCGGCTTCGCCTATCCCCTGCACCGGGTGGACTACTCCGTTTATTCCTTCCAGGATGTTTATGAGATATGCGTCCACTACCTGGCCACCTCGCTGCATGGCTCCGGGATCGTCTATGCCACCGCGCGCTACTGCTACGACAGCGGGGCGGGCCGGCTGCTCAGTGACGGGGAGTTTCTCTCCCACGTGGGGCTGACCCAGCAGGCGGTGGAGAAGGCCTTTCAGGCGGAGGTTGTCAGGGGAAGCGGCGAGGAGGCCGAGGAGTTTCCCTACGAGCTGTATATCAAGTCCAGCTACTACATCCAGGAGGATGGACAGCCCGTATTTACCACAGGTATCTTTTCTTAACAAACACAAGGAGCTTTATGAGACGAGGAGTTATTTCCCTGCTGCTCTGCGCCGCCCTGCTGCTCTCTCTGGCGGGCTGCGGCGGCGGGCAGGATACCGGCCCCGATCCCCAGGGCGGCAGTTCCGCCTCGGGTACGGACCAGGAACCGACCGGCAAGCCGGTGGACATCCCTTTCACCCTGGCGGCATATCCCGCCTACAGCTTTCATCCCGTTCTGGGGGGGAACCGGGCCAACCTGACCCTGGCCCCCCTCCTTTACGAGCCCCTGTTCCAGGTGGATGAGACATTTCAGGCCGTCCCTGTGCTGTGCCAAAGCGTTGTCTCCAGTGAGGACAAGCTGTCCTGGACCTTTACGCTCCGGCCGGGCATAACGTTTTCCGACGGCACCCCCCTCACCGGGGATATTGTGGCCGCCGCCTTGAACGCCGCCCGGCAGACTGGCAGCCGCTATGCCCAGCGGCTGTCGGCCGTGAGCGCCATTACCGCCGGAGAGGGATCTGTCACGGTCACTCTCAGCCGCCCCAACGGCAGCCTCCCCCTTCTGCTGGACATCCCCATTGCCAGCGGTACGGGGGAGCGTCCCGCCGGCACCGGCCCTTATGTGCTGTCCGGAACGGGAGAGGACCTCTCTCTCACCGCCCGGACCGGCTGGTGGCAGGACAAACCCCTCCCGGCCCGGGAGATTCCCCTCTCCGCTGCCGTCCAGTCCGACGACCTGATCTCCTCCTTCGCCTCCGGCGGCATCGGACTGGTGGACGTGGACCTGATGGGTACCAACTCTCTGGGCTACTCCGGCAGCTATGAGACGTGGGACTACGCCACCACCGACTTTCTCTATCTTGGCTTTAACACCCAAAGCGGTCTGTGCCGCAGTGCCCAGGTTCGCCGCGCCCTTTCCAAGGCCGTTGACCGGGACTCTATTATCCAGGTGGACTACGCCCGCCACGCCGTGGCCGCCTCCCTTCCCCTCCACCCGGCCAGTTCCGTTTACGACCTCACTCTGGCCCAGGCCGCGCGCTTTGATCCGGACCAAATGGCCGGTGAGCTGGAGGAGGCAGGTGCTATGGGCCGCCCTCTGGTACTGCTGGTAAACAGCGAAAACCCGGCCAAGGCCGCCGCCGCCCAGCGCATCGCCTACCAACTGGAGGCGGCCGGGATGGAGGTCACGGTATCCAAGCTGGCCTTTGACGACTACACCGCAGCCTTGTCCCAGGGCAGCTTTGACCTCTACCTGGGTGAAGTTGTGCTCACCGCGGACTTTGACCTCTCCGTTCTGTTGTCCTCTGGGGGCGGACTGAACTACGGCGGATGGAGGGACGAACCGTGCGACATCCTGCTCTCCGCCCTCCGGAGCGCCGAGGGGGAGGATCGCCGGCCAGCGGCCTCCGCTCTGTTTGCCTACCTCAGCGAGCAGGCCCCCATCACCCCCATCTGCTTTAAAAACGGCTCCGTTCTGACCCAGTGGGGGCGGCTGTCCGGCCTGGCCCCGGTACGCGGAAATGTGTTCTACCAGTTGGAAAACTGGATTATTCAATAAATAAAAGAATGAAAACCGCCCCCACCCCCTGAAAAGCCGGCTCCCAGCGGGGCCGGCCCCACCCAAACAGGCGGGAATCCGATGCGTCCCGGCTTTGTTGGGCCCATCGGATTGAAGCGGTACGGCGGCGGTGAGGAGGAATGGACATGAGTGTTTTTCGCTGCTATTCTCAGAAAAAGTCCGGCTTTGACGTAGAGGCCCAAGGGCTGTGCAAGGCCCTGCGGGAGCAGTTGGGCATCTCCGCCCTGAAATCAGTGGTGATCCTGAACCGGTACGACGCCGATCAGATCGACCCCGCCGTCTATGCTCAGGCCAAGGCCATTGTGTTCTCCGAGCCCCAGGTGGACGTGGTGTATGACCAGGATTTCCCAGTCCCCCAGTATCCCCACGCCCTGCTGGCGGTGGAGGCCCTGCCCGGCCAATTTGACCAGCGGGCCGACTCCTGCGCCCAGTGCATCCAGCTGATGGCCGGGGTGGACCGCCCCCTCATCGCCTACGCCAAGGTGTACATTCTGGAGGGGGAGCTGTCCGCCGCCGACCTGGACAAGATCCGGGGCTACCTCATCAATCCCGTGGAGAGCCGCGAGGCCTCCATGGACAGGCCCGATACCCTGGTCCGCACCCATGAGGCCCCTGACCATGTGGACACGGTGGAGGGCTTCACCGCCCTGGATGAGCCGGGCCTGACCAATCTGCTCGCCGAGCTGGGGCTGGCCATGGACCTGGACGACCTGAAGTTCCTCCAGGCCTACTTCCGCGACCAGGAGCGGCGGGACCCCACCATCACCGAAATCCGGGTGGTGGACACCTACTGGTCCGACCACTGCCGCCATACCACCTTCTCCACTCACATCGACGGGGTGGACATTGTCGACCAGCAGGTCAAGGCCGCCTATGAGCGGTATCTGGCCGCCCGGGTAGAGGTCTACGGCCAGGAGAAGGCCGACAAGCGGCCCCAGACCCTGATGGACATCGCCACCATCGGCACCAAGACGCTGAAGAAGCGTGGCCTGCTCCCGGAGCTGGACGAGTCCGAGGAGATCAATGCCTGCTCCATCCACGTCCCCGCCCAGGTGGACGGCCAGGAGCAGGACTGGCTGCTCATGTTCAAAAACGAGACCCACAACCATCCCACGGAGATCGAGCCCTTCGGCGGCGCGGCCACCTGTATCGGCGGCTGCATCCGGGACCCCCTGTCCGGCCGTGTGTACGTCCACCAGGCCATGCGCTTCACCGGCGGCGGCGACCCCCGGGTGCCCTTTGATCAGACCACCGAGGGCAAGCTGCCCCAGCGGAAGCTGGCCCAGACCGCCGCGGCGGGCTACTCCTCCTACGGCAACCAGATCGGCCTGGCCACCGGCCATGTGGCCGAGGTATACCACAGCGGCTACATCGCCAAGCGTCTGGAGTGCGGCGCGGTGGTGGGCGCCGCGCCGGCGGAGAACGTCCGCCGGGAGCGCCCTGCTCCCGGGGATGTGGTGATCCTTCTGGGGGGCCGCACCGGCCGGGACGGTATCGGCGGGGCCACCGGCTCCTCCAAAAGCCACAACAAAAAGTCCCTGACCACCATGGCCTCCGAGGTGCAGAAGGGCAACGCCCCCGAGGAACGAAAGATCCAGCGGCTGTTCCGGGACGGAGAGGTGACCCGGCTCATCAAGCGGTGCAACGACTTCGGCGCAGGCGGCGTGTCGGTGGCCATCGGCGAGCTGGCCGACGGCCTGGAGATCGACCTGGACGCGGTGCGCAAAAAGTACGACGGCCTGGACGGCACCGAGCTGGCCATCTCCGAGAGTCAGGAGCGGATGGCCGTGGTGGTGGCCCCCGAGGACGCGGACCGGTTTATCGCCGCTGCGGAGCGGGAAAATCTGGAGGCCTACCAGGTGGCCGTGGTCACCCAGAGCCCCCGTATGGTCATGCAGTGGAAGGGCCGGAAGATCGCGGACCTGTCCCGTGACTTTTTAAACACCAACGGCGCGGTGAAGCATGCCGCCGTCAGCGTACCCAAGCCCTCCGGCACTGCCGTTGCCCAGCCCTCCTCCCTGAAGGAGATGGCCGCCAGCTTGAAGAGCGCCAGCCGCCGGGGCCTGACGGAGCGGTTTGACGGTTCCATCGGGGCGGGCAGCGTGCTCATGCCCTTCGGCGGCAGAAGTCAGCGCACCCCCGCCCAGGCCATGGCCGCCCTGTTTCCCGTCCTGCCCGGTCAGGAGACCGACCAGGCCAGCGTGATGGCCTGGGGCTGCGACCCAGACGCCCTGTCCGCCGATCCCTACACAGGGGCCCATGACGCGGTTATTGCCTCGGTCGCCAAGATTGTGGCCGCCGGCGCCGACCATCAGAAGGCCTACCTCTCCCTCCAGGAGTTCTTTGAGAAGCTCCGGAACGAGCCTCAGCGCTGGGGCAAGCCCTTCTCCGCCCTGCTGGGTGCCCTGGATGCCCAGCTGGAGCTGGGCGCCGCCGCCATCGGCGGCAAAGACTCCATGTCTGGCTCTTTCCTGGACATGGATGTTCCCCCCACGCTGATCTCCTTTGCCATCGCCCCCGTGAAGGCGGGGGAGGTGCTCTCCCCTGAGTTCAAGGGGGCGGGGCACGGGGTCTATCTCTTCGGCTCGGGCGATCCCGCCGCCTGCGCGGCCTCCTGGGCTGCCTTCCACGCCCTTTGCCAGGCGGGCCGGGTCAAGGCCGCCTGGGCGGTGGAGCAGGGGCTTGCGGAGGCCGTGATGAAGATGTCCTTCGGCAACCGGATCGGCTTTACTGCGGAAGATCCCGCCTCCGCGCCGGTGTGGTACGCCCCTATGCCCGGCGTCATCGTGGCCGAGGTGGAGGGGGAGCCGGACGGCGCCCAGTGTACCAGGATCGGCGTCACCACGGCGCAACCTGTCATCACCATCGGCGCCGACTCCGCCCCCATCGACGAGCTGCTGGAGCTGAACGAGGGCGTTCTGGAGCAGGTCTATCCCACTCTTGCCGGGACCTCCGGGTCCGTGGCTCCCATCAGCTGGGACAAGAAGTCTGTCACTGTCTGCCGGCATAAGGCGGCCCGGCCCAAGGCTGTTATTCCCGTCTTCCCCGGCACCAACTGCGAGTACGACACCGCCAAAGCCTGCCTCCGGGCGGGCATCGACCCGGAGATCGTGGTGGTGCGCAACCTGACCACCGACTTCCTTACCCAGTCCGCCCAAGCCCTGGAGCAGGCCATCCGGAGCAGTCAGATGGTTGTCCTTCCCGGCGGCTTCTCCGGCGGCGACGAGCCTGAGGGCTCCGGCAAGTTCATTGCCTCTTTCCTCCGCTCCCCCGCCCTCACCGATGCCATCATGGACCTGCTGAAGAACCGGGACGGCCTGATGCTGGGCATCTGCAACGGCTTCCAGGCTCTGGTAAAGCTGGGTCTGGTGCCCTATGGGGAAATCCGCCCCATGGATGACAGCTGTCCCACCCTCACCTATAACCTCATCGGCCGCCATCAGAGCCGGTACGTCACTACCCGGGTGGCCTCCGTCCAGTCCCCCTGGATGCTGAAAAGCCAGGTGGGGGATCTGCACACCATGCCCATCTCCCACGGCGAGGGCCGATTTGTGGCCTCCCGGACTGTGCTGGACAGCCTTATTGCCAACGGCCAGGTGGCCACCCAGTACGCAGACAGTCAGGGACGTCCCTCCATGGACATCGATGTCAACCCCAACGGCTCTGCGGAAGCCATTGAAGGCATTTTCTCCCCCGATGGCCGGGTCTTCGGCAAGATGGGACATTTGGAGCGGCGGGGCCAGTTCGTGGGCGTCAATATCCCCGGCAGCAAGCACCAGCCTCTCTTTGAATCCGGTGCGGAATATTTTAAGTAAATCTCCCCCAACTCACCAACCGTGCCGGGCAGCCGCTGTCCGGCACGGTTTTTTATCTTTGCCCTGCATTCCCGAGGGGACAGCCCCCTTTCAAACCGGAGCCGCCCCATTACATAGACCCGTTCCTCCACAGGGTCCCTGCCCGTCCGGATCCCGGGAATGTACCCCACCACTTCAAACACAGTTCAACAGGACTCAGGTCTTTCCGGCAACCTCCGACCTCCTTTCCGATTTCAGAAAATTTTAATCTTGGTTTTCCCTCCTTTTCACAATGCCCTGCTATAATGATGTCAAACACGACAAGGAGGAATCTCTATGATTACCCTGCTGACACTCTCTCTGATCTGCCTGGTGTCCATCCCCATCCTGCTGGTATCCATGGCCCTGCTCTCCATTCCGCTGGCTATTATTTTCTCCCTTCTTCCATGGCTGTTGCGCCTGGCCGCCGTCGTGCTGCTGATCCGCGCACTGATGGACCAGCCCTTTCATTTGGAGTCCCTCATTCCAGCGGCCATCGCCTTCGGTCTGTCCGTTCTGCTGCGCTGACAGGCCGGAGACACACCCCGCCCATCCTCGCGCAAAAAATATAAAAACTTTGTTTTTCCCTGTTGACAATTAAGTTCAAATCGGCTATACTATCCCTTGCCCTGTTCGAGATGAGCAATTCGGCGGCATAGCTCAGTTGGCTAGAGCACTCGGTTCATACCCGGGGTGTCACTGGTTCAAATCCAGTTGCCGCTACCATTTATAAACGACCGGACATTTGTCCGATTCCATATTGAAAAACGGCCCGGTGGTCAAGTGGTTAAGACTCCGCCCTTTCACGGCGGCAACACGGGTTCGAGTCCCGTCCGGGTCACCACCTTTGCCAGCCGTTTCTCATATATGGAGGCATAGCTCAGCTGGTAGAGCGTCCGCCTCACACGCGGAAGGTCACAGATTCGAGTTCTGTTGTCTCCACCACAAAAACACCTGAAATCTTTCGGAGTGTGTCGATAAAGAAGTCCCTTAAAAGCATTGAGAATACTAACTTTATTGACAGACGCCAAAAGTGACAGGTCGAAAAAAGGACACTATCTGAAAAAGATGGTGTCCTTTTTTCATGCTCTTTTCTGGCTGTAAGGAGGAAAAACATGGCGGAGAACATGATATATGACTATTACTATGGAGACGAGAGCAGCCAATTTTCTTTTTATCGCATCCCCCGCCAGCTTATCACGGGGCAGCATTTCAAAAAAGTATCCACAGATG
>Ga0129317_1000309_pt1 | contig 55933 bp, 54 predicted proteins | sample Cm1ome_FD_94430 | JGI IMG/M metagenome (GOLD analysis project Ga0129317, IMG submission 94430) | Eastern black-and-white colobus group fecal microbial communities from Wisconsin, USA - Cm1105 metagenome | ecosystem: Host-associated > Mammals > Digestive system > Large intestine > Fecal | place... | reverse complement strand
TAAACTGTTGTGAATATTTAGTACCTTTTGACATAACCATTCTCCTCCTTGTCTTATGACTATCATATAGTATTTATCGAAAATGGTCATGTTTATTTTGTACTATTTATATTCTAGCACCAGAGTTAAAAAATGCCATAAGCGTTTCCTCCTGTACCCGTCCACTGTCTGTGGAATGCGGGCTTCTGTGATAGATTTGAATAAACAAAATGCCCCTCAGCCAGCCACATGTGCACCTGCAGCCAGAAGAAGGGAAAAAGAATAGCCGGAGCTGATGATCGGTCAGTTCCGGCTATGTAAAGAGTCTTTATTAGATTGCATTGATTACCTGGTCCAAAGCCACTACTCTGCAATTCTTGCTTTCGTAATATTTCAGCATGGCAGGAAGCTTTTTCCTGTCATAACTGGTCACGCAGTCAGAGAGAACCGTGACTGCATATCCTGCCTTCGTCATGTTGAAGCAGGTGGATTTCACACAGGCCGTTGCATCAGCACCGGTGACCACAAACTCTGTAATACCGTTTTCCTCAATGAATGCACGGAAGGCTTCACTGGTAAGTGCATTTGCCTTGGTCTTAATGAAGATATTGTCACTTACAATCTGAAGTTCAGGAACAATTTCTGCACCCTTTGTCCCCGGAAGAAAATTCCTGGCTGAGGGAGTGATGTTATTCTGGCAGATATACACCACATGCATTTCCTGACCAACTGCCCAGTCGATGGCTTTATTCAGGTTATCAACGATTTCGCGATAATTCTTAGTAATGTCATTCTGGATATCAATGACAACGAGTGCTTTGTTCTGCATGGATTTGTCCTTTCTTAATCCCGATATTTTTTCGATAGTTCGGAAGTAACTTCAAAAAGACGCTCACGCAAAGACTGCGGCTCCAGCACAGTAACTTTATTTCCACAGGACAGAATCCAGGCAACAAGTCCTTCTTCGTCTTCATCTGCTTCAAACAAGAGGGAACCATCCTCCTGAACTAAAAATGATGATGGTCCATAGTTTTCGATCAGCTGCCATTTCATAGAAGGATCAAATACTGCCTTCAGATGAACATTTGCAGGAAAGAAGGTCTTTATCTCGAACTCCGGGAATGGTATCTCTCGATCAGGGATCTGCTCATCCGTTATCTCCAGCCCATCCATACGATTCAGCTTGAACATCCGAAAATCCTGTTTTGCCCTGCAATACCCCCACACATACCAGCTGCTCCACTTGAAGATCAGGTAATGCGGATCGAGTATCCGAGTGGATTCTGCTTTCGGAGAATAATAATCAAACCGAATCGCCTGCTTTAAATCGATTGCTGTCTGTACTAGCGTAACCTTTTCTGATATGGGTGTCTTATGCGGAGAGGAGAGATCAATCAGAATCGTATCACTGCCATTGATGAAATCAGAGGATCCCGCCTTGATTTTTTCCATGAGCAGACTGTAATAGCTGCTTCCACTGACACTATCAAGACTTCTAAGCCCTGCCAGGATCATCTTCATATCCTTTGAGGTAAGGACAGTCCGGTCCATACGGTAACCGTCCATGATCTGAATGCCACCGCCGATTCCAGGCATCGTACATATTGGAATTCCGGCCTTGCAGAGGTCATCAACATCTCTGAGAATCGTCCTCTTGGATACTTCGAAACGCTCTGCCAGTTCAGGCGTTGTAATCTTTTCTTTTTGAAGCAGCAGGGATAAGATCCCTATCATTCTCTCTATCTTCATGCTTTTCACTTCCGCTTATATGATATCTCGCAAAACATGACATCTGTATGTCACCTTTATAATACTGCATTTGAAGAAAGATTTGAATGCCAATATGTAACAGGCAGCTTGCGCCGCCTGGCCGGATCTACTGTTCCGGCTGCAGTTGCTTAACCGAAGAGTCCGGAGAGCAAAGGCACCAGTGTGGTACCGATGAGAGCAACACCGCCGCCAGCCATGAGCTGCTTCATGCCCTGAGACTTAGCGCCGGGGTTGTCGTTGCCGTAGCCTTCAAGCAGGTTGATGGCTCCCCAGATGCCCAGGCCTGCGCCAAGGGCGATAACGAGAGTCTGAAGTACGGTTACTGCAGAGTTAAAGAATGCCATAGATATTTACCTCCAAATTAGTGTTGAGTTATCTTGCATCGCCGCTTCTGTCATGCGGCTTTGCCTTGGGTTCAAAAGGGTGACTTGCTGCGCTGTCCCTGCGGTCCGAAAGCTCAGAGAGAACCGAATCACGGCTCTTTTCCTTGTAGCTTTCCATCAGAGACTTCAGCTCCACATTGGTGACTTCTCTGGTTTCACGGCTCCAGATGGTTTTGCCGTCATCATCCACGCCGGTGCGTACACTGCGGGAAAGACGGGTGGTTCCATCCTCCGGCAGCTTCATCCATACTCCCTTGCCATACTGGTTGTCATGAATCATTTTCGGAGAGATCACGAAGGTCTCCCAGGGACGAGAATCGGCTTTATCCGGATTCGGGATGGATACCTCCACAAGATCCTTGCCGTTCTTCGAGGTGAAGGGTTCACCAACGAGGCCTTTACCAAACTTGATGGTCACCTCAGCAGCTTCGGTTTCGAAGGTTTCGCCGCGAGCCATCGCTTCCTCAGCTTCACGGACAAAATCAGGAACGTCGTACTCAAAGTGATGTTCATATCCCATAGCTGTTTACTCCTTTCTGATCAGCAGTTATCTGCATCGATCACGGTATATTCATCATTCGGCTTTAACTTCAGACGATGACTCAGGAACGCCTCGATATCGAAGGTGTTCTTTTTGTCATATCCGGCGGTCAGCCTGTAATTGGGATGCTTTGTCAGATCGTATTTTTCCGACAAAAAAGGCCGGACTCCGCGCAGCTGCAGAATGCATTTGCCGCCATCCAGCACCGCAAGCTCATCGACTGTGGCAAGATCCTTGCCAAGCTTTGAGTAATTGGTACCGTAGGACGGGCTGTTGCCGCGTGTGTCCGACGTGTTATAGGTGTCTATTGTTTCTTTACCCAGGGCTGCATTGAGCTCCTTCAGAGTAGTTGGCTCCGCACCGCCCAGGAAAATGCGGGAGTCCATGTTGCCGACAATGGTATCGGCGTTGTCCTTGTAGATGGCCTTCAGCTGTGACTGTGCCTGCAGCACCAGACAAGCTGAGATCTCACGGCTTCGAATGGTTGCCACCAGCTTTTCCAGATTCGGGATCTGGCCGATATTGGCACACTCATCGATGAGGCAGCGCACATGCACCGGCAGCCTTCCGCCATATACATCATCCGCCTTTTCACACAGCAGATTGAAGAGCTGTGTGTAGATCATACTGATCAGGAAGTTGAAGGTCGGATCCGTATCGGACATGATGAGGAACAGTGCTGTTTTCTTATCTCCAATGGTATCCAGGGAGAGCTCATCGTACATGGTAATGTCTCGAACCTCCTGAATATCGAATGGAGCAAGCCTTGCACCGCAGCTAATAAGCACCGATTTTGCTGTCTTGCCAGCCGCCAATTTGTACTTGGCATATTGCCGGACTGCGAAGTGATTTGGCTTCTTTTTCTTCAGTGCCTCAAACATGAGATCCACCGGATTCTGAAAGGTCTCATCATCCTCGCGGACCTCCATGGCGTTCAGAAACTCAATCAGAGTGGCAAAATTCTGCTCCTCCTTCGGTGCCTCATAATGGATATATCCGATGAGAGCACAGTACAGAAGCGTTTCCGCCTTCGTCCAGAATTCATCACCGGCCTTGCCGTCACCCTTGGTATTGGCAATCAGCGTTGTGGTCAGCTTCAGAATGTCCTTTTCGCTGTGGATATACTCAAAGGGGTTGTAATGCATTGATTTTTTGAAGTTCTGGACGTTGAATATGCGGACTTCATACGAATTTTTCAGTAGGGCCGTGCCGCAATCGACGACGATATCTCCTTTTGGATCCGTAACCACGAAGGATACCGGATAGGATTTTGAGTCACACTGGAGCAAATTCGGTTTCAGCCAAAAGCGTGTTTTACCACTGCCGGAGCCGCCGACAATCAGCACATTCTTGTTACGGGCTGTCTTCGGATCCTTAGGTCGGTTATTCATGGTCAGACTTTCTGACCTTGTGAGAATGACGTTGTTCTTTGGATCCTCGTCCACGAAAGGGCGGATATCCTCCGCATTGCCCCAGCGGGCAGTGCCGTATTCCTCGCCGTGCCTGTATTTCTTGGCATTTCTGCCCTTGATCCAGACTGCTAAGCGAAGAGCTGCACCGCAGCAGATGCCAAGAAGCAGATCCTTCGGATGCAGACTCGGCAACGGATTACTGAAGGCAGTACCCAGAGCAGTCATAAAGCTCAGAAGCTTTTCTGACATATCCGCGCCCTGGGCAATACGCCAGGCCTCGAAGATATTGGTTGAGAGAAGACCTACCAGAACATAAGGGAGGTTCAGGATTATCAGTTTTTTTGTCTTTGCATTCATCGTCCATCACGCTCCTGTATCTTTTCTCTGACCTTGGTAGGAAGTGCAGCTACCAGAACCTTCAGTCTCTGCAGCTCCTTCAGCACACTCGGCCTTTCCTGTGCACGCAGCTTTTTATTGCTGTACTCATCAAAGGCGGCAGTCATTGCATCTGCATCCCTGGCCTTAAAGAAGACCATATACTTGGGCGGCTTTACGGATTTGTCCTTGGTAATGGCATAGTCGATACCATACTTTCGGGCGATGGGCTCGAAATCCCGGATATCCGTATTGGCAATGGGAATACTGCTGACTCCCTGATTCTGTCCGATCAGCTCCTGAATGGACTGCTTGCCCTCCGGACGTTCCTCCTTACCGTTCTTCTTAGCTGCGTTCACGCGGTAACGATGATTCATATACGCACGACCTGCAGAAATCAGAGTGCGAAAGCTGAGTCTCGTAGTACTGATGGCAAGATTCACGGTACGGTTTTCAATTTCCTCCTGCATGGGGTCATTCCTCCTTCCTGTAGATTTTTATAAGCTTCAGCGACATTCCTTATCGGCTGCACGCTTAACGCTGTCCTTGATTTCCTGCTCCGGCTTTTCACGATTTCCGCGAACCTGGCTGTCCGGTAATGGCATGGCCATGATACTGCGGCCCATCTTCATGAAGCATTCCGGCTGATGGAAGAACTTTTCAAACTTATCCATCTGTTCCGGAGACAGGCTTCCGAAGTCCTCCTCCGTCAGTCCAACCACCAGAAAATCACCGGCGATAATGTCATAAAGCTCGCCCTGATCATCGCGAAGCGCACGGTTCAGAGGCAGACCTTCGATTTTACCTTCCTCATTCATAATGAGGCCGACATTATCCTCAAATGGATAGACCACCTCGATGCTGCCGCCCACTGCAGCCTGCAGCGACTCCAGATCAGAGCCAATGGTTACAGCCTTCGGATAGCTTTCCGGCTGGACCAGAAGCACATTCATATCACTCATAGGCACCTCCGGTTAAAAGTTAAGGCGAAATGCCTGATATGCTTCACCATCTACCTCGATAAAGGTTTCGCGTTCCTTCAGGAAATCAGCTGCCATAAAGGCATCCTCCACGGTAACGCTGGTTTCGTTGCCGTCCTTATCAATGTTGGTGATCATCAGCGGAGCTTCCACCAGATAGTCGTTTTCTCCAATAGTCACCACACATGCACTGTCATAGACCATGCAGAGTCCGTATTCGTCCTCCAGAGACGCATCATCAAACTCAAAACCATGGAAGGAATCATTGCGGTGATTATACGAGGTAACCAGCATCGGCTCCTCAGGATAGAGGATCAGCACCACGCGGTCATCTGCCTCCATTTCTGCAGCGACCTCCTCAATGGCGTTGGCATACTTCATTTCGAAGATGGATTCCAGGACCTGAACCGCATCCTCCCAGAAGGACTGTCTGTCCGTCGGGTGACTCACTCTGATATTTTTCTTATTCATGTTCATACCTCCATCAGCGCTCCATATCGCGCTGGCGTTTTTTCATATACTGTTCCAGCAGACGGATGATTGTTTCCTCCATCTGCTTTGCTGTGTAGCTTTTCGGGAAATACTTGCGAAGAGAATCTGTGGAGAAGGTCAGTCTGCCGACCTCCGGCTTTTTCGCCTCACTCATCACATCGCAGATAGCATCCGCCGTGCAGGCACCTTCCTGACTCAGCTTTTTGATACGCTGTGCCTGGGAAAGAGAAGGTGCAGTCTGGGTCATATCGATGGCCTCCAGAAAATCCTGCTGTTCCTCAGGCTTCAGATAAGAAAGCTCGACTGCCGGATTAAAGGCAATCTGCTTCTGATCCACCATATCCAGGACCTCGGGGATGAGGTTGGTCAGGCGGATATATCGTCTAACTTGAGATTTGCTTTCACCGACATCTTCACCAACAATATCGGCCGCTTCCAACTTCCGTCCAACTTGGTCGGAAGTTAAATCTCTACGTTCTCCCTGATGTTTCAGAGCCTCCAGCTTCATCTTGTAAGCCAGCGCCTTTTCACTGGGCAGGATGTTTTCACGCTGCAGGTTGGAATCCACCATGAAGATTACGGCAGAATCATCATCCATTTCACGGACAATGACCGGCACTGTTTCCAGTCCGGCAAGCTCTGCAGCATGGTGCCTTCTGTGTCCGGAGACGATTTCATAACCATCCTCAGTAGGCCTCGCAATCAGGGGAACCACCACGCCGATCTGCTTCACGCTTTCGACCGTTTCCGACATGGCATCGTCATCCATCACCTTGAAGGGATGATCCTTAAAGGGATGAAGCTGAGACAGCGGAACACTTCTGATTTCTTCTGTGACAGGAGCTGTACGATCCTGTTCGGTGGAGAAGATATCATCGTAGCTGGTCAAGCTCACGTTTACGCCTTTTTTCTGCATCGTGCATCACCTCCTGTGTCAGAGCTTTGTATCCCTGAGCCACCTTGCCGTCAGGGTCATGAGAGAAAATGCTTTTGCCCTCGGCGCTAATCTCCGCAGCACGGATGGAACGGGGAATCACCTGGTCATAGACCTTGATCTTCCCGCCGTAGGTGTCACGGATCAGGGCAGCAATTTCCTTGGAATAATTGGTTCTGGCATCCACCATGGTGAGGAGGATACCTTCGATTCTCAGCTTTGGATTGATCTGTCTGCGGACCTTATTGATGGTACCCAGCAGCTGCTCCAGACCTTTTGCTGAGAGATACTGTGCCTGCACCGGAATCAGTGCATTTTCAGCAGCCGCCAGTGCATTGATGGTCAGCATTCCAAGGGAAGGCATGCAGTCGATCAGAATGAAGTCATACTGATTTTTCACTGTATCCAGATACTGACGAAGGATCTTCTCACGGTTCATGGTATTGACCAGCGATACCTCCATACCGGAGAGTTCTATGCTGGAGGGAACCAGATCCACGCCCTCCGGATGATGGAGAATCCCTTCGCCGGGAGCAATGGGTTCCTCGTTTATGACCTTTTTCATCAGATCAGTGAGAGTGATTTCCAGGTTATCGGGCTGCGGATTTCCCAGTGCAATGGTCAAACTTGCCTGCGGATCAGTATCAACGAGCAAAACGCGTTTGCCCTCTCGGGCCAGTCCAAAGCCCAGGTTCTCACTTGTGGTAGTTTTTGCCGTACCGCCTTTTTGGTTGACTACGGCAGTAATTGTTGCCTTTGGCATATTTCTTCACCTCCTTGCACCGGTAGATATCCGGCTTGCGCTTCACAAACAGAGCGCCTTTGGATTTCTTCATAGATCAAGGACCTCCTTCACCACACTTTGCTTTTTGCTGCCGATTTTCTGCCTGCGGTCTTCGCCGGTAACCTGCACCGGAGTACACATTTCCAGCACACGGCTGTAGATACGGGCATGTGCCACATCCGCAGGCCGCCGCAGTTCATCCATCGTCAGATTGGTTGTAATGATCACGGGGAGACCGGCCTTATAGCGTTCATCAATGACGGCATAGACCTGCTCCAGGGCATATTCGGTACTTCTTTCGATACCCAGATCATCAATGATGAGAAGCGGATAATGCGAAAAGGAGGCAATGTACTGGTAGCGGTCATCGCTGTACATGCCTCCCATCTGATTGAGTATCTTTGAGAAGTTGGTCATCAGCATCGGCACGCCCTGCTCTAAAAGTGCATTGGCAATGCAGGCGGCGATAAAGGATTTTCCTGTACCAACTGCGCCCCAAAGCAAAAGGCCAAGGTTTTCCGCCTTGACCTTCTGCCAGTTCTCCACATATTTCCGCGCTCTTTGAATATCTCCGGTATTCTCCGCCACATCAAAACGCCAGTCCAGAAGATGCTTTTCCTGAATTCCGTTGGCCTTCAGCCTCTGGATCCTTCGCTGAAGTTCCTCGGCCTCCTGGCGCTTTTTCTCCTTCTCCAGCCGTTCCTTTTCACACTGGCAGATGCAGGCAACAACCGCAGGCTGTCCCAGCATATTGACTCTGCATTGCTTCGGGGTCCGGCAGACGGAGCAGAAAAGAAGTCCATTCTCACCGATATACTCGTTTTCTCCGGGAACAGGGGGGTCCTTTTCCCGAAAGCGTTCCAGCATGGCACCGATTACATGACCGGCACCTTCATTTTCGCTTTTCATAGGCTTTCGCCCTCCTTGTAAACATAGTTGGCTGGACTGTAACGAGCTTTCTTTTGTGCTGTCTGAGGCTGTTCGCGTCTGGACCAGTTTCGGATCGTTGCCAGATGACTCTTGTAATGGCGACCGGTGGAGGCCATATACCCGCTGAGGCGTTCAATCCATGACTGCCAGTCAAATGGAAATTCCTTTTTCAGCTTCGAAAGCTCCTCGTCCGAGAGAAGGACATTGCAATAGGCTCCGTATTGGTGGCGGATGACCTTACTCTCTTCGTAATTGTTTTCTTTAGTACTTGTTCTATTAGTACTTATTTGTAGCGGGTCTTCCAACGCAGGTTTCTCCAACGTAGGCTTATCCAGAGTAGGATTTTCCTGAATAGGTTCATCCGTATCTGGGTTTTCCGACACAGGCTGCGGCAGCTCATAGATCACATAGTCGGCACCGGCAAGAGTTCCGTCTGCATTGCGCGTCCGTTCTCTTCGCAGGTAACCAAGCTCCTCCAGCTCCTGAAGGGTACTCATGATACAATCGCGGCCTTCTTTGCAGACTGCCGCAAGTCCCATGATGCTGTAATCCCAGGTATCGGGGAGACTCAGGCAGAAGCTGAGTAACCCCTTTGCCTTTAAGGAAAGCTGCTTATCCCGCAGGTGATAATTGCTCATTGTGGTGTAGTTGGCATTTTTCTCAACCCGAAATACTGCCATGGCGAACACCGTTCTTCACAAAAGCCTTCTTTTCAGGCTTCTTGTCAGCGGAGTACTTCCTGCCGGAGCTGTTATCTGGCTTTTCACGGCGATGATTTCTGCCGGTATCCTGCATCATGCGCTCATAGGCCTGCAGACGGCCTTCAGTAAACAATGTCATTTGTGATTTCCTCCTTCCTTAGAGCTCAGGCTGATTCTTAGCCTTGTGGTGTTCGGCTTTCGGGCGATCCCCGATAGACTGCTGTTTTTCCTTCAGGGCATCGAGAACAGAACCCCTGTCTGCTTCGCGTTCTGCAGAACGTGCCTCCCAGCTTTCACCCAGCTCGAAGATTCTTGCTTCGGCATCGTAGTGATAAACACTGTCGGTCAGACGGTCCGCTGGTGCAACCTCGCTGGCATTGATGCTGGTGACCATGTCCCTCAACTCACTGGCGTTCATGTGGCCGTCATCGGGGAGAAACAGCATTTCATGCACAGAAGAAGGGAGAATGAAGAAGTTGCCGCCCAGCTCCTTGGCTGCGTTATCCATGAAATCAGGATAAAAGGCAGCTGCGGCACCGTGGAAACCCTCCTCATTGGTGACCACATACATCTGTGGACCTGACATATCCATCGGGAAATCCTCGACGCTCATGCCCATCATCTGAGCCATGACCTCAGCCATGGTTCTCATACTGGCAGGTCGTACCACCTCGGAGTTTGCCATGGCATCCGCGTGAAGCTGCTCCTTGGTAACACCCATACGGTTCATCAGATCATTGGTGATCAGAACCGTTGCGGCTCCATCAGAAAGCTGCTCCAGCTGCATGCGATAAACCATGGAGATATCCTCCATGTCAGTGTGAGGAACCTTGGCCAGCATTTCCGCATTGACCTTGGTTCCAACCACATCCACGAAGAGCAGATCCTTCGCCGTCTCATAGGAGCTGAGCTCTGCCACATCGAAGCGGGGCATGTTGGAAAGATGCTCCTTTGCCTGATCCACAGCAGCCTGCAGAACACTGTCGTAGCTTTCGCCGCGCTGCATCCTGTCATAGAGCTGATTGAGATTCAGGTTCATCCCGATGTTGGTACCCTCCGGAGTGAGAGTGATAGCCGTGTAGGATTCGCCCTGCAGCTTTTCTACCTGGTTCATCCCGACCCCTACGCCGGGAGAAGCATCTTCCAGAGCTGCACGAATGTCCTGTTCGGCCCTTGTGGTGAATTCCTTGAAATCCATCATTGTGTATCCTCCTTGAAAATAAAATTAGCCCATCCACATACTGCCGATCTGGCAGATACATGAATGGGCTATGTAACTAAGGAAGACTTCTCTCTACAAATTATTAGGTATTTGAGGACGGAATTTTTGCTGATTCTGCTAATTTCCCATCGACTTTTTTAGAAAAACAGGTCTGTCGGTATTTTCGTATCCTTCAGAACAGGCGACATTGGAGTCGGAGTCTGTCGGATTCTGTCGAAATCTGCAGGTGATGACCTAGAGTCTTTTTTAGAAGAGGTCATTTCAGCCGATTCCCGGAAAAAGCGGGGAAATCGCTCAAAATTCAGAATTTAGAAAATCGACCCTCTGAGTTAGCAGGTCCGCTAAAAATCAGGGAGCGGTTTAGAAGAGGCTCCGGAAAATAAAAAAACGGCAGAGGCTTGACAACGCAAACCACTGCCGACAAAGTCTGGCGTCCCTGACTGGATTCGAACCAGCGGCCTTTCGCTTAGGAGGCGAACGCTCTATCCTACTGAGCTACAGAGACATTTATTCAATTTTTGGCTTATTTCCTGGGTTTTTGGAACTTCAGCCTGTATTAAGAAGGCTCCGAAGAGCGGTTCTTCTAATCAAAAAGAGGTCGATTTTCGACCGGTTTATTAGCAGCATCCGTATAATTGACCCTTCCGCCATTGTTAGACGGGAGGCCGCAACTGTCGCGTCAGGAGTCATTTCTCAAGAGGATTTGAACTCATAACAAATTTGCCCTTTTTCAGCAGACTCGTGCTCGCCCTTTTTCTTAGGAGGACCCTGTTATATCCATTTAATAAGGAAACAAACTGCAGATTTTATTTTATATCAGTATGTTATCCCATTGTTATCCACAACGGAATAACATACTAATTATACCAGATTTTTCAGAAAAGAAAAGCATTATTTTGGAAAATTTATCTTTCCCTGAAGCCAGACCTTTCCCTTAAACCGTCTGCCTACTTCCGGTTCTCCCATAAGATCCTTCTGGTTAATGCAGATATCAAAATTCATACCATTGCACTCAAGATTCATCTGATAGACAGCTTCTTTAGTGCAGCCATTGTATACTTTTGTATAAAAATTTATCGTTCCCAAAATCTGGTACTGGTCACACTCCATGCCGTAAGGCATAAAAGAAGTTTCCACAATAGAAAAAAGATCTTCTTTCTGAATCCTCCTGGAAAGCATTCCATAAATATCCATATCCTCCAGGGTCAGATTTTCAATAGCATCCTGATTCCCATTCTTGGCTGCGGAGACAAGGGAAGAGCGGGTGCTGAAATATTCCTTTCTCAGTTCCCTTTTCTCTTCATTTTTTTCAAGAGGAAGCAAGATCATACCATTTAGCGACAATCCGGTAAAAGTAGTAGTGATCTTCTGTCCCTTTAAATGATTCAAAACATTTTCTTTTAAAAACTCCACAGGATTCTGAAGATAAAAGATCAGCGAAATGCCTACCCTTCCATCATCACACACACCGGTAAAACAATTTCCATTGACCTTTTTTTCCACCATCACTTCTTCCGAAGTGGTTATACCGCTTCCTTTTAAGAAAGGAAAATAAAATTGCCGGTGAAAGCCATGCTCATCCAGCTCACCACAAAGCTTAATTCCCATATCAGGGCCAAAGGATTTTGTCATTTCCACAAATGCCCGGTGTTCTCCCTCCAGCTTTACAGCGTCATGTTTTTCATAAGTACGAAACAGATCATCCAGAAGCTTTTCCATCTCATATTCTGAATTGATTTCTGAAAATCCAATAGCTCTTAAATAAGAATGCATACTTTCACCTGCTAATACTGTTCTTCTTTTCCGTTTCAGGCAAGATTACGACTGTCTCTGAAAAATTTTATTATTTCGAATCTCCTTACCGTATCTCCTTCTGTCCTCCCATGTAAGGCTGCAGAACCTCCGGAATTTTCACAGAGCCATCTGCCTGAAGGTTATTTTCCAGAAATGCAATCAGCATTCTGGGAGGAGCTACTACTGTATTATTCAGAGTATGGGCAAAATATTTCTTTCCATCCTTAGATTTTACGCGAATACCCAGACGTCTTGCCTGCGCATCTCCTAAATTGGAACAACTTCCCACCTCAAAATATTTCTTCTGACGGGGAGACCATGCCTCCACATCCACAGATTTCACCTTCAGATCTGCCAAATCTCCGGAACAGCACTCCAAAGTACGCACCGGAATATCCAGAGTGCGGAAGAAATCTACCGTATTCTGCCACAGTTTGTCAAACCACATGGGGCTTTCCTCCGGCTTGCAGACTACAATCATCTCCTGTTTTTCAAACTGATGGATTCTGTAAACTCCCCGCTCCTCGATGCCGTGAGCACCCTTTTCCTTCCGGAAACAGGGGGAATAGCTGGTGAGTGTATAGGGGAGTTTTTCCTCAGGATTAATGGTATCAATAAACTTTCCGATCATAGAATGCTCACTGGTTCCGATCAGATAAAGATCTTCGCCTTCGATCTTGTACATCATGGCATCCATCTCAGCAAAACTCATTACTCCAGTCACCACGTTGCTGCGGATCATAAAAGGCGGAATACAGTAAGTAAAACCGCGTCCGATCATAAAATCTCTTGCATAAGAAAGAATAGAGGAGTGAAGTCTCGCAATATCTCCCATCAGATAATAGAAACCATTTCCTGCCACTCTGCCTGCAGCATCCATATCAATACCGCTAAAGCGCTCCATGATCTCTGTGTGGTAGGGAATCTCAAAGTCCGGAATCACAGGCTCCCCAAAGCGTTCTACCTCCACATTTTCACTGTCATCCTTACCAATGGGTACCGATGGATCAATAATATTGGGAATCACCATCATATTTTTTTTCAGTCTGGCCTCCACATCTTTTTCCTTTTCAGCCAGTTCTTCCATGCGGTGAGCAAACTCTGCAACCTTCTTTTTCGTTTCTTCAGCTTCTTCCTTCTTCCCCTGACCCATAAGTTTACCAATCTCCTTGGAGATTCGGTTTCTGTCTGCCTGAAGAGACTGGAGTTCCTGCTTGATCTCACGATTTTCTTTATCCAGTTCCAGCACCTCATCTACCAGAGGAAGCTTTTCATCCTGGAATTTATTTTTAATATTCTGTTTTACAATATCAGGATTCTCTCTTACAAATTTAATGTCTAACATTTCTTTTCCCTCTTTCTGTTATATTTAGAATATAAAACTATAAACGAAAAATATAAATTTAGAACAATTCTCACAAACGATCTGTCTTATTCACAAATCCTTCATCTGTATACCAAAGCTGTTCACATCACAGATATCCCCACTTGTTCCGGGAATTATCATTTAATAGCCAAGTACATAACGGCCTGCTTGCTGTCCTCTGTACATGATGCTACGCTTATCATAATACCACAGAACCCTTTAAATACCAAGTATCTATTTTTATTATTGCCAGAATTCTTTACATGATCACCTCCACCACAGGTATCCTATATATGGATTTGATTATGCATATTTTTTCTTTCTTACTCTTAATTAACTTTATATTTTTGCATATATATGTATTTTAATTCATTTTTCTTCTGCATCTTTATTCACAAAAAAATCTATTAACATCCCATTTTTAACTTTTTTATTTTTCATTTTACCTTCATTTTTTATCATATTTCAAAAAATCTCAGATCTGAATTTTTATAAAATCTTCCTTTCAGATCATAGAAGAAGCTCAATTCCAGATTAAACAGAACAAAAATTTCACAAACAGTATTTTATCTCCAATCACCTTATCTTTATCATGGATTCAACCATTATCTATGGTCAAAAAAACAGCCGCAGATCAAAAAGCTTCTGTTCTCAAACATACCTGCTTTTTGTTTCTGCCGCTGTTTCTCTAAAATTTTCTCATTTTTACAGATCTGACATATAATTTACTGCCTGACGCAATGCATCCTTCTCTTCCTGGCCTAATACAATATAGGATTCTCCCTTTACAATTTCCTTTACATAAGTATAGCAACCTTCCCGACTGTGAATAGCATTTAGTACAAAACCGGAATTGCTCTCATCCAGCATAGCCAGGGCAAAGCTTAACTTTCCTCCCACATCTGGAAAAGCATCGTATTTTACGATTCCGATCTTATTGGTAGTTCGGGAAAGAATATCTTTGATCTTAGCAATTTCGTTTGCCTGTACCTTGCTCATTTCAATCAGTCCATCCATCTCCAAAAACTTTTGAGCGAATGCTTTTTCCAGGGAAACTGCATCTTTCCCTCTCATAAATATACGGTATCTTTTTAAGAATCTTGTGAGTTTCATGGATACTCGCACCATATAGATCAGTACAAATACCATTAAAGCCATCATCAAAATAATAATAATTCCCGGATCAAATCCCAAAGAATTCAAAATTCCACTTTCCATTATTTATTCCTCCCCAGGTGTTTTAATGAATCATGCGAAGTAAATCGTAAATTCGCTCCAATTCCTCATTTGAATAATATTCTATTTCTATTTTCCCCTTATTATCAGCTCTATGCTGAACAGTTACCTTTGTTCCCAGAATCGCCTTGATTTTTTCCTCCATATCTTTATATACATAATCATAGGCCGTATTCTGTTTTTTTATTTTTTCCTTTTCTTCCCCGTTTTTCTGAAGTGTTTTCATGAGTTTTTCCACTTCCCGGACACTGAGCTTTTCGTCAAAAATTCGATTGGCAATTTTCCATTGAAGTTCCCCATCTTCTATGGAAATTAAAGCCCGGGCGTGACCGGTGGAAATCATATCATCAATCACCATCTGCTGTACTCTGGCATCCAGTTTCAGCAGTCTTAAAGAATTTGTCACTGTAGTCCTGCTTTTTGAAACTCGCTCTGCCACCTCATCCTGTTTTAAAGAAAACTCTGTAAGAAGTCTTTTATATGCCAATGCTTCTTCGATCGGATTCAAGTCTTCTCTTTGTATATTTTCTATCAATGAGATTTCCACAATCTGTTGATCTGTAAAATCTTTTACAATTACAGGTATTTCTTTCAGTCCAGCAATCTTCGCAGCTCTCCAGCGCCGCTCACCTGCAATAATCTCATAGTAATCCTCCCGTTTCTGCACCAGGAGAGGCTGCAGCACCCCAAACTGTTTAATGGATTCTGCTAATTCCAACAGAGCATCCTCATCAAACTTTTTTCTGGGCTGATCTCTGTTTGGTTCTACTTCTGTTATTTTTAAAAGAATCTCATTCTTTTTTTCTTCCCTTGTTTCTTTTACAGTTTTTGCCTTAACAGGATACATAGGAATCATACTGTCCAGGCCTTTTCCTAATCCGGTTTTTTTTACTGCCATTCCTCTTCACCTCTATGTATTACTTCCTCTGCCAATAACAGATAGCTTTCTGCTCCTGTGGATTTTGGATCATACTCCGTTATGGGCATTCCATGACTGGGAGCCTCTGCCAAACGGACATTCCTTGGAATAATACTCTTATAAATAGTCTGTTTTAAATTATTTTTAACATTTTCCACAACTTGAAGGGAAAGATTCGTTCTGGCATCATACATAGTGAATACCACACCTTCAATCTCCAGATCAGGATTTAATCGGTCTGTTACCAACTGTATGGTATGCATCAACTGTGTCAGACCTTCCAAGGCATAATATTCACACTGTATCGGCACTAAAACCGTATCACCTGCACACATAGAATTAATTGTAAGTACATTTAGAGAAGGTGGACAATCAATTAAAATAAAATCATACTGATCCTTCACTTGATCTAATGCTTTTTTTAATATAAATTCTTTTTCTTCAAATTCTATCAATTCTATTTCAGCGGCAGCTAAATTAATATTAGATGGTATTACCGACAGATTTTCATATACATCCTTGATGATCACATCCTGAATACTGCATTCTCCCAAAAGAAGTGTGTATACATCATTTTCCGTTTGATTTTTATCCACTCCAAGTCCGCTGGTGGCATTTCCCTGCGGATCCATGTCAATAATCAAGGTTTTTTTTTGTAATTTTGCCAAAGAAGCAGCCAGATTGATCGATGTGGTTGTTTTTCCCACTCCGCCTTTCTGATTTGCTACTACAATCGTTCTCCCCATTGTATCACCGTCTCCTTATTAATCTTCCAGATGTTTCACGTGAAACATTTTTTGTATCTGAAATTATTTTATCATATATTCTATTTTGTTTCTATATACAAACCCATGAATTTGTGTAAAATTCTAAATAAACTTTTGTAAAATGTTTCACGTGAAACATTTTTATTCTATTTACTGGAAATCAAAGCTTTTAAATAATACTTTAAATTTTCCAATTCACTTTTACATTGATTTTTATTCTTATTCAATAGGCTAATACATTTTTCCACCCTTAACAAAATACTTTTTAACTCCTCCATGTTTTTCACAGAAGAATCCTGACGCATTTCTTCTGTTGGCTCCCGATAAGGCTTACTATTTTGATACTCTGCCTTTCTGCTTTTTATTTCTTCCAACATAGCCTGATATTTTGTATCTTCAGCTTTTCTCTGTTCAATCTCTTCACTCACTTTTATCTGCTGAATTTTAATATCTTCTATCTCTTTCTTAATATCTGCAACTTTATTTCTGGTAGTATCATTGCCATTCCTTGGAGAGAAAAGTTCCATTCCCACATCCTCTTGCTCCATCAATTTCTGTATCATATTATAAGAACTTTCTTCTTCCATCTGAAGTCCTTTTAACTTTTCTCCTAATTTTTTCAATTTCTGATCATTGTCTTTTAATCGGTTTATAATATACTGATCCAGCATAAATTACCTCTTTTAAATTCAAAAAATAATTGTATCTTAAGCTCTTTTAGTTTATACTATATGTATTAGAAAGTAAAGAAAAATCCGTATTAAAGGAGAGGATATAAATGTCAGGATTAAAACAGAAATTAAAAGTTATCTTAGAACTTCATTTATGTGCTTACGGAACTATGCATGTCATCAACCATGTTATCTCTTCATCCGCTATTTTAAAAAATATTCTGAAGCCTCAGACAGGCAACTATTATCATTGGAAAATGGGAGATATTTTTTACCGCAAAACAGGAACCGGAACTCCCCTTCTCTTAATACATGATCTGAATCCCTATTCTTCAGGCTTAGAGTGGAATCAGATAGAAGAACGTTTAAAAAACGATCATACTTTATATACCATTGATCTTCCCGGCTGCGGAAGATCTGCCAAACCCGGAATCACGTATACCAATTATCTCTATGTACAGATGATCTCTGATTTCATCCGGGATGTGATTGGCGAAAAAACAGATGTTGCCGCTACCGGTCTGTCCTCCTCCTTTGTGATCATGGCTGCATACAGCGACAGCACCTATATCGATCGAATCCTCATGGTGAACCCGGTAAGTTTAAACAAGCTGGGACAGATTCCGGATGAAAAATCAAAAGCTATCCGGACTCTTATGTGCTGGCCGGTAGTAGGAACCTCTGTGTATCACATGAAAGCCTGCAGACAGAATCTGGAATATGAAATGACAGAAAACTATTTCTATAATCCCTTCCATATTCAGCAGAAACTCCTGGATGGTTATTATGAGGCTGCGCACTACCAAAAAGGACAGGGAAAATATCTCCTTGCCTCTTTAGATGGAAATTATTTAAACGTAGATATTCGAAAACCACTTGGTAAATTACAAAATAAAACTGGAATCCTCTTTGGTAACAGATTGATAAATGAAAAAGAAGTAGTGCAAAGCTATCAGAAAATTAACGAAGAAATCATATCCGCGGCCATCCCGGATACCAAACTTCTTCCTCAACTAGAGGCTCCTGACAAGGTTGCAGCAAAAATGCTGGAATTTTTCTAAAAATGTGATCACAGCCTGTCACTATGGGACATAAAAAATAAAAAGAGTTCTGGACATCATAATTTTAATGGTGTCAGAACTCTTTTTTAATTTTCTATAGCATCCTGTTTCCCTATAGAAATACGGTTTCTGCATTCACTTATTTAAAACAGAAGCTTCTGCCTGCTCATTTCTTTCAACCTATATAAATTATAAGGGTTCTTTCGACGGTATCCCTGCTTTTCGCGGATATTTTCCAGGAGTTTTCCTTACTTTGTGGATAACTACCAGTGAACGGTCTATATCGCTTCCGGGAAGCTGAAATTTTTCCACACGCTCCACAACACCTCCCAGAATTTTCACTGCCCTCTCTGCTTCTTTTAATTCTATATCGATATTTCCCGATTTATATGAGACAAACTTTCCACCTAATTTCACATAAGGAAGACAATACTCAGAAAGCGAAGACAGATTTGCCACTGCTCTGGATACACAAAGATCAAATTTTTCCCTGTAATCCCTATTTTTCGCTAATTCCTCCGCTCTTCCATGAACAGCAGAAATCTTTTCAAATCGACATTTTTCGATCACTTCCTGTAAAAAGCGAATTCTCTTATTCAGAGAATCCAACAGAAGAAACTCTGGATTCGGAAATACAATCTTCAAAGGAATTCCCGGAAATCCTGCCCCGGTTCCCAGATCCAGTATTTTCTCAGTCTCGCAAAAATCTGCCACTTTCACAACTGCCAAACTATCCACAAAGTGTTTTACCATAATTTCTGAAAATTCTGTGATTCCTGTGAGATTCATAACCTTATTTTTTTCTACTAAATACTCATAATAAATTAAAAACTGCTCTATTTGTCTGTCAGACAGCGTGATACCAAGACTCTCACAGCCGTCTGTCAAAATTTGTACATTATACTCCATAACTTGTGATTCCTTCTCTCTATCCCTGCAAAATCAGCCGCATTTTACAAATTCCAATCTGCAGATAACTCCTTCCTCTCCTCCTGTGCCACAAAAATACAGTTATATTTTTTCCAGATAGACCAAAAGTACAGAAAGATCTGCCGGAGATACCCCGGAGATTCTGGATGCCTGCCCCATGGACAATGGTCTGATCTGTTTTAACTTCTGTCTGGCCTCGGTGCGAAGGCTGGAAACCTGATCATAATCCAGATCTGCCGGGATTTTTTTTGACTCTAATTTTTTAAACTGCTCCACCTGCTTTTGCTGTCTGGTAATGTATCCTTCGTATTTAATATTAATATTTACCTGCTCCTGTACCTCTTCCGGTAAATCCGGTCTGGATTCGTCGATCTCCCCAAGCATCTGATAGGTGAGCTCCGGTCTGCGAATCAGTTCTCCCACTGTGGCGGATGACTTTAAAGGAGTGCTTCCGTGCTTCTCCAAAAAGGTCTGGACTTTTTGATTAGCCCCCACATTGGTTGTCTCCACTCTCCGGATCTCGTCTCTAATCTGTTCCTGTTTCTTTAATAATCGCTCATACCGCTCTTTGGATACCAGACCTGCCTCATATCCCTTTTTCATCAGCCGCATATCTGCATTGTCCTGACGCAGGAGCAGACGATATTCAGATCTGGAAGTCATCATCCGATAAGGTTCTTTTGTCTCCTTGGTCACCAGATCATCGATCAGAACACCAATATAGCCTTCTGACCGATCGATGATCAAAGGATCCTTACCCAGGATCTCCATAGCCGCGTTAATACCTGCCACCAGTCCCTGGGCTGCCGCTTCCTCATAGCCGGAGCTTCCATTAAATTGCCCGCCGCTGAACAAACCTTTGATTTTTTTAAATTCCAATGTCACATACAGCTGAGTGGCATCAATGCAGTCATACTCAATGGCATAGGCATTTTTTACGATTTTAGCATGTTCCAGACCTGGTACGGTATGGTACATGGCAATCTGTACATCCTCCGGCAGGGAACTGGACATTCCTCCCACATACATTTCATTGGTGGAAAGACCTTCCGGCTCGATGAATACCTGATGCCGCTCTTTATCTGCAAATCGCACCACCTTGTCCTCAATGGAAGGACAGTATCTGGGGCCGGTTCCTTCTATCATACCGGAAAACAGGGGCGAACGATCCAAATTAGCCCTGATGATCTTATGGGTTTCTTCATTGGTATACGTCAGCCAGCAAGATGCCTGATCGATCTGTACCTCCTCAGGATCCGTCTCAAAAGAAAAAGGCACGACTCGTTCATCCCCAAACTGCTCCTCCATTCTGGAAAAATCAATCGTTCTGGCATCAATCCTGGCAGGTGTCCCGGTCTTAAACCTCTGCATTTTTATTCCATGCTCCTGCAGAGAAGCGGTCAGATGGTTGGCCGCCTGAAGGCCGTCCGGCCCTGTATAACTGCTTACCTCCCCGTAAATACACCTTGCCTTCAGATAAGTTCCCGTACACAGCACACAGGCCTTGCAGTAAAAGATCCCTCCCGAGTAGGTCTTTACTCCCACAATTTTTCCTTCTTCTGTAAGAATATCTGTCACTTCCATCTGGCGGATGGACAGATGTTCTGTATTTTCCAGCGTCTGGCGCATCCTGCGGCTGTACTCCGCCTTATCTGCCTGGGCACGCAGGGAATGAACAGCAGGTCCCTTAGATTTGTTCAGCATTTTAGACTGAATAAAGGTCTTGTCAATGGTTTTTCCCATTTCTCCCCCAAGAGCATCCAGCTCTCTCACCAGATGGCCTTTTGAACTTCCTCCGATATTGGGATTGCAGGGCATCAGAGCAATACTGGCAACGCTTACTGTAAAGATCACTGTCTCCAGCCCAAGTCTGGCACAGGCCAGGGCTGCCTCACAGCCTGCATGACCTGCTCCCACTACTACCACATCTACCGTTTCCTCATAATATCTTCCATCCATCATGCCTGTTCCATTCCTCTTCTATTTCACGTCTGTTTTGTTATTTACAGAATGTATCCTTATTTTCTATATGCTGGTTTCGTCACCTTCCCATATAAAAGGCGGAATTATCTTTTATACAGTTTCTTCTATTTTCCCATACAGAATTTTCCGAATATTTCATTTACCAGATCTTCTCCCACAGTCTCTCCTGTGATTTCTCCCAGCTCTTCGTAGGCATTCATCAGATCAATGGAGAAAAAATCCTCCGGCATCTGCATTTCAATGCTGCTCTCCACCTGCTTCAGGCTCTCAAGAGCATGGATCAATAACTGTTTCTGCCGCACATTTGTAATAAATACCTGATCATTAAAGCTGATCTCTCCCTGGTAAAAAAGCTCTTTCACATACTGTTCCAGCTGATCAATACCACTTCCATCCTTGGCAGAAATGGGGATTACCTGATGATCGGGAATCCGTTTTCGCAGTTCCTCCTCCGAGGTGACTGTGGCAAGATCCGTCTTATTCTGAAGCACCACAGCTTTTCTTCCCTCTAAGGCTTCCATGATTCCTTCATCATTTTCATCTAATCTTGTGGAGGAATCTACCACATAAATGATCAGGTCTGCGTTCTCCATGGACTCCTTGGCCTTCTTCACACCAATCTGCTCCACAAAATCTTCTGTCTGACGGATACCTGCAGTATCTGTCACATTCAGTGTAATACCGTTTAGCTGGATCGTCTCTGTCAGTACATCTCTTGTCGTTCCTGCAATGTCCGTGACGATCGCCCGCTCCTCTCCCAAAAGAACATTTAAAAGAGAAGACTTTCCTGCATTAGGCTTTCCCACAATAACAGTTTTTACGCCTTCCTTCATCAAACGCCCATTGTCTGAGGAAGCGATCAACTTCTGAAGCTGTTCCATCCATTTTTTTATTTCACCCTGAAGCTGCCGGGGATATCCCTCCAGACTGATATGCTCCGGATCATCCAGCGCAGACTCTATAAAAGCAATCTGATAAATTATCTGACTTCGCAGCTTCTTTATGGCAGTCTGAAGAGTCCCCTTCAGCTGGCTGATGGAACTTTGCAGGGCATATTCATTTTTAGCCTGTATTACATCCATTACAGCCTCTGCCTGAGACAGATCAATACGCCCATTTAAAAAAGCCCGCTTTGTAAACTCTCCCGGCTCCGCAGGACGGGCACCGTTCTTCAATACAGTCTCCAGCACACGCTTCATGGCATAGACACCGCCATGACAGTGAATCTCAACGGTATCCTCTGCAGTAAAACTTCTGGGGCCTCTCATCAGAAGAACCAGAACCTCATCCACTACTTCTTCTCCATCCTGAATAAACCCGTATTGGATGGTATGGGAGGGCTGCTCTGACAATCTTTTTTCTTTTCCCTTTGCATGATACACCCGGTCAGCAACGGCAAATGCTTCCTCACCGCTGATACGGATAATACCGATCCCTGACTGGCTCACTGCCGTAGAAATTGCTGCGATGGTATCCTGTTTCATACAGTCCTCCTTTTTGATCTATTTCTATCATGAATCAATTTTCACACTAATTAAAGAAAGAAAAAACCTTTGATGATAAAATTAAACAGTTTTCTTTCAATATATTTTAAAACTTATATTTTTAATTTCCGATATTCTCCTTTTTTCTCATAAAAGGGCAGGATATCAGCGAAATTAATGATAGCATCATTTTATTTTTCTTGCAACAGAAAAGATCCTGTCATATAATTTCTCTCCCTTTTTCTGCTCCCGGAGTATCTCCTAATTCCAACTTATTTTTTTAATAAACAGCTTTCCCACATTACAAAAAGACTTCTGCCCCGTCATTCCTGTTCTAAAAACCGGTTTCACGGATGGCAAAAGTCTTTTTATAAATTTTACTGTTCTCTTTTCATTCTCTTTGCTGCACTTTTAATTCTGAATTGTCATAGAATTTTTCAGCAATCTCAGGAAATTCTTCCAAAAACAGATTAAACCGGTCTGCATCCTGAAAGCTTAAAATTCTCTCAGTTTCTCTTCCTGTTCCGATAAATCCTGCTGAAAAACTTCCTTTACTTCTTGTATTTCTTTTCCCTCTTTCAGATCTCTGGGCGCACGCTCTCTGTTATTATGATATGCGTTTCTTTCCCGCTTTTTCAGCGTAACTACCACTTTTCTGCAGGGCTCCTCCCCTTCGCTGTGGGTAGTTACATAAGGATCATTCTGAAGAGCTGAATGGATAATCCTTCTCTCATAAGGATTCATAGGCTCCAGATACACCGGTCTTCTGGTCTTTTTCACTTTAAAAGCAATGTTTTTAGCCAGATTTTCCAGTGTTGCTTTTCTTCTGTTCCTATAATTTTCTGTATCCAGCTTCACCCTTACATAAGAGGATTTTCCTTTATTCACTACCAGGCTTACCAGGTACTGGATCGAATCCAGGGTCTGCCCTCTTTTTCCAATAAGTACGCCCATATCCTCTCCGGAAATATCCACATTCAGAGTGTCATCACTAAATTCCGGATGAATCTCCACCTGCATATCCATGGTGGCAAACAGATTTTTCAAAAATTCTTCTGCTTTCTGTTCCACTTCTTTGGGATTTACAGGAGTCTTAGGAGTCTTGAAAGCTGTTTCCGGCTTGGAAGCTTCTTTTACTTCTTTTGTCTCTTTCCCGAAATCTGCTCTTTCCTTCACACCTTCGGTCTGTTCCTTGACGCTTTCCTTTGCCTCTTTGGGAAGCTCCTTCGTTTCCTTAGCAAGATCCTTTACAGGTTCCTTCACTTCCTTGGTTTCTTTCTTAAATTCCTTTTTTCCTTCTTTTTTAAACTCTTTTTCCGGTTTTTTAGGCTCTTCAGAGATCTTCTTTGCCGGTTTCTCAGAGCGCTCTTCCTTTACAGCCTTTTTAACGGATTTCTTGGGAGCTGCCTCTTTTCTGTTTCCGAAAACTTCATTGATGATATCTTCATCTGTTTTCTTTTTTCTCGCTTCGATAACTGCTTTTTTTGCTCCGATTCCTAAAAATCCTTTGGTCTCTTTCTCAATGACCTTATATTCCACATTGTCACTGCTGGTTCCAAGCTGGATGGAAGCTTCCAAAATGGCATCCTCCACCGTCTTCGCAGTTACTCTAATATACTCTTCCACTTCTTTTTCCCCCTACTTCTTGCTGTGTATTTCGTTATATTCCTTCACCATCATGGCCTTGGATGCCAGACTTCCGGGCTTTACATTGGAAGAAGTACTGTTCTCCGGCAGCTTTCCGGCCTGCTTTTGCATCTCAGCCTTGGGGTTGGTTTTTCTCACATAATTATTCGTAGTTCTGGCATCAATATTTCTGGTATTGATTTTGGCATTGTCCACCATCTTCTGAGGCGGTAATCCCTGCTTTTCTCTCTTCTTATTGATCTTCTCCAGATTCTTCTTTACAATTTCATCCATATCCATCTTATCGATATGTTTATTGATCACCAGCTGCTGGATACTTCGTATCACTGCACCTGCGATCCAGTAAATGCCAAGACCTACGGGAAGAGTCAGACAGAACACAGCAGACATAATCGGCATCACATTGTTCATGGTCTTCATGGTGTTTGCCATATTATCTGCAGTTCCGTTATTTTTATTGCCATTATCTGCAGAAGATGCTGCAGTCATCAGCTTGGTACTGATCCACTGAGAAGCGGCAGCCAGGATGGGGATCATAAGAGCCCCGATCATCATCAGAACTGCTCCTGCCTTAAAACCGGAGATCAGGATGTTCATGGGAGAATCTGCAATGTTCAGTCCCAGGAAATAGTTCATATTATCCACATTGGACTGAGTCTCCTGGATCAGTTCCGATAAGCTGGGGAAATTCTCTGCCAGGGAAGCCCAGTTGGCAGGCTTAAATTTATAGAGGATGTCCACGATCTTCAGATTGGTCATCTCACTCATATTTACAGCTACGGATTTTGCTGCCTCTGCCAGGTAGGTTTCTGCTCCGGCTGCTCCCATAAGAGCGTTTGCCAGAGGCATGAAGGCAGCTTTTACATGGCTTACATAAGCGGGCACATTCCATATTACCTGGTAAAGTGCAAACAGGATCGGCATCTGAATGATCAGCTGCAGACAGCTTCCCATGGGATTTACCCCGTATTTTGCATAGACTGCCTGAGTTTCCTCATTCATCTTCATCATGGCAGCCTGATCCTGATTTTTACCCTTATACTTTTTCTGAATGGCCTGAAGTTCCGGATTCATCTTTGCAGACAGCCGGGAGAATTTCTGCTGCTGAATGGTCAGCGGCGTCATGATCATATAAATAACAAGGGTAAACAGAATGATACAAAGACCAATATTTACCAGGCCTATCTGGGACTGAAGCCAGAAAATAGCATCCATAATATATCCCAGAAGGCTGGCCACAGGACCAATTATGAATGCACTGCTTTTGGTTAATAACATTTTTCTCAATTCCTCCTGAATAATTTAAGGAACCGGATCATATCCGCCCTTTGAAAACGGGTTGCACCGTAAGATTCTCCAGGCCGCCAAAATTCCCCCTTTAAGAGCGCCGTATTTTTCAATGGCCTCCAGACCATACTGAGAACAGCTGGGAATATAGGGACATTTTGTAGTTTTCATAGGAGAAAGGTATTTTTGATACAACCGGATCAGTTTTATAAAAACCTTTTTCAATTTTATCATTCTTTCTTAATAATGTTCTGTTGTTTCATCATCCCTCAAAATTTTTTGTATTTTTGCCAGATGAAGCAGTGCGCTCTCGATTTCAAAGAAATTTCTTTCTTTCGCACCAGGCCTTGCAATTACGATCATATCAAGGCCGCCAACGAATTTTTTTTCATTTAAACGATAACTTTCACGGATTAATCTGGTAAGTCGATGTCTCACAACGCTATTTCCTACTTTTTTGCTCACGGATATTCCAAGACGGTTTCTCTCTGTATTTTTTCCCTCCTGGTCTTCCGCTGTTCCGTTTTTTCCGGAACCCTGTTTCTTCTTGTTAAAAACATACATCACCAGATATCTGTTTCCACAGGACTTTCCGTTTCGATAGATAAACTGGAAATCCTTATTTTTTTTTAATGATTCTGAAAATTCCATAGAGTCTCCGTTATAATTTTTTTGTAACAGCCAATTCGAGCTGTTATGGCTGAACTGTTACATTTTTTTATATAAAGGAAAAGACCACATGAAGTGGCCTATGCTGACAATACTTTTCTTCCTTTTGCTCTTCTGGCAGCTAATACTTTTCTTCCGCCAGCCGTGCTCATTCTTGCTCTGAAACCATGAACTTTTGCTCTGGATCTTTTCTTCGGCTGAAATGTCATTTTCATATCCCCTGGCACCCCCTTTGACTAACCAAATATCTATCATAATTGGCAATATTTTTCATTTTTCAGATATAGCCTGGAAAACATCATTTTCATTATATGCATAAATCCGGCCTCAGTCAAGATATTTTCTTTTTTTATCCTCTGTTTGTGCCCCTTCTTTCGGTTTCCCACAAGTTTTTTATAATTATCAACAAGATTCACTGGATTTATCCACAATTTGTTGATAAAATGTGTATAACCGTTGGAAATTATGTGTACGAATCCACAGACCTTTTCCTTTTTTCTTTGATTCTGTGGAAATTTTCCAGGTGTCGATTTGTGTATAACAGAATCCAGTTATGCACATTTCGGTCGAATCCTAAGGTTTTCCGGCTTCAGAATCCTGAAAATGTGTATAACTGGATTTTAGGAACTGTGGATAAGTATTATTGAAAACAAAATGAACAATCACCCTAAGTTTTTTATCCCTTAAATTTCTCATTGCTAATTTGCTTTAGATACGTTAATATTAGTATAGGGAAAAATGGGTTAAGGAGAAAAATCATGGACATCATAAGAGAAAAGTGGGAAGAAATTCTCTACACCGTGAAGGTGGAACATGAGCTGTCTGATATCTCTTTTAAAACCTGGCTTCAACCCCTGCAGATACACAGCGTCAGCGAACATGTAGTAACGATCCTGGTTCCTTCTGAACAGATGGGCATTAGCTATATCAGTAAAAAATACATGTTTCCTATTAAAGTGGCTATCGCAGAGATTACAGGAACCGAATATGATATTGAGTTTATTCTTCCGGAGCAGGTAAAAAAGAGCGAACAAAAGAGTCAGAGTTCTTCCAATTTTAAAGATACCAAACTAAACACCACCATTGAGAGGGCAAATCTCAATCCAAAATATACCTTTGACACTTTTGTGGTGGGAAATAACAATAAGTTTGCTCACGCAGCCGCACTGGCAGTAGCAGAATCACCGGGTAAAATGTACAACCCTCTTTTTATTTACGGAGGAGCCGGACTGGGAAAAACTCACCTGATGCATTCTATTGCTCACTTTATTTTATCAGAAGATCCGGATAAAAAGGTTCTCTACGTTACCAGTGAATCTTTTACCAACGAACTGATTGACGCTATCAGAAACGGGAATAATACAGCTATGACCACATTTCGGGAAAAATACCGGAATGTGGATGTACTTTTAATTGACGATATCCAGTTTATTATAGGAAAGGAATCTACACAGGAAGAATTTTTCCATACCTTTAATGAACTGCACGGAAATAAAAAACAGATCATTATTTCCAGTGATAAACCCCCAAAAGAGATCGAAACTCTGGAAGCAAGACTTCGTTCCCGATTTGAGTGGGGTATTCTGGCAGACATCTCTTCTCCGGACTATGAAACAAGAATGGCTATCCTACATAGGAAAGAAGAGACTGACGGATACAACATTGACAATGAGGTTATCGAATACATTGCCAATAATATCAAATCCAATATCCGTGAACTGGAAGGCGCCCTGAACAAACTGGTGGCCTTAAGTAATCTGGAAAATAAGGAAATTACGGTGGCGTTGGCAGAGGAGGCATTAAAAGATATTGTCTCTCCCAATCAGAAGCGGGAAGTGACTCCTCAGCTGATCATTGATATTGTGGCAGAGCATTTTCATATCTCTCCAGCTGATATTTGCAGCAACAAACGAAACAGTGAGATCGTTCTTCCCAGGCAGATCGTGATGTATCTGTGCCGGGAGATGATCGATATTCCATTAAAATCCATTGGCTCTTACATTGGAAAACGGGATCATTCCACCATCATCCACGGGATCAAAAAAGTGGAAGCTGACATGAAAAGCTCTGAAACTATGCGGAATACTATTGATATTATCAAGAAAAAAATCAATCCGACGTAAACTTATCCACAGTTATCCACATTTTTATCAACTTTTCCACAGTACAAACTGTGATTCCAATGTGGAACTGTGTTTATAACATCATAAAAAATCTCATGGGAAAGAGGAACAGGATTCTGAGAATGTTTATAACTGAAGGGTTATCCAGCTAATAACCGGGACGTTCCACATGGTTATGAATCCTGTTTTTCCTTGGAATCCTCTGGGATTCTGGAGTTTTACACATATAAACAGCCCTTAAGACTACGACTGCTGATTTTTATCTTTAATAGATCTTTGGCTTTGCGCCGAAAGAAAGGAAGTTTTACTTATGAAGATCATCTGTTCCAAAAGCGATTTATTAAAAGGTGTGAATATTGTAATGAAGGCAGTGCCTTCTAAGACAACTATGACCATTTTAGAATGTATCTTAATTGATGCGTCTGCAGGACAGATCAAATTTACAGCCAATGATATGGAGCTGGGAATCGAAACCATCGTAGATGGACGAATCGAATCCAGAGGAATCATTGCTTTGGATGCAAAGCTCTTTTCTGATATTATCCGAAAATTGCCGGACAATGATGTGGTGATCGAATCAGACGAAAAACTGAATACCCTGATCACCTGTGAAAAGGCCAAGTTTACGATTATGGGAAAAGAGGGAGAAGATTTCTCCAAGCTGCCCATGATCGAAAAGAATGATCCCATCTGTCTTTCTCAGTTTACTTTAAAAGAAGTGATTCGCCAGACAATCTTTTCGATCGCAGCGAATGACACCAATAAGATGATGACCGGTGAGCTTTTTGAGATCAATGAAAATGAGCTGAAAGTGGTCTCCTTAGACGGTCACCGAATCGCGATTCGAAAGATTGAGCTGAAGGATTCCTATGATTCGAAAAAAGTAGTGGTCCCCGGAAAAACATTGATCGAGGTGTCCAAGATTCTTTCCGGTGAGACAGAAGATATTGTAAAAATTTATTTTACTCAGAATCATATCATGTTTGAGTTTGACCAGACCATCGTGGTGTCCCGTCTGATTGAAGGATCTTATTTCAGAATCGATCAGATGCTCTCCAGCGATTATGAGACAAAGGTTACCATCAATAAAAAAGAGATGCTGGATTGTATCGACCGTGCGACACTGCTGGTAAAAGAGGGGGATAAGAAGCCGATTATTCTCAATATCACAGATGAAATGATGGAGCTTAAGATCAATTCTCAGATCGGTTCCATGGATGAGGTGATTGATATCCAGAAAGAAGGAAAGGATATTCTGATTGGCTTCAACCCTAAATTTTTGATCGATGCGCTTCGGGTGATCGATGATGAGAGGATTGACATTTATTATGTAAATTCCAAGGCACCCTGTTTTATCCGGGATGAGAATCAGACATATATTTATCTCATCCTGCCGGTGAATTTTGTGGCATAGGAGAATCCAGGACAGTATGGAAGGATTGCCGGAGGATGCGTCTGAGGGCAGAGAGTTTTTGGAAGAGAGGCAAATTATGGAGATCAAACTGAGAGAGGATTATATCAAGCTGGGCCAGGCTTTAAAAGCCGTAGGTCTTTGTGAAAACGGAGTGGACGCAAAGCTTGCCATTCTGGACGGTCTGGTGAAGGTGAATGGGGAAACAGAACTTCAGAGAGGAAAAAAGCTTTATGATGGAGATGTAGTCTCTTTTGACGGGGAGACCATCCGAATCGTAAAATAGATCATGAAGATAGAATCAATCGAGCTGGTAAATTTTCGAAATTATGATAAATTAATCGTATCTCTGGATCAGGGAACCAATCTTTTTTATGGAAACAATGCTCAGGGGAAAACCAATATTCTGGAATCGGTCTATCTTTGCGGAACCACCAAATCTCACAGGGGGAGCAAGGATAAAGAGATGATTCGGTTTGGAAAAGAGGAAGCCCACATTCGGATGAAAATCCTGAAAAATGAAATTCCCTATCGAATCGATATGCACTTAAAAAAGAATAAGGCAAAGGGGATTGCCATCAATGGAGTTCCTATTCACAAGGCCAGTGAGCTGCTGGGCCTTGGTAATTTTGTATTTTTTTCTCCAGAGGATCTGAATATTATTAAAAATGGGCCTTCGGAGAGACGAAGATTTCTGGATATGGAGCTTTGCCAGTTAAATCGGATTTATCTTCATAATCTTATGAATTATAATCGGATTCTCCAGCAGCGAAATAAGCTTTTGAAGGATATTTCCTTTCATCCGGAGTATGAGGATACTCTGGAGATCTGGGATGTTCAGATGGCGGAGTATGGAAGTCAGATCATAGCCGCTAGGGAAAATTTTGTAAAAAAATTAAATGAGATTATTTTTAAAATACACAAAAAGCTGTCCGGAGACAGGGAGGAGCTTACGGTTTTTTATGAAAAAAATGTATCCCCGGGACAGTTTTTAGAAGCTATACAGAAAGACAGGGAGAAGGATATCCGAATGAAAATGACCCACACCGGGCCCCACAGGGATGATCTTTTATTCCAGATCAGGGATCTGGATATCAGACGGTTTGGGTCTCAGGGCCAGCAGAGAACCACAGCTCTCTCCCTGAAGCTGGCAGAAATTGAATTGGTGAGAAACAGCAGTAAGGATTCTCCAGTTCTTTTGCTGGATGATGTCCTGTCTGAATTGGATGGAAGCAGGCAGCATTATCTGTTGGAGAGTATCCATGATGTGCAGACGCTGATCACCGGTACGGGAATAGAGGATTTTATAGAGAATAATTTTCGGATTGACAAGCTGTTTTATGTGTCAGACGGAATGGTTTTTGAGAAGTAAGGAGGAGCAGAATGAGTGCAGAATATGGTGCAGATCAAATCCAGATTTTGGAGGGATTGGAAGCAGTTCGCAAAAGGCCTGGAATGTACATTGGAAGTACGTCTTTAAGAGGCCTTCACCATCTGGTATATGAGATTGTAGATAATTCCGTTGATGAGGCACTGGCAGGCTATTGCAGTGAGATTTCTGTGACGATCCATAAAGATAATTCGGTGACAGTGCTGGACAACGGCCGTGGGATTCCAGTGGGTATTAATGCTAAGGCCGGGATTCCGGCTGTTGAAGTGGTGTTCACCATCCTCCATGCCGGAGGAAAATTCGGCGGTGGAGGATATAAGGTGTCCGGCGGACTTCACGGAGTGGGTGCTTCTGTAGTAAATGCCCTCTCGGAATGGCTGGAAGTTGAGATCTATAATCAGGGAAAGATTTACAAGCAAAGATATGAGAGAGGCCATGTGATGTATAAGCTGGAAGTGGCCGGGGAGTGCGATCCGACGGTGAGCGGAACCAGCGTGACCTTCCTTCCGGATAAGGAGATCTTTGAGGAGACGGTATTTGATTTTGATACTTTAAAGCAGCGTCTCCGGGAGATGGCTTTCCTCACGAAAAATATCAAGATGCGCCTCATTGATGAGAGACCGGAAGAAATCAAAGAAAAGGTATTTCATTATGAGGGGGGAATCAAGGAATTTGTTACCTACCTGAATAAAGGAAAAACAGGATTGTATCCGGACATCATATACTGTGAGGGAGAAAAGGACGGAATCATGGTGGAAGTGGCTATGCAGCACAATGATTCCTATACAGAGAGTACTTACAGCTTTGTCAATAATATCACTACCCCGGAGGGGGGAACGCACCTTACCGGATTTAAGAATGCTCTGACCAAAACCTTTAATGATTATGCCAGAGCCAACAAGCTGTTAAAAGACAGCGAGCAGAATCTTTCCGGAGATGATATCCGGGAAGGTATGACTGCTATTGTCAGCATTAAGATCGAAGATCCCCAGTTTGAGGGACAGACCAAGCAGAAGCTGGGCAACAGTGAAGCCAGAGGCGCAGTGGAGAGCGTGGTGTCAGATCAGCTGGAGGTATTTTTGGAGCAGCATCCCCAGGTGGCAAAGCTGATTCTGGAAAAATCCATTATGGCTCAGAGAGCCAGGGAGGCTGCCAGAAAGGCCAGGGACTTAACCAGAAGAAAGTCCGCACTGGACGGACTGGCTCTGCCCGGAAAGCTGGCGGACTGTTCCGATAAGGATCCCTCGAAATGTGAGATCTACATTGTAGAGGGAGATTCTGCCGGTGGCTCCGCTAAGACAGCCAGAAGCCGGGCTACCCAGGCGATCCTGCCTCTTCGGGGCAAGATTCTGAACGTGGAGAAGGCAAGACTGGATCGAATTTATGGAAATGCGGAGATCAAGGCAATGATCACCGCATTTGGAACAGGAATCCATGAGGATTTTGATATTACCAAGCTGCGGTATCACAAGATTATTATTATGACGGATGCGGATGTGGACGGCGCTCATATTGCGACGCTGCTTCTGACCTTCCTTTACCGCTTTATGCCCGAGCTGATCAAGCAGGGATATGTGTATCTGGCTACGCCGCCTTTGTATAAGCTGGAGAAAAATAAAAAGGTATGGTATGCCTACAGCGATGAGGAACTGGCTAAGATCCTCAATGAGGTGGGCCGGGACCAGAATAATAAAATCCAGCGGTATAAAGGGCTGGGAGAGATGGATGCAGACCAGCTCTGGGAGACCACCATGGATCCGGAGCGGAGAATCTTAAAGAGAGTGACCATGGACGAAGCCCAGTCCTCGGAGATTGATGTGACCTTTACTACGCTGATGGGAGATCAGGTGGAGCCTCGCAGGGAGTTTATTGAGGAAAATGCGGAGAGAGTGAAAAACCTGGATATTTAAGGGGGAAGTAATAAGTGGAAGACAATATTTTTGATCAGATACATGAGGTGGATTTAAAAAAGACCATGGAGGAATCTTACATTGATTACGCCATGAGTGTAATCGCTTCCCGCGCCCTGCCGGATGTGAGAGACGGATTAAAGCCGGTGCAGAGAAGAGTGCTTTACTCCATGATCGAGCTGAACAATGGTCCGGATAAACCTCACAGAAAGTGCGCCCGTATCGTCGGTGATACCATGGGTAAATATCATCCCCACGGAGACAGCTCTATTTATGGAGCCCTGGTAAATATGGCTCAGGAGTGGTCTACCAGATATCCACTGGTGGACGGCCATGGAAATTTCGGTTCTGTGGATGGAGACGGAGCGGCAGCCATGCGTTACACAGAGGCTCGTTTAAGTAAGATTTCCATGGAGATGCTGGCGGATATCAATAAAGATACCGTAGATTTTGTGCCAAACTTTGATGAGACGGAGAAGGAACCTACAGTGCTTCCCTCCCGATATCCCAATCTTCTGGTAAACGGTACCACCGGTATTGCAGTGGGAATGGCTACTAATATTCCGCCCCACAATTTAAGAGAAGTGATCAATGCTGTAGTGAAGATCATTGACAACCGGGTGGAGGAGCAGAGAGAGACCTCCATTGAGGAAGTAATGGAGATCATCAAAGGGCCGGATTTTCCCACAGGAGCTACCATTCTTGGAACCAGGGGAATTGAGGAGGCCTACCGCACCGGAAGAGGAAAGATACGCGTCCGGGCTGTGACGGACATTGAGACGCTTTCCAATGGAAAGAGCCGGATCGTGGTGACTGAGCTGCCCTATCTGGTAAATAAGGCCAGACTGATCGAGAAGATGGCAGAGCTGGTGCGGGATAAAAAGATTGAAGGAATCACAGGCATTACGGATGAATCCAGCCGGGAAGGTATGCGCATCAGCATAGATCTTCGAAGAGATGCCAATGCAAATGTGATCTTGAATCAGCTGTTTAAGCATACGCAGCTGCAGGATACCTTTGGCGTGAATATGCTGGCGCTTATTGGCAATAAACCAAAAGTAATGAATCTTCTGGAAATGCTGCATCACTATATCCGTCATCAGGAGGATGTGGTTACCAGAAGAACCAGATATGATCTGAATAAAGCGGAGGAGCGGGCCCATATTTTACAGGGATTGCTTACCGCCCTTGACCATATTGATGAGGTCATCCAGATCATCCGCAGTTCCAGAACTACCCAGCTTGCCAAGGAAGGACTGATGGAGCGGTTTGCCCTTACGGATGTCCAGGCGCAGGCTATCGTAGATATGCGTCTGAGAGCCCTCACTGGTTTGGAACGGGAGAAGCTGGAGGCAGAGTATGCGGAGCTGATGAAAAAGATTCAGGAGTTGAAAGCTATTTTGGCAGACGAAAATCTGCTGCTTGGAGTGATCAAAAAGGAAATTCTTGTGATCAGCGACAAATACGGGGATGAACGGCGGACTGCGATTGGATTTGATGTCTATGATTTTTCTACAGAGGATCTGATCCCGAAGGAAAATGTAGTGGTTACCATGACAAAATTGGGCTACATCAAACGTATGACTGAGGACAATTTTAAGAGCCAAAACCGGGGCGGCAAAGGAATCAAGGGTATGCAGACGCTGGATGATGATTACATTGAAGAGCTTCTCATGACCACCACCCATCATTATCTCATGTTCTTTACCAATAAGGGCAGGGTGTACCGACTGAAGACCTATGAAATACCGGAGGCAGGCCGCACAGCCAGAGGCACGGCTATTGTAAATTTGATTCAGCTGATGCCGGATGAGAAGATCACCGCTCTTATTCCCATGAAGAAGTTTGAGGAAAACAAATATCTGTTTATGGCTACTAAAAACGGTATTGTAAAGAAAACTCCCATGATGGATTATGTGAATGTGCGCAAGACCGGACTGGCAGCCATCAGCCTGCGGGAGGATGATGAGCTGATTGAGGTAAAGGCTACAGACGATACCAAGGATATTTTCCTGGTGACAAAATACGGTCAGTGCATCCGCTTCCATGAGACAGATGTAAGAAGTACAGGCCGGGTATCTATGGGAGTGATCGGCATTAATCTGACCCACGGAGATCAGGTAGTAGGAATGCAGCTGGACAGCCAGGGAGAGTATCTGCTGATCGTATCCGAAAAGGGGATGGGCAAGCTTACCTCCATAGAAGAATTTTCTCCTCAGAATCGTGGCGGAAAAGGCGTAAAATGCTACAAGATCATGGAAAAAACAGGAAATGTAGTGGGCGCCAAGTCGGTGAATCTGGACAATGAGGTGATGATGATCAATACAGAGGGTATTATCATCCGCATGATGTGTTCGGATATCTCTGTCCTTGGACGGATAACCTCCGGCGTAAAGCTGATGAATCTGGAGGAAAAGGACACAGTGGCCAGCATTGCAAGAGTACGCGAGAGCATAAATAAGAGTGAAGAGAAGGCAGAAGCAGAGAGCCAGAAAGAGACTCTGACAGAAAATCGTGAAGAACCGGAAAATTCTGAGAAAGAGGAGATTCCGGAAGGAAATTAAAGAAAGAGAGGCTGTTGCAGCATAGAAATCCCGGCGGATTTTCGGAGTATTTTCTATGGAAAACGTACTCGTTTTCCATAGAAAATTACCGGAAAGGGGAAGCCGGATGTATGCCGGGCAGCTTCTTTTTTCTGTATTTAAGAAATTATGTTTTATGCTGTTTTCGGGATCATACAGAGCAGGACGGATAAGCGGTTTAGGAAAGAAAGCAGGCTTTGTTTCAGAAAGAATAAGAAAATTTCCATAATCTTAAGGTTTTCATAATTGACGGTGAATCATAAGGCGAATATAATTTTAAAATAATCGGTTAAGAGGATTTTGGACATCAGTTTCAACAGTTATGAAAAAGGAGGAATACAATGAAAAGAAGCAAAAAAGCAGGAGGGATGGTTTTGGCTGGGACATTCCTGTCAGCCCTGATATTTGGAGCGGCAGCTTTTGGGGTTCCTTCAGAAAACAAGACAGACAGTAAGACAAACAAGTTCAATGAGGAGCTTCTGGTGGGTGTATCCGGAACAGAAGCGAAGCTGCATCCGGAGTCTGAGACTGAAAAGGGAAAAGGAGATTCCAGGCAGGGTACTGAAGAAAAAGAAGATGCCACAGAAGAGGAGAATCGGGAAAAAGAAACAGATGATCCGGAAAGGGAAGATACGGAAGCAGAGACAGAAACAGAGATTAAAAGAATAGAGACCGGGGAAAAAAATTCAAGGGAAAATTCAGAGACAGAATTTGTTTTTCAAAACGGATTTACAGTGGCTATTGATCCAGGACATCAGGGGGCCTGGGTGGATATGAGCGATACGGAGGCGGATGGGCCTGGATCGGAGAATTATAAGGCAAAGTCCACCACAGGGACAACCGGAAGATTCACACAGGTTCCGGAATACGAATTGAATCTGGACATTTCTCTTGCCCTGAGAGAAGAGCTGGAAAGCAGAGGGTACAGAGTGGTTCTGACAAGAGAAGATCATGATACAGCCATCAGTAATTCAGAGCGGGCAAAGCTGGCTGCCAGAGAGGGCGGTGATATTTATGTGAGGATCCATGCCAATGGAAGTGATGATTCTTCTGTAAATGGGGCTTTGGCTATGGTGCCTTCCCCGGATAATCCTTATGTATCCAATTTGGCGGAGGACAGCTTCCGCCTGGGAGAGGAGATACTGACCAGTTATTGTGAAGCCACAGGATTTCAGAATCTGGATGTGCAGTATTATGACAATATGTCAGGAATCAATTGGAGCAGTATTCCTGTGATGATTCTGGAGATGGGATTTATGACCAATGAGACAGAAGATTATGCCATGCAGGATCCGGCTATGCAGGAGAAGATGGTCCAGGGAATTGCAGACGGTATTGACCATTACTTTGAGATTGACAGCAAAGCGCTGCTTTTAGAGTATGAGGATGCTCTGAAGTATGAAATGAGCGCAGTGGAAAAGGATCAAAAGAGAGAAGAAACAGAGAAAGAAAATACAGAAAACAAAGAGACGGAAAATAGGGAGAAGAAAGAACAGGAAGAAGATGGGCAGGAGGAGTTGATCCAGGAGTTATCCGGACCGGCCGAGGAAATCTATGCATCTTTTTTATCTGCCAGGGAAGAACTTGGAGAAACCTGGTCCTTTAGCATAGAAGATCTGAAGACAGATAACATTTATGAATATCAGGCCAGTGAAAAGATGCAGTCTGCCAGTGTGGTAAAGGTCTTTATCATGGCTGCGGTGTATGACCGGATGTGCTATCCTTCCTCTCCAAAAGAGCTGATCCCGGCAGGAGAATCCTATGAAGGGGAGCTTCGGGATCTTTTAGTACAGATGATCACAGTCAGTGACAATGGGGCTGCTAATGAGCTGATCACCAGACTGGGGGAGGGCGATTTTGACAAGGGTGCTCAGGTGGTAAACGAATTCTGCGAAGAAAACGGTTATCCATCCACTTCCATGGGAAGAGCGTTTCTGGAGGAGAATCCCAAAGGCGACAACTATATCAGCGCAGCAGATGGAAGAAAGATCCTGTCAGATATTTATCATGGGACCTGTGTCAACGAGATTGCTTCTGAAAAGATGCTGGAAATTTTAAAGGGACAGACGGTAAAGACCAAGATTCCAGCAGGGCTGCCCTCCGGCATAGCTTCAGCCAATAAAACAGGAGAGATGCCGGAAGGATATGGACTTGGCTGCATTGAAAATGATATGGCTATTGTATTTTCAGAGGAGGGAGATTATATCCTTACCGTTTGTTCCAATGATCTGGAAGGAAGAAACAGCGAAGCCATTGAGGTGATACAAAGAATGTCTTCTTATGTGTGGGAAAATATTCCGAAGTGGAGAAGCGGTCAGAAAAAAGAAAATTAGCAGGGCATATATAAAAGGACAGTCCTATTTGCTTGCATTGATGGTCCGATTATTAGGAACCGTTTAACCGTTGTATTAGTTGGCGATGGAGCCGGAGGAGGGAGGATGGCAATAGAGAAGCTATGGAAAATGCCGGGTTTCATTACGGAAAATATAGATGTTGTTGGTTTTACAGCAGCGGAGTACCTTCCGTTTGATAAATATTGGCTGTAAGATGTTTGCTGAAATCAAGCTGTTTCCAGAACGATTAGAAGTTGTGGAGTATGATATTCACAGAATGAGAGGCAAATAACATGGAATTAAAATTTTGTGCAAGAATTATTCAAAATGAGAATATGGATGCTGCCTATGTAGAGGTTCCTTATGATATCAAAGAGCTTTTTGGAAAAGGGCGTCTATTGGTAAATGCTACATTTGATGGTATTCCGTACCGGGGACAAGTGGTAAAAATGGGGACTCCTTGTTATATCATCGGCGTTACAAAACAGATACGCAAGCAGATTGGCAAGAGCTTTGGTGATATGGTTGAAGTGGTTCTCCATGAAAGAGACAGTGAGAAAAGCCTGATATGGAAATGCCCTAAATGTGGCAGAGAGTTTAAGAAAAAAGAGCAAAGTCATTACTGCGGTGAAAAGCCAAAGACGATTGATGAATATATCCTGAGCCAGGATGAGGATAAACAGGAAGATCTGCGCTATATCCGTCAGATTCTTCGCAGTGCATTACCGGAAGCGGAAGAACGCATTTCATGGAGTATGCCGACCTACTGGAAAGGTCATAACATTGTTCATTTTGCTGCTTCTAAGAAACACATCGGCTTGTATCCAGGACCTGCAGCAGTCGAAGAATTTGCTGAAGCATTGAAAGGGTATAAGACGGATAAAGGAACGATTCGCATTCCGTACGGCAAGGTTGATGCAGAGTTGATAAAAAGAATTGCCTTGTGGTGCTGCGAAACCGGAAACCATGCATAAGGAGAAATATCATGAAGCAGATAGAAGAGATCATTCGAAATACAACTGAAGAAGAACAGGAAAAGGTGGACTGGACCAGGGCCTGGAGTACAAAGTATCCTGTGCTTGCCACTTATCAGAAGGAAGTGGATATTCCGAAGTATGCCGCTGAGATTCGTCGCATGTTCACGGAACTGCAGGCAGATTACAATTATTCAGAACAGGATGCCATGCTGGTTCTGAAGGATATCCTGGCTCATGAGTACATGGATAACCGACCGAAGAAAAACAAAAAACACAAGTAATAAATCTCAAATTACGCTTTCCAGGAATCGGATCGGCAGTGTTTCTGATGTTGATGAAGAACTCCTGGGATGGCTTCAGGAAGCATATGAATTCAGCAGCAGAAAATAGCACCGCCTTTACCTGCACAGAGACAAGAACCGGTCTTGATCAGGAGCTTCTTCTGAAAGTCCTTTCAAAACCGGAGATGGCAGCACTTCTTACGACTCTGTCCAGACAGCTTCCTGGCTGTATAACTGATTATTACAAATTAAAATAGTAGCAATGATATTGAGCAGGAGATCAAAAAAGGGTCTCCTGCTTTTCTTTCCGGTTATTCAGCAGGAACATGACAACGGAAGCTCCGATGATGATGGCATATCCTATAAAGCTGTAGACATCCGGCAGTTCCTGTAAAAATAAAAGTCCCAGGAGTGTGGAGAAGATGATCTGGGTATAATCATAGACAGAAATTTCTCTTGCCGGAGCGTAGGAGTAGGCAGCTGTAATGGAAAACTGTCCGCCGGCGGCAGCCAATCCTGCTAACAGGAGGAATAAAATCTGGGATGCAGTCATGGGGTGATAGTCCAAAATCAGAGGTATCAGAGTAACCAGGCAGGAAAAGCCGGAGAAAAAGGCTACGATGACAGGTCCCTTTACCCCGCGCTGGCTGGCTACCCGGACAAAGGTATAGGCAACACCTGCCCCCAGGCCTCCCAGCATACCGATCAGAGAGGCGGGATGCTGAAAAATAGAGGCAGTAGGTTTGATCACAAAGAGACTGCCCAAAAAGGCAACGGTGATGCAGGCAGTCTGATAAAAGGTTACTTTTTCTTTTAAGATCAGATAGGAGAAGATCACCACAAAAAATGGAGATAATTTATTCAGCATGGAAGCATCTGCAATAGCCAGATGATCCACTGCATAGAAATTACAGAGAATGCCAAGGGTTCCCATGATGGAACGTACAAGAAGCGATCCTATGGACTTTTTTGTGACAGTAAAGGGAACTTTATTTTTTAGAATGATGGCAAGTGCGAAGATCATGGCAATAAAATTCCGGAAAAAGCTTTTTTGTATAGAGGGCAGGTCTCCGGACAGGCGCACGAAAAGGTTCATGCAGGAAAAACAGAAGGCGGAACAGATAATAAATAAGATACCCAAATTCTTTGATTTTTTCATTTTTTCATAATCTCCTATGGTTTCAGTTATATTTAGATGCCGGAATTGCGGAGGTAGAAAGTAAGAAACAATTTATCAGGCATCTTTTGACCTTACTGTTATTTTTTATAAGTGGTGTTTCTAAATCTCAGGCCTTCTCTATTATATTCCTTTTTTTGAATTATGCAACATGTGCAGGAGAAAAGACAATCCTTTACAAAGTGACATTCTAAACGTTGAAAAAATACAGCAGATGAGTTATAATGAAAAATAATTGTGTAAAAGGGAGAAAAGAATGAAGTTACGCAGGACTGCTGCAATACTGACAGCAAAGGCTTTAAGCTTTGGATGCAAGCTGGCCGGAAAACAGGGCGTTACTATGGCGGGAAAGCTGGCATTAAAGATGGATCCGGATATTTTAAAGGATCTGGCCCACCAGGTGAGAGAGAAGATTTTTGTGGTCTGCGGTACCAATGGAAAGACCACTACCAATAATCTTCTTTGTTCTGCCATTGAGGCAGAAGGAAAAAAACTTGTGTGCAATCATACCGGTTCCAATATGCTGATGGGAGTAGCAGCAGCATTTGTGCTGGCGGCTAAGTGGAATGGAAAGCTGGACGCGGATTATGCCTGCATTGAGGTGGATGAAGCTTCCACAGTCAGGGTATTTCCCCATTTTCAGCCGGATTATATGGTGCTGACCAATCTGTTTCGGGATCAGCTGGATCGATATGGTGAGATTGATATTACCATGAAGCTTTTAGATCAGGCTATGAAGATGGCTCCTGAAATGAAAGTGATCGTCAACGGAGATGATTCACTGTCCGCTTATCTGGCTATGGAGAGCGGGAATGAATTTGTCACCTACGGTATCAGTGAGCAGGTCTTTGAAGATGAGGACAGCCATGAGATGCGGGAAGGAAGATTCTGCAAAAAATGCGGCGCCAGACTGGAATATGATTTTTATCACTATAGTCAGATCGGAGTGTATCACTGTACCCAGTGTGATTTTAAGCGGCCATGCATTGATTTTGATGCATCTCATATTCAAATGAAACATGGTTTGGAATTTGATGTGGAAGGCCGTCATATTGCTGCGGATTACCGGGGCTTTTATAATATTTATAATATCCTGGCAGCTTACAGCGCAGCCCGCACCGGAGGACTGGAGCTGAAAACGTTTGATCAGGTTTTAAAGAATTTCAATCCCCAGAATGGAAGAAATGAAGTATTTCATATCCAGGGATGCAGAGTGCTTTTGAATCTTGCGAAGAATCCAGCTGGATTTAATCAGAATATATCGGCTGTGATGGAGGATAAAGAGGACAAGGATCTGATCATTGCCATCAATGACAATGCTCAGGATGGAATCGATATTTCCTGGCTTTGGGATGTGGATTTTGACCGGTTCCGTTCAGAGGATATCAAATCCATTACAGTCAGCGGGATCCGCTGTGAAGATATGCGGCTGCGGCTGAAATATGTAGACATCTCTTCGGAACTGATACCGGATATTAAAACAGCCATTGAAAAGAGAATCCGGGAAGGAAGCAAGAATCTGTATGTACTGGTGAATTATACTGCCCTGTACGGAACTCATAATATTTTAAAGGATATGGAGCGCTGAATTATGAAAATAACCATTGGACATCTTTATCCGGATCTTCTGAATCTCTACGGAGACAGAGGCAATATCCAGTGTATGAAAAAGCGGTGTGAATGGCGGGGAATTGAGGCTGAAGTAAGGGAATTTCAGCTGATGGATCACATTGATTTTTCCGGTATAGATATCTTGCTGTTAGGAGGCGGTTCTGACAGGGAGCAGATGATCGTGTGCCAGAAATTAAAAGCTCTGCAAAAAGAGTTTCGGGATTATGTGGAGGATAACGGAGTGCTGATCGCCGTCTGCGGAGGTTTTCAGCTGCTGGGCCACTATTATGATACAGAGGATGGCCGGATAGAAGGGTTGTCTCTGGTGGATCTTTATACGGAGCAGGGAAGCCCCAGGCTGATCTCCAACATTGTCATAGAAAATGAGCTGTTTCCCTATCCCATCGTAGGATTTGAAAATCATTCCGGAAGAACGTATATCCAGGGGAATCAACCCTTTGGGAAAGTTTCTTACGGATTTGGGAATAATAATAAAGATAAGCAGGAGGGGGTCATGTATAAGAATGTGATCGGCACCTATCTGCACGGTCCTCTGCTCCCCAAGAATCCCCACGTCTGCGACCTTCTGCTCTCAAGAGCGCTGGAAAAAAAGTATGGGGATGGAAAACTGGAGCCATTGGATGATTCTCAGGAATTAGAGGCAAATCAATACATTGTAAAACGTTTTGTTAATTGAGGTGGCGTATGAGAATGAAGCAAAGAAAACTTCGGGGGATTTTTCCTCTGCTTCTTGTTATTTTCTGTCTGCTGTTTGGCACTGTACCAGTGCTTGCAGAGGAAGAAGAAAATCAGGAGGAAGAGACAGAATTTATTCCTGAAGAGTATTATGATCCCATTGACACCAATGAGATACCGGGGTGGCCCAAGGGGGAAGCAGTTTATGCTGCATCTGCCTATGTGATGGATATGGATACCGGGGCGGTCCTCTACAGTAAAAATGCAGAGACGAAGCAGTATCCTGCCAGCATCACAAAGATCATGACCTGTCTTGTGGCTGTGGAACAGGGAAATCTGGATGATACCATTACCTTTTCTGAGATCGTCTATGATCTGGAGGAAGGGAGCAGCCATGCGGGGATTCAGCCGGGAGAAAAGATGACCCTGAGACAGGCTCTGGAAGCTTTGATGCTGGAGTCCGCCAATGATGCTGCAAATGGAATTGCAGAATATCTGGGAGGCAGCTTAAGCGGATTTGCAGATCTGATGAATGAGAAAGCCCGATCGCTTGGCTGTGTAAACACTCATTTTACCAATCCTCACGGTCTGCACAATGAAGAGCATTATACCTGTGCCAGAGATATGGCGCTGATTGGCAGAGCTGCTTATGAAAATCCCGCTGTACGGGAATTTATGTGTACGCTGGAGGCTTCCTGTCCTCCCACGAATGAGACAGATGCCACCAGATATTTTTTAAATCACCATAAGATGATGCAGAAGGACAGCGAGTATTACAGAGACTGGTGTCTGGGCGGCAAGACAGGTTACACTTCAGATGCCTGGAATACATTGGTGACCTTTGGATCGAAAAATGATCTGGATCTGGTGTGCGTAGTGCTTCGGGAACCGGGATCAGACCGGACCTACCGGGATACTGCCGCTTTGATGGAATATGGATTTTCCCAGTTTCAGAAGACAGCAGTAGGACAGGCAGGACAAGGTCCTACTTTTTATGAGGCAATGAATCTGAATTATGTTGGCAAGGCAGCAGAACCTTTTAAATCAAAGGCACTGGAGCAGAGATTGTATGTTTCAAATGCAGGGACTGCAGTGATCCCGGCCAGCGCTTCGGTAAAGGATCTGATTGTTTCAGCCGAAAGTACAGGGCAGCTTACCAGAGCTGTTACTTACCAGATGGGAGGCTGGACGGTTGGGGTATCCAGTATGGAATTTTACCCTATCCCCACAGGCATCACCTGTTCTTTCCAGCAGGAGAGGGACATGGATGTACTCTTAAAGAATGCCTCAGAGCGGAAGCGAAGGGCAGAGATTGAGAAAACAGCCATGGTGGTAGTGAATAAGGCCAAAGGCATTTATGATTCTGCAGTAAATTTTGCTGAGAAAAACAAGCTGACAGTGATTTTGGTAGGTTCTCTGATCCTGGCAGTGTTGGCAGTGATGATCTTTATTTTATTTCTCCGCTGTACCAGGGAGACAAGAATGAGGAAAAAACGCCGTCAGGCAGAAAAACAGAGAATCCGCAGAGAAGAAGAGATTGACAATATGACCATGGCTGAGATCGAGCAGGAGCTTCGGGCTGCCATGGAGGAGGAGCAGCGAAGAAGGCAGAAGCAGGAAGAAAAGATTGCCAGACAGTTGAAAGAAGAAGAAAAACTCCGGGAGACGGAAAAGATGCTGGATGAGATCAACCGGGAAAAAGAGTGAAAAGATCTGTAAAGCGATGTGAGAATTTGAGAGGGAAGAAGCTGCGGTAAATCTATCCGGAAGATGAAATAGATTTGCTGCAGCTGTAGATAGACGGCGATATGGAAAATGCCTTGCATGCATGAGGCTAAAAAGGCGCCGTGGCAGCATGATCATGTAGACCATAATTTTAAGACAGAGAGGTAGAAAGATGAACTGGGTAGCTCCGATTAAAGATGATGAAACATTGCAGCAGTTTAAAGATAAGCTCAGAGAGATGGATGACAAATATTATATTATGTTTGAAATCGGCGTTGGTACCGGTCTGCAGCTTCAGGAAATTCTAAAATTTAAGAATAAGGACATTCGTGGAAAAGAAACCATTGAGGCATACATAGGTACAAAAAATATTAAGAGAACGTTCCGTATTCCGGATGATCTGAGGCAGATTATTGATAAATTTACGGAGGGAAAGGATCCGGATGCATATCTGATTTTGGGACATGCCAGTTCTCCGGCTGCTCTTTCCAGAGAACAGGCTTACCGGGCATTGAAGAGCGCAGGAAAAAGCATTGGACTGACTTCCATTGGCGCCCAGACTATGAGAAAAACCTTTGCCTGGAGGTATTATAAGGCAACAGGAGATATCTATTATATCCAGAATTTATTAAACCATGCCTCTCCCTCTATCACTTACCGCTACATTGGTGAGAAGCCCAATGTGGAAGTGGTTCTGAAAAAAATGACTCCGGAGGAGAATGAGAGAAGCCGTTATCTGCTTTATCATGACAACAACGGGAAAAAGCGTATGGAAGAAATCAAGAGTGTGATGGATGAGCTGGAAAAAGAGCTGGAAAATCCCTGCAACAACGATGCGTTTTATGGAAAAGTGGACTGCCTGCTTACAGAGGTGGAGGAACTGATCCGGAATTTTAAATCTACAAAATAAAAAAAGTCTGTTAAAAAATAGGAATGAGGCTGCTGCAAAATACGGTTTCCCGCGGATTTTGCAGCAGCCCCATTCTTTTTTACAGGATTCCAGTAGACTGGAAAAATAGGATCGCCATGATGATGGGAGCCACATAGCGGATCATAAAGCTGTACATTTTTTTCCGGGTGAAGGTGTGGCCGCTGGCCTCCATTTCTTCACAGATCCATTTTGGTTTGATCACCCACCCCACAAAGATGCAGGTGAGAAAGGAAATGGCCGGCATCAGAAAGCTGTTGCTGATGTAGTCCATCAGATCCAGAAGCTGGGCTGCGGTGCCATTGGGAAGCGTTAATTCAAAATAAAATACATTATATCCCAGGCAGATGAGAAGGGAGGCGGCCGCAAAGATCAGACCGATCACCAGGCTCAATTTTTTTCTGGTGGTATGGAACAGATCCATGCAGTTGGCCACCAGAGTTTCCATGATGGAAACAGAGGAGGTGAGAGCTGCAAAAAATACCATCAGAAAGAAAAGGATACCTAAAAAGTTTCCGATAGGCCCCATAGCCTCAAAGACCTTTGGCAGGGAGACAAACATCAGGCTGGGGCCGGAGGCCATTCCTTCTGTGCCGAAAAAGACAAATACGGCAGGGATAATGGCAAGTCCCGCCAGAAAGGCCACCAGAGTGTCAAAAAGTTCAATGTGCCCAAGGGATTGATTCAGGTTAATGTCCTTTTTTACATAAGAGCCATAGGTGATCATGATCCCCATGGATACGCTCAGGGAGAAAAAGAGCTGACTCATGGCATCCAGAAGAATCTCCAGAAAACGAGAGGGAGTAAGCCCCTTAAAATCAGGAATTAAGTAAACAGAAAGTCCCTGAAGACCTGTCCTTACGATTCCATCCGCTCCTTCATGTTTTAAGGTAAGGGAAAAGACGGCAATTCCGATAATCAGAATCAGCAGTCCGGGCATTACAATGCGGGAAAATTTTTCAATTCCTTTTTCAACGCCTCTGTATACGATAAAAGAAGTGATGGCAAGAAAGATCAGCATAAAGAATACAGGAGCTGCCTTTGAGGTGATGAAGGAGGTAAAATATCCTTCCCTGGCAGCCCTAGAGCCTGCGCCTGTTGCATAGGTGACAAGATATTTGCCGATCCATCCGCCTATGACAGAGTAGTAGGTCATGATCAGGGCGGGAACCAGGAACGTAAGATAGCCCAGGAAGAACCATTTTTTATTGATAGAACCAAAAGCGTGAAGGGCATTTTCACGGGTTCTTCTTCCGATGGCCACATCAGTGGTCAGAAGGGTAAAACCGAAGGTAAGTACCAAAATCAGGTAGATGATCAGAAACAGTCCTCCTCCGTCCTTTGCCGCAAGGTAAGGGAATCTCCAGATATTTCCCACTCCCACAGCGCTTCCGGCTGCGGCCAGTACAAATCCTAAGGATCCGGTAAAGCTGCTTTTTTTCTTGGTGTTCATGCTGTAATACTCCTTTTTCTTCTTTGTTTTCCAGCACAAGGAGTGAAACGAAGGGTTTTATTTCCTTGTCCGGTTATCTTCCTGTACCAGACAGTGGAACAGATAAGTTCTAAAAAGCTGCCGATGGTTTCTGGCACCAGATGATTATAAAGGAAAAGGAAAGAAAAAAGCAAATGGCGGAAATTTCTTAATAAGAAACTAAATGAAATAAAAATTTCTTTAAAATAGAAAAATAATGATTTTTCAGGTATAATAAAGGAAAATAAAAAAGTTTCGATGAAAAGTATATTTATAAGAAACAAGGAATGGGAAAGGAAAATAATGAATAAGATCAGCATCCATGTAGGATCCAGGATTCGAATGTATCGAAAAACGAAGAATATGACTTTGCAGCAGTTAGCGGACCGCATCCACAAAAGCAGAGCTACGGTGAGTAAATATGAGAAAGGCGAGATCTCCATGGATCTGGAAACGCTGGCAGAGATTTCTAGGGAATTGCAGGTGAATCCCAGTCAGCTGATGGATTTTCAGGAGGAAGAGGAGATAGCAGAAAAGATAAAGCCAGAATATGGAGGCATGAGCCCTTTTTATCAGGCCAGAAGGTTATATTTCTATTTTTTTGACGGGAGATATCAAAGATTAAAGGAAGGGATCATTGATATCCGGGAGGATAAGAACCAAAAAGGAAGCTTTGAGGCAGCGCTGTCTATCAGCGCCTCCACCCCCTCCGGGAGAAGAAGCGACATTTATTATACCGGGAAGGTGCTTTACAGTGATATGCTGATCCGTTTTTCCTTTGTTAATCAGTACAATTCTCTGGAGGAGGATCTGCTGTATATTTTTAATCCATTGGAATTTCGGGATTTTACAGATGGCCTGCTCTGCGGTATCTCCAGCGCAGATCTGATGCCCTGCGCTTTTCGCTGCCTGGTAACCCTGACACCCAAGGAGCATACGGAAGAGCTGAAAAAAGGCTGCTGATCACAAAGCAGGAGATGCAGCGCTGGCAGAAAATGAATATGCTGATCGTGGATAATTGGTATCGATGATTGGAATGCTGTGGAAAAATCCTGGTGATCTGCCAATAGCAACGGAGATCACCAGAATGTTATTTATGAAAAGTGCGCTTTAACCGTCTGCGCAGGCGGATGATCTCCTGTTTTTCTTTTACTGCGTAGGCTTCCTCCTCTGAGATCAATTTCAGGGTTTTGATTACATAGAAAGTACCGTCAGTATGCTGGCGCATCCGAATTTTTCCTTTCAGCCAGCCATGTTCTTCACAATAAGCAAGGCAAAGATAATTTTTGGAACCGCTGGCAAACCAGCGGATTTTTTTTCGGGCATTTTTTTTGCATAAATAACAGCGTGTGGAAGTTACCAAACGATCTTTCATGGCATCTGTTTTAGTGGTAAAGGGTTTGGAAACGAATTTGTAGTACGTTTTGTAGGTCAGATGAATCTCCTGTCTGCGATTTTTGGGTGTGCGGTAGTAGTCTACGGAAAAATTATCCAGAACATCCTGCTGGGAAAGATGTTTGAAAATTTCTGCTGTATAAACTGCATCCGAAAAAGCGCTGTGAAAAGGGGACGTCTTTTCAATTTTCAGAAAATCTACAACGTATTCCAATGCGCGTCTTGTCTTTCGATCCTCATAAACAATACTGAAAATTTTTTGAATGTCATAGTAAAACAGAGGAAATTTCCAGTGCCAGCGAATGTTATACCAATCCAGATTTCTCTGCAGTTCCAGAAGATCAGAGGATCCCCAGGTGCAGAAAAGAGGAGCTTCTCCGCACCAGTGCAGAAAATCCTTTGCTGCCTCCGGAAAGGTACGGCAGGAGGAAAAATCATCCTCACGGAGAGATACCACTTCTCTGGTCATAAAATGCAGAGTAGTATATAGCTGAGGACGGATCACTTCATGAAAATGGTCTAAAACCTGATGATTTTCATCCATTTTTACAGCGCCGATTTCTATAATTTCAAAGGGAAGCAAAGCTTCCTCCCGTTCTTTTCCATCCGGGCATTGGTTCCATTCAAGATCCAGTATAATATAATTCATGATTGCTCCATTTATATGATGAAATAGTATTCCAGTTAAAAGTTTTCAGAAGAATTGTTTTGTGTTCCTGCAATTCTTCAAAAAATTCGGATATGCTGGGCCTGCGGCAGGATGGCCCCTTCGGGCCGGTAGAATATTTATCAATATTCCAGCATATCCTCCGGATATGTTGGGCCTGCGGCAGGATGGCCCCTTCGGGCCGGTAGAATATTTATCAATATTCCAGCATATCCTCCGGATATGTTGGGCCTGCGGCAGGATGGCCACTTCGGGCCGGTAGAATATTTATCAATATTCTACCATAGTTCGTCATATTGTACAGAAAAAAATTTGTTATTCGTCAGAATAACAAGAGAAGGAAAGGAAAAAAAGTTTCCTGGTCAGAACGACTAAGGATTGAAAAAATCTTTGTGAACTTCATCAATGGAGAAAAAAAAGAATGTTTAGTATACTTGATAACATGAAGGACAGCAAGAGGATGCAGATGAAGATAACGAGAATAAATTTTAGGAGGAAAAGAAATGGCAAGTTTATCCCTGGAGCACATTTATAAAGTATATCCCAACGGATTTGAAGCAGTTAAGGATTTTAATCTGGAGATTGAGGATAAGGAGTTCATTATTTTTGTAGGACCTTCCGGATGTGGTAAGTCTACTACACTTCGTATGATCGCAGGTCTGGAGGAGATCAGCAAGGGAACTCTGAAGATCGGTGATCGTGTGGTAAATGATGTAGAGCCGAAGGACAGAGATATTGCCATGGTATTCCAGAGCTATGCTCTGTATCCTCATATGACAGTATATGATAATATGGCATTCAGCCTGAAGCTGCGTAAGCTTCCCAAAGATCAGATCGATCAGAAGGTAAGAGCGGCAGCTAAAATTCTGGATCTGGAGAAATTATTGGATCGTAAGCCCAAGGCTCTTTCCGGCGGACAGAGACAGCGTGTAGCTATGGGACGAGCCATTGTTCGTAATCCTAAGGTATTCCTCATGGACGAACCTCTTTCTAACCTGGATGCAAAGCTTCGTGTTCAGATGAGAACAGAGATCTCCAAACTTCATCAGAGCCTGGGTGCTACCATCATTTACGTTACTCATGACCAGACTGAGGCTATGACTCTGGGAACCAGAATTGTAGTTATGAAGGATGGTGTGGTACAGCAGGTAGATACTCCTCAGAATTTGTACAATGCTCCCGGAAATCTGTTTGTGGCAGGCTTTATCGGATCTCCTCAGATGAATATGCTGGAGGCGCAGGTGGAAGTAAAGGGACAGGATGTTTATCTGAAAGTGGGAAGCAGTGCTTCTATTAAACTTCCTGCAAAGAAAGCACAGAAGGTGATTGATGGCGGATACAATGGAAAGACTGTGATCATGGGTATCCGTCCGGAAGATATTACGGATGATGAAAAAGTGATTGCAAAATCCGAAGCAGTTCTGGAAGCAAAGATTGAGGTATATGAGCTTCTGGGTGCAGAAGTATATCTGTACTTCACAGTAAATGGAAGCAATATGACTGCAAGAGTAAATCCCAGAACCCAGGCAAGAACCGGCGATGTGGTAAAATTTGCTTTGGATGTAGAAAAGATTCATGTGTTTGACAAAGAGAATGAGCTGACAATCACAAACTAAAGCAAATAAAATAAGAGAGATTCCAGTGTTGTAAACATACAGGGGCTGGGGAAAGAGATCCATTTTAGGTATCACGAGATTCTTTCCCCAGCCTTACTTTTTAGTTGCCAATCGTTTTTCTTTCGTGTAAAATAGTAGAGTTAAGAAACAGGTAACAATATTTATTGTTTTTAAGAAGAGAAGGAGTAACTATGATTTCCAATCAGATAATTAAAAACACCATTGATGAGCTTAAGAATATTACGAAGGTGGATTTTTCTGTCCTGGATACCGATGGAAATCAGATTGCCAGTACCTGGGAGATGCAGGAGATCAGTTCTGATACTGTGCGGCAGTTTGCATCATCTTTAGCGGACAGCCAGGAAGTATACGGCTGCCATTTTTTTAAGGTGCTGGATGATAAACTGCCGGAGTTTATTTTGATTGCCAAGGGAGCAGGGGAAGATGTCCACATTATGGGCAAGGTGGCGGTATGTCAGCTTCAGGGATTGATCACTGCCTATAAAGAACGGTTTGATAAAAATAATTTTATTCAGAATCTGCTTTTGGATAATCTGCTTTTGGTGGATATTTATAACCGGGCCAAGAAGCTTCATATTGAGGCGGAGGCCAGAAGGGTTGTCTATATTATTGAGACAAAAACAGAAAAAGACAATACAGCCATGGAGATCGTAAGAGGTTTGTTTGGCAATGAGAGTCAGGATTTTATCACTGCAGTAGATGAAAAGAGTATTATTCTGGTTAAAGAACTGGAAGCAAGGGAAGGCTATGAGCAGATTTTTGAGACTGCAAAAATGATCAAGGATATGGTGAATACAGAAGCCATGTCGGCAGTGCGGATCTCTTACGGAACCATTGTACAGGAAATCCAGCAGGTTTCCCGCTCCTATAAAGAAGCCAGGATGGCACTGAATGTGGGAAAGATCTTTTATACAGAAAAGACGATCCATGCCTACAATACTCTGGGAATTGGCCGTCTGATCTATCAGCTTCCCATGAATCTGTGTGAAATGTTTATGCATGAAGTATTTACAGAACAGATGCCGGATAGTTTTGATGAGGAGACCTTGACTACCATCAATAAGTTTTTTGAGAATAACCTGAATGTATCAGAGACTGCCCGACAGCTTTTTGTGCACCGGAATACTCTGGTCTATCGTCTGGAAAAGCTGCAGAAGAGTACCGGGCTGGATATTCGGGTATTTGATGATGCGCTGACTTTCAAGATTGCTCTTATGGTAGTAAATTATATGAAATATATGAAGAAGGAAGATCGCTGATTATAAATTAATTATAAAATGTGGAAAACCTCTTGATTTTTTTAAAATAGTGTGTACAATACAATACTGTAACCTTTTATTCAGAGTGGCGGAGGTACAAAGGACCTGTGAAACCACGGCAACCCCGGAGACGGAAGGTGCCAACCTGAGCGAGTAATCTCGAACAATAAGGGGGATTTGATGAATGATGAATTGAGTCCGCTTATTGCGGACTCTTTTTTATCGTTTATAAAATAATATTAGAATCAAGTCTCTTCCCAAAGAAAAAGAAAGGACATAAAAATGGAAAAATTATTATTTACGTCAGAATCCGTAACAGAAGGTCATCCGGATAAAATGTGCGACCAGATTTCAGATGCAATTCTGGATGCGCTGCTTGAGAAAGATCCCATGAGCCGTGTGGCTTGCGAGACAGCAACCACCACTGGCCTGGTAATGGTAATGGGTGAGATTACCACTAATGCGTATGTGGATATTCAGAAAATCGTAAGGGATACTGTGCGGGAAATCGGCTACACCAGAGGAAAATACGGTTTTGATGCAGATACCTGCGGTGTGATCACAGCCATTGACGAGCAATCCACAGATATTGCCATGGGTGTGGATAAGGCTCTGGAAGCAAAAGAAAACCTGATGAGCGATGAGGAGATCGAGGCCATTGGTGCCGGGGATCAGGGTATGATGTTTGGATATGCATCCAATGAGACAGAGGAGTATATGCCCTATGCCATCTCCATGGCTCATAAGCTGGCTTTGCAGCTTACCAAGGTAAGAAAGGATGGAACCCTGGCTTATCTTCGTCCTGACGGAAAAACCCAGGTGACAGTGGAATACCAGGATGGCAAGCCGGTAAGACTGGATGCAGTGGTGCTTTCCACTCAGCATGATCCGGATGTGACCCAGGAGCAGATCCATAAGGACATTAAGAAGTATGTGTTTGATGAGATTCTTCCTGCTGATATGGTGGACGAGAATACAAAATTCTTTATCAATCCCACCGGACGTTTTGTAATCGGAGGACCTCATGGTGACAGCGGTCTCACTGGCCGGAAGATTATTGTGGATACCTACGGCGGATATGGAAGACACGGCGGCGGAGCTTTCTCCGGAAAAGACTGCACAAAGGTAGACCGTTCCGCAGCGTATGCTGCCCGCTATGTGGCAAAAAATATCGTGGCAGCAGGGCTGGCGGAAAAGTGTGAGATCCAGTTATCCTATGCCATTGGTGTGGCTCAGCCTACCTCTGTTATGGTAGATACTTATGGAACCGGGAAATTATCTGATGAGCAGCTGACCAAGCTGATCCGGGAGAACTTTGATCTTCGCCCGGCAGGCATCATTAAGATGCTGGATCTTCGCCGTCCTATCTACAAGCAGACTGCGGCTTACGGCCATTTCGGCCGTACCGATCTGGATCTTCCCTGGGAGAGACTGGATAAGGCGGAAGAACTGAAGAAATATTTGCAGTAATTTATTAAGCAGTAATTGGTTGATTCTGTAAGATATCTTTAGAACCTGCCTTAAATTGAGGATAAAAAGCTGGTATTGCAGTAAAGCGCAGAAGCATTCGTATTCTGTATGTATTTTGCTGTATGCCAGCTTTTTTTGTGTTGTGTAGAAGAGAAAAACATCAGCCCCGGGCCTGTTTGGAAAAACAAAGAAAAGGTCTGAGGCTGATGTTCTTTAAATTTTTCAGAAGAGCTTGAATGCGACTGTAATACGCGCAGCCATTCTATTGACCATAGTGTTTTGTGTATAGTGATGTCAGCAAAAATAGTGAATTTCTCCAAAATATTCTATCCACATAGATAGAACGTCTTTATTTCGTGCTTCTATCATTCTTATAATATTTCTGAGAATATGTTTGGGAATGCGGGAATTATTATTGCAAAGCAGGCAGTTCCCTGCACTGGTGATCCAGACTTTTGTAGCATTTGGTGTGGGAGAACCTTTGGAAATATGAACATGAACCGGTTCCAATGGTTTATTTTCATTAGACCAAAAATAAATCCAATAGGGCCCCATTTTAAAAATTTGAGGCATTTTCAAATCCTCCTTCTTGGGAGAATTCCATGATCAGATGGGAAGTAGATCGGATGATTTCTTCCAATTTTTTAATTTCTGCTTCAGAATACAGGTATATGTCCTCCCACTTATATTCAGGAAGCCAACAGGTGGCATGGCGAAAGCAGTGTTCTGTATCCGGAGTTTCCATATAAACCTTTACACGCCCATCGGACTTCATTTCTGAATGAACAATTTCTGTATTGTCATTTAGTGTCATAAAGGGATACATCATAGAAATACATCCTTTCTGTAAAAAATAAACTCTGAACAACAGTTCCAATTTCTAAAATAACGCAGAAATTTACTTTTCTGCCAGTTCCTGGATCAGTCCTGTGATCACAGCAATGGCATCGCTCTGACCGCTCTTTTCCATGGCTTCCACATAGGCGCTGCGGTTTTCATAGAGATCCAGGATGGTGGAGAGCAGAAGCTTGGGAGTGATCTTTTCTTCCTCCAGCACCTTGGAAAAGCCCTGCTGTTGGAAGGAAGCGGCATTTAGAAGCTGGTCTCCCCGGCTGGCAGAGGCAGGAAGGGGAATGAGCAGGTTGGGCTTGCGAAGGGCCAGCAGTTCACAGATAGCGTTGGCCCCTGCTCTGGATACTACCACGTCAGAAAGGGCAAACAGGTCTGCCAGCTCCTGTTTAATATATTCGTACTGCACATATCCTTCTGTGTGGGATAAGGACTCATCCACATTGCCCTTGCCGCACAGGTGAATCACCTGGAAGGTCTTTAAAAGCTCCGGAAGAATACTGCGCACTGCGTTGTTGACAGCCACAGAGCCTAAGCTGCCTCCAATTACCATAAGTACAGGTTTGGAGGAGGTAAAATTGCAGAAATTTAAGGCAGCAAGAGGATTGCCGGAGAGAAGCTCCTGGCGGATAGGGGAACCGGATAAAACGGCTTTGCCTTCCGGCAGGTATTTTACTGTCTCCGGAAAGTTGCAGCAGACTTTGGAAGCAGCCGGGATAGCCAGTTTGTTGGCAAGTCCGGGGGTCATGTCTGATTCATGGATAATGGTAGGAATGTGACATTTTTTTGCAGCCTGAACCACAGGGACTGTCACAAAGCCACCCTTGGAAAATACCACATCCGGTTTGATTTTTTTTAACAGCTTCTTTGCTTCACCGAAGCCTTTCAATACCCGGAAGGGATCTGTAAAGTTTTTCCAGTCAAAATACCGGCGCAGCTTTCCTGAGGAAATTCCGTAGTAGGGAATATTCATTTCTTCGATCAGTTTTTTTTCAATGCCGTCATAGGAACCGATGTAATGGATTTCATAACCCAGTTCCCTTAACCGGGGCATCAGGGCGATGTTTGGTGTTACATGTCCGGCGGTTCCGCCGCCGGTGAGAACGATTTTTTTCATAATAGACAATTCCTTTATTAGTAAATTTAGAAGATCCTGTTTGTTTTTAGTTTACCGTTTCCTATTAAAATGTCAAGATTGAAAGAGCGAAAAAGGTGAGAAACAAAGGAGTAAAAAAAGGGTTTTATGACATTTGTAATAAAAAAAATATGACATATTACATTTTCATAAAAAAATAAAATTTTGTAAACTGTTTTTATAGAAGTTCAATAGCATGGGAACTTTACAAAGTTCAATCGTTATAGGACTTTACAAATTCAGCTTACGAAAAAGCAGCTCCTTGCAGACGGATAGAAAAGACAACAGATACACTGCTTTTCATAAGACAGAATAGGAAAGAGGAGGTTTTATGGAAAATTATGCTGTTTCTATGGAGCACATTACAAAGACTTTTCCAGGTGTAAAAGCTTTGGATGATGTTCAGCTTCATCTGAAATCAGGAGAGGTCATGGCATTGTTGGGTGAAAACGGTGCCGGAAAATCCACCTTGATGAAAATCCTTTCAGGTGTGTACACCAGAGATTCCGGAGAAATTGAGGTGTTCGGCAAAAAGATCCAGGGAGACTTAAATACCAAGAGCGCGCAGGAACTGGGAATTGCCATCATT
>Ga0129317_1000307_pt1 | contig 56101 bp, 49 predicted proteins | sample Cm1ome_FD_94430 | JGI IMG/M metagenome (GOLD analysis project Ga0129317, IMG submission 94430) | Eastern black-and-white colobus group fecal microbial communities from Wisconsin, USA - Cm1105 metagenome | ecosystem: Host-associated > Mammals > Digestive system > Large intestine > Fecal | place... | reverse complement strand
AAGTGCCGCCCTCCTTTTCATTGTCGGTGCAGTATACCACGGCGGTAAAGGACTGCAGCCCGTCGGCGGCGGGAATTGCCGCCGGGCCTTGCCGCTGACGCGGCGCTTCGCGTCCTTGACTCGCCGTAGTGCCTGGGGCGCATCCATGAAAAGGAGGACGACACAATGCTAAGTGCCAAAATCAGCAACGACGTTCGAAAGGCGGTGTACCGCCGGGACCATTTCCGGTGCGTGCTCTGCGACTACGACCGGGGGCTACAGGTCCATCATGTCGTGTCCCGGGGCCAGGGGGGGACCAACTACCCGCAAAACCTGGTGACGCTCTGCTGGAGGTGTCATGCCGTCGCACACGGGACGCGGCTCCCGGAGTACGACATGATGCAACCTGCGGAGGTCTGCCAGGCGTGCGTGGAGTACGTCGCGGACCTGTATACCGACCTGGGATTCGTCTGGAACCCCTGGGAGGAGAAGCAGCAGCGGTGGGGGCCTTGATGGCCCTCCCCGTTGTCGATGGCTGTTGCGTCGTGGAGCGGTGCCGTCGGGGTCCGCCGCGCCAGGCGTGGGGCGCGCCGGGCCCGTCCGTCCCCGCTTTGTTTGCCGCCTGGCGGCGTCAAACGGCTGTGGTACTCCGCCGCATTGCAATCGCCGTCCCCGTTGGGGCCGTCGGTTGCGCGGCTCCGCCCCGGCCCGGTCTGCGCGCCGCTTGCGGTGGTTGTCGTGGGCCTGTGCTGCCCCCCGCCGCCCGGCTCGGCCTGTCGCGCTCCTGGCGTCGGTCCGCCCCGGGGCGTTGGGGCCCAGGGGCCTGGTGGGCGTCCTGGCGTGGTGGTTGGCCCCGCGTCCCGTGTCGGCCCGCCGCCGCGCTTGGCCTGCCTGCGGCGGTTCCCCCCTCGGCGGCGCTTTGGCTGGCGGTTGCGGTGGCCTGGTGCCCGGGCCGGGGCCCGCCCAGGGGGGGCGACGATAATGCCCCTGGGCGGGGTGTTCCGCCGCTGCGGCGGCGGGTTTCGCCCCTCTCCCCCCTGGCCCCCTCCCCCCTCCGGGGGGCGGGGGAGAAGCCTGGCCATGGTGTCTCCTTGGGAGGCTAGGCTCCCATCTTTCTGAATTTCTGATACTGGGCGGCGGCCAGGGCGGGGCCGCTCTCCTTGGAGAGGGCCGCTAGCTGACGGCGGAGGGTCCGGTCCACCTCCCGCAGGGCCGCCTGGGGGGCCGTGTGGGCGCCGCCGTCCGGCTCGGGGATGATGCCGTCGATGACGCCCAGGCGCATCAGGTCCGGGGCTGTCAGCTGCATCAGTCCGGCGGCTTCACCGGAGCGCTGGGCGTCCTTCCACAGAATGGAGGCGAAGCCCTCCGGGGAGAGAATGGCGTAGACGGCGTTCTCCAGCATCAGCACCCGGTCCGCCACGGCCAGGGCCAGGGCGCCGCCGCTGTTGCCCTCGCCGGTGATGACGGCAATGACGGGGACGGTGAGACGGCTCATTTCCAGGAGGTTCCGGGCGATGGCCTCCCCCTGGCCCCGCTCCTCGGCCTCCAGACCGGGATAGGCGCCGGAGGTATCGATGAAGGTGAAAATAGGGCGGCGGAACTTCTCCGCCTGCTTCATGAGCCGCAGGGCCTTGCGGTAGCCCTCCGGCCCCGGCATGCCGAAGTTGCAGGCCAGATTTTCCTCCAGGGTCTTGCCCTTCCGGGTGCCGATGACGGTGACGGGACGGCCATGGTACAGGGCAACGCCGCCTAAGATAGCGGGGGCCTCCTTGCAAAGCCGGTCGCCCTTACACTCGAAAAAGTCCGTGAAAAGGGTCCCGATATAGTCGGTGATGTTGGGCCGCTGGGGATGGCGGGCAATAGCCACCCGCTCGGCGGCAGTAAGCGCACTCATGGCTGGCCTCCTTTCCCGTGGAGCCGCAGCAGCCGTTCCAGAGTGTCCCGCATCTGGGTCCGGGGCACCACTGCGTCCACGAAGCCGTGCTCCAACTGGAACTCCGCTGTTTGGAAGCCCTCCGGCAGCTCCTGACCGATGGTCTGGCGGATGACCCGGGGACCGGCGAAGCCGATGAGGGCGCCGGGCTCCGCCAGGATGATGTCACCCAGAGAGGCGAAGCTGGCGGTGACGCCGCCGGTGGTGGGGTCCGTCAGGACCGAGATATACAGCAGGCCCTTTTCCGAAAACCGGGCCAGGGCGGCGCTGGTTTTCGCCATCTGCATCAGGGACAGGATGCCCTCCTGCATCCGGGCACCGCCGCTGGCGGCGAAGAGGATCAGGGGCAGCTTGTTTTTCGTGGCGTACTCAATGGCGAGGGTGATTTTCTCACCCACGGCGGCACTCATGCTGCCCATGAGAAAGCGGTTGTCCAGCACGCCTACCACGCATTTCTGCCCACCAATGGTGCCGGTGGCGGTGACGGCGACCTCTGTCAGACCGGTCTTCCGCTGGGCGGCGGCCAGCTTTTCCCGGTAGCCGGGGAAGGCCAGGGGGTCTCCCGCAGGCAGCTTTCCGTTCAGTTCCCGGAAGGAGCCGGGGTCCAGAATGGTGCTGAGGCGGTAGTAGGCCCCGATGGGGAAGTGATAGCCGCACTTTGGGCAGACGGAGAGGTTCCCGGCCACCTCCCGGCGGGGACTCTCCTGACCGCACTTGGGGCAGACGGTCAGCTGGTCGCCGGGAATGTAGTTGTCCCGCATGGCCTTCATGGCCAGGAGCCGGGCGCGGCGCTTGGAAAAGATTGAATTCATAAGGTGTCCTCATGCTGGTCCACCCGGCGGTTGAAGTCCAGCAGCCGGGGGAGGATCTCCTCCAGGAAGGCCGTGGTGCAGCCGCCCCGGACGAAGGTGGGATGATACAAAATCTGATAGCTGAGCTCCGCGTTGGTGGGGAAGCCCTCCAGGGCAAATTCCTCCAGAGCGCGGCGCATCTTCCGGATGGCCTCCAGGCGGGTGGGCGCGTGGACCATCAGCTTGGCGGCCAGGGAGTCGTAGAAGGGGGGCAGGGCGCAGCCGTTGTACAGGTGGGAGTCCACCCGCACCCCGGCGCCGCCGGGGAAGTGGAGGAACTCCACCGTGCCGGGGCAGGGACGGAAGTCCTGGCGGGGGTCCTCTGCGTTGACGCGGCACTCAATGGCGTGGCCTGTCAGGGAAACGTCGGCCTGGGTCATGTCCAGAGACAGCCCGGAGGCCACCCGCAGCTGCTGGCGCACCAGGTCCACCCCGGTGATGAGCTCCGTGATGCCGTGCTCCACCTGGATGCGGGTGTTCATCTCCATGAAGTAGAAGTGTTCTCCGTCGCTGTCCAGCAGAAATTCCACGGTGCCTGCGCCCTCATAGCCCACGGCCTTCGCCGCCCGGACGGCGGCGTCGCCCATCCGGGCCCGCAGCTCAGGGGTCAGGCACCGGGCGGGGGCTTCTTCAATCAGTTTCTGGTTTCGGCGCTGGATGGAGCAGTCCCGGTCCCCCAGGTGGATGACGTTGCCGTGGCGGTCTGCCAGAATTTGAAATTCAATATGCCGGGGGCGGAGCACCAGCTTTTCCAGGTACATTTCGTCGTCGCCGAAGCAGGCCCGGGCCTCCACCTTGGCCTCGGCGTAGGCGGCGGGGAGCGCTTCGGCGCTGTCGCACCGGCGGATGCCCCGGCCGCCGCCTCCGGCGCTGGCTTTCAGCAGCACGGGATACCCCACCCGCTCCGCCGCCGCCAGGGCGTCCTCCACCGAGGACACAGGGCCGTCGGAGCCGGGGGTGACGGGCACCCCCGCCGCTTTCATCAAGTCCCGGGCGGCGGACTTGGAGCCCGCTTTCCGGATAGTGTCCCCGGAGGGGCCGATGAAGGTGAGGCCCTCCCGGGCGCAGGCGTCGGCAAAATCGGCGTTTTCCGACAGGAAGCCATAGCCCGGGTGGATGCCATCGCAGTTGGTGGCCAGGGCCACTGTCAGCAGAGCGTCCTGGTTCAGATAGCTGTCCGCCGCCCGGGCGGGGCCGATGCAGACGGCCTGGGTGGCCAGCTGCACGTGCAGGGCCTCTGCGTCCGGCTGGGAATAGACGGCCACGGTCTCCATATCCAGCTCCCGGCAGGCCCGCTGGATCCGCAGGGCAATCTCGCCCCGGTTGGCGATCAGGACCCGCTTCAGCATGGCGTGTACCGCAGCAGCGGCTCGCCGAAGGCCGCCAGCTCACCGCTGTTTTTCAGAATGGCCTCAATGACGCAGTCGCAGGGGGCGGGGACTTCGCTCATCATCTTCATGGCCTCAATGAGACAGACGGTCTGGCCCTGCTTCACATGGTCCCCCACTGTTACGAAGGGGGGCTGGTCCGGGGCCGGGGCCGCGTAAAAGGTGCCCACCAGGGGGGCGTCCACGGTGTGGCCATCCGCCTGGGGGGCGGGGGCCTCCGGCTGGACGGATACCGCCTGGACCTGAGCGGGGACGGCAGAAACGGCGGCGGCCACCGGTGCCGGCGGGGCCTTGGTCAATTCTATGGAGAAATCCTCTCTGGACAGCTTCATGCCGTGGATGGTGCTGCGCTGGAAGCGGTCCATCAGGTCGAATATCTCTTGATTGGTCATAGGGATTCCTTTCTCAGCAGAAAGAGTCCCGCCGGGACTTTCCCGGCGGGTCAGGGGGAGGTCAGTTCTTGTGGGCCTCCAGGTAGGCCAGAATGTCGCCCACGGTCTTGAGACTGCCCACGTCGGCGTCATCGATGGTGATGCCGGTGGCCTCCTCCAGAGCCATGACCAGCTCCACGGCGGCCAGGGAGTCGGCACCCAGGTCCTCGGACAACGTGGCCTCCGGCTTCACCTGCTCGGCGTCACAGCCCAGGGTCTCCACGATGATATCGCGCACTTTCTCAAATTCCATATTGATACTCCTTGTTGTCAAAATCTAAATTATTTTAATTAAAAATATTTAAGTAAAATAATTGAACCATATTGTATCCGGGGATGGGGCATTTGTCAAGAAAAATTTTGGGGGACTGGGATAGGTAATTTTAACGAAACGGGTATTCCCTTTTTACGTCTGTTCCTTTATAATGTCTTTATCTGATGACGGGTTATCTTTAGCCCATCTTTTGATTATCTTTCAGAAGAGCGGTATATCCGCATCCGTTATGAAATGGGAGGACCCTATGAGAATCATCATCGTGGGCGCCGGTAAGGTGGGCGTGGCGCTGACGCAGCAGCTGTCTGCGGAGCACCAGGTCACCGTGATCGACGAGCATGCCCAGCTGATCGACAATATCATCAACGTCTATGATGTCATGGGCGTGTGCGGCAACGGCGCCAGCTACGGCGTCCAGAAGGAGGCGGAGACCGACAAGGCCGACCTGCTGATCGCCACCACCTCCAGCGACGAGATCAACATTCTGGCCTGCCTGGTTGCCAAAAAGCTGGGAGTGGAGCACACCATCGCCCGCATCCGCAACCCGGATTACGAGGTGCAGCTCCGCTTCATGCGGGAGGAGCTGGGCCTCACCATGTCCATCAACCCGGAGAAGGCCGCCGCCCGGGAGATCGCCCGTGTGCTGCGCTTCCCCACGGCTATGAAGCTGGAGTCCTTCTCCAAGGGCCGCCTGGAGCTGGTGGAGTACCGGCTGCCGGCCAATTCCACCCTCCACGGGATGCGGCTCAGCGATCTCTATAAGACCGTCCGGGTCCGGGTCCTGATCTGCGCCGTGGCCCGTGGCAAGGAGACCATCATCCCCTCCGGTGACTTCCAGCTACAGGCCGGGGATAAGATCTACCTGACCTCCGCTCCCCAGCAGCTGGAGATGTTCTTCCGCCAGCTGGGCGTGTTCCGCAACCGGGCGTCCTCCGTGACGATCGTGGGTGCCAGTAAAATTTGCTATTACCTGGCCTCTGAGCTGATCGAAATGGGCATGTCCGTCAAGATCATTGATCAGAGCGAGGCCCGCTGCGTCCAGATGAGCGAGCGGCTGCCCAAGGCCCTGGTGATCGTGGGCGACGGCACCGACAGCGAGCTGTTGATCGAGGAGGGCATCGAGCAGACCGACGCCTTCGTGGCCATCACCGGCATCGACGAGGCCAACATCCTCATGTCCATGAGCGCCGCCCGGCTGTCCGGCGACTGCTGCAAGGTGGTGGCCAAGATCAACCGCCGGTCCCTGATGGACCTGGTATCCACGGAGCACATGATCGACAGCGTGGTCTCCGCCGCCTCCGTCACCACGGAGCTGATCGTGCAGTACGTCCGGGCCATGGAGAGCGCCTCCGGCGCCAAGATCAAGACCCTCCACCGGCTGGTGGACGGCGCGGTGGAGGCCCTGGAGTTCGGCGTCACCGAGGATGTGCCCTTTATCGGTGTGCCTCTGAAGGATCTGAAGCTGAAAAGCGGCATTCTGCTGGCAGGCATCGTCCGGCGGAACGGGCGCATCGTCATCCCCTCCGGCAATGACGCGTTGGAGCTGGGGGACGACGCGATCGTGGTGACCACGGACACCACTCTGCAGGACATCCACGACATCATGCAGTAAAGGCGGGACGGCTGTGAATTATCAAATGATCGGATACGTCATCGGACGCATCCTTCTGACGGAGGCCGCCCTGCTGGTGCTGCCTGCTGTGACGGCCCTGGCCTATGGGGAGTCCCTGCGGCCCTTTCTGTTGACGGCGCTGCTGCTGGTGGCGGTGGGCTTGGTCATTGGTCGGAAGAAGCCCGCCCGGACGGCCCTGTACGCCCGGGACGGCTTCGCTGTGGTGGCCCTGGCCTGGCTGCTGATGTCGGCCTTCGGTGCGTTCCCCTTTGTGATCTCCGGGGATATCCCCTTTTACGTGGACGCCTTTTTTGAAACGGTGTCCGGTTTCACCACCACCGGCGCCAGCATCCTGACGGCGGTGGAGCCCCTCAGCTACAGCGGCCTGTTCTGGCGCAGCTTTACCCACTGGGTGGGCGGCATGGGCGTGCTGGTGTTCGTCATGGCTATCCTGCCCATGACCGACGGCCACGGCATGCACCTGATGCGGGCGGAGGTGCCCGGCCCCTCTGTGGGCAAGCTGGTGAGCCGCATGAGCGACACCGCCAAGATCCTCTACGGCATCTATCTGGTGATGACCGTCATAGAGATCATCCTGCTGATGGTCGGGGGAATGCCCCTGTTTGACTCCTGCATCCACGCCTTCGGCTCCGCCGGTACCGGCGGCTTCAGCAACCGTAACCTCAGCGTGGGCGCCTACGATAACGCCTATTTCGACGTGGTCATCGGCGTGTTCATGCTGCTGTTCGGCGTGAATTTCAACCTGTATTACTTCCTGCTGATCCGCCGCTTCAAGGATGTGTTCCATTCCGAGGAGCTGCGGGCGTACCTTGGCATCGTGGCGGCGGCGGTCATCGCCATCGCCGTGGATATCCTTCACATTTACGGCTCTGTGGGCAAAAGCCTGCGCTACGCCTTCTTCCAGGTGTCCTCCATCATCACCACCACCGGCTTTGCCACGGCGGACTTCAACACCTGGCCCACCCTGTCCAAAGGCATCCTGGTGGTGCTGATGTTTGTGGGCGCCTGCGCGGGCTCCACCGGCGGCGGCGTCAAGGTGGCCCGGGTGGTCATCCTGGTGAAATCCTCCCTGGCGGACATGCGGAAGATGCTGCATCCCAACGCCATCGCCACGGTCCGTTTCGAGGGCAAGCCCCTGACGGAGCGGAGTGTCCGTGGGGTCCATGTGTTCATCAGCGTGTATGTGCTGGTGTTTGCGGTGTCCTTCCTGCTGCTGACCCTGGAGGGCTTCGACCTGGTCACTACCTTCACGGCTCTGGCGGCCTGCATCAACAACATCGGCCCCGGTCTGGAAGTGGTGGGCCCCATGGGCAACTACGCCCGGTTTTCTCCGTGGGCCAAGCTGCTGCTGTCCTTCAACATGCTGGTGGGACGGCTGGAGATCTTCCCCATGCTGCTGCTGTGCGCGCCCTCCATCTGGAAGCGGCGCATCGTGCGGCATGGCGCCCCGCTGAAATAAATGAAGCGTAAAACAGAAAACCCCCACGTTCCTCTGAACGCGGGGGTTTTGTATGCAGCGGTATGGGTCAGCCGCGGGAGATGGACAGGGAGCCGAGAATCTGATAGCGCTCCATGGGGAAGGGCTTCGCCATTTGCAGGGCCTCCTCCATATCCATGTCCGTGATGCTGCCGTCCTGGGTGACTACCACCCGGTTGCCGCGGCCTTCCATCAGGGACATGACGGCGCGGTAGCCCATGCGGCTGGCAGTCTCCCGGTCCCGGGCGGAGGGAGAGCCGCCTCGCTGGATGTGGCCCAGTACAGTGACGCGGGGGTCAATGCCCACCTCTTCGTGGATGCGCTTGGCAATGTCCACGGCGCTGCCCACGCCCTCAGCCACCACGATCATGTAGTGGGTGCTGCCGGCCAGGCGGGCCCGCCGGATCTTTTCCACAATGTCCTCTTCAAAGTTCAGGGGGCGTTCAGGAATCAGAACGGCGGTGGCGCCCACGGCAATGCCCACGTACAGGGCCAGATAGCCGGCGTGACGGCCCATGACCTCCACCACGGAGCAGCGCTCATGGGACTGCATGGTGTCCCGCAGCTTGTCGATGCACTCAATGGCGGTGTTGCAGGCGGTGTCAAAGCCGATGGTGTAGTGGGAGCATCCGATGTCATTGTCGATGGTGGCGGGGATGCCCACCGTCTGCAGGGTGAGGCCCGACTCAGCCGCCTGGCGGCTGAGGGCCAGAGCGCCCCGGAAGGTGCCGTCGCCGCCAATGGCCACGATGCCGTCCAGTCCCAGCAGCCGACAGGTGGCCAGGGCCTTGTCCCGGCCGGGACGGTCCATGAACTCCAGGCTGCGGGCGGTATAGAGCATGGTGCCGCCTTTATTGATGATGTGGCTGACGCTGGATGCGTTCAGAGGGACGAAGTCGCTGTTGATCAGGCCGTTCCAGCCCCGTCGGATACCTACGCACTCGATGCCCTGGCTGACGGCGGTGCGGACCACGGCACGGACCGCGGCGTTCATGCCGGGGGCGTCGCCGCCGCTGGTGAGGACGCCGATCCGTTTGACCTGTTTCTCCATAAGTAACAAGCTCCTTCCGTATATTTATGAAAAGTCTGTCATAAAAGAATCATGGGGCCTTCGGAAAACCCCGTCTGAGACGATGATAACAGAACTTGCATTTTATTGTCAATATAAATCGAAAAATATGGAAGAAAACGATTCAACTTCAATAAAAAATATCCAATTTTCTGGAAAAGAAAAAGCGCCCGCGTTGACTTTCTCTGACCGAAGGAGTAGGATGAACACAGCAGAGTCAGTGTGTCCCTTGTGAACGCCGCCCTCCGGGCGGACAGTGAATTTCATTAGGAGGTCTCTATGAAAAAGCTATTTGGCAGCCTGCCCTTCCGCCTGCTTCTGGGCATCGCGGTGGGTATCCTTTGTGGCCTGGTGTTTCCTGAGAGTGTGATGAAGGTCATCGTCACCCTGCAGTACATCATGGGCCAGCTCATCACCTTCTGCGTACCCCTCATCATCATCGGCTTCATTGCGCCTTCCATCACCAAACTGGGCGCCAACGCCTCCCGCTTGCTGGGCGTGGCAGTGGTCATCGCCTATGTCTCCTCTATCTGCGCGGCCTTCATGTCCACCGCCGCAGGATACGCTTTGATCCCCCACCTGTCCATCGACACCAGCGTGGCGGGCCTGCGGGAGCTGCCCGGCGTGGTGTTCGAGCTGAACATCCCCCAGATCATGCCCGTCATGAGCGCCCTGGTGCTGTCCGTGCTGATCGGTCTGGCAGCTACCTGGACCAAGTCCGAGCGGTTCATTGGTCTGCTGGCGGAATTCCAGAACATCGTGCTGGACATCGTCAAGAAGGTCATCATCCCCGTGCTGCCCTTCTACATCGCCGCCACCTTCTGCAGCCTGAGCTATGAGGGCATGATCACCCGCCAGCTCCCCGCCTTCCTGCAGATCATCATTATCGTCATGCTGGGCCATTATATCTGGCTGGCGGTGCTGTATCTGCTGGCCGGTGCCTACTCCGGTAAGAACCCCTGGGAGGTCCTGCGCCACTACGGTCCCGCTTACCTGACTGCCGTGGGCACCATGTCCTCCGCCGCTACCCTGGCTGTGGCCCTGGACTGCGCCCGCAAGAGCCGCGTGCTGCGCCATGACATGGTCAGCTTCGGCATTCCTCTGTTTGCCAACATCCACCTGTGTGGTTCCGTGCTGACGGAGGTGTTCTTCGTCATGACCATCTCCAAGATTCTGTATGGCTCCATTCCCTCTGTGGGCACCATGATCCTGTTCTGCCTGCTGCTGGGCATCTTCGCCATCGGCGCTCCCGGCGTTCCCGGAGGCACCGTCATGGCATCCCTGGGCCTGATCACCGGTGTGCTGCTGTTCAAGAACGATGGCACTGCCCTGATGCTGGCCATCTTCGCCCTGCAGGACAGCTTCGGCACCGCCTGCAACGTCACCGGTGACGGCGCCCTGACCCTGATGCTCACCGGCTACGCCGAGAAGCACGGCCTGAAGGACGAGGAGCGCCAGTCTCCCGTGCTGTAAACCGAAACCAAACCGATTCCCCCGCCGGGACCGCGAAAGCGGCCCCGGCTCAGCTTGTCGAAAAGACTTTTCGACAAGCTGAGCAAGTTTTCAGAACTTTAAAAAGTTCTGAAAACTTATGATTTGAATAGCGCAGGACACCCTTCCTGGGTTTCCCGCGCACACCCTTCCTTCCCGTCACATCGAATTTTCGGCTTTTTTGATAGCCTGTGCCGGGGCCGCTTTCGCGGCCCCGGCTTTTCTTGTTTTACACAGACTTTACAAAGACGTGGTGACGGATTTTACTTCCGGCTGTTTATACTAGGACCGTGGCATGAAGCAACAGACATGTACCAGACATATGAAAAAGGAGATCATAAAAATGAAAAGAATGCTTACGATCCTGCTGTCCCTGACCATGGCCCTGAGCCTGCTGGCCGGCTGCGGCGCCAAAGAGGAGCCCCAGCAGCCCGCGGAAAACAACAATACCCAGGCGGAGCAGCCCGCCGAGACCAAGCTGAGCGGCGCGGTTTCCCTGAACGGCTCTACCTCCATGGAGAAAGTGGTGGGCGTCCTGGGGGAGCAGTTCATGACTGACAACAGCGGCGTGTCCGTGACCTATGACGCCACCGGCTCCGGCGCCGGCATCGAGGCCGCTTCCAACGGCAGCGCCGACATCGGCCTGTCCTCCCGGGCTCTGAAGGACGAGGAGGCCGCTTCCGGCCTGGTGGGCACCACCGTGGCCCTGGACGGCATTGCCGTTATCGTCAACGCTGGCAGCAAGGTCGCCGACCTGACGGTGGAGCAGATCGCCCAGATCTTCACCGGCGAGATTACCGACTGGAGCCAGGTGGGCGGCGAGGCTGGCACCATCTCCTGCATCGGCCGGGAAGCCGGTTCCGGCACCCGGGACGGTTTTGAATCCATTACCGGCACCAAGGACGCCTGCAAGATGGACCAGGAGCTGACTTCCACCGGCGCCGTCATCGAGGCCGTGGCCGGCAACCCCAACGCCATCGGCTACGCTTCCCTGTCCGCCGTGGAGGGCAAGGACACCGTGAAGGCCGTCACCGTGGGCGGCGTGGTGTGCTCTGAGGCCACCGTTCTGGACGGCAGCTACGCCATCCAGCGCCCCTTCGTCCTGGTCACCAAGGAGGGCACCGCCCTGAGCACCCAGGCCCAGGCCTTCTTCCACTTTGCCACCTCCGCCGCCGCCAGCGACCTGATCCGCTCCGCCGGCGCCGTGCCCGTGGCCTGATATGACCATCCTGTTCATCCCTCTTGGAAGCGCCTCCCCCGCCGAATGCGGGCGGAGGCTGCTTCCGCAGATGCGAAAGGAGCCTTCTGTATGATGAGATCGGAAGCCGCAAGGCCCTCCACCGGAACCATGGCGCCCCAGGCGCCCGTGAAGCGCCGTGGCGGCAGGGAGGCCATGGAGCTGTTCTTCCACCTGCTGTTTTTACTGTGCGGCGCGGTGGCGGTGGCCTTTGTACTGTTTATCAGCATCTATCTGATCGTCTCCGGCCTGCCCGCCATCCGGGAGATCGGCCTGGTGGATTTCCTCTTCGGCACCACCTGGGCTCCCACCGCCACCACGGTGGAGCCATCCTATGGCATTCTGCCCTTTATCCTGACCTCCGTCTACGGCACCGCTGGGGCTGTCCTGATCGGCGTGCCCATCGGATTGATGACGGCTATCTTCCTGGCTAAGGTGGCGCCCCCCAGGGCGGCCCGGGTCATCAAGTCCGCCGTGGAGCTGCTGGCGGGCATCCCCTCCGTGGTCTACGGCCTGGTGGGCATGATCGTGCTGGTGCCCGCCATCCGGGAGCTGTTTGACCTCAGCTCCGGCGCCTGTCTGCTGGCGGCTATCATCGTGCTGACCATCATGATCCTGCCCTCCATCATCAACGTCTCCGAGACGGCCCTCCGGGCGGTGCCCCGGGAGTACGAGGAGGCATCCCTGGCCCTGGGGGCCACGGAGATCGAGACCTACTTCCGGGTGTCCCTGCCCGCCGCGGGCAGCGGCTTGGCAACGGCGGTGGTCCTGGGCGTGGGCCGTGCCATCGGCGAGGCCATGGCCATCATCATGGTGGCGGGCAACGTGGCCAATATGCCGGGCCTGTTCACCTCCGTTCGCTTCCTCACCACCGCCATCGCCTCGGAGATGTCCTATGCTTCCCCCGGCAGCCTGCAGCGCAACGCCCTGTACTCCATCGGCCTGGTGCTGTTCCTGTTCATCATGCTGATCAACGTGCTGCTGAATGTGTTCATCAAGGGAAAGAAGGAGGACTGAGCCATGGAGCAAAAACTGTCTCCCCGCCGCCGGGCCTACGACAAAGGCCTCCGGGCCCTGCTGTGGCTCTGCGCGGGGCTTACCTGTGCGCTGCTGGCATTCCTCATCGGGTATATCTTCTACCGGGGCCTGGGGAACCTCTCCTGGGAGCTGCTGAGCTCTCAAACCAGCTATATCAAGGATACAATCGGTATACTGCCGAATATATTAAACACTTTGTATATCATTTTCGTGGCTATGGTCATCGTTCTGCCCCTGGGCGTGGGCGCCGCCATCTATCTGACGGAGTACGCCTCCAACCACAAGATGGTGGAGCTCATCGAATTTGCCACGGAGACCCTGACGGGTATCCCCTCCATCATCTTCGGCCTGGTGGGTATGCTGTTCTTCGTCCAGAAGATGGGCCTGGCCCCCGGCATCCTGGCGGGCGGCCTGACCCTGGTCATCATGATCCTGCCCACCATCGTCCGCACCACCCAGGAGAGTCTCAAGACCGTCCCCAAGTCCTACCGGGAGGGCGCCCTGGGCCTGGGGGCAGGGAAGTGGCACATGGTCCGCACCGTGGTGCTGCCCAACGCCGTGGACGGCATCGTCACCGGCTGCATCCTGGCGGTGGGCCGTATTGTGGGGGAGAGCGCCGCCCTGCTGTTCACTGCGGGCTTCGGCCTGATCCTCAACGACTTCGTGACGGCCCTGCAGTCCTCATCCGCCACGCTGACGGTGGCGCTGTACGTCTACGCAAACGAGCGGGGGGAGACCGGGGTGGCTTTCGCCATCGCCACGATTTTGATGATCCTGACTTTCCTCATCAACATGGCCGCGAATTTCGCGGGCCGGAAACTGAAAAAATAACGGGAGTATGCTATGGCTACGATTTTGCAGGCAAAGGATTTGAATTTGTGGTATGGTCAGAACCATGCCCTCCATCATGTGAACGTGGACATCCCGGAGCATGAGATCACGGCCTTTATTGGCCCCTCCGGCTGCGGCAAGTCCACCTTTCTGCGGACGTTGAACCGCATGAACGATCTGATCCCCATTGTGAAGATTACCGGTGAGGTGAATTTCCGGGGACAGAATATCTATGACAGCGGGGTGGACCCCACCTGGCTTCGCAAGCAGATCGGCATGGTGTTCCAGAAAGCCAACCCCTTCCCCATGAGCATCTACGACAACGTGGCCTACGGCCCCCGGACCCACGGTATCCGGTCCAAGGTTCAACTGGACGAGATCGTGGAGAAGTCCCTCCGTTCCGCAGCTATTTGGGACGAGGTGAAGGACCGCCTGAAAAAGAGTGCCCTAGGCCTCTCTGGCGGCCAGCAGCAGCGGCTGTGCATCGCCCGGGCCTTGGCGGTGGAGCCGGAGGTGCTGCTGATGGACGAGTCCACCAGCGCCCTGGACCCCATTTCCACTTCTAAGATCGAAGACCTTGCGGCGGAGCTGAAAAACAAGTATACTGTCATCATGGTGACGCACAATATGCAGCAAGCCGCCCGTATTTCGGATAACACGGCCTTCTTCCTGCTGGGGGAGCTGGTGGAGTTCGGAAAAACGGAGCAGCTGTTCTCCAACCCCGCCGACAAGCGCACGGAAGATTACATCACCGGCCGGTTCGGATAAGGAGGAGAGCGGCATGAGAAACAAGTTTGACGAGCAGTTGAAGCGGCTCCACGTGGAGCTGATCCAGATGGGGGCTACCTGTGAGGACGCCATCTCCGCCGCGGCGGAGGCCCTGCTGAAGGGCGACGAGTCCCTGGTGCCTGCCGCCCTGGAGGCGGAGCGGGACCTGGACCGCCGGGAGCGGGAGGTGGAAAACCTGTGCCTGAAGCTGCTTTTGCAGCAGCAACCCGTGGCCCGGGACTTGCGGGAGATCTCCGCGGCGCTGAAAATGATCTCTGACCTGGAACGCATCGGCGACCAGGCGGCGGACATCGCGGAACTGGCTTCCTATGTCCGGGTGCCGGACGGCTCCGGTGTGCTGCACATCGCCGACATGACCCGGGCGGTCATCGGCATGGTGACCGACAGCGTGGATTCCTTTGTGAAACGGGACCTGGAGCTGGCCCGCGCCGTCTGCTCCGCCGACGACAAGGTGGACGCTCTGTTCGACCGGGTGAAGCAGGAGCTGATCGACATGATCGCCGCTGACGCCGCCTGGGGCCAGCAGGGATTGGATCTGCTGATGGTGGCGAAATACCTGGAGCGCATCGGCGACCACGCCACCAATGTGGCGGAGTGGGTGGAATATTCCATCACGGGTATCCATCCTTCGAACAATTAAACGGGAGGCGGCATGGCCGCAGCTCCCGCCGAAAGGAGAATCGGCTTTGCTGACCTTTGAAGATGTGAAGAACAACCAGACTATCCGCACTTATATCCAGCGGGCGGACGAATCCCTCATCGCCCTGGGCTTTACGGAGCACAGCTTCGCCCACGTCACCGTGGTGGCGGAGAACGCGGGGTATATCCTGCGGACCCTGGGCTACCCGGAGCGGACGGTGGAGCTGGCGAAGATCGCCGGGTTCCTCCACGACATCGGGAACCTGGTGAACCGCATCGACCACTCCCAGTCCGGCGCCGTTATGGCGTTCCGTATTCTGGACAATCTGGACTGCGACCCAGCGGAGATCGCCACTATCGTTACCGCCATCGGCAACCACGACGAGGGCACCGGCCAGCCGGTGAACGCTGTGGCGGCGGCTCTGATCCTGGCGGACAAGTCCGACGTTCGCCGCAGCCGCGTCCGCAATCAGGACCCCGCCACCTTTGACATCCACGACCGGGTGAACTACTCGGTGAAGGAGTCCCAGCTGAAGATCAACGGGGAGCATACCCTGATCAAGCTGAAGCTGTCGGTGGATACCAAGTACGGTTCCGTCATGGACTACTTCGAGATTTTCATGGGGCGGATGTTGCTGTGCCGCAAGGCGGCGGAGAAGCTGGGGCTGCAGTTTAAGCTGATGATCAACGAGCAGCAGCTGATTTGAGAGTGTCCCCCCTCGGGGGGGGACGGGGGAGAAAGGGAAGAGGTCTTTTGAAAAGACCCCTCCCCCTTACACCCCCACCAGAAACCCGGGGGGATTTCGATTTCCCCCCGGACCCCCTTGAAACGACACAAAGGGGTGGGGCTGCGGCCCCTCCCCTTTGGATACCCCACCCGGGGATGGGAGACGGCGGCGTTGGGCGCAGGCCCGGCTTTGCTGGAACTTTCAGTTTTGAGCCCACTTTGAGCCCACGACGAACTGTCCTTGTGCGTCGGGGTGTAAGACCGATTGTTTTCCTTCTCTTTCCGCTGCCGCTCCCCCTGCTTCCCGGAAGCGCGTAGCGAAGCGGAATGCGCGGGGCCAGAAGCAGGGGCCTTTCGTTGACCACCCCCGAAAGTCCGCCAAAGGTTTCAAATGCGGGGAAGCACCATCTCTGTTCTCCCAAGGCTCCAGCGCACCCAGTACAAACTTTCAAGTTCCTGCTGTACCGATTACAACAACTCTCGTTTCGCGGTCAACTTGACACAGATGTGTCAAGTTGAGCCGCCCAAAGTGTTTTTCTTTTGGACCGGGCGCGGCCCGTTTTCTTTGGCAAGACCAAAGAAAATGGGGGGTGCCTTCCCGCCCGGCAAAGCCGGGCATCCCCCGTCCCCTGTCAGGGGACATATCAGGGGCCACATAGGAGGCAACTATGATCTACTTACTGGAAGACGACGACAGCATCCGAGAGCTTGTCATCTACACCCTGGGCAGCCAGGGCATGGAGGCCCGGGGCTTTGCCCGGCCCTCCGCGTTCTGGGAGGCCATGGGGGAGCAAACGCCCTCCCTGGTGCTGCTGGACATCATGCTGCCGGAGGAGGACGGCATCTCCGTGCTGAAAAGGCTCCGTTCCTCCGCCCACACCGCACGGCTGCCCATCATCATGCTGACGGCCAAGGGCACGGAATACGACAAAGTTCTGGGCCTGGACGCCGGGGCCGACGACTATGTGACAAAGCCCTTCGGCATGATGGAGCTGCTGTCCCGCATCCGGGCTCTGCTGCGGCGGACGGCGCGGGATGATGCCCTGTACCGCTGCGGACAGCTGACGGTAGACCCCGGAAGCCATACGGTGCTGGTAGGGGACCGGGAAGTGGCCCTGACCCAGAAGGAATTCGAGGTACTGTGCCTGCTGCTGAAAAATAAAGGCCAGGTCCTGTCCCGGGAACGGCTCATCGAGGACGTGTGGGGCTATGCCTTCACCGGCGAGAGCCGCACGGTGGACGTCCACGTCCGGACCCTGCGGCAGAAGCTGGGAGAGGCGGGCGCCTGCATCGAGACCGTCCGGGGCTACGGCTACAAGATCAGCCGGGAAAGCTGAGGAAACCATGAAGAAACAGATCTTTCGCGCCATTTTGACGGTGGCACTGTCGGTGCTGCTGGCCAGCCTGGTGCTGATCGTGGGGGTTCTTCACGGCTATTTCCAGGACCGGGTCCTGGAGGAACTGGCCCGGAGCACCGCCTATGTGGCCCAGGCCGTGGAGAACGAGGGCTTGGCCTATTTGGAAGGCATGAACTTTCAGGTTAACCGCATTACCTGGGTGGATGCGGATGGCACAGTGCTGTACGATAACCGGGAGGACCCCACTGCCATGGAGAATCACGTCGGCCGGGAGGAGATCCGGGAGGCCATGCTGTTGGGCCATGGAACGGCGGTGCGCCAGTCCGCCACCCTGGCGCAGAAGACCGTATACTACGCCCTGCGGCTGTCAGACGGCTCCGTGCTACGGCTGTCGGAGACCCAGTATTCTGTTTGGATACTGGTGCTCCAGGCGCTGCAGCCGGTGGCACTGGTGATGGTACTGGCCTTCTGCCTGGCCCTGTGGCTGGCGGGGAGGCTGTCCAACCGGCTGGTGGCGCCCATCAACGCCATCGACTTGACTGACCCCGGGGAAGAACTGGACTATGAGGAACTGGCGCCCCTGGTGGGCCGTATCCGCAGCCAGAACCGGGAAATCAGCCGGCGGATGGAGGAATTGCACCGCCAGCAGGAGGAGTTCCGGGCCATCACCGAACACATGAGCGAGGGCCTGCTGGTCATCGACCGGGAGACCCGGGTGCTGTCCCACAACGGCGCGGCTCTGCGGCTGCTGGGAGCCGCAGAACCGGCGGAGGAGGCCAGCGTGCTGACTCTGAACCGGGAGAGCGGCTTCCGCCGCTGCGTGGAGGAGGCTCTGGCCGGACGACGCTGTGAGGAGCTGCTGGAGTGGGGGGACACCTGCTGCCGGGTGTTTGCCAACCCGGTGGAGCAGGAGGGGGAACGCACCGGCGCGGTGCTGATCCTGCTGGATGTGACGGAGAAGGAGCGGCGGGAGACATTGCGGCGGGAGTTTACCGCCAACGTGTCCCACGAGCTGAAAACGCCCCTGACTTCCATTCTGGGAACGGCAGAGATTCTGGAAAACGGACTGGTGAAGACAGAGGATATTCCCCACTTTGCGGGCAACATCCACCGGGAGGCCCAGCGGCTTATCGGGCTGGTGAACGACATCATCAAGCTGTCCCGGCTGGATGAGGGCGGACCGGCAGGACAGTGGGAGACTGTGTCCCTGCGGACTGTGGCTGAGGGGGTGCTGGATCAGCTGGCCCTGGCGGCGGAGCGGAAGCAGGTGACCATGTCCTTGGCGGGGGACTGCGAACCGGTTCGGGGCGTGCCCCAGATCGTGGAGGAGATCCTTTACAACCTCTGCGACAATGCCATTGCGTATAACAAGCCCGACGGCAGTGTCACGGTGACGTTGTCCTCCTGCGAAGAAGGGGAGCGGGTGACGGTGGCCGACACCGGCATCGGCATCCCCCCGGAAGACCAGACCAGGGTGTTTGAGCGGTTCTACCGGGTGGACAAGAGCCACTCCGGCGGCGGCACGGGCCTGGGACTCTCCATCGTGAAGCATGGCGCCGCCTATCTGGGGGCCCGGGTGGAACTGGAGAGCGAGCCGGGAAGGGGCAGTACCTTCACGCTGATCTTCCCGAAACATACATAAAAGATAAGAGGCAGAGGTTTCCTCTGCCTCTTATCTTTCTATAAAAATCATTTGTGGTCCTGGAGCCAGCGGAGGGCCGCCCAGGCGTAGACGGCGCTGCCGCCGGGGAGGACGCTCTCGTCAAACTTGGCCATGGGGTGATGCTGGGGATAGCAGTAGCCCTTCTCCGGCTGTCCGGCGGCCAGGGCCAGCATGAGGGAGGGAACCTCCTGGCTAACGTAGGCGAAGTCCTCGGACCCGGCGGTCTTGGAGGAACTGCCACCCATGGCGTTTAGCTCCGCGACGGAGAAGGCGCGGTCTGTTCCCAGAAGCTCCTTCATATACTGACCGCAGCAGGCGGACAGGTCCTTGTCGTTGACCAGGGTGGGGCAGCCGCTGCCGAAGGTGACCTCCGCCTCTGCCCGGAAGGCCTTGGCAGTGTACTGGGCGATCTCCGTCATCCGCTGCTTCAGGAAGAAGCGTGTTTCCTCGTCAAAGGTACGGAGGCTGCCGCCCATGGTGACGGTGTCTGGGATGACGTTGGCGGCGGTGCCGGCGTTCATGGTGCCGATGGTCAGCACCGCCCGGTCATCCATGGCCAGCTCCCGGGCGTGAAGCTCCTGGAGAGCGATGAGAATGTGGGCGGCGGCGGTCAGGGGGTCCACGCCGGTGTTGGGCATGGAGCCATGGCAGCCCTTGCCCTGGACCTTGATGTCAAAGTAGTCCGCCGCCGGAGCGCTGACGCCGGGAGCCGAGACCACCACGGTCCCCGCCGGGAAGGGCATCCCCACCATGACGTGGATCATGAGGGCGGCGTCCACCTTCGGGTTTTCCAGCAGGCCCGCTTCGATCATGTCATGGGAGCCCTCGAAGATCTCTTCGGCGGGCTGAAACATCAGCTTCACTGTGCCGTCGATCTCGTCCTCATGGGCTTTCAGCAGCCGGGCGGCCCCCAGCAGCATGGCGGTGTGCAGGTCATGACCGCAGGCGTGCATCCTGCCGTTTTGGGAGGCAAAGTCCACGTCCGCCTCCTCCCGGATGGGCAGGGCGTCCATATCCGCCCGCAGCAGAAATACCTTGCCGGGGCGTTTCCCGCCCACCAGGGCTGTGAGTCCCGCCCGGCCGCAGTCCGTAGGCTGGAGCCCCATCTCTGTCAGCTCCTGCCGGACATAGGCCAGCGTCTCACTGATGTCGAACCCGGTGCCGGGCATCTGGTGCAGAGCCCGCCGTTCCCGCAGAACGTGGTCCCACATTTGCTCCGCTTCCTGAAGCAGCATGTCAGCATTCATATCCATATCCTCCCACAGTGATATTTTTACAAGGGTAGTATACCTCTTATTTTGGCAAATAACAGCAAAAATTTAAATGTTCGTGCCCAAAAAGCCCGCACCCGGAGCGGCATTCATCGCTCTGGGTGCGGACATTCCGGGGAAAGTGTGGAGAAAAGGGTTCAGTCACCAATCAGGGTATAGTGCCGGGAGCGGATCAGACGGGCCATGGCGAAAGAATCACCGGGCATCTCCTCCGACAGGATGCCGGTGGTGGCGATATCCTCGGTCCGGTGGCAGTCGGAGCCGGCCAGACCCAGCAGACCGAACTGCTGGGCATATTCCTCAGCCCGTTCGTTGAAGTTGGCGTGGCGGGGATTCTGGTTCCGCACCTCCACGCCGTCCAAATAGCAGGCAATGGCGGGGGTGCACTTTTTGCGGTAGGGATGGGCCTGCACCAGCAGGGCGCCCTGGCCGCGGGCAATGGGGGAGAAGGCGGCAATGCCCATGCGGAACAGCTCCTCCGGGTCGGCCAGCAGGTCGTCGGCATAGCCGTAGAGCAGATAGTCGTTCTCGCTCTCGTCAAAACGGAGCTCGGCACCCTTGAACACGCGGATGCCTTCCCGCTCACCCAGTTCCGCCATGCGACGATAGCCCTCCAGGAACGCACCCACCTTATCGCCGGGAGTCCGGGTGTCGATCCCAAGATATTCAAAGGTCGTGCGGTTGTAGTGGTCCGTCACCACGATGGCGTCATAACCGGCGGCCTTGTAGCCGGCGATCAGTTCCTCAGCAGTCAGCCAGCCGCATTTGCTGACGTGCTTGGTGTGCAGATGCGTTTCAATCTTATGCATCTCCATCCTCCTTCTCTGAAAGCGTTTGCTTTCACAGTGATTTGAAAATAAAACGCAAATGTTTTCGTAAAAAATATATATCAAAGTGTATGTATTTGTCAACCGTTTTATATTTTTCTCGCGTTTTTAGATGGAATTGACAAAGATATACAAAAAAATTATGAATTATCGCAATTGGTTCAGAAGGAAACTGCCATCGCGCGGCAGAAAACGTTTGCGGTCAAAATCGAGGGGGATGATGAAAAAAGAAAGCGGACGGAGGGAGGGGGAAAGCAGAGGCTACTTTCTCAATTTTTTACATCAATCTAACATGAGACTGGTGGCGGGCAGCTGGGAGACATCGTAATATAGAAAAGGCTGTGGAAAGACGCTATCTTGCAAAAAAACCGAAAACATTTGCGATAAATTCAGGGATAATTTCCGGGAAAGCCTCCAAAAGCAAAAAATGCTTGTGAAATATGCTCATTTGACCCTTGAAAACTATATATAAAACGTCAAAAAGGTGACTTTTGACAGCGAATGAATTGACTACTTTTTACAACTTTGCTATAATCGGGCTAAGATCAGATTGCGGAAACGTGTTCGTCGAAAGGCAGGGATGGAAAGTGAAAAAATACCCGCAGCGGTCGAAGTATCCCACGGCGGCTGCGGTGACTCTTGCAAGACCCGCATTTGAGAAAGGAGCGCAGCTTTGAAAAGGAAGAAAGAACGCCGTCCGTTTAGTACGACGCGGCTCAAAAACCAAATTCTGAACGTGGTCAAGAACCCGTTCAACATGATCGTACTGGTCAGCTTGATCGTGCTGTTTTGCCTGATCGTGATCCCTCTGCTGACCATGGTGAAGTCCACCTTTACACTGGCCCAGTCCGAGCTGCGGCGCAACCCCGGTGCTTCGGTGGGTGACTTTACCCTTTACTATTGGAAATACATGATCGCCAGCAACATGAGCAAGGCCGTGCTGTGGGAGCCCCTGCTGCACTCTATTACCTGTGGCGCCATGACCACCCTGATCTCCGTGCCTCTGGGTTCCGTCCTGGCCTGGCTGATGATCCGTACCGACATCCCCGGCAAGAAGGTGCTGGGTCTGCTGGTCACCGTGCCCTATATGATCCCCTCCTGGACCAAAGCTCTGGCCTGGCTGGCAGTGTTCCGCAACTCCACCAGCGGCGCCAACGGCTTCCTGGCCGGTATGGGTGTCCCGGTCCCTGACTGGCTGGCTTACGGCCCCATCGCAATCGTCCTGTGCATGTCCATGCACTACTACGCATTCTCCTACATCCAGGTGTCCGGCGCACTCCGCTCCATCAACTCTGAACTGGAGGAGATGGGTGAGATCCAGGGCGCCAACAAGGCCCAGATCCTGCGTCACATCACCCTGCCCCTGATCATGCCCTCTGTGCTGTCCGCACTGGTCATGACCATTTCCAAGTCCATCGGTACTTATGGCGTTGCCGCAAACCTGGGCAACCGTATCGGCTACTACACCCTGGCTACCAAGATGCGCGTATTCATCGACCAGGGCCCCCGCGGCGTCGGTTATGCTATGAGTATCGTTCTGGTGGGCATGGCCGCTCTGATCCTGATGAGCAACCAGCGCATCATCGGTGTCCGCAAGTCCTATGCCACCGTTGGCGGCAAGGGCGGCCGCAGCACCCTGATGCCTCTGGGCGCCGCCAAGAAGCCCATGATGATCTTCCTGGGCGTGTTCCTGTTCCTGGCCATGGTTATGCCCTTCTTCGTGCTGGTCATGGAGACCTTCCAGATCACCACCGGCGCCGGTTACGGTCCCGAGAACCTGACTCTGTATAACTGGATCGGTACCACAGATGCCGCCGTGAAGTACACCAACTATCCGGGTATCTTCCGCAATCCCGAGTTCATGAGTGCTTTGTGGAACACTGTCCGTCTGTCTCTGATTGCCTCCATCATCACCGCCTTCTGCGGTCAGTTCCTGGGCTATATCAGTTCCCGCGGCCGCGGCAAGTGGTACGGTAACCTGACCGAGCAGCTGGTGTTCGTGCCCTACCTGATGAGCGGCGTGGCGTTCTCCACCATGTACTTCTCTATGTTCTCCCGTCCCCATCTGGGCGGCCTGATCCCCTCCTTGTACGGCACGTTCACTCTGATCATTCTGACCTCTGTGGTCAAGCACTTCCCCTTCGCCAGCCGGTCCGGTACCGCCAACATGCTGTCCATCAGCGTGGAACTGGAAGAGGCCGCCGATATTGCCGGCGCCAGCTTCTGGAAGCGGATGACCTCCATTATCATCCCTCTGGCAAAGAACGGCTTCATCTCCGGTTTCATGCTGGTGTTCATCTCCATCGCCAAGGAGCTGGACCTGATCATCATCATGATGACTCCCACCACCCGGACCCTGTCCTACCTGGCCTTCACCTACTCTCAGGAGGGCTATAACCAGATGTCCGACGCCATTTCCGTGTGTGTGCTGTTCTACATCCTGCTCTGCTACATCGCGGCCAACAAGATCGGCGGCGCAGATATCAGCAAGAGCTGGTAATTTCCGGAGCTTTAGGTACTTGACTGAAAGGAAAGAATGATATGAGTCGTATTGAATTAAAGCATATTGATAAGTTTTACGGCAGCAACCACGTGCTGCGGGACGTCAACCTGACCATCGAGGATGGCGACTTCATGACCCTGCTGGGCCCCTCCGGCTGCGGCAAGACCACCACACTGCGTGTGGTCTCCGGTCTGGAGAAGCCCCAGAACGGCATCATGACCATCGACGGCGTGGAGATGATCAACGCCGACCTGGCCTACTATGCCGAGCCCAGCAAGCGCGGACTGAACCTGGTGTTCCAGTCCTACGCCCTGTGGCCCCACATGACCGTGTATGACAACATCGCTTTCGGCCTGAAGATCCAGAAGATGGATAAGGCCGAAATCGAGCGCCGGGTCATGGACTCCCTGAAGATGATGCGCATCGACATGTACAAGGACCGCTATCCTACCGAGCTGTCCGGCGGCCAGCAGCAGCGCGTGGCCATTGCCCGTGCCGTGGCCTCCAGCCCCAAGCTGCTGCTGCTGGATGAGCCCCTGTCCAACCTGGACGCCAAGCTGCGTATCGACATGCGCGCCGAGCTGCAGCGTCTGCACAAGGAACTGGGCACCACCATCATTTACGTGACCCATGACCAGACCGAGGCTCTGACCATGTCCACCAAGATCGCCCTGTTCAAGGCCGGCGAGCTGAACCAGGTGGCCACCCCCATGGAGCTGTACAACAACCCCATCGATCTGGAGGCCGCCGACTTCATCGGCAATCCCCGCATCAACCTGATCCCCGGCAAGGCCGAGATGAAGAACGGCCAGCTGGTGGTCAAGAGTGAGCTGGGCAACCACACCTTCGGTCCCGAGACTCTGACCGACGAGGAGAAGCCCACCAGCGGCGAGTTCGACTGCGTGCTGGCCTGCCGTCCCGAGCAGATCGTCATCTCCCGGGAGCCCGTGGAGGGCGCTCTGCCTGTCACCGTCTACGCCAACCAGGCTGCCGGTTCCGAGACCATCGTGACTCTGAAGGCCGGCGACGAGGAGTTCCTGGTGAAGGAGATCGGCCAGGTCCACTACGATCTGGACCAGAATGTCTGGGCCATCATTGACCAGAACAAGCTGAACGTTTACAATAAGGAAACCACCCGTCTCATTAAGCGCGCGGTGTAATCGCGAGTTTATAAATGTCCCAGCGGAATTTCCTAACTGTTCTAAAACGAAAGGAGAAGACCCGATGAAAAAGAAGCTGTTTGCACTGTTGCTGGCTGCTGTCATGGTTCTCAGCCTGGCGTCCTGCGGCAAGAAGGCCGAGACCCCCAGCACCACCGACCCCGGCACCTCCACTGAGGAGCCCGCTGCTCCTGCTGAGCCCACCCTGCCCCTGGGCTATGACCCGGTCACTGGCACCGAGGCCTATGGTCCCTACTATGATGACTGGAGCGACATGACCGACGACGAGCTGTATGAGATGGCTCTGAAGGAAGACACCACGATCAATGTTTACGCGACCTCTTCCAAGATGCTGAAGGCTGAGGAGCCCTTCGAAGAAATGTATCCCGGTCTGGACCTCGTTGTTTCTGACCTGGACTCCGACGAGGTCCTGAGCAAGGCCCAGATCGAGAACGAGACCGGCAACATCACCGCCGACGTGCTGCAGACCAAGGACGTCAACGGCAGCGTGTTCTTCGAGTACTACAACCAGGGTATCATCGAGCCCTTCTATCCCCGTGATATCTGCGCCCACATCGACGAGGGTAACCTGAAGTACAGCTATCCTCTGTACGCTTCTCAGGCTTTCTGGTATTACAACACCGAGGCTTTCCCCGATGGCCAGCCCATCGACAGCTGGTGGCAGATCATTGAGAAGAATGCTGACGGCACTCAGAGATTCCGCCTGTACACCAAGGAGATCGGCCAGGAGTCCGCTTACCTGTCCCTGTTTGCCAGCTTCATCAATCATGCTGATGAGATGGCCGAGGATTACAAGCGCGTCTACGGCAAGGATCTGGAGTACACCTATGATGCTTCTTCCTTCAACTTCGAGGTTCCCGAGAACAACGCCGGCGTGGAGTACCTGTGGCGCTTCACTCAGGCTGAGATGACCTTCATCGGCGACGGCGACGAGCTGGTGCTGGCCGTTCACAACTCCACCAAGGACGCTCCCGCTCTGGCCCTGGCCTCCGCCGGCAAGATCGAGAACCAGGAGGAGTCCGGCTACAACATCGCCTGGTGCATCAACCTGAAGCCCTACAACGCTCTGCTGAACACCGAGTCCCTGTTCGCTGTTGCCGGTTCTAACAGCCCTGCCGGCGCCCGCCTGTTCATCCGCTACATCACCGGCGGCGCTGACTGCCAGAGCGGCGGCCTGAAGCCCTTCACCAAGGTCGGCAACTGGCCTCTGCGTGACGACTTCGAGGACAAGAAGAACCCTGCCACCCTGGCTGAGCTGGGTGCTATCCCCAACGATCTGGACGCGATCTATGTCATCTATCCCGACGTTCAGGATATGTGGACCTACTGGCTGAACCAGAAGAAGTAATCACACTTGCCTGACCACTGATTGAACCACGCACTGGGCGGGCAGCCGGCTGGCTGCCCGCCCTTTTAAAAAGGAGGAACCCCATGCTGAGCAAAGGTACCAACCCCATTCAGGATAAGGAGTGGAACGAAAAAGTTACCAAGACAGCGAACAGCTTTTGGTCTGCCTTCCAGATGACGGAGAACGGAAAACCCAAAAGCGGGCTGTTGGTATATACCTTTTGCCTAAGCTTTGTGATGCTGGCGGTATACGGAGGCGCCTTCTTCGTTGTGATCGAAGGACTCCACAATCTGACGGCAGGACTGCCGGTCTTTTTGGGGAACCTGATTCAAGCTCTGGCCGCCGCCATTGTGGGACTGCTGGTGAGCATGCTGCTGCATTTTGTCCTGCCGGACAAGCGGCTCATGTTCGGTGCCTATCTGTGGCTGACGCTGTATGCCGCTGCCTGTCTGGTCACGCTGCTGATCTTCCTGCGGGGGACCGGCGCGGTGGGGGCGCTGCTGACCTTCTACGGCTGGTTCGTGGTGATCCCGTTGGTTCTGGGACTGGTGGTGACGTATTACCTTTTTCGGCGGGACTATGTGCCGCCCAGACAGGATGAAGAGCCTGTCTGGAAAAAATCCATCCAGCGGCGGTGATGCAGGATGCTGAACATCCATTTTATCAATGTGGCGGACGGCGACGCCATCCTGATCGAGGACCGGGATGGGGAGCGTGTGTTCCGCATGATGGTGGACACCGGGCGGCGGGAGCTGGCGTGTGAGCCGGATTCCCGGCGGTGCCGCGCCGTTGACTATCTGCGTGAGAAGCAGATCACGCACCTGGATGTGCTGGTGGTGACCCACCTGCACACCGACCATGCCGGTGGTCTGGGCACCTTGGTGCCGGAGATCACCATTGACGATGTATATTCCGGTTTTTTCCCCGGCGCTCCGGGCGAGCGCGCTCCTCTGGAGCCTGACGGGCAAAAGACCGTTCGTGGATTGATCGAGTGCCTCAACCAGTGGGCGGAGGACGTGGACCGGCTGCGGGACACGGCGTCCAGACTGCACACGGTGTCCGGGACCCTGCGGGGGCTTTCTCTGACGCCCCGGCTGTCCGTGGATATCATCTGCCCCAACCGGACGGAAAACGCCGTTCAGCGGCTTGTGTGGGAGGACATGCTCCGGGGGCTTCCCGTGCCGGAGGACCTGAAGTACTGGGCCTCCAAATCCCGCAACCCCGGCTCTCTGCGGCTGCGCCTGACTTACGCGGGGCGTGTCATGGAACTGGCGGGGGACTGCTACGGCTGCGTGTGGGAGGACGAGGTCCTTTCACCCTGCGATATTTTGAAGGTGCCGCATCACGGCGACGCCAAGGCCATGACGGAAAAGCTGGCGGAAAAGCTGCGCCCGTCCTGGGCGGTGATCTCCTGCAAATCGGAGTACATTCCCCACAAGGACCGGCCTTCTCAGGGGGCGGTGGAGCTGCTGCGCCGGACCGGCGCCCGGGTGCTGTTCACCGATTCGTTTTCTGCACCCTGGCATCAGGCGGACTACTGGAATTCTGTGGATTTTACAATCCTTGAAGATGGGACCGTCCTGGCTCCGGAGAGCCGCGACGGCGATGGGAGGTAACTATGATCACAACTGTTTTGTTTGACATGGGCGGCACGCTGGAGGATATCTTCGTGGATGAGGCGTCCGAGCGGGAGGCCATCGAAAAGCTGGCGGAGATTCTGAAGGGCTGCGGTTTAGACCCCAAGGTGGACATGGAGGAATTGAAGCGCCGGGTGGATGCCGGCTGGAAGCGCTATGGAGCCTACCGGGACTCCTCCAATGTGGAGCTGAAGCCCGTGGAAATCTGGTGCGACTACGTCCTGACGGATTTCGATTTCCCCAGAGAGGCACTGGAGCCCCACTGTGAGGAGATCGCCCACATGTGGGAGGTGACCCACTATCACCGCCGCCTGCGTCCCCGGGTGGTGCCCATGCTGGAGGGTCTGAAGGAGATGGGTGTCAAGCTGGGGGTTATCAGCAACACGGCGGCCCTGTACCAGGTGTTTGACGTGCTGGAGGAATACGGCATCCGGGATTACTTCCAGGATGTGACCCTCTCCTCCGTCACCGGCTTCCGGAAGCCCTGCACGGACATCTTCACAGTGTCCTTGCGGGAGATGCAGTCCAAGCCGGAGGAGTGCGTATATGTGGGAGACACGGTTTCCCGGGACGTGATCGGGTCCAAGCGGGCCGGCTTTGCCAAGGCTATCCAGATCTGCTCCAAGCTGACCGGGGAGAAGGACAGCGGCATCCGGCGGGAATATGAGCCGGACTACATGGTGGAGGATATTTACGAGGTTTATCCCATCGTGCAGCAGCTACGAGCCGCGGAGAGCGCCTGACGCTCATACTGGAATTCAAATTTATAAAAAAGGCATGTCTCATTTTCGTGAGAGGATGGTATCATACAGCGGTAAAACACCGCCCCGCCGTTTTACCAAACGGCGGGGCGGTGACTGGCTTTTTTCGGCTATTTCCCGGGATAGGGGGCGCAGGAGGCCCGCTCCACCAAGGTGGGGGTCAGGATACGGTGGGTGTAGCCGGAGAGCTCGTTCTGGATCTTGTCCAGCAGGCTGTCCACCGCTACGGAAGCCAGCATCTTTTTCTGCTGCTCAATGGTGGTCAGGTTGATGCGGGGCAGACCGCTGTCCCGGATGTTGTCGAAGCCCAGCAGGGAGATGTCTTCCGGAATGCGGATGCCGTTCTCCTCGGCAGCCTGCATGATGCCCAGGGCATTGGTATCGGTGGCGGCGAAAATGGCGGAATAGTGCCGCTCCTGAGAGAAGAGCTGCTTGGCCAGCTGATAGCCGTATTTGATGGACGTGAAGGAGAAGGTGTTGTTGCAGTACTGGGGCGTGAGGCCCAGGTCGTGGCAGGCGGCGGCGTAGCCGTCGGCCCGAAGCTGGTGGGTGGTGCTGCCCCGGCGGCGGCCGAAATAGAGGATATCCCGGTGGCCCAGGTTATAGAGGTATTCCACGCCGATGTAGGCGCCCCGGGCATTGTCCACAGAGACATAGCTCTCCGGCACCTCACGCAGATTCTCGCCTACAAAGACGGTGGGCAGGCGGGAGAGGTAGGGACGCAGAGACTCATAGCTCTCGGGACCGGACGGACACAGGATGACGCCGTCCACCTGGCGGCCGATCATCAGCTCGAACAGCTCCCGCTCCTGCTCGGCGTCACGGGAGGAGTTGCACAGGATGATGTTGTAGCCCCGGGCCCTGGCCTGGCGGTCGATATGGTAGGCCAGCTCCGACATGAAGGGGTTGTTGACTCCGGTCAGAATCAGCCCCAGCAGCTTGGTGCTCTTCATGACCATGGCCCGGGCCACCGTGTTGGCGGTGTAGTTCATATCCTTACAGACTTGGAGGATGCGCTCCCGTGTGTCCGCGCTGATCTCCGGACTTCCGGAAAGAGCACGGGATACTGTGGAGTAGGAGACACCGGCGGCTTTCGCTACATCTTTGATGGTGACATTTTTCATAAGATTGCCTCCACGTCGGAAATTTACGGTGGGTTTTTCGTAATCATATTGTAATTTTTTCTTGCAAAGAAATCAAGAGCAAATCCAAAAAGTTTTAAATATGTATCAGCTGCGGATATCATGAGATTTTCAGCAGAAAGGATGGTGCGTTTTCTGAAAAACGGATGGCATTGACGTGAAAAGCGAAAATGGCCCGCGCCTGAAACGAAAAAATTTCCGAAAATATCCGAAAAATTCCGAAAAATTATAGAAACGAAGAAATATCAAATTGTTTAGTTATGTAAAAATTCAATTTTTGTGTTGACACCGCAAAAAAAATACAGTAAAATTTAAGCTGTAGACAGCGGAAACGTTTGAGCAAAAGCAGGCGATCGGACCGGCAGAGAACGGCTGGGCTGTTTTCAGGGAGAGGGATACCCCTGGAGACAGCACGGGAAGGGCCGTTTGCCGGTCCCCGACCACCCGGATCAAAAGCCAAGACCTGACGGAGCAACCGGTCATCCGACGGTGAGGGCTCTGCCGCTGACCGGAGCAAACCATGAAAACAGCGAGTATCGTATGAACGTGATCTGATCCAGAAAAGACAAGGAGGGATCCCCATGAACCGGAATATTGATACCATTTTCTTTGATGTGGGAGCGACTTTGCGCTATGTGGTGGAGGATGCTGAATTTTCCGCCGCCGCCGACCGGGAACTGATGGAACTCGCCGGCGCCACGGAGTCCCACGATGTGTTCTTTGAGAAGCTCAACAAGAATTGGAAAGCCTACCGTAAGCTGGCCAAGACCGTCCTGTTGGATGTGTCCGAAATGGAGCTGTGGCTCCAGTACCTGCTGCCGGATTATCCGGCGGAGGTCATTGCCCCCAATGCCGCCCACCTGACCCGCCTGTGGCGTGACCATGACGGCCGCCGCGTGCCCCACGATGACGTGAAGCCCACCCTGCTGGAACTGAGGCGCCGCGGCTACAAGCTGGGTATCATCGCCAACACCATCACCGAGACGGAGATTCCCGACTGGATGTGCCACGACCAGGTGGCCGACTGCTTCCAGACCGTGATTCTCTCCTCCAAGGTGCGCCTGCGGAAGCCCGACCCGGCCATTTACCTGCTGGCTTCCCGCTGCATCGGCTCCATTCCGGAGAACTGCGCCTATGTGGGCGACAATCCGGTCCGTGACGTGGAGGGCGCGGTGGACGCCGGATATGGCAGCATGATCCTGTACGAGGACGCCGGAACGGCGGACCGGGAGGGAAAGATTCCCACGGTGAAGCCCGATTACCGCATCAAGGCCATCCGGGAGCTGCTGGACCTGTTCCCTGCCCGGGAGGGCAAGTGAAATGCGCGCCTCCCATATCAAAACCATTTTCTTCGATATTGGCAGTACCCTGCGGGTGACCGACAAGGACCCCGCGTTTCTGGCGGAGGGCCGCCGGAAGCTGGCCGCCCTGGCAAAGAGCAACGAGGAGCCCCAGGCCTTTTATGACAAGCTGAAGGCCCGCTACGATGTATACCGGGAGGCCTCCAAGATCGCTCTGCTGGATTATCCCGAGATCGAGTTCTGGCAGCAGATCATGCTGCCGGATGTAGAGCCCGAGTATGTGGCGGCTCACGCTCAGGAACTGACCACCCTTTGGCGGGACGGCACCAACGGCAAGCGCCTGACCCGCTTTGACACGGTGGAGACGGTCAAAGAGCTCCACCGCCGGGGCTACAAGCTGGGTGTCATTGCCAATACCATTACCGAAACTGAAATTACCGACTGGATGATCGAGGAGGGAATCTCCCACTGCTTTACCACCACGATCCTCTCCGCCAAGGTGCGCCTGCGCAAGCCGGACCCGGCCATCTACCATCTGGCCTGCCGTTGCTGCGGCACCCCCGAGGCCGACTGTGCCTATGTGGGGGATAACAGCGACCGGGATGTGGAAGGCACCCGGGCCGCCGGTTTTGGCTGTATGATCCTGATTCACGACCCCAAAAAGGGACATGTGGAGGAGAAGCGGAAGGCCAGTGACTATCTGATTGAAAATCTGGGCGAATTGTTGGATATTTTCCCGCCCGCACTGAAAAGAGAGGAGACTTCGTCCCATGGAACAGAATAAACGGTTTAAGGCGGTATTCTTTGACTTGGGTGGTACGCTGCGTATCGCACTGAAGGATGAACCCTATATGAAGCACGCCCGCCGGAAGCTGGCGGAGATTGCCGGTACGGAGATGCCCTATGAGAAATTTTTCCAGGTGATCGAGGAGCGCTATGAGCCCTATCGTGTGTGGGCGCTGGGCGAATACAAGGAATCCGGCGACGAGGAACTGTGGTGCAAATGGCTGCTGCCCGACTATGACCAGGAGCGCATCAGGCAGGTCTGCCACGAGCTGAGCTTCCAGTACCGCCAGACCAAGGGGCGCCGCGTCGTGGTGGACGGTGGTGTGGAGGTCATCAAGGGCCTCCATGAGCGGGGCTACAAACTGGGCATCATCTCCAACCTGATCGGTGAGAACGAGGTGCCCGACTGGCTGGAGGAGGACGGCCTGGACAAGTACTTCGATTCCGTCATTCTCTCCTCTGTGTGCCACCTGCGCAAGCCCGGCTTTGAGATTTATCAGCTCTGTGCCAAGGAAATGGGCGTGGAACTGGCGGACTGTGTGTCCGTGGCTGACAATATCAAGCGGGATATTCCCGGCGCCAAGAAAGCCGGTGTGGGCTGCAACATCATCTTCGAGTCTCCTGAGAAGAAGCACGCCGTGGAGTTCACCGAGGAAAACCGCCCTGATGTTATCATCCGGGATTTCCGGGAGATCCTGGACCTGCTGCCGCCCCTGAACTGAATCGATACGGGACGTCCGGGGCCACCCGGGCGTGTCCCACGTTATGGAGGTCATTCCTATGAACACTGATATCCGTTACATCTTCATTGACCTGGGCGGCACCTTCCGCGTGATCGACGAGGACCCCGCCTATCTCTCCGCGGCCCGCGCCAAGATCGCCCAGCTGTGCGGCGTGGAGACCGATGATCCCAACAAGTGGTTTGACGACGTGATCGACAAGCGGTACGACAAGTACCGGGAGTGGGCCCTGAAATATATGTGCGAGGCGCCCGAGGAGGTCCTGTGGACCCGTTGGCTGGCCTACGATATGGACCGGGAGCGCATTTTGAAGAACGCCTCCGAGCTGACCTACCAATACCGCCAGACCAAGGGCCGCCGCACCGTGGTGGAAGGCGGCGCCGAGACCGTCAAGGAGCTGTGTGCCAGAGGTTACACCCTGGGCATCATCAGCGACCTGGTGGGCAAGCGCGAGGTGGACGAGTGGCTGGATGCTGACGGCCTGCGGCCCTACTTCAAGACCGTCCAGCAGTCCTCCATCACCTATGTCCGCAAGCCCGGCCCCGCCATCTACTACTACGCCATGGAGGAGGTCGGCGCCCAGCCGGAGAACTGCTGCTACGTGGGCGACAACCTGAACCGGGATATTGTCGGCGCCAAGGCCGTGGACTTCGGCATGACCGTGGCCGTCCAGTACAACAAAAACAAGCCGCTGAAGCTCACCGAGGAGAATATGCCCAGCGCCAAGATCTATACCTTCCCCCAACTGCTGGACATTTTCCCCGCCTGCGGCCAGGTGGCTGTGGAGAAGCTGATCGCTCCTACCGATGGTCAGTGATCTGATATAGGAGGTATATTTTATGTCTGATAGCAAGCGCGGCGGCGCCCAGCTGGCGGAGGCCGTCAAGAAAGCATACGAACTGGGGCTGGATGACTACCACCTGGAGCCCATGCTCCTGGTGGAGGACGGCAAGCCCGTGGGCAAGATCGGCGACGGCGACTCCGTGGTGTTCTGCTGCCGCCGGGGCGAGCGGGAGATCGAGCTGACCGAGATGTTCACAGAGGAAGGCTTCGACAAAGTGGAGCACCGGAAGCTGAACGACCTTGACTTTGTTATCATGACCATGTACCATGATAAATTCAAAGACCTGCCCATCGCCTTTGCCCCCGCCAAGGTGGTGAAGCCCCTGGCCCAGGTTCTCAGCGAGGCCGGAAAGAGCCAGTTCCACTGCGCCGAGAGCGAAAAGTTTGCCCATGTGACCTTCTTCTTCAACGGCGGCGAGAACAACGCCTTCCCCGGTGAGGACGATGTCTGCATTCCCTCCCCCAAGGGCATCGACTTTGACCAGCAGCCCGAGCTGTCCCTGCCCAAGGTGGCGGACACCGTCATGGACGCCCTGGGCAAGTACGACTTTGTGGTCACCAACTTCGCCAACGGCGACGTCATTGGACATACCCAGAATACCGCCGCCAAGATTGAGGCCTGCGGTCATGTCAGCCGCTACCTGGACAAAGTGGTCAACGACGCCCTGGGCAAGGGCTACGTGGTGGCCATTACCGCCGACCACGGCAACATTGAGAAGCTGTACACCGCCGCCGGCAAGCCCGACGGCGCCCACACCACCAACCTGGTGCCCTTCATCATGATCGACCCCGCCGACAAGGCTCCCATTACCCTGCGGGACGGCTCCCTGGGTGACGTGGCCCCCACGGTCCTGGAGGTCATGGGCATCCCCCAGCCCGCTGAAATGGACGGCAAGTCCCTGGCAGAGGGCAAAGCTTGGGGCAAGGACCGCAGGATGCTGCTCATCATCTGCGACGGCTGGGGCCTGGGCTCCGGCGACGAGAACGACGCCATCCATGTGGCCGACACCCCCTACTGGGACTCTCTGCTGGCTGAGCAGTCCTGGAGCAAACTGAACGCCTCCGGTGAGTTCGTGGGCCTGGGCGCCGGCAAGGCCGGCAACTCCGAGGCCGGACACTCCAACCTGGGCGCCGGCCGCTGCGTCATGCAGGACGACGTCCGGCTGGACGCCGCCGTGAAGGACGGAAGCTTCAAGAAGAACCCCATTTTCCTGCAGGCCATTGAGCATGCCAAGAAAAACGGGACCGCCCTGCACCTGCTGGCCTATCTGACCTACAAGTCCTCTCACGGCTGCATCGACTATCCCATCTCCGTCTGCGAGATGGCCAAGGAGGCCGGACTGGAGCAGGTCTACTTCCATATCATCTTCGACGGCCGCTCCACCGAGCCGGGTTCCGCGCCCACTTTGCTGGCGGAGCTGGATGCCAGACTGGACCAGATCGGCCTGGGCCGCATCGTGGACGGTGTGGGCCGCGGCGTGGTCCTGGACCGCGACAAGAACTACGATAAGGTCAAGCGTGCCTATGACGCCATGGTGGACGGCGTGGGTGCCCAGTATTGCTGAAAAACCGCAGATTTCCCGCACCCGGAAAGGGTGCGGGAAATTTGAGTGTTATGAAAGAGGGAGGAAATTTCCATGAATTCCTACGATCTGATGATCATCGGCCCCGCTACCCGTGATGTGAACATCGACTACACCGGTGTGGAGGACCGCTGCGTGGGCGGCGCTGTCACTTTCTGCACCCCTGCCGCCAGAGCTACGGGTGCCAAGGTCTTTGCCGCCGTGAAGGCCAATCCGGAGGACCGGGACGTGCTGGAGCCCCTGGGCGGCGATCCCGCTGACGCGGCGCTGCTGCCCTCCGCCAAGACCACCCTGATGCGCAATGAGTATTTCACCGCTGACCGGGAGCGGCGCAATTCATCCTGTCCGGCTCAGTCCGACCCGGTACTGCCGGAGGAGATCCCCGATGTGCCCTGCCGCCTGTACCATCTGGCGGGCCTGCTGTACGGCGACTTCCCTGATGCGCTGCTCGAGAAGCTCCACCAGCTGGGCCTGGTGTCCGCCGATGCACAAGGCTTCCTGCGGCACAATGAGAACGGCACCCTGTGCTTCCACGACTGGGAGAAGAAGCTGAAATACCTGCCCTACATGGATTTCCTTAAGACGGACGCCGCCGAGGCGGAGATCCTGACGGGCATGACGGACCGGGCGGCGGCCGCCCGCAAGCTCCATGAGTGGGGTGCCAAGGAGATCGTCATCTCCCACAACAGCGAGATCCTGGCCTATGATGGAGAGCGGTACTGCACCTGCCCCATCAAGGCCCGGAACCTGTCTGGCCGTACCGGCCGGGGCGACACCACCTTCGGCTCCTATCTGGCCATGCGGATGCTGGGTGCGGATATGGAGGAGGCTTTGCTGTATGCCACCGCCTGCGTCTCCTTGAAGATGGAGACCCCCGGCCCCTTCACCGGGACCCGGGAGGATGTTCAGGCTTACATCCGGGAATTCTATCAGGGATAATACGGAGAAAAACAGCCGGTCGGGCAATGCCCGACCGGTCTTCTGTTATACAAAAAACTCGTCGCAAGCGATATGGCGCTTGCGACGAGCTGTCAGGCGGCTTCATTCTGGATATTTTCGTTTCGTCTTCGACTAAAAACCGACCGCGAATGCAGCGAAGCGAATCGCGGTCGGAGAGGAGGAGCAGCGGAATGAGTGCGCTCTGACTTTTGAAAAAAGTCGGAGCAAGCGATATGCAGCTTGCTCCGACGTGGTGCCGGTGGTGGGACTCGAACCCACACGGTATCGCTACCAACGGATTTTGAGTCCGTCACGTCTACCAATTCCATCACACCGGCCAGTGGTACTTGCTCATTATACAAGACGCCGGACCAAAATTCAAGAGGAGATTTGCCCGGCATCCACAAAAAATGAACAGACCGTTAAAAGCACGGAAAATCCAAAGAAAAGCTACCCAAATACCGGGAGATGTGCTATCATAGTATTTGTTAAACTATGCGTATTTGCCGCAAAAGGAGGGGGATGTCCGTGAGAAGGGCCTGGAAAACACTGGCTTTTTCCGGTGTGTTGCTGGCGGCGCTGTATCTGATGACCGGATGCAGTGTGCCGAAAATGACCTTGAATCCGCAGGACCTGTACGCGCTTCCCACCTTACCGGAGAAGTATACGGACCTCAACACCCTGCTCAGTGCCATTCTGGACGGAGGCGCGGAGTATGCTGCCCCTACCTCCGGCACCAATACCCAGCCGGTACAGCTGGTGGATCTGGACGGAGACGGACGGGAGGAGGCTGTGGCATTTTTCCGAAATCCCAATGAGGAAAAGCCTCTGAAGATTTACATTTTTACCGCCGGAGAGGACAGCTATCAGCAGACCGGTCTTATCGAGGGCACCGGCACCGGCATTTACAGCATGGCCTACGAGGACCTGAACGGTGATGGCCGAATGGAGCTGATGGTGGGCTGGAAGGCTGCCGTGGATCAGCAGGTGCTGGAAGTCTACGCCCAGCGTCCCGGCGGTGCTGAGGCTCTGCTGCGGGCTAATTATGTGAAGTACATCACCATGGATCTGGACCAGGACCAGCGGCAGGAGCTGGTGGTCATCCGGGCGGATGAAGAGGGAGAGGGCGTTGCGGACTATTACAGCTGGCAGTCGGACGGCAGCTTCAGCAGCCAGTCCTCCGCCCGCATCTCCGTTACCATGGCGGAGCTGAGCCAGCAGGGCCGTGTGACTGCGGGAATGCTGGAGGGGGAGATTCCAGCCCTGTTCGTCACCGGCGTCACAGAGATGCCTCGTGCCATCACGGATATCCTGGCCGTGCGGAACGGAGAACTGAGCAATATCGTGCTCTCTGAGGTCACGGGCGTCTCCTCCCAGATCGCACCCTACTGCTCCCTGTATCCCACGGATATCAACGGCGATGGTATGACGGAGGTCCCCTGGCCCACCCAATTGCTGTCTCTGGCCAACGAAGGACTTTCCTACCAGCGGGTGGATTGGTACCGTTATGACAGCAGCGGCAATGGCGCCGTGGTTCTGCGGACCTATCACAATATGGAGGACAAGTGGTATTTCCGTCTGCCGGAGGAGTGGGTGAACCAAGTCTGGATCAGCCGGATGACGGCACCGGACGAGGCGTCTGCCACCTTTTATATTCTGGGCGGCGACGGGGAAGAGGCGGAGCCCTTTCTGCGGATTACCGCCATCACCGGAAGCAGTCGGGAATACCGTGCGGTGCGGGGCGGCCGGTTCCTGCTGAGCCGGCAATCTGAGATCATCTACACAGCCGAGCTGCTGGCCGCCAATGAGAATTGGAAATACGGGATCACCGCGGATGGGGTGCGGGAGGCCTTCAGCCTCATCACTACGGAATGGATCGCCGGAGACAACTGAGTATGAGAAAGGATACGAGCCGTGAAAAAAGTATTGGTTTTGGAGGATGAATCCAGTATCCGCAGTTTTATTGTCATCAACCTGCGCCGGGCCGGCTATGATGTCATCGAGGCCGAGACTGGTGAGGAGGCGTTGGAGCGGCTGAAGGAGCACCCGGACACCAAGGTGGCCCTGCTGGACATCATGCTGCCGGGGATCGACGGCTTTGAGGTCTGCCGCCGCATCCGGGCCACCAACACGAAGATCGGCATCATCATGCTGACCGCCCGCTCTCAGGAGATGGACAAGGTGACGGGGCTGATGACCGGCGCCGATGACTATGTGACCAAACCCTTCTCTCCGGCGGAGCTGACTGCCCGGGTGGACGCTCTGTTTCGCCGGGCCGGCGGAGAGGACCCGGTCCAGACCGGGGAGATCCGCCAGGATCCATTCTTGCTGAATACCCGGAACCGGACCTTGGAGAAGAACGGCCAGCGCATCAAGCTGACCCAGGTGGAGTATTCCATCATGCGGGTGTTCATGGAGAACCCCGGCAAGGCCCTGTCCCGGGAGGAGATTCTGGACAGAGTCTGGGGCAGGGATTACTTTGGAGAGCTGAAGATCGTGGATGTCAACATCCGCCGTCTCCGTCTGAAAATCGAGGACAATGTTCAAAACCCCGTCTACATCACCACCGTTTGGGGCTACGGCTACAAGTGGGGGTTCTGAGCGGCACCGTGAAATTCTGAGAAGGGAAGTGAGTCCGTGGCCAGGGGAAACAAGCGAACATGGGCCCCTCCGCGGCTGCGGGGCTTGCGGAAGCGCTGGGTGTTCAACACCGTCATACCGGTGTTTTTGCTGCTGGCGCTGCTGGTGCTGGCGGTGTCTGCCGGCATCTCCAACTATTATTATGGCACCATGCGGGAGGGACTGGAGACCCGGGCCCAGACCATGGCCAACTCCTTCAATGAATATTTCATGAGCAACGGCTACAGCAGCTATATCCAGAAGGCCACCCAGACCGCTGAAAATTTTGAGGACAAGGGCTGCATCGAGCTGCAGTTTATCAGCAGTAAGACCGGCCGCATCCAGGTGTCCACCTCGGGCCTGACAGCGGGCACCTCTCCCGGCACCGATGATATCAGCCTGGCTATTTCCGCCAACCAGATGACGCCGTTTCGGGGACAGGACCCGGAGACTGGAGAGGAGATCATGGCGGTTTCCCATCCGCTGGTCTTCAACGGCCAGGTGGTTGGTGTCATGCGCTTCGTCACCTCCCTGCGGGAGGTGAACCGCCAGGTGCTGATGGTGGTGCTGATGGTGGTGCTGGTGGCGCTGCTGTGCATGTCTCTGGTGATCATCTCCAACCTGGTGTTCATCAACAACGTGGTGGAGCCCGTGGCGGTGGTGACGGAGGCAGCCAAGCGGATCGCCGCCGGAAGCTACGGCTTCCGCATTGAAAAGCGGTACAGCGACGAGCTTGGCGAGCTGGTGGAGAGCATCAACGACATGTCCATGCAGATCGGCCAAAACGAAAAAATGAAGTCGGAATTCATCTCCTCCGTGTCCCATGAGCTGCGGACGCCCCTGACGGCCATCAACGGCTGGGGCGAGACCATTCTGGAGGACCCCACCGGGGACCCGGTGCAGCTGCGCCGGGGCATCCGCATCATCCTCAATGAGTCCCGGCGCCTGTCCTCCATGGTGGAGGAGCTGCTGGACTTTTCCAAAATGGAGGATGGCCGCTTCACCCTCCATATCGAGGAGACGGACCTGCAGGCGGAGTTGGAGGACGCCATCTTCACCTACCGGGAGCTGTTCCGGCAGGACGGCATCCAGCTGGAATACGAGGCGGGAGACGAGCTGCTCCCCGCCATCATGGGCGACCCCGAGCGGCTGAAGCAGGTGTTCTGCAATGTGTTGGACAACGCCGCCAAGCACGGCGGCGCCGGGAAACGCATCGTGGTCTCCATGACCCGGGAGGGGAAGGAGCAGGTGATCCGGGTCCGGGACTACGGCCCAGGCATCCCGGAGGCGGAGCTGCCCTACGTGAAGCAGAAATTCTACAAGGGCACCTCCAAGGCCCGGGGCAGCGGTATTGGCCTGGCAGTCTGCGACGAGATCGTCAAGCTCCACGGCGGCACCTTTGAGATCGGCAACGCCGAGGGCGGCGGCGCTGTAGTGACCATCCGGCTCCCCATGCAGGAATGAAAACAAATTAGAACAAACGTTTGATTTTTGCGAAACGCTGTGATATACTTGAAAAGCAAGAAAGGAAATCCCATGGCAGAAGAGAACAAATCCTGTGCTTTCCGCACCAGCATCGGCGGACAGGCACTGATCGAAGGTGTGATGATGCGCGGGCCTGAGAAACAGGCCATCGTGGTCCGGGATCAGGAGGGAAACCTGGTGGAAAAGGTGGAGGACCTGAGGTTTATCAAGGACCGGTATCCCAGTCTGGGCCTGCCCCTGGTGCGGGGCACCGTCAATTTCCTGGCGGCCATGGTCAACGGCGTGAAGGCCCTCATGTACTCGGCGGACTTCTATCCTGATGAGGAGGCGGCCCAGCCCTCCAAATTTGAGCTGTGGCTGGAAAAGCACCTCTCCAGCAAAAAGCTGGAGCAGGCTGTCGTGACTTTGGCGGTGGTGTTGGGTGTAGGTCTCAGCGTGTTTTTGTTCATGGTACTGCCCACCTTTATCACCGGCGGCATCCTGCACTTTTTCCCCGGCTTCCCCATGTGGGGCCGGAACCTGGTGGAGGGCCTTCTGAAGATCGCCATCTTCCTGCTGTATCTGATCTTCTGTTCCAAGCAGAAGGATATCTACCGGGTGTTCCAGTACCACGGAGCGGAGCACAAGACCATCTTCTGCTATGAGGCGGGCCTGCCCATGACGGTGGAAAACGTCCGTATCCAGCCCCGGCACCATCCCCGCTGCGGCACCAGCTTCCTGTTCGTGGTCATCTTTGTGTCCATCATCTTCTCCAGCATCATCTTCGGCATCTGGCCTATCACCAACGTCTGGCTGCGGACCCTGGTCCACTTGCTGCTGCTACCTCTGATCGTGGGCGTCACCTATGAGTTCAACCGCTGGGTAGGCCGCCATGTACAGGACAACGGCCTGGCAAAGGTCCTGACGGCACCGGGCATGTGGCTGCAGAACTTCACCACCAATGAGCCCGATGACGGCATGATTGAGGTGGCCATCCGGTCCCTGGAGCTGGTCCTGCCCAGCGAAAAGGGAAAAGATATCTGGTAAAAGCTCCGACGCAAACCAGCGGAGCGTGAAGGTGAATTGTCCCGAAGGGACAAGAGAAGCCCCTCTGGAGGGTTGCGGAGGAAAAGGAGGAGCAAGGGAGTGAATGTAGTTTTCGCCGTAGGCGGAAACGCAGATGAACGGACTTTGCGACGACGTTATGGCAATCACATATAACAACTTGTATTTGGATATCCGCCAGCAGCTGCGGAAGAGCGGCATTGACGCCGCTACCCTGGAGGCCCGGGAGTTGGTGTGCTTCGGCACCGGCAAGAGCCGGGAGGAACTCCAGCGGGACGGCGGACTGTACGCCTCTCCGGAGGTGGAGCGGCGGGTCCGGAACCTGGTGGACCGCCACCTGGCGGGAGAGCCGGTGGCCTATCTGATCGGCGAGTGGGAGTTTTACGGCCTGCCCTTGGACATCTCCCGGGACGTGCTGATTCCCCGCCCGGACACGGAGGTCCTGGTGGAACAGGCCCTGGCCTATTGCGATATTCTTCCTGAGTGCCGCATTCTGGATTTGTGTGCCGGCAGCGGCTGCATCGGCCTTGCCATGGCGTCCCGGCTGCCCCACAGCCGGGTGGTGCTGGGTGAGTATTCCGACGCCGCTTTGAAGATCTGCCGCCAGAATATCCGCCGCAACAGCCTCTCCGGGCGGGTGGTCCCTATGCAGGTGGACGCCCGGAATATGCCGGAGCGGGCTCTGGGAGAATTTGACTGCATCGTCTCCAACCCGCCCTATATCCCACGGGCGGATATCGCCGGACTGGATGTGTCCGTGAAGGACTACGAGCCCCACCTGGCCCTGGACGGCGGTGAGGACGGTCTGGACTTTTACCGGGCCATCTCCGAAAAGTGGAAGGATGCCCTGCGTCCCGGCGGCCGGCTGTACTTTGAGGTGGGCATCGGCCAGGCGGACAGCGTGCTGCGCATTATGCGGGCCCAGGGCTTCGGGGATATCCAGGTGGTCAAGGACTACCATGATATCCCGAGAGTGGTGTTCGGCACTCTTTATACGGAGATCTGACGCCCTGATTCGATAAGAACGTTTATACAGTATTGACATAGAGATTTAGGAGGACGAGATTATGGCAAAAGAGAAAGCGCCCATGCCCGCGGCGGCACCTGCCAGCGATAAGAAGCGGGCCATTGACACCGCCATGGCCCAGATTGAGAAGATGTACGGCAAGGGCTCCATTATGCGCCTGGGCGACCAGACCAACCTGGCTGTGGACTATATTCCCACCGGCTCCCTGGCCCTGGACGTGGCGCTGGGCATCGGAGGCCTGCCCAAGGGCCGTATCGTGGAGATCTACGGACCCGAGTCCTCCGGTAAGACCACCCTGGCCCTCCATGTGGTGGCCGAGGCCCAGAAAAAGGGCGGCGAGGTGGCCTTTGTGGACGCGGAGCACGCCCTGGATCCCACCTACGCCCGTGCCCTGGGCGTTAACGTGGAGGATATGCTGATCGCCCAGCCGGACACCGGCGAGCAGGCACTGGAGATCACTGAGGCTCTGGTCCGCTCCGGCGCCATTGACGTGATCGTGGTGGACTCTGTTGCAGCCCTGGTGCCCCGGGCGGAGATTGAGGGCGAGATGGGCGACAGTTATGTGGGCCTCCACGCCCGGCTCATGAGCCAGGCTCTGCGGAAGCTCACCGGCGCCATCGGCAAGACAAACACCATTGTCATCTTCATCAACCAGCTCCGTGAGAAGGTGGGCGTCATGTACGGCAACCCGGAGGTCACCACCGGCGGCCGGGCCTTGAAGTTCTACGCCTCCGTCCGCATTGACGTGCGCCGCATCGAGGCACTGAAAAATGGCAGCGAGGTGGTGGGCAGCCGCACCCGTGCCAAGGTGGTCAAAAACAAAGTGGCGCCCCCCTTCCGTGAGGCGGAGTTCGACATCATGTACGGCGAGGGCATCGCCCATGAGGGCGAACTCATCGACCTGGGTGTGAAGCTGGACCTGGTCCAGAAGGCTGGCTCCTGGTTCTCCATGGGAGAGACCCGTATCGGCCAGGGCCGTGATGCCGCCAAGAAGTACCTCCAGGATAACCCCGAAGTGGCGGAGAAGCTGGAGGCCGATATCCGGGCCAACTTTGACAAGCTCATGAGCAACCAGTCCCGCATTGCAGCCGCCAAGGCTGCGGGCAAGACCGCCGGCAAGGCCGTGGATGTCAGCGCCGACGACTTCAAGGATGAGGATTGAGCGCGTCGAGGCCTCCAGGCATAAACGGGGCCGGGTGCTGGTGTTCCTGGAGGACGGCGCCTGCCTGAAGATTACGGAGCAGGAGCTGCTGGACTTCGGCCTGCGGGCAGGAGACGACCTGAACGAAGCTGCCCTGGCAAAGCTGAAGGAGGCGGCGGGCGTCTCCAACGTGAAGGCCACGGCCGCGGATTTGATCGGAAAGCGCGCCATGAGTCGGGCCACCCTGGAGAAGAAGCTGAAAGAAAAAGGGGCCTCCGAGGCGGAGGCCCGCTATGCCGCCGAGTGGCTGGAAGCCATCGGCGCCATCAACGACGCCGACTACGCCGCACTGCTGGTGCGGCACTACGGTGAGATGGGCTACGGCCCCCAGCGCGTCCGGGACAAGCTCTATGAAAAGGGCGTTCCCCGGGAGCTGTGGGAGGACGCTCTGGACCAGCTCCCGGACAACGGCGAGCAGATTGACCGCATTCTGCAGAGTAAGCTGCGGGGGCGGACACCGGACGAGAAGGAGAAAAAGCGCCTGACAGACGCCCTCCTCCGCCGGGGCTATCCCTGGGGCGACGTAAAGGCGGCCTGGAACCGGTTGGGCTCCGCGATCTGGGAGGAGTGACCCCAGAGCTCCAGGGCCAAGCCTGCGCCAAAGCGCAGTCCTGCCCGGAAGGATTCCAGAAGCTCCCACTTTTGAGCCTGATGATTGGTCTCGTCGTACCGCAGAAAAAAATCCCTGCCCATGGCCTGTTCGATCTGCTCCTCCATGCCACAGAGGTCCTTCATGGCGGCCCGGTATTCCGGGCCTGTTGGAGGAGGCATATCCGCGGTGCAGAAGAAGTGGAGATCATCAAGAAACTGATTCATGCTAAAAACTCCTGTCATAAAGTTTACTTTTTGTAGATTTTATGATAGTCTACAAAAAGTAAATTGTCAAGAGGTTTTATGGAAAAAGAAAATGTTTTTGGAGAAAGAGTTTATCTTTTGCGAAAAAAAACAGGATTGAGCCAGAAACAGTTGGGTGAGGTCCTTGGCCTTTCCAATAAGGCGATTTGCACCATGGAAGGTGGCTCCCGCGGGACTACCATTGAAAAATTAGTCATCTTGGCGGAATATTTCCATGTTTCCACGGACTATCTGCTGGGCATCACGGACGACCCCACCTGGCGGGGCGGACCGATGTAGGCGTCGGCTTTTACGGGTTTTCTCAATAGAGCAGCAGCGGCAGCGGAAAGCGGAGCTGTTCCATTCAATAACCACCCCGAAAGCAAGTCGGCCCCCAATGCGGGGAAGCACCATCTCTGTTCCCCAAGGGCATAGCGCACCCGGTACGGGTCTGCAAGTCTGCACCGCATCGGCCGCGACGACCACCGTTTTGCGGTCAACTTGATACGGCTGCGTCAAGTTGATCCGCCCAAACATGTTTTCTTTTCCACCGTGCACGGCGCGTTTTCTTTTTGACGCCTCAAAAAGAAAATATCCCCCGTCCCCCCAGTGGGGGACACTTCAAATCCCCTTTTTGGAGGAACCTATTGTGTCTTACAACGTATCATTTATCTCCCTGGGGTGTGCCAAGAACCAGGTGAACTGCGAGCAGATGATGGCTACCTGTCAGGCTGCGGGCTACCACATCCAGGCTGCCCCTGAGGGCTGCGATGTGGTGGTGGTCAACACCTGCGGCTTTTTGGCCTCCGCCTGCGAAGAGGCCATCGACAACATTCTGGAGATGGCCGAACTGAAAAAGACGGGCCAGGTCAAGAAGATTCTCGTCACCGGCTGCATGGCACAGCGGTATAAGGACGATGTACTGAAGGAACTGCCGGAGGTGGACGGTATCCTGGGCACCGGCAGCTACGATGATATTGCCGGTGCCATTGTGGAGGTCATGGAGCAGGGCCAGCGGCCCTGCCATATCGGCAATATCCACACCGCCAACCAGAGCGGAGAGCGTATCCTGTCCACGCCGCCCTGGTACGCCTACCTGCGTATCGCCGAGGGCTGTGACAACCACTGCGCCTACTGCGTGATTCCCTCTCTGCGGGGCAAGTACCGCAGCCGTCCCATGAACGAGCTGCTGGACGAGGCCGCCGAGCTGGCTTCCGCCGGGGTGAAGGAGCTGCTGGTCATTGCCCAGGACATCACCCGCTACGGCACGGACCTGAACGGCGAGCACCAGCTGGCAAAGCTGCTGCGGGAGCTGTGCAAGCTGGACTTCCACTGGATCCGGCTCCACTACCTGTACCCCGACGAGATCACCGACGAACTAATCGATACCATCGCGGCAGAGTCCAAAATTCTGCCCTATCTGGATATTCCCATCCAGCACTGCAACGACACCATTTTGAAGGCCATGAACCGCCGGGACACCAAGGCGTCCCTGACGGCTATGCTGGCAAAGCTGCGCTCGCGCATCCCCGGCCTGGTGCTGCGGACCAGCCTCATCACCGGCCTGCCCTACGAGGACAAGGCGGCTTTCGAGGAGTTGTGCGAATTCCTGAGGGAGGTCCACATCGAGCGGGCTGGCGTGTTCCCCTTCTCTCCGGAGGAGGGCACCAAGGCGGCCCAGATGGACCACGTTGACATCGAGGAGGCCAAACGCCGGGCCGAGCTGGCGGTGGATGTCCAGTCCGATATCATAGACGACTACAACGAGTCCGTGCTGGGCACCCAGCGGGAGGTCCTCTGCGAGGGCTTCGACAGCCAGGCCCGGATGTTCTTTGGCCGCAGCTACGCCGAGTCCCCGGACATCGACGGCCGCATTTACTTCACCGCCGAGGAAGAGGTGGCTCCCGGCACCTTCGTGAATGTCTGTCTCACCGGCACCATGGACGGCGAGCTGACGGGAGAAATGGTTTGAGGGGAGTGGAAGGAAATCATGAATCTGCCTAATAAATTGACACTTTTGCGCATTATATTGATTCCTGTATTCATGGTGGTGCTGTATTGGGGCTTCCCCGGCGCCACCTGGGTGGCCCTGGCCATCTTCATCATCGCCAGCCTGACGGACATGCTGGACGGCAAGATCGCCCGGAAGTACAACCTGGTGACGGACTTCGGCAAGTTCGCCGATCCCCTGGCGGACAAGATGCTGGTGACGGCGGCCATGCTGTGGTTTGTGGAGAACGGACAGATGGCGGCGTGGATGCTGCTGATCGTCATCTGCCGGGAGTTCGCCGTCAGCGGTCTGCGGATGATCGCCAGCGACAAGGGCCGGGTGATCGCCGCCGGCTGGTCCGGCAAGGTGAAGACCGCCTCCACCATGGTGTGCATCGTGGTGATGTTCCTGCCCATTCCGGCCGTTCTGAACACGGTCTGCGGGTGGATCATCACCCTGACCACCCTGTATTCCGGCGTGGAATATTTTGTGAAGAACAAGGATGTCATTCAATCCCTCTGACGGATCGGATACTTACGAAAATGTTCCATTTTCGTAAGATTTGTCCTCTTGACAGGAACAATTCCGAGTGCTATCATAAATTTCGATTTGAAAAAGGCCTTGAAAAGGACGCTGTCCGGGAAAGACACCAGAGAGGAGCCGCCATTGGCTGCAAACGGCTCTTGTTGGCACCGGGACCAGTTACCGCCTTGGAGCCGCCCACCGATATGTAGGCTGGGACGGGACCTCCCGTTACAGAGGACACGAGCGACGGTCTGCGGACCGTAAGCAGGGTGGAACCGTGGAATACGTTTTTCGTATCTCACCCCTGATGTTTCAGGGGTGAGATATTTTTGTTTTATTACAAAAATCAGCCTCACCCCTTATCAAGAAGGAGGAGCTTACCATGAGTGAAGAAAATCTGTATACGTTTGAAAATGAGCAGTACCGCCGGACCTACTGGCACACCTGCTCCCATGTGCTGGCCCAGGCTGTGAAGCGCCTGTGGCCCGAGACCAAGCTGGCCATCGGCCCCAGCATCGACAACGGTTTTTATTATGATCTGGACAGCGAGGAGACCTTCACCGCCGAGGACCTGGAGAAGATCGAGGCTGAAATGCGGAAGATCTGCAAGGAGAAGCTGAAGCTGGAACGTTTCGAACTGCCCAGAGAAGAGGCTGTCAAATTCATGGAGGAGAAGGGCGAGCCCTACAAGGTGGAGCTGATCAACGACCTGCCCGAGGACGCCGTTATCTCTTTCTATAAGCAGGGCGACTTCACCGACCTGTGCGCCGGTCCCCACCTGGATTCCACCGGCCGCATCAAGGGCAACGGCATCAAGCTGACTGCCTGCAACGCCGCCTACTGGCGGGGCGATTCCTCCCGCAAGCAGCTCCAGCGCATCTACGGCATCGCATTCCCCAAGAAGGAGGAGTTGGACGCCTACCTGAAGGAGCGGGAAGAGGCTCTGAAGCGGGACCACAACAAGCTGGGCCGGGAACTGGAGTATTTCACCACGGTGGATACCCTGGGTCAGGGCCTGCCCGTGCTGCTGCCCAAGGGCGCCCGGGTTGTCCAGCTGCTGCAGCGCTGGGTGGAGGACACCGAGCAGAAGGCCGGCTACCTGCTGACTAAGACCCCCCTGATGGCCAAGCGGGAGTTCTTCAAGATCTCCGGCCACTGGGACCACTATCTGGACGGCATGTTCATCATCGGCGACCCCTATGACGAGAGCAAGGAGTGCTTTGCCCTGCGTCCCATGACCTGCCCCTTCCAGTACCAGGTCTATCTGAACCGCCAGCGCTCTTACCGCGACCTGCCCATGCGGCTGGGTGAGACCTCTACCCTGTTCCGCAATGAGGATTCCGGCGAGATGCACGGTCTGATCCGCGTCCGCCAGTTCACCATCTCCGAGGGCCACAACGTGGTCCGCCCCGATCAGCTGGAGGAGGAGTTCAAGAACTGCCTGGACCTGTGCAAGTACTTCCTGGGCACCGTGGGCATGCTGGACAAGTGCACCTTCCGGTTCTCCCAGTGGGACCCCGCCAACCCCAACAACAAGTATGAGGGCACCGCAGAGCAGTGGGAGGAGGCCCAGCGGGTCATGGGCCAGATCCTGGATGACCTGGGTCTGGAGTACACCATCGGCATCGACGAGGCTGCCTTCTACGGCCCCAAGCTGGACATCCAGTATAAGAACGTCTACGGCAAGGAGGACACTCTGGTCACCATCCAGATCGACATGCTGCTGGCTGAGCGCTTCGGTATGTACTATATCGACGAGAACGGTGAGAAGGCTCTGCCCTATATCCTGCACCGCACCTCTCTGGGCTGCTACGAGCGGACTCTGGCTTACCTGATCGAGGAGTACGCCGGCGCGCTGCCTACCTGGATGGCCCCCGAGCAGGTCCGGTTCCTGCCCGTTACCGACCGCGCCGCCGATTACTGCGCCGACCTGGCCAAGAAGCTGACGGAGCAGGGCTACCGCGTGGAGGTGGACTACCGCAACGAGAAGATCGGCAAGAAGATCCGGGAGGCTCAGCTGGAAAAGGTCCCCTACATGCTGGTGGTGGGCGACCGGGATATGGAGAACGGTACCGTGTCTCCCCGTCACCGCGCCGACGGCGACCTGGGCGCCATGACCTTCGAGGCCTTCAACGCCCTGCTGAAGGACGTGGTGGACTCCAAGGCGAAGAAGTAACATGTGCAATGGACACCGCACCCGGAGCGGGTGCGGTGTCTTTTACAAAAAGTTGTGCGCGAATGACGGACAAATGTCTTGAAAAATAGACAAAACTTTTCGGTGGCGTGAGAAAAATTCTGGTGGCTCTTCCGAAAATGACGTGGACCGACGGAAAGCCATTGCATTGGATAAATCGGGGATAGTATACTGTATAAAATTCGAAATTTCAGCCGTATTGATCATTAAGAGGAGGCGCCAACAAGTGAGCAGAACGTTCAAAAAGGTGCTGGTTGCAAACCGTGGCGAGATCGCAATGCGGATTTTCCGCGCCTGTCACGATCTGGGCCTGCAGACCATCGCTATCTATTCCAACGAGGACATGTACAGCATTTTCCGTACAGCCGCCGACGAATCCTATCTGATTGGTGAAAACGAAAGCCCTCTGGGGGCCTATCTGAACATCCCACGCATCATCGAACTGGCCAAGAAGCACGGTGCCGACGCCATTCATCCCGGTTACGGCTTCCTGTCTGAGAACGGCGACTTTGCCCGGGCCTGCGAGGAGGCCGGAATCAAGTTCATCGGCCCCAGCTCCAAGATCCTGGATATGATGGGCGACAAGCTGTCCGCCAAGCAGATGGCAGTGGCCTGCGGCGTGCCCACCACTCCCGGCACCACCGAGCCCCTGAAGAGCCGGGAGGCGGCACAGAAGCTGGCTATGGAATTTGGATTCCCCGTCATCCTGAAGGCTGCCGCAGGCGGCGGTGGACGGGGTATGCGCCGCTGCGACACTGTGGAAGAAGTGGGTGTCAACTTTGACCTGGTGAAGGCTGAGGCCAAGAAGGCCTTCGGCAATGACGACATCTTCATGGAGAAGTTCCTGGTGGAGCCCAAGCACATTGAGGTCCAGGTGCTGGGCGACGAGCAGGGCAATGTGGTCCATCTGTACGAGCGGGACTGCTCTCTCCAGCGGCGGTATCAGAAGGTGGTGGAATTCACCCCTGCATTCTCCGTGGATGAAAAGGTGCGCCAGGCCCTGTATGAGGACGCGGTGAAGATCGCCAAGCATGTGGGCTATGTCAACGCCGGTACCCTGGAGTTCCTGGTGGACAAAGACGGCAACCACTATTTCATTGAGATGAACCCCCGTATCCAGGTGGAGCACACCGTCACCGAGATGGTCACGGGCATCGACCTGGTGCGGTCCCAGATCCTGATCGCCGAGGGCCGTCCCCTCAGTGACCCGGAGATCGGCATCACCTCCCAGGCGGACATCCATCAGAACGGCTACGCCATTCAGTGCCGTGTCACCACGGAGGACCCCACCAACAACTTCGCCCCCGATACCGGCAAGATTACCGCCTACCGCTCCGCAGGCGGCTTCGGCATCCGGCTGGACGGCGGCAACGCCTACACCGGCGCCGTGATCTCCCCCTACTATGACTCCCTGCTGGTGAAGATCACCACCTGGGACAACACCTTTGCGGGCGTCTGCCGCAAGGCGGTCCGGGCCATCAACGAGGTCCATGTCCGGGGCGTCAAGACCAACATCGCCTTTATTACCAACATTTTAAAGAACCCCACCTTTATGGCGGGCAAGTGCCACACCAAGTTCATCGACGAGACGCCGGAGCTGTTCCAGATCGACGAGAGCCTGGACCGGGCCACCAAGATGCTGAAATACATCGGCAACATCGTGGTGAAGGAGCAGGACGGCCATAAGTTCTACGATACGCCCCGGTTCCCGCCGGTCACCGGAAACCGTCCCGACGGCCTGAAGCAGCTGCTGGACGCCAAGGGCCCCAAAGCCGTGGCGGACTGGGTGCTGGACCAGAAGAAGCTGCTGATCTGCGATACCACCTGCCGCGACGCCCACCAGTCCCTGCTGGCTACCCGGGTCCGCACCCGTGATATCGTCAAGGGCATGGAGGGCACCAGTGAGATTCTGGCGAATGCCTTCTCCCTGGAGTGCTGGGGCGGCGCTACCTTCGATGTGGCCTACCGCTTCCTCCACGAGTCCCCCTGGGAGCGTCTGGACCTGATCCGGGAAAAGGCCCCCAACCTGCTGCTGCAGATGCTGCTGCGGGGCGCCAACGCCGTGGGCTACACCAACTACCCCGACAACGTGATCCGGGAGTTCATCAAGGAGGCCGCCCGGTCCGGCATCGACGTGTTCCGGGTATTCGACTCCCTGAACTGGCTGCCCGGCATGGAAGTGGCTATGGACGAGGTGCTGAACCAGGATAAGATCTGCCAGGCCACCATCTGCTATACCGGTGACATCCTGGACCCCAAGCGGGACAAATACCCCCTGGATTACTATGTGAAGCTGGCCAAGGAACTGGAGCACCGGGGCGCCCACATGCTGGCCATCAAGGACATGTCCGGCGTCCTGAAGCCCTACGCCGCCAAGAAGCTGGTCTCCACACTGAAGCAGGAGATCGGCATCCCCATCCAACTCCACACACACGACACCTCCGGCAACCAGGTGGCTACCTGCCTGATGGCGGCGGAGGCCGGCGTGGACGTGGTGGACCTGGCGATCAGCTCCGTGGCCGGTATGACCAGCCAGCCCTCCCTGAACGCCGTGGTGGCGGCCCTGCAGGGCACCGAGCGGGACACCGGCCTGGACCTGGACCGGCTGCAGTACCTGACCGACTACTGGGAGGATGTGCGGAAGCGCTACGATTCCTTCGAGGGCGGCATCCAGTGCAACAGCACCGATATTTACCGCTATGAGATTCCCGGCGGCCAGTATACCAACCTGAAGCCCCAGGTGGAATCCCTGGGCCTGGGCAGCCGCTTTCAGGAGGTCAAGGAGAACTACCGGGTGGTCAACGAGATGCTGGGTGACATCGTGAAGGTGACGCCCTCCAGCAAGATGGTGGGCGATATGGCTATCTTCATGACCCAGAACGGCCTGACGCCCGAGACCATCGTGGAAAAGGGCGAGGGCCTGGCCTTCCCGGACAGCGCCGTCAGCTACTTCTCCGGCATGATGGGCCAGCCCGCGGGCGGCTTCCCAAAGGATTTGCAGAAGGTGGTCCTGAAGGGGAAGGAGCCCATCACCTGCCGCCCCGGTGAGCTGCTGGAGCCCGTGGACTTCGAGGCCAAGAAACGGGAGATGCAGGCCTTTGATCCAAATCCCTCCTGGCGGGCTGTCCTCAGCTACTGCCTGTATCCCAAGGTGGTGGAGGACTTCGTCAAGAGCCAGAAGGAGTACGGCTACATCATGCGGCTGGGCAGCCACGTGTTCTTCCACGGCCTGGCGGTGGGCGAGACCAACAAGGTCAACATCGCCGACGGCAAGACCCTGGTCATCAAGTATCTGGGCCTGGGCGAAGTGGACAAGGAAGGTATGCGCACCGTCAGCTTTGAGCTCAACGGCATCCGCCGCGACGTGCAGGTGCCCGACGAGGCCGCCCAGAAGAACATCGTCAAGGTTCCCATGGCCGACCCGGAGGACAAGAGCCAGGTGGGCGCCTCCATCCCCGGCGCCGTCAGCAAAATCAATGTCAAGGTGGGCGACACGGTGGAGAAGAACCAGACTCTGGTCACCATTGAGGCCATGAAGATGGAGACCGCCATCACCGCCCGCATGAGCGGCGTGGTCGCCACCATCGAGGTCAAGGAGGGCGACACCGTCAAGGGCGGCCAGCTGCTGCTGACCATCCGCTGAAAGGTGCCTGCCGTCGATTTGACCAAACCTGCGGCAGAGAGCGTCGAAAGAGTTGTATAAAGATACTACCTTCTGCGCGGTTTGAGACTTTAAAACCCTGTTCGGCTAAAGAAAATGCAGGATAAAGCGAACACACTTGCAGAAAATCTCCGGAAATGTGAAAAAAGACTTGAAAAATGACAGCGGTTGCGGTATGATGTGCAAGTAATGCATCGACCCCCGTATCAAAAAGGAAAAGAGGATGTTACTATGAAGAAGTTTTTTGCACTGACGCTGGTCGTTCTGACCATGGCTGCCGCTCTGGCCGGCTGCGGCGGCAAGAAGACTGAGCTGACCTTCACCACCGGCGGTGACCAGGGTACTTACTATGGCTTCGGCAGCGTTCTGGCCGGCCAGATCAGCGATACCACCGACACCACTGTGACCGCCATCGTTGGCAAGGGCTCCAAGGCCAACATCGAGGCCATGGCCGCCGGCGACGCCCAGCTGGGCTTCGTCCAGTCCGACGTTATGGCGTATGCCTACAACGGCACCAACCTGTTTGAAGAGGCCGGCAAGATTGACAGCTTCTCCACCGTGGCCGCCCTGTACATGGAGCAGGTCCAGATCATCACCCTGGATCCCACCATCAAGACCGTTGCCGACCTGAAGGGCAAGAACGTGTCCGTGGGTGACTCCGGCTCCGGCGTGTACTTCAACGCTCTGGACGTGCTGGGCGCTTATGACCTGACCCTGGACGACATCAAGCCCACCTACCAGTCCTTCGGCGACAGCGCCGAGGCCCTGCAGGACGGCAAGATCGACGCCGCCTTCATCGTGGCCGGTGCTCCCACCACCGCTGTTACCTCTCTGGCCGCTACCCGCGACGTGTACGTGGTGGAGCTGGACGACGCCCACATTGAAAAGCTGATCGCCGCTTCCCCCTATTACAGCAAGAACGTCATCCCCGCCGCCGCTTACGGCCTGGAGCATGACGCTACCACCGTGGCCGTGGGCGCCGTCATTATCGCCAACAACGATGTGAAGGACGACGACATCTACAATGTGGTCTCCGGCATCTTCGAGAGCATTGACACCCTGGCCCACGACAAGAAGAACGAGCTGAGCCTGGAGTTTGCCTCCTCCGTCACCGCCGTTCCTTATCATCCCGGCGCTGCCAAGTATTTCAGCGAGAAGGGCATCACTGTCCCCACCAAGTAAGCAGCTGACTGTATCACCAACGGACTGCGGCGGATATTCCGCCGCAGTCCCTTGTGCTATGAGAGAACGTTCATAAATCGCTAAGAGGAGGCCAACATATGAGCTTTTTGAAGAAAAAGCCGGATACAGCGCCCCAGACCTCCGCGGCGCCTGCCGACTCCGCCGACGTGGGGACCGCGGCGGACGTGGAAGAGGTCATGAAAAAGTATGACAGGGAATCCAACGTCCGTGTCTGGGAAGGTGTTCCCGGGATTGTCGTCAAGGCCCTGATGGCCGGCTTTTCCCTGTTCTGCCTGTATCTGACCCTGTTTGACACCAGCCTGCCGGAGTTCCGCCTGACCATTTTCCTGGCGCTGATCATCATCATCGGATATCTGAACTATCCCGCCAAGCGGGGCCATGTCCGTGTCAATTACATGCCCTGGTATGACATCGCCATTATGGTGGTGGGCTGCCTGCCCTTCTTCTACTTTGCCTTCAATGCCAACAAGATCGTCAACACCAGCTACACGGTGCTGTCCAAGGACCCCCTGATGCTGGCTATGGCAGTGGTGGGCATCCTGGCTCTGGTGGAGCTCTGCCGCCGCAGCGTGGGCCTGCCCATCCTGTGCGTGGTGGGCTGCCTGCTGGTCTACACCTTTGCCAACGTCCGCTTCGGCAAGGTGCTCTATGACCTGTTTTTCACCACCAACGGTGTCATGGGTACTCCCATCAACGTCTGCCAGAAGTACATCGTGGTGTTCATCATCTTCGGCGCCTTCCTGGAGCGCACGGGCATCTCCAACTTCTTCATCAACCTTGCCAACTGCGTGGCCGGCTCCGCTGCAGGCGGTCCCGCCAAGGTGGCCGTCATCTCCTCCGCCCTGTGCGGCATGGTGTCCGGCTCCTCCGTGGGCAACACCGTCACCACCGGCTCTGTCACCATTCCCATGATGAAGAAGACCGGCTACCGGGGCGAGTTTGCCGGCGCCGTGGAGGCCGCCGCTTCCACCGGCGGCCAGATCATGCCCCCCATCATGGGCGCCGCCGCCTTCCTGATGTCGGAGTACACCGGCATTCCCTATGCAAAGATCGCCCTGCTGGCCATCCTGCCCGCCGTGCTGTACTTCACCGGCATTTTCATGGCGGTCCATCTGGAGGCCAAGAAGCTGGGCCTGAAGGGTATTCCCAAGGACGAGCTGCCCAAGTTCAGGGTCCTCATCAAGAAGATCTACCTGCTGGCGCCCCTGGTGATTCTGGTGGTGCTGGTTTCCAACGGTACCCGTACCATGCAGTCCTCCGCCGCCATCGCCATCATCGTTACCATCGCGGTGGGCCTGATCGGCAACATCATCAACGCCGTTACCGCCAGCCGGGCCGGTGAGAGCTTTGGACGCTACCTGGCCCTGTCCCTGGTGCGCCGGGACAGCGGGGCGGAGAGCATTTCCCTGCCCAAGATTATTGACGCTCTGGAGGCTGGCGGCAAGGGCACCATCACCGTAGCCGCTGCCTGCGCCATGGCCGGTATCGTGGCTGGATGCATTACCTCCACCGGCCTTGCCAACACCATCCTGCGGGGCATCGTGTCCCTGTCCGGCGGCATCGCCCTCATCGCCCTGTTCCTGACCATGCTGTGCTGCATCGTGCTGGGTATGGGCGTTCCCACCACCGCCAACTACTGCATCATGGCCTCCACCTGCGCGCCCATCCTTATGAGCGACCAGATCGGCATCCCCATGCTGGCGGCCCACTTCTTCGTGTTCTACTTCGGCATCGTGGCCGATATCACGCCTCCTGTGGCCCTGGCGGCCTACGCTGGCAGCGCCATCGCCAAGGCACCTCCTATGAAGACGGCTTTAAATGCCACCAAGCTGGCAATCGCGGCCTTCATCGTGCCTTATATCTTCGCGTTGAACCCCGCCATGCTGTTCATCGACACCACGCCCATCCAGGTGGTCCAGATCGTCATCAGTTCCCTGGTGGGCCTGTTCGGTGTGGCGGCGGCCCTGAACGGCTTCCTGTACCGGAATATCAATCCTCTGTTCCGCGTGATCCTGGCCGCCGGTGGCCTGTGCATGATGATCCCCGGCACCCTGACCGACGTGATCGGCCTGGCAGTGGTGGTCGGCATCGTCCTGTTCCAGCGCGCCACGGCGAAAAAGGCCGTCAAGGCTTAAATATCCATTATATTTTTACAAAAAATCGTCCCCAAATGTGGGGACGATTTTTTGCAACCAAATGATGTCTCCTTCCGTCTATGGAATAGGGAAATATTCGGTAAAACTGTAACCGTTTTGTTGTTGTTTTACAGAATGGACTGTACTAGCATGATTGGTACAGATCGAAACAGCCAATGAAGGAGAAGTGTCGACATGTCTGAAATGATGGAAAAGGAGCAGCAGGGTCAGATGGAGCCGCTGGAAGCGGATACCGGGACGCCTGTGAAAAAGAAGATGTCCCGCAAGACCCGCCGCCGCATCATTCGGTGGTGCGTGATTCTGGTGGTGCTTGCGGTCGTTGCCGGTGTGTTGTTCAAGCTGCTGGGCGGCAAGAAGGATGCGGAAAAGCAGGTGGTGACGGACTTCGTCCAGTACGGTGCCATCACCGCCAAGGTGGAGGGCAGCGGTCTGGTGAAGGCCAAGAGCAGCGAGAGCATCTCCATCAGCACCCCCGGTACGGTGCTGGAGGTT
>Ga0129317_1000305_pt1 | contig 56392 bp, 61 predicted proteins | sample Cm1ome_FD_94430 | JGI IMG/M metagenome (GOLD analysis project Ga0129317, IMG submission 94430) | Eastern black-and-white colobus group fecal microbial communities from Wisconsin, USA - Cm1105 metagenome | ecosystem: Host-associated > Mammals > Digestive system > Large intestine > Fecal | place... | reverse complement strand
TTACGGGCGGTGGGGCAAGTGATGCGAGCGAAAGCTTTTTCAACGCGTCTTGAGACGCGTGCCGGCATTAAGCCCTTATAGGGCTTACTCAAGCCTCCGGCTTAGCCGGAGGTTTTGACTCAGGCCCGTTTCCGGGGGATCAGCAGCAGCTTTTCCAAGGGGATATCCCCCTCCTCTCCCAACAGGTTGGCAGCCAGAATGGAAGCAATGGTGGTGTTATACTTCTTTGCCAGGTCCCAAGCGGTCTCCTGCCTGCCCAAACACCGCAGTACCAAAGACGGCGCCCCTGTCAGGTCTTTGGGCGCTTCCGTATTCAGCTTGGCGGCGGAGATGCATACCCGCTTGACGCGGCTGACAGCCTCCACTTGGAAGTCTACCGGGAATCGCACCTCAATGCCGCGGTCTCCCAGACTGCCCTGTACCTCCTCGGTACAGACTGCCCGGGCCGTCACCCGGCAGTCAGCAGGGAGCTCCAGCTGACTGCTGACATCGATACAACGCTCCGCTACCAGCGGGACGCCTCCCTCGTCCAGATAAAGGGTGCGCACCGTGGCCCCAGTCCGGAGGACGACATACTCCCCTTCCCGGCTGACGGATACTGCGCCGCAGCAAACACTCAATGACAAGATGGATTCCGCCACCACCCCGATCTCCAGCACCTCCCGTACTGTCTGGCGGCGGGTCATGGTCTCGAAGAATCCGGTGAGCGTCATGGGTTCTGCCTCATAGGTCATGTCATAGGCGGTGGAGTACAGGTCGCTCAGCAAAGTTAGCTCCTGCTGCTCTCGTAGCAGCGCCGTGGCGTGGAGATAGAGCGTGACGGCAATCTGGCGCCCCTCAGGGTCGTCTCCGTCGATCTGGAGATCCGTGCCCGTCAGCTGCAGCTGCAGCAACGGGTCAGCGCCCTCCGGAGCGCCTTCGATCTCCATGATCTGGGAAAAAGGCAGCTCCCCGGCAGTTGAATTGTAGCTTCCCTCGGCAGTGCGGTACAACAGGGAGACTGAGAAGATTCCCTTGAAGATCAGCTTGCTGCCGACGATCTTGGTCTCCGCAACCGTACTGGATATCTGACTGGTCAACAGCTCCGCCGCTCCGCTGCGGCCCGGCGAGAGATTCATTTCTTCTGTAAAGGTAAAATCCTTTTCAGAAATGTGTGTCAAAAGGGTTGCGTGCTGCCGCTCCTGCCGTTTTTCTACGCAAAGTCCCTTCTCCGACTCCACATCGGTACAGAAATTGATGGGCACTTTCTGATATCCCGTGATCCGGGTCACCAGCTTGCAGTGTGTGAAAATCTTGCGGGGATTCAGCATCCTGGTCTCCAGAAATTCTGTCTCCGTATCCGCCGTCAAACAGGTGCAGCCGGGCAGGCCGCGGCTGTCGCTCTCAGCGGTGAAGGGGATGGCGAATTCCAGCGTCCGGATGCCGCCCTCTGCCTCCGGGGTATACAACACCGTGACGCGGACCGTACCGGAGACCTCTGCTTTACCATCCCGCAGCTCCCGGCCATGTATGTAGACCTTTCCGTCGGTGGTGATGATGCGGGCGATGTCCGGGCAGTAGTCCGGTACAATGGTCTCCGCCGTTTCCTCCTGGGTCAGGGTCAATTCTCCCCCTGTCTCATATGCGTCCAGGCACGCTTTTTTCAATTCCAGCTCCATGAAGGGTCCCTTCCTTTCCCGGCAGTTCATGTCCTACTCTATGAACCGCCGAAAAGGCTTATGCATGGACCCGGAACAATTTCCGCAGGATGCCGCGCAGGAATTTGGGGGATCTCCAAATCACGATGTTCATATCAATGCTCCTTTCTAACGCCGGCAGCAGGCGCAGCCGCATGCGATCAGCAGAAAAGCCACCAGAAACAGCAGGGCGCCTACCGGAAAGATCGCCGCGATCAGAATACCGGCGCCCAGGGCCACGGCGCAGATGCCCAATATCCGACAGCCGTCCCGGTTTCCATGAAACATGATGCCACGCCTCCTTTCCTCTGCAACAGTATATACAGCCCGGGATGTCCCAGGTGCAAAAAAAACGCCGGAGACATTGCCTCCGGCGGAACAAATCATTTTTTGCCATCCTGCCAGTCTTTGAGAGGTTTCAGTTCCTCATAAAGCCGCAGATAGCTGTCGTGGCGGCTCTTTTGGATGTCTCCCCCGCGAACGGCCTCCAGCACAGCACAGCCCTTCTCCTTGGTATGGCTGCAGCCCACGAACCGGCACTGGTCCAGATAAGGAGAAAACTCCCGGAAGGTCTCCGGCAGGTGGTGCTTCAGCTCCAGATTCAGCTCGTCTGTCTCAAAGGAGGAAAAGCCGGGAGAATCCACCACCTCCGCGCCGCAGCTGAGCCGGAACAGCTCCACATGGCGGGTGGTGTGCCGCCCACGGCCCAGGGCATCGCTGACCTCCCCCACCTGGATGTGAAACTCCGGATCCAGCGCATTCAAAATGCTGGATTTTCCAACGCCGGAATTGCCTGTAAAGGCAGATAGCTTTCCAGAAATCAGAAGCTTTAGGTCCTCCAGACCTTCCCCGGTCTCCGCGCTCACCCGCAGGGTCTGGAAGCCGGCGGCCCGGTAAATTCCATAGAGCTCGTCAGCGCTGTCCAGATCGCACTTGTTCAGCAGGATGAGGACCTCGCACCCCTTCAGGGCCGCAATAGCCGCCACACGGTCAATGAGGAAGGGGTCTGTCCGGGGAATAGCCCCCGAGGCGATGACCACCAATTGATCGATATTGGCCACGGCAGGGCGTGCAAATGCATTACGCCGCGGCAGGATCTTCTCTACGAAGCCCTCGCCGCTTCCCAGTTCCCGAACCTCCACCCGGTCGCCCACTAGGGGAGATATTCCGTCTTTGCGAAATTTTCCCCTGGCGCGGCAGGTCAAAAGTCCGCTGCCGGTATCCACATAATAGAAGCCGCTGAGGGCCTTTTGGATGCGTCCTTCAACCATACCCTGCCCCATTTCAGTTGAATTGCAAATAATGGCTCTGATCCTGGTCCATAATGCCGTCAAAACAGACCTTGATAAATTGGTTTCCGCTGCCGGTGACGGTGACGGCGGCCACTTCGTCACTGCAGTTGAGATTTGCGGAGAACTGGGGAACCGCCTCGCTGCCCACGTAGACCGTCAGCTCTACCGTATCCCGGTCATCCTGAGGCAGTCTTACGGTAAACTCCTTGCGAACCGTGGACAGACCGGAGCTGACCTTAAAGGAAATACCGTCTCCCTCCTTGGCGGTGCTGTAAGCATCCAGGCTCTGCCAGATGATCTCGCCGCCTGGTCGGTCACTGTCCACCGTGTCGGCGCCCAGGCACTTCAATCCGGAATTCTCCATTTGTTTCAGGGCCAGGTCGTAGGTCATTCCCACGAACTGCGGCACCGTAATTTCCTTGATCTCCTTGCCCTTGCTGACCACCAGGATGATGGTATCACCCTTCTTCAGCTCCTCATCCTTGGCGGGAATGGTGGAAATGATATGGCCTGCCTCCACGGTGTCGTGGAACTGGTATTCCGATTCGTCCGGGATTTCTATGGTCAGCTTATACTTCTCTTTCAGATTGGACAGAGCACGGTCAGTCTGCGCAATGGTCATGCCCGTCACATCGATCATTTTGCCCGTATCCTGACCGGCACTGAGCCAGACCTCAATGACCGTATTGCGCTTACGGATATCATTCTCCGTCGGGCTTTGTTTCGCAATGGTGTCTTTGGGATAGGTATCACTGAATACCCGGTCCTCTGCTACCTTGATCTCAAAAATGTCTTTTACTCCGTCCAGTGCTTCAGCCTCTTCCACGGTCAGTCCAAGCACAGACTTAACCACATACTGATCCACAGGGGTATTGACCGATTTCAGAATGGAGGACAGCAGGGTGAAAGCCAGGGCTGCCGCCAGCAGGCCAGCCACTACCAACAGGGCCGTTCTCTTCCAGTTGGACCTGGAGACGGGTTCGTCATCCTCCTCATAGTCCCGGTATCGGGGCTGTTCCCGCTCACGGGAAGGTTGAGGGCGGTAATGTGGTGTCGCCGTGGATCGGGCACCACCGGTCCGCAGCAGCTGGGTAGGCTCGTCCGTTTCCTCTGGTCGGAGATCGGAGAGCTCAAAGTCCAGGCTGACTCCTGGATTCTTCCGGAAGGCCTCCAGATCGGCGATCATGGTGTCGGCGGAAGGATACCGTTTCTCCGGGTCCGCGGTCATAGCCTTCATGCAGATCAGCTCCAACTGCTCCGGAATGTCCTTGTTGATCTCCCGGGGGGCCAGGGGGATGGAGCTCAGGTGCTGGATGGCAACAGACACGGCGCTGTCGCCCTCGAAGGGCAGGCGGCCCGTCAGCATCTCGTAGAGTACCACACCGGCGGAGTAGATATCACTGCGTGCGTCGGTCCGGTCTCCCCTCGCCTGTTCCGGCGAGATGTAATGAACGGAACCCAGGGCCTCCTGGGTCAGGGTCTGGGCGGAGTTTTCCAGGCAGGCAATGCCGAAGTCAGCCACTTTCACACTACCGTCGCGCAGGACCATGATGTTCTGGGGCTTGATATCCCGGTGGATGATGCCGCGGCTGTGAGCGTGGCTCAGGCCCCGCATGATCTGGGTGATGAAGTGCAGGGACTCCCGCCAGTTCAGCTGGCCCCGCTTCTCCATGTACTGCTTCAGGGTGATGCCGTCGATCAGCTCCATGACGATGTACTCGGTATCACCGCCGCGGGACACGTCATAGACAGAGACAATGTTGGGGTGAGACAGCTGGGCGACCGCCTGAGACTCCGCATTGAAGCGGCGGCGGAAATCCTCGTCCTGGGCCAGATCGGCTTTCAGAATCTTAACAGCCACAAGCCGGTTCAGCCGGTGGCATTTTGCCTTGTAGACCACCGCCATGCCGCCTGTACCAATGCGCTCCAGGATTTCATACCGGTTATCCAGCATTTTTCCAATGTAAGGATCCATAGTCTTACCCCCTTTCTTACAGCTTCTGCATCAGGACTACCGTCACATTGTCCGGGGCGCCCTGACTTTTAGAAATCTCCAGCAGCCGATCCAGACAGGAGTCGGGGCTGCCGCGATGGATGACCTCAAAGAGCATCTCCTGGTCGGTGACGGTGTTCACCAGACCGTCCGTGCAGAGAAGCAGGTACTCCCCCGCCTTCATGGGACAGATGTAGCCGTCACACTGGGCGTCGGCGTCCGGACCCAGTGCCCGGGTGATCAGGTTGCGGTTGGGATGGCGGCGGGCTTCTTCGGCGGTGATGTCGCCGCGGTCTACCATACGTTCCACCAAAGAGTGGTCCTTGGTGACCCGGGTGATGCCGTTTTCACAGATGTGATAAGCCCGGCTGTCTCCCACGTTGGTAATCACTACGCCGCCCTGGTAGGATACAGCGGCCACCAAGGTGGTGCCCATATTCCGGTAGTCCTCGTTTTCTTCAGCCGCGGACCGGATGGCGTTGTTGGCAAGTGAGACCGCATAAGCGCAGGCAGACCGTAGCTGTTCCAGTTCCATCTCCGGCGTCAGGACCTTCTCCACCTCGTCCATAAAGACCTTGGTGGCAATCTGGCTGGCCAGTTGTCCTCCGGCGGAGCCGCCCATGCCGTCACAGACCACACATACAGTGCGGCTGGGGGTTTCGTGAATCAGATAGGCGTCCTGATTCTCTTTACGGACCAGACCGATATCGGTGGCTCCCCAGGCGTGCATCATAGCGGTTTCTCTCCTTTCTTGGCTTCTTCCATGGCCTTCCTGCGAAGCTGCCCGCAGGAGGCGTCGATATCCCCGCCCAGGCTCCGCCGCACCGTAGCGGTGATGCCGTGGGACTCCAGCCTTCGCTGGAAAGCGGCAATGCGCTTGGAGGGCTTGAAGGGGCTCTCCACCACATCGTTGAGCGGGATCAGATTCACATGACCGGGCATCCCCTTCAGCTTGGCAGCGATCAAATCCGCCTGCCAATCCTGGTCGTTGACGCCGTCGATCATGGCATATTCAAAGGAAATGCGGCGGCCGGTCTTTTTGAAATAGTCGTGGCAGGCCGCAAACAAATCGTCCACCGGATACGCCCGGTTCACCGGCATGATCCTGGAGCGTGTTTCGCCGTCCGGCGCGTGGAGGGAGACTGACAGTGTCAGCTGGGTCTTTAAGTCCGCCAGCCGCCGGATGCCGGGGATGACGCCGCATGTGGACAGGGAGATGTGCCGCATGCCGATGTTCATGCCGTCGGGATGGTTCACCAGCTGCAGGAACTTCAGCACATTGTCCAGGTTGTCCGTGGGCTCGCCAATGCCCATCAGCACGATGTTGGAGATGTCCAGCCCAGAATCAAGCTGGGTAAAGAGTACCTGGTCCAGCATTTCAGCAGGTGTCAAGTCTCTCACCTTGCCAGCAATGGTAGATGCGCAGAAAGCACAGCCCATGCGGCAGCCCACCTGGGAAGAGATGCAGACGGTGTTGCCGTGGTGATACCGCATCAGCACGGACTCGATGCAGTTGCCATCTCCCAACTCCCACAGGTACTTGATGGTGCCGTCCTGTTGAGAGACCTGCTTCCGGGCCACCTTGGGAGCGGTGATAAAGCAGGTTTCCGCCAGCTTTTCCCGAAGGGCCTTGGAAAGATTGCTCATCTCGTCAAAGCGCACCGCGCCCTTGTGGAGCCAGGTGAACACCTGCTTTCCCCGGAACGCAGACTCCCCCATGTTCCGCAGGGTGTCGGTGATCTCCTCCAGTGTCATGGATTTCAAATCGATCATAAAAAGGACCTCACGGACGCCGCGTCATGCGGCAGATGTAAAAGCCGTCCGTCCCGTGGCGCTGGGGCCACAAGGTCAGCTGGCCATCTGTCTCTCCCACCGGCTGGGGAAGAGAGAAGGGCTCCATGGAAAAGTCCGGATGCTCCGCCAGGAAGGCGGCGGTCACCTCTTCGTTTTCCGTGGGCAGGATGGTACAGGTGGAATAGACCAGGGTCCCGCCAGTGCGTACATACCGGGCGGCATTCTCCAGAATGGCCGCCTGGATCACCGGCAGGGCAAACAGGTCGTCCAGCTTCTTATAGCGGGTGTCCGGCTTCTTGCGAATGATCCCAAGGCCCGAACATGGGGCGTCCACCAGTACGGTATCAAAGGCCCCCTCCCACTCCGGCCGGAACATCCGGCCGTCGGCAGCGGCAGTTTCCACGCAGGTGACGCCCAGGCGTTCGGCACCCTCCCGGACACGCTTCAGTTTGTTTTCATGGAGATCGCAAGATAAAACACGGCCCTGATTCCCCATGGCAAAGGCACAGGAGAAGGACTTGCCGCCGGGGGCGGCGCACACATCCAGGACCTGCTGGCCGGGCCGGACATCCGCAATCAGAGATACCAGGCGGGCAGCCGGGTCCTGCACCAAAAATTTACCCTCTCGGAAAGGCTTGAGGGCGGCCAGGTCTCCCGTGCCGGAGAGCTCCAGACAGTCCGGCACCCAGCTGTGGGGCGTGGCCTGCACGCCGCAGGCGGCCAATTCTTCCAGCAGCGCCGCCCGAGTGGCGCGAAGGGGGTTCACCTGTACCGTCAGGGGTGCAATGCCGTTGTTGGCGGCAAGGAACGCCTCGGTCTCCTCCTGGCCCAGCAGCGGCAGCAGCCGCTTCACCAGCCACTTGGGATGGCTGTACCGGATGGAGAGATACCGCTCCGGGTCCCGGTCCGGGATGGCGGGCAGGTCGTTCTTATGCTGGGCGATCTTCCGCAGCACCGCGTTCACAAGGCCTGCGGCCTGCCCCCGCTTGAAGAGCTTGGCTAGATTGACCGACTCGTTGACAGCGGCGCTGTCAGGCACCTTGTCCAGGAACAGAATCTGATAAGCACCTAGCCGCAGAATGTCCGACAGTGGGGGCTGCAGGTGGTCAACGGGCTGAGAGCAGTACGCGCCCAGATAAAAATCCAGCAGCAACTGGTTCTGCAAAACGCCGTAGACCAGACGGCTGCAGAGAGCCGCATCGGGACCGGACAGGCCGTCCCGGGTGATCTGTGCCTTTAAAGCGGCGTCCGCCCAGGCGCCCTTGGTCTGGCAGGCGATCAGCACCCGCAGGGCAGTTTTACGGCTCATTCACGGCCTCCTCCCCTGCGGCCGCCGCCATTGCGGCCCAGGAAGATCAAAACGTACCGCAGAAGCTGCAGCATGGACATCAGCAGCGCTGCCACATAGGTCAGGGCAGCTGCCCGCAGGACCTTCTCCGCACCTCTGACCTCGTCCTCATCCAGCAGGTAACTGCCCTCAATGGTGGCGATAGCCCGCCGTGAGGCGTTGAACTCCACCGGCAGGGTCACCAATTGGAAAATGGTGGTCAGGGAGAACAGCAGGATGCCTACCAGAAACAGGGGCTGGCTGTACAGCAGCAGACCGATCAGTAACAGGATGAAAGAGAACTTGGAACCCAGCTGCGTGACGGGAATGATGGCGCTGCGCACGCGAATGGGGCCGTAACCCACGGCGTACTGCACAGCGTGTCCGGCTTCGTGGCAGGCCACCCCTACCGCAGAAATGGTGGCGGAGGCATACACATCCTCGGACAGATAGATGGTGTTGTCCCGGGGGTCATAGTGGTCCGTCAGACTGCCCCGGCAGGGCCGGATGGGTACGTCATAGACGCCATGGGCCCTCAGGACCGCCTCGGCAGCCTGGGCGCCGGTGACATGGCGCCGGTTGGCGACGCTGTACCGGCGGAAGCTGCCGCTGACCTGGAACTGGGCCCAGAGGGACAGCAGAAATACGGGAATCAGAAGGATACAATAGATGTTGTTGGCCAGGAAATCACCATAGCCGTAGTAATAAGGCATAGAAACCTCCGATTCAGCATTCAATGGGATGGCCCAGCAGGTAGGCAGCAGCCGTCATCCGCTTGCCGCCTTGGGCCTGAAGCTCTGTCAAGCGAAGAATCTTGCCATCACCGCAGGCAATATCGATACCCGGTTTGCCCGCCGCCACGATGGTGCCGGGCTGGGCGGATGTGGATTCCCCGGTCTCCTCCGCGGCGTAGAGCTTCATGGGATCGCCGGAGATCACGTCAGTGGTGGCGCAGGGCCAGGGGATCAGGCCCCGGATCTGGCAGGAGACGGCGTGGGCGGATCGGGTCCAGTCCACGGGGGACATCTCCTTGGTCAGCATGGAGGCGTAGGTCATTTTGCCGTGGTCCTGAGGGGTCCGGACAGCGGTGCCGCTTTTCAGCGCTTCCACGGTCTCGGACAGGGCCTCCGCCCCCAGCTCCGCAAGGCGCATGGTCAGGGTAAGGGAATCCTCCCGGGGGGCAATAGCAGTGGTCTTCTGCAAGATCACGTCACCGGCATCCAGCTCCTTGGCCATGTACATGATGGAGACACCGGTCTCCGCCTCCCCGTCTAGAATGGCCCAGTTGATGGGGGCGGCGCCCCGGTACTTCGGCAGCAGGGACGAGTGGACGTTGATGGAACCGTATTTGGGGAAATTCAGAATATCCTCCGGCAGAATCTTGCCGTAGGCCGCCACCACGATCAGCTCCGGCGCCAGCTTCTCCACAATGGAAAAGGCCTCGCCATCCCGCATTTTCAGAGGCTGATAGACCTCCAGCCCCTGAGACAGGGCGTATTCCTTCACCGGGGAGGGCGTCAGCTTGTGGCCCCGGTTCTTGGGCTTGTCAGGCTGGGTGAAGACGCCGCAAAGCTCGTGGCCGTCCTCCACCAGACGCTTCAGGGATGCCACGGCGAAGTCCGGAGTCCCCATAAACAGGATGCGCATACTCACTGCTCCTCCCCGGCGGCTGCCTCGGCTTCTTCCCGCTCCAGGTACTCCCGCAGCTCGTCCTCAGACAGGAAGTGGTCGATGTGCTCCACATACAGGTGGCCGTCCAGATGCTCGATTTCGTGGCAGAAGCAGCGGGCGTTCATGCCCTCCCCCTCGGCCTCGAACCAGTTGCCGTCCCGGTCCTGGGCCCGGACCCGCACCACGTTGGGGCGGGTAACGATGCCCCACTTGCCGGGGACGCTGAGGCAGCCCTCTAAACCGGTCTGCTCGCCGCTCTGGGCGATGATCTCGGGGTTCACCAGCTCCAGATATTCCCCGGAGTACTCGTCCATGACGATGCAGATCCGCCGCAGAACGCCCACTTGGGGCGCGGCCAGACCGGCGCCGTTGGCGTCCGCCAGGGTATCCTGCATGTCGTCCAGCAGCGCATGGAGCCGGGAATTGAATTCCGTAACAGGGCGGCAGACCTTATTGAGACAGGGCTCCCCCTGGGTGACGATTTTACGCAGTGCCATCGTGATTACCTCCTTGACCGCTCACTCCATGGTGTTGCAGTCTACAAACATATTTAATCCGCGGTTTGCGCGGTCCAGTGCAAATTCCTTCAAAAGCCAGCTGACCTGCTCCCGGGTGGCCTTGTCATTGCGGCCCACCAGGAGAACGCGGTAGCGGTAGCGGTTGTTGAGCTTCAGAACAGGTGCAGGAGCGGGACCCAGCACCTCAGGCTGGGAGACTGCCAGTCCCGGCAAGGCGCAAAGCTGACGCAGCGTCTCCCGGACGCCTGCCGCCGCCCGCAGCACCGCCCCCTCCTCCGGACCTGACACCGTGAAGGTGAACATGTCCGCAAAGGGCGGATACCGCCGCAGCTTGCGCAGGCGAATTTCACTCTCATAAAAGCGGTCATAGTCCTGTTGTGCGGCGCTGAGGATGACTTCGTTGCCGGGGGTATAGGTCTGGATGACGGCCCGTCCTGTTTTTCCGCCCCGACCTGCCCGACCCACCACCTGCGTCAGCAGGCTGAAGGTCCGCTCCGCCGCCCGGTAGTTGTCGATATACAACGATGTGTCCGCCAACAGGACGCCCACCAGGGTCACGTTTTCAAAATCCAATCCCTTGGCAACCATCTGGGTGCCAAGCAGGATAGGGATGCGCTCCGATTCAAACTGCCGCAGCAGCTTTTCGTGGCCGCCGGAGGCGGTGTCCGCGTCCATCCGCAGGATGCCCACCTCCGGGAACAGCTCCCGCAGCTCCTCCTCCACCTTCTGGGTACCGGTGCCCACGTGCTTCATAATGCCGCCGCACTCCGGGCAGGCCTCCGGGGCCCGCTGGGAGTGGCCGCAGTAGTGGCACATGAGACGCCCGTTGGCGGAGTGATAGGTCAGAGGCACGCTGCATCGGGGACACTCCGGCACGTTGCCACACTCGCCGCACAACAGCATGCGGCTGTTGCCCCGCCGGTTCAGGAACAGAATGCTCTGCTCACCCTGGCTGAGGTTTGCTTCCAGCTCCCGGCGCAGGTCCGCGCCGATGAGCCCCGGATTGCCCGCGCGGATCTCCTGGCGCAGGTCCGCAATGGTGACCTGAGGCAGGCTGTGGGCGTTATAGCGGTGCCGCAGCAGGACCTTGTGATAGCTGCCCGATTCCGCCGCCCAGGCGGTCTCCACCGATGGGGTGGCGGAGCCCAGCAGCAGCGTGGCGTTCTGCCGGGCACAGAGATATTTGGCGATGTCCCGGGTGTGATACCGGGGCGGATTTTCCGACTGGTAGCTGCCCTCCTGCTCCTCGTCCAGGATCACCAGCCCCAGGTTTTTCAGAGGAGCAAAAATAGCGGAGCGAGTCCCCAGAACCACCCGGCCCTCTCCCCGGCGGATGCGCTTCCACTGGTCGTAACGCTCCGTCATACGGAGAGAGCTATGGAGCATGGCCACCTGCTCCCCGAAGTAAGAGGAAAATTTCCGCATCATCTGGGGGGTCAGGACGATCTCCGGCACCAGGACCATGGCGGTCCTTCCCTGTTCCAGTATTTCCTGAACCAGCCGAAGATAGACCTGGGTCTTTCCGCTGCCGGTGACGCCGTATAAAAGGGCTGCCTCTGGTTTCCCACTCTTTGTCAGGGCGCAGATGTGGTCAAAGGCGGCCTGCTGCTCCTCATTCAGGACAATGGGCGCCCCCGGCTCCACCTGCTGGGGCATCGGGACCCGCAGTTCCTCTTCCTCTGAAAACCATACGATACCGGCCTTCTCCAGCCCCCGAAGTGTGGTCATAGAGGCACCGGTAAAATAACAGATATCCGCGCTGGAGGCCTGACCCGTGGTGGCCAGCAGACGCACCACCTCATACCGCATAGGGGCGCTTCGCCTTTTTGGCTCCGTGATTGCCAGCGCTTCCTCTGCGCTGACAGCTAGCTCCACCATGCGGCGCGTTTTGTCGCTGATCCTGCGCTTGGCGGCGGTCTCGCAGACCACCACCCCAGCCTTCTGCAAGGCCTTCAGGGTGGCGGATACCTCCTCGCCGCAGGCGTCCCGCAGGCTTTCCAACCCGGCGCTGCCGTCGGAGGCGTACAGTACATCCAGTACGCCTCCGGCCCGGCGGACCGGCGCCGACAGGGCATCGGCTGCCTCCCGGCTCATCTCCGGGTCAGCCAGGCGCCAGACCTCCCGCAGCTGATACCAAAGTCCGGCGGGCAGGATGGTTTTTACGGCTTCAAAGAGCGTACAGAAGTACCGCTGCCGCATCCAGAGAGCCAGGGCGATGCCGTCGCCGTCCAGGACCGGTTCCCGGTCCAGCACTGACGCCAGGGGCTTCAGTCCCTGGGACTTTTCCCCCGTGGTACGGGCCAGGATGATGCCCTCGGAGCTCCGGTTGCCCCGTCCGAAGGGCACCGTCACCCGGACACCGGGTAACGCCGTCTCCAGCAGCGGCTCCGGCACCAGATAATCATAGGGCTTATCAATGGAATAGGGCGCGGCGCTGACCGCGACTTTTACAATGACAGCGGTCTCCATGCCTCGCCCCTCCCCTGTGTGCTGCGGTTTTTGGTTACGCGTTTTCTTCCTCGATGGTCAGATCCATGTGGCTGGCGTCCAGCTTGCCCTCGGCCACCTCATTGATAGCCAGGGTCACGGGCTTTTCGTCCAGATGCTCACCGGTCTCCTCGGCGGTCTCGGCGATCTGGCGGGCCCGGCGGGCTACCACATTCACCAGCATATAGCGGTTGGGGACATAGCTCGTCAGCTTGTTCATTGCGGGATACAGCATCATAATACTCTACTTCCATTCTGCCTTTCAGGCTGATATTTTTGATGGGGTCACTTGCCGCTGATGATCGCCATGCGCTCCTTGGGCTTGCAGTGCTCGGCGGTCATAATGGCGTCCAATTCGTTCACCGCGTTCTCCACGGTGTCGTTGATGACGAAATAATCATAGGTATGGGCGGTCTGGAATTCCACCTTGGCCCGCAACAGGCGCTTCTGGATCTTGTCCTGACTGTCAGTGCCACGCTCCGTCAGACGGCGCTCCAACTCCGCCCAGCTGGGAGGTGCGATGAAGATGCGCACGGTGTCCGGCCGCTTGCTGGTGACCTGGATAGCGCCCTGGACCTCAATGTCCAGAATGACGTCCTTGCCTTGTTCCATAGCCTCGTCCACGAAGCGCTTGGGGGTGCCGTAGAAATTCCCCACGTACTCCGCGTATTCCAGAAACTGGTCCATAGAGATCCACTTGCGGAAAGACTCCACATCCATAAAATGATAATGGATACCGTCCAGCTCACCGGGACGGGGGTCCCGGGTGGTGGCGGAGACGGAAAAATAGAGGTTTTTCCGCCGCTCCAGCAGTGCATGAAGCACCGTGCTCTTTCCGACGCCCGAAGGGCCGGAAACAATGAAGGTTTTTCCCTTGGTCATGCTTTCTCCTCCGTATTGCCATCCAGCGGGCCGAACTTCTCCGGCGGCAGTGCCGACAGGATCACATGGTCGCTGTCCATAATGAAGATGGACGCGGTCTTGCGGCCGTAGGTGGCGTCGATCAGCATCCCCCGCTCCCGGGTCTCCTGGACCATGCGCTTGATGGGGGCGGAATCCGGGCTGACGATGGCCACCAGCCGGTCCTGGGATACCAGATTCCCAAATCCGATGTTGATAAGCTTCATGGCGTTACTCCACGTTCTGAACCTGTTCCCGCATCTTCTCCACCTCGGCCTTCAGGCCCACCACCACCTGGGCGATGGCAACGTCGTTGCACTTGGAGCCGATGGTGTTAGACTCGCGGTTGACCTCCTGAATCAGAAAATCCATCTTACGGCCCATGGGTTCATCGGAGGCAATCATGGTCCGCAGCTGGGCCACATGGCTCCGCAGGCGGACGGTCTCCTCGTCCACGGCCACCTTGTCGGCGTAGATAGCGGCCTCGGTCAGGATGCGCTGCTCGTCGATGGTGGTGCTCTGGAGCACCTCCTGCATCCGGGCGGTGAGCTTGGCCCGGTACTCCGCCACGGTCTGAGGAGAGCGCTCCTCCACCTGGCTGGTGTAGTTTTCGATATTGGTCAGGCGGTTTCCAATGTCCTCCGCCAGCTTGGCGCCCTCCACAGCCCGCATGGTGTTGTATGCCGCCAGGGCGTCATCCAGAACGGCGCAGATATCGGCACTGACGGTCTCCAGGTCCTCGTCCGCCTTGGTGACGGTGAGGACATCCGGGAACCGGGACAACTGCTCCGGCGTCACATGGGACTCCGTGCCGCAGACCTCCGCCAGCTCGCTGAGAGCACTGGCATACTGGGCCGCCAATTCCCGGTTGACGGTGACCTTTGCCACATCCGCGGCGGAGGCATCCACGGTGATGAACACATCCACCTTGCCCCGGGAAATGGCCTGCTGGACGTGCTGCTTGATGGCGTCCTCCGCAAAGCTGTACATCCGGGGCATCTTCACGGTGCAGTCCAGATAGCGGTTGTTGACGGACCGGACCTCCACAGTGATATCCCGCTTATTCAAAATCTCCTTCGCCCGGCCATAGCCGGTCATGCTTTTGATCACGTTTTCTTCCTCCCTATTTTCAGCAGCAGAACCAATAGCCGCCGCCATTGCATAGCATCCAAAGACAGCACAGTGGCACACAGGGATTTCCGGTGCATACATCGGTGCCAAACTGCTGCGCGCCCGGACGGTAAGCGGACTGGGTTCCCTTTTCCATGAATTCCAGGGCCTGCCGGTACTCCGGATTGCCCGGCTCCATCTGGCAGGCGGTCTGGTAATACCGCTTGGCCTCATCCATCCAGCCCCGCCGGTAGCAAACGGCGCCCCGCAGGAAATTCCACTCCGCGTTGTGGTCGCTGTAATTGGCCAGTAGCGCCTCAGCACGGCTGAGGTCGCCGGATTGAATGGCAATGCGCACCTGCTGCAGAACAGAACTGCTGCTGCGGCTCTGATACTGGCCGTACTGCTGCTGGTATCCGCCGTAGCTGCCGCCGGAAGCGCGGTTCCCTCCGCTCCGCCGACGGTTGATCTCCTCGTAGGCGGCGTTGATCTCTTTCATTTTCTCTTGGGCCAAGTCCGCCAGGGGATTATCATGGTAGTTGTCCGGATGGTACTTTCGGGCAAGGTCCCGGTATGCCTTTTTGATTTCTTCATCCGAGGCGTTTTCCGATACACCCAGGGTTTGATAGGGATCGTTCATGTGGTCTCCTCAACATTCTTCTGTTTCTTTCTATCTGCTCCGCGCCCCATGGTGCGGAAGGTACCGTCCAGAACCGCCTTTCCGATCTGGAACAGGCCGGTGTAAATGGTTTCCGACAGCAGCGCTGTCCAGACGCCGAAGTCCCACAGCTCAAAGGCGGTAGCCATCATGTGGATGGAGTGATCCAGCGTGGCGGCGAACTCCCGGCGGCTGTCCGGGGGCCATGTCCCGTCCGCCAGACCGAACCGCAGCGCCACGGGGTTATAATTCCCGGAAGCCGCGTCTTTTTTCAGATCGTCCGCCGCGTCCACTAAATAGACCCAGCGGCCCAGGTGGTACAGCAGTTGCTCAAGCACCCGCCGCCGGATGGGGTCCTCTACCTCCCCTGCGGCGCTGCCCAGCAGGGCCGCGAAGGCATCTGCCGCCTGGTCGATGGAGGGGCATTGCTCCGCCTCCAGCTGTGCCAGTAGGTCCAGCTGCCTGCGGACCGCCCGGTCAAAGCCGGGACGCAGAGCAGAAGCCTTCCGGTAGGCAGACTCCAGAACGGCGGAGAGGCTCCGGTATTTCAGACCGTGCAGCCAGTCGTGGTCTGCCACACCGTCCCGCAACTGCCAGTAGGCCAGGATCACGCTCTCGTCAGCCGCCAGCGCCATGGCCGGGTCCTCCTCCAGGAACGCGTGGGCGTGGACCGGATGGACCAGACACCGGGCATTGCCGCAAGGCCCTTCCTCCGGCGGAGAAAGCAGAATAGCAAGGTAGGTGAAATCGTAATTCAGGATGAACCGGGCTGCCGTACCGTAGCGGCGCCCCAACGTGTGGCAAAGGCCGCAGTACATGCGCCGGAACCGGTCCGTTTCCTCCTGGGGCAACAGGGCCAGGGGTGGCCTGACGTAGCCAAACACCGGATCAGAAGAGCCGGACGATGGTAAAGGACAAGCCGCCCTTCGCCTTTAGATGCCGGTCATAGCGGATGGCCACTGCGATGCCGATGAGAAACCCGATGACGGCTGCGGTGTACTGCACGGCAACCGGAGCCCCCAGGAAGAAGGCCGCCAGATAGCCCAGCAGGAACAGGACTACCGGGGTGGCGTAGACCAGCGCCACAATACGGAGCATCTTCTGGGTATCGCTCTGCACCACCACCTTCTGCCCGGGACAGGCACCGATGGGGTTGGCGGCCTTGGCCTTGACGGCCGCGCCGGAGACGCCGCAGCCGGCGCACTCCTCACAGTCGTGGCCGCAGGCGGATTTCCGGGGAACGGAAATCACAGCGTGATTGGGATCAAGAATACGTTCAACAGTTGCGATCTGGGTCATGGTACATTACTCCTGTGTTCATGCTTCAGGCGAGACTTCCACGCCCTGCTCCGGCTCTTCCGCAGGTTCCTCCGGAAGCGGCTCATGGGGTTCACGGATGCGGACCTGGACCTGATAGTTTCCGCTGACGCCGATATCTCCAGCGTTGGATGCCACCTCCACGATGGCGGGGACCGTATAGGTGCCGGAGGCGGCGGAGTAGTTGGTGAGGTCGGCCACCACGGTGATCTGCTCACCCGTGATCGCCTCCACATCCGCCGTGGTGCCGAAGATGCGGACCGTCAGCTCCTGGGTCAGGATGTCCACCCGCTTTCCGCTGGGCAGGTTGGCATAGGTGAACTGCTGGGTGGTCACCTCCGCGCTGGTCATGTCGGCAAAGCCAACGTCCAGCGTGGCCCGGGTGACGCCACTGAGGTTCTGACAGCCGTCAGGGATGATGATGGGATAAGTGTGGTAACGGGGACCGCCGTTCAGCAGATCCAGCAGGTCCAGCTCGCCCAGGGTAATGGTCTCCACATCCCGCAGGGCAGCGGCGTCGCCGGAGACTACGATATACTCGGGCTTGATCTCGTAATCCAGGTTGGAGGTTCTGGCGCCTGGAGACTCCTTGAAGTCCACCACCAGCTTCAGTTCCTTGGTCACAAAGACCGGCAGGGTCACCTGGACGCTGTCCACCGTGGGATGGATGTTGGCGCCGTCCAGCTGCTTGTTGTTTTTGTCATAATACCGGAAGGTCAGCTCCTGAGAAACGGTCTCCTCAGCGCCGTCTCCCACATCCAAAACTACCTTCACATAGCTAACAGGGTCAATGTCCTTGGCCTGTCCGCGGATTTCCAGGGTGTCCTGGGACAGCTGCAGCTGTCCGGCGGAATAGCCATCCGCCACATGGCCGGAGAGCTCACAGCGAATGTCCACGATGCGGCGGTTCAGCTCGCTGATATTCACGGTCACCTGGTTGCTGCTGGGCTCTCTGGACATATCACTGGCAAACTTGTCGTCATCGTAGTAAAAGGTGCAGGGCACCTGCTGGACGCCAGCCTTCTCCACATTGGAGAGGTCCGCATTGATGGTGATATCGTCCTGCTCCAGCCGGGAAATCTGACGGCGCCCTCCCTTGATGGTGACATCCAGAGAGACCGTGGTCTCCTCTTCCAACAGCATCAATCCCCGGTCCGCCAGCTTGCTCTCCCCATTGTAATTCACGGGGATATCCGTAATGGTCTTCTCAATGACGCGGTGTCCGCCGTTGTTGCCGAACTCATCGGCATAAATCCACATGGATATGGCCACCAGCAGGGCCAGCAGGATGTAGAGGACCTTCCGCTTTTTCCCTTGCTCATTCTGCATCGTCCGCACCTCCGTTCTGTTTGGCGCGCAGCAGACCAGCGAGGCTGAACTTCTGCTTGTCCGGTTCGCTCTCCTCCTGCGGCAGCAATTCATTCCGCAGGAGGTTCTCCAGGGTCTCCGGCTTCAGATGGCGCTTCAGCATCCCGCCGATGGCCACGGAGATAGAGCCGGTCTCCTCCGACACGATGACCACCACCGCGTCGGAGTTCTCGCTCATGCCAATGCCGGCCCGGTGACGCATGCCCAGGTCACGGCTCAGGTTCACATTTTTGCTGAGGGGCAGCATGCAACCCGCCGCCAGGACCCGGCCCTGCCGGACGATGACGGCGCCGTCGTGCATGGGGGCTTTAACAAAGAAAATGTTTTTCAGCAGTTCGCTGGAGACGGAGGCGTCCAGCACCGTGCCGCTGCGGACCATGTCGTCCAGCAGAATTTCCCGCTCGAACACGATCAGTACGCCCGTGCGGGACTGGGACATCTCCGTGCAGGCCAGCACCGTCTGGCTGATGGTCTGCTCCATGCTGCCGGAGACCTCCGAATGGGTGAAGAACGCCATGAAGCGGCGGCTGCCCATCTCTTCCAAAATCCGGCGGATCTCCGGCTGGAACAGGATGATGAGCGCCAGGACGCCCCATTCCACCATGCGGCTCAAAATGAAGTTGATCCCGTTCAGCTGCAACAGACCGGACAGCACCAGAGCCGCCAGGAACACAAACAGGCCCTTCAGCAGGCTGGCGGCCTTGGTGCTCCGCACCAGCAGGAACAGATGGTACATCACGAATACCATGATGCCAATATCCAAAATATCCGTCACCTGCAGGGTCAGTAGATAGCGGCCGATATCGGCCGGCAATTCCATCAACTTCAGATCCATGGAAACGTCTTCATTCCTTTCGGACCGGATTACATTCGTTTTCTTATTATATAAAAGATGGCTGTCAATTGCAAGGTGAATCAAGGGAAAATTCACGGACTGTTCAGAAAATCACCGAGAAAGCCCACGGAACACCTCAAGGGTCCGATACACCTCCGCCGGGGTATTGAAGTCGGAGACACTCAGACGGACTGTGCCTGTTTCCAGGGTCCCCGCCGTGCGGTGTGCGAAGGGTGCGCAGTGGATGCCAGCCCGGACAGCAATACCTCGCTCCGCCAGTTCCTCCCCCAGGACCTCCACGTCCTTCGTTTCGGGTACCACCGACAACACGCCTGCCTGCTGGCAGAGTCCGGGAAGCGCATAGATTCGCAGATCCGGGATGGTCCGCAGTCCTTCCGCCAGCAGCAATGTCAGCTGGCGCTCCCGCAGACAGATGGCGTCCATCCCCCGCCGCTTCACATACCGGATGCCCTCCAGCAGCCCCGCGATGCCGGGCATGTTGTGGGTACCGGCTTCCAGCCGGTCCGGCAGGAAGTCCGGCATCTCCTGATGGATGGAGAGACTCCCGGTCCCCCCTTCCAGCAGTGTACGGACCGGTACACTTTCGCCGCAAAGCAAAACGCCGGTGCCTTGTGGGCCATAAAGGCCCTTGTGGCCGGGCATGGCAATGAAAGCCGCCCCCAGCGCCGTCATATCCATCCGCAGAACTCCCGCCGACTGTGACGCGTCAATGACCAGCGGTACCTTCTGCCTGCGGCAGATGGCGGCGATGTCCTCTATGGGCAGAATGAAGCCGAACACGTTAGAAATGTGGTTGCAGATCACCGCGTCGGTGTCCGGTGTCACCAGCCGGTCAAAGGCGGCTGTGATCGCATCCGGCTCAAAAAGTGGTCCGGATGCCACAGAGACATGGGCGCCCAGGGCCAGCAGTGGCCGTGTGACCGCGTTGTGCTCATAGCCGGAGACCACCGCCTTTCCTCCGGGCGGCACCAGGCTTTTGATGGCGATGTTCAATCCATGGGTGGCGTTCATGGTGAATACCACCTGCTCCGGGTTGGACAGAGAAAACAGCTCCGCCAGCTCGCTGCGGCAGTTGAAGGCCGTCTCCGCCGCCCGCATAGCGGCCGGGTGGCCGCCCCGCCCCGGGGAGCTCATGGTTGCCAGGGCCCGCTGCATGGCGGCGGCTACGGCGGGCGGCTTTTGAAACGTGGTGGCCGCGCTGTCCAAATAGATCATGGGGCCACCTCCCGGTAGGTTCCCTTCTGGTACAAAAATATCTGAACAGGGTCCAATGCTTCCCTGTGAATGGCGATCAAAGCCTGGGGCAGGTCGGCAACGGCCAGCCGCAGGACATAGGCGCAGCCCAGGTCCGTCAAGTCCCTGGGGGCGCGAAAGATCTGGCAGCGGATGCCGGTCTTTTCCAGGGCCCGCTGCATCCGCTGGGCATAGGTGACGGACCGGGCAAGGATCAAATAGTGCTCCACAGACACTCCTCCTCTCTGCACAGTCTATGCCGATTTAGAAGGATGCGTGCCGGGAGACAGAAAAACGGCGGACCTTCCCTGCGAAAGTCCGCCGTCGTTCATATTCCTGTTTTTGCCAGCAGCACTACCGCGTGTGCCGCCATGCCGGAGCCGTCTCCGGTAAAGCCAAGGCCCTCCTCGGTGGTGGCCTTGATGTTGACCTGCCCCGGGTCAATGCCCAGGGCCTTCGCCACGTTGGCTGCCATTTGCGGGCGGTAAGGCCCTACCTTGGGCGCCTGGGCCAGGAGGGTGGCGTCAATATTCACCACTGCAAAGCCCTTCTCCCCCAGCAGCCGGCCTACCTCCCGCAGCAGTTTGATGCTGGAGATGCCGGCATAGGCCGGGTCCGTGTCCGGGAAGATCTTGCCGATGTCTCCCAGCCGGGCGGCGCCGGTCAGTGCGTCCATGATAGCGTGGACCAGCACATCGGCGTCGGAATGGCCCAGAAGGCCCTTTTCCCAGGGAATGTCCACGCCTCCTAGGATCAGCCGCCGTCCCTCCACCAGGCGGTGCACGTCATACCCATGTCCAATGCGCAGATTCGTCATACCCGATCCTCCCTGGCCTGCAGAATCGCCTCCGCCAAAATCAGGTCCGTGGGGGTGGTGATTTTCAGGTTTTCCTCGTCACCCTCCACCAGAAAGACCACCTTGCCCAGCTGCTCCACGGCGGAGCAGTCGTCGGTGATGGTGAGGCTTTTCTCCAGGGCGTCCTGGAGGGCCGCTTTCAGGATGCTGGCCTCAAAAACCTGTGGGGTCTGGACCGCCCGCAAGGCGCTCCGGTCCAGGGTCTCCTCCACAGCGCCGCCATCCCGGACCACCTTGACGGTGTCCTTCACCGGGACTGCAGGGGCCGCGGCACCACAGCGGACCGCTGCCATGATGACATCGTCGATCAGTTCCGGCGTCACCAGGGGCCGGGCACCGTCCTGCACCGCCAGCAGCTCTGTCTCCGGAGCTGCTTCCAAGGCTGCCAGTAACACAGAATGGGCCCGGGTCTCGCCGCCCCGGACCACCTTGGTGCATTTTGTGATGCCGTATGTATGGCAGAGCCGGGAGATCTCCACCAGGTCCTCTTCCCTGGTGGCCACCACGATCTCATCCACCAGCTTTGCGTTTTGCAGGGCCGTCAGCGTCCGGACCAGCACGGGAATGCCGTCCAGAGGCTCCAGCAGCTTATTAACGCCGCCCATGCGGCTGGAACTGCCGGCGGCCGCCACCAGCGCCGCACACTGGGGGCGGCGCCGCTCCTTTACTTTTTTCAAAAATGATAACATGCTTTCCTTCCTTCCGGACATCTCACATGGGGACCGGCATCTGCATCATGGCGCGGTCAAGCCGGCGCTCCACATCCTCATATTCGCTGTTTTGGGCCAACACAATCTCGGAGATCATGATCTGCTTGGCAATATGGAGCATCTTCCGCTCCCCCGTGGAGAGCCCCCGCAGGGCCTCCCGGTGCATCAGCCCCTTCACCACCCGGGCCACCTCATAGAGGTCTCCGCTTTTCAGGCGCAGCATATTCTCCTGGTAACGCTTATTCCAGTTGGTGTTGGTCTCCACAGTCAGAGCTGGGATGGCATCCAGCAGCATCTCAGTTTCCTCGGACGTGATGATGGCGCGGACGCCGATGGCGCTGCTGTTAGCCACAGGGATCTTCAGAACGAGACCGCCCATAGGCATCTTAAAGACATAGTATTCTTTTGTGACCCCTGCGACCTTTTCCTGGATGATGTTGTCGATAACGCCGGCGCCGTGCATGGGATGCACGACCAGATCCCCAATGCTGAACATGGCAAGTCCTTCCCTTTCCTGTCCGCGCGGTGACTGGTTCCCGCTCTGTCGGCCTGTTTTTTCCATGATGTTCCTAATATAGTCATATTATACCGACTTTTCAGGCATTTTACAAGTTGTTTTCTTAAAATCAGGAACATTTTTTTGCAAAACAGGCAAAAAACGTCGGACGGCCCAAAAGCCGCCCGCCAAATCGCGCATAACAGATCTTTACTTCTTGTTGGAGCGGCGCCAGATGTGCATTTTCTCAGCTTCCGCGATCAATTCCTCCCGGAACTGGGGATGCGCGATGTTGATCAGGCCCTCGGCACGCTCCCAGGTGGACTTGCCCTTGGCATTGAACTTGCCGTACTCCGTTACCAGCCAGTGCAGGTTGGTACGGGTGCAGGTGGCGACAGAGCCCGCCAGCAGGGTGGGACGGATGCGGGAGTGGAGCTCGCCGGTCTTCTTGTCCTTCACGGTGGCGGAGCAGCAGATGAAGCTCTTGCCGCCCTTGGCCAGATAGGCGCCCATGACAAAGTCCTGCTGGCCGCCGGCGCCGGAGATGTGGTTGGTGCCGGAGGACTCGGAGGACACCTGGCCGTACAGGTCGATGTCCACGGCACCGTTGATGGAAATGAAGTTGTCAATCTGAGACACCCGGGCGATGTCGTTGACGTAGCTGACGGGAGCCGCCATGCAGGCGGGGTTGTTGTTGATATAGTCGTACAGCTTCTGGGAACCGGCGGCGAAGGCGTAGACCTGGCGGCCCTTGTCGAAGGGCTTGCAGGCGCCGGTCAGCTTGCCGGCCTCAGCCATGTCCACGAAAGCGTCCACGTACATCTCGGTGTGCACGCCCAGGTCCTTCAGGTCGCTCCTGGCGATCATCTTGCCGATGGTGTTGGGCACGGAACCGATGCCCAGCTGCAGGCAGGCGCCATCGGGAACCTCGGGCACCACCAGGTTGGCGATGGCCAGGTCCACCTCAGAGGGTTCGCCGGAACCGCCCAGGATCTCCATGGGAGGATTCTCACCCTCCACGATCATGTCCACCTCGCTGATGTGGACGCAGTTTTCAAAGCCGCCCAGGCAGACGGGCATATTCTTGTTGACCTCCACGATGACGGTCTTGGCGCAGTCACAGACGGCCTTCAGGTGAGAGCCGCCGGGGCCGAAGTTGAAGTAGCCGTGCTCGTCCATGGGAGCCACCTGGAACATGGCCACGTCCAGGGTCTTGATGCAGTTGCGGTAGTAGCCGGGCAGCTCAGAATAGCGCAGGGGGATATAATAGGAGAAGCCCTCCTTGATGGCCTTGCGCTCAATGCCGGACATATGCCAGGAGTTCCAGGTAAAGTGATCGGCCACATTGGGAACATCAAAAATGGCGGGCCGACGGGTCAGGATGCCGCCGCGGATCTTGACGTCAGTCAGCTCCTCCGCACGCTTGGCCAGAGCCTTGTCCAGCGCGTTGGCAGTGCAGATGCTCCAGCCATAATCCAACCAGTCGCCGGACTTGACCACCTGAACAGCCTCGTCGGCGGTTTTCAGTTTCTGCTGATATTCTTCCTGATAGCTCATAATACTTCCTCCTATATCGTTATACACCCTGCTTTTACTGTCAGAAAACTCACATTGTCAAGATTATAACAGGTACGGCAAGAGATTGCAATGAAAACGTGAAAAAAATCACAAGTTTTTTCTAAAAAGATGCAGGCCCTATAAGGGCCTGCATCTTTGCAGACAAATCTTACTCCTCCACGGGAGCCTCTTCGGCTTCCTCGGCGGCAGGAGCCAGCAGAGCACGGATAGACAGGGAGATCTTCTTCTTCTCCTCGTCCACGGCGGTGATCTTGGCCTCCACGATCTGACCCTCGGACAGGACATCCTCGGGCTTCTCGATGCGGCGGTCAGCGATCTGGGAGATGTGAATCAGGCCGTCCACACCGGGCACGACCTCGGCAAAGGCACCGAAGGTCATCAGCTTGACAATTCGGACCTCGGCCACATCGCCCACGCTGTACTTATTCATGAAGTTGGTCCAGGGATCCACGCTGTGGTCCTTGCAGCCCAGAGAAATCTTGCGCTTCTCAGCGTCGAAGGAGATGACGTACACATCCATGGTGTCGCCGACCTTGCAGACCTCAGCGGGGGTCTTGATGCGGCTCCAGCTGAGCTCGGAGATATGTACCATACCATCCACGCCGCCGATGTCCACGAACACGCCGTAGCTGGTCATGGATTTCACGGTGCCGGTGTAGTGCTTGCCGACCTCGATAGAGCTCCAGACGGCCTCCTGAGCGGCCTTGCGGGCCTCGTCGGTGACGCTGCGGATGGAACCCACCACGCGGCGGCGGGCACGGTTGACCTCGGTGATGCGCAGCTGGACCTTCTGGCCCTTCATCTCAGACAGGTCGGCGCCGCGGGGCATACCGCTCTGAGAAGCGGGCACGAACACGCGGACGCCCTTGACGGACACCACGATGCCGCCCTTGTTCTCCTCGGTGACAGTGCCTTCCAGCACGGTCTTCTCTTCCACGGCAGTCTCGATGTTCTCCCAGACCTTCACGGCGTCCAAGCGCTTCTTGGACAGCTCGGCATAACCCTCCACGTCGTTGACGCGGACAATGTAGGTCTCGATCTCGTCGCCAATCTTGACGATATCCTCGGGCTTGGCGCTGGGATCATCGCTCAACTCGCTGAGCTTGATGTAAGCGGACTGCTTGGCGCCCACGTCCACCTGGACCTCGGTGGGGGTGATAGCCGTGACGATGCCGGTTACCTTCTCTCCTGTATTTAAAGTTTTGAAAGACTGATTCAGTAATTCCTCAAAGGACTCCTCTTTGCCCTCGGCCACTTTGATTTCTTCGCTCATCGTTGCATATACCTCCTTAATAATGCCAGCAGGTGTGGAGGCGCCGGCCGTAAGGCCCGCAACAGAGCAACCATGGAAGAAATCCGGCGAGAGCTCGTCCGCGTTCTCGACCTGGAGGACACGGGGGCATCTCTTCATGCAAATTTCCGTCAAATGTTTGGTGTTGGCGCTTTTACGGTCTCCCACCACGACCATCACGTCCACTTCGGCGGCGATAGAGGCCGCCTCTGTCTGACGCTTATGCGTAGCATTGCATATTGTATCAAATATTTTTGCGTTTGTACACTCTTTTTTTATGATTTTCCAAGAAGTTTCAAAAAGTTCACGAATACAGGTGGTCTGAGCCACTGCTGTCACCGGGATTTCCCGGTTTTTAGGGTCGGCCTCAAGCCACATCTTTACTGCCTCCGGTCCCTCGAACACCAGGGGATGGCGGCACCAGCTGGCGATGCCGATGACTTCGGGATGGTGGGGCTCGCCGATAATGACCGGCTGCCGCCCCTCCTCCTCCGCCTGGGCCACCAGCTTCTGAATGCGGCAGACGTTGGGGCATGTAGCATTGACACAGCGGACGTCGCGGCTCTCCAGACTGTCCAGCACGCTTTTCAGCTCTCCGTGGGAGCGGATGACCACCGTGTCTCCGGGGCCCAGCTGCCCGCTGTCTGCCGTTTTCCGGATGCCTCGCCGGGCCAGATCCTCCACCACGTAGCTGTTGTGGATCAGATCTCCCAGCATCCAGCAGCCGCCGGTCTCCTCCGCTGTTTTCTCCGCCAGCTCCACGGCCCGGCGGACGCCATAGCAGAAGCCGGCGCTCTCCGCAAGGATGACCTTCTTCACAGGGGCTCTCCCCCTACCGTCTGACCGCCCAGGGCATAGGCGGCCTCCAAAACGCCGTCAGCGATCTTCTGCATCTCCTCGGAGGTGCCGTGGCGGCCTGTGTACACAGGGATGTAAGGCTTGCCGAAAATAACACGGGTCCGGCGAAATAACTTCTTCTCCCCGTCCACGAACACCGGAATCATGGTGGCACCGGTGCGGACGCCGATGACCGCCACGCCGGCTTTGGCATGGGCCGGAAGCCCGTCCTTGCAGCCGATGCCGTTGCGGATCACGGTACCCTCCGGGAAGATCAGCAGGTTGTCGCCGCCCTTGATGGCCTGGATGGCGGTCTTGACCGCCTGGATATCGTTGTCCCCCCGGCTGACGGGGAACGCGCCCACATGCCGCAGAATCCAGCCCAAAGGCTTAAAGCGGAACAACTCCTGCTTGGCCATAATATGCACGCGGTAGTTGATAGGCAGCCGCAGGACCACCAGAATAGGGTCCCAGTTGCTGGAGTGATTGGGGCACAGCAGGGCACCGTGCTCCGGCAGATTCTCCAGTCCCTCCACCGTAGTTGGGTGCAGGATGCGGGTCACAATACCCACAAGATGATAAGCGATTACAAATAACGTACCCAGCGGTTTCATCTGGTCTTCTCCTTAATGATGTTCAAAAGGGCTGCTTCGCTCTCAGCGAAGGTCAGCTCCGTGGTGTCCAGAAGGACGGCATCCTCCGCCTGACGCAGGGGTGCCGCAGCCCGGTGGGAATCGTTCCAGTCCCGCTCCTGAATGTCCTTCAACACCGCTTCAAAGGGCTCCGGCGTCCCCCGCTGCTCCAGCTCCAGCATCCGGCGCCGGGCCCGGGCCTCCGGGGAGGCAGTCAGGAAAATTTTCACGTCGGCGTCAGGCAGCACCACGGTGCTGATGTCTCGGCCATCCATAATCACGCTGTTGGTGCGGGCCAGCTGCCGCTGCATCTCCAGCAGGAAGGCCCGGACTCCGGGATGGGCGGACACGGCAGAGGCATACATGGAGATCTGGGGCAGGCGAATCTCCTTAGTCACGTCGGTGCCATTCAGCAGCATATGCTGGAGGCCGTCCTCCCCGTAGGTCAGCTCTACATGGACCTCCGGCAGCCGGGCCGTCACCGCCACCTCGTCCTTAGGGTCGATGCTCTTTGTATAGATATAGTATCCGATGGTGCGGTAGATGGCGCCGGTATCCACATATAAATAGCCAAGCTTTTCGGCGATGCTGCGGGCCAGGGTGCTTTTCCCGGCGCCGGAGGGGCCGTCGATGGCAATGCTGATGGTCTGCATGGTTCACTCTCCTGTCATGTTTCGTTCTCCGCCGCCGCAAGACCGGCGGCCCGGCCCGTGGCCCAGGCAATCTGCAGGTTGAAACCGCCGGTGTAGGCGTCCACGTCAATCACTTCTCCTGCAAAGTACAAATCCTTTACAAACTTTGACTCCATAGTCTTTGGGTCAATTTCACTGACCTTGATACCACCGGAGGTAACGATGGCGTCCGTTACCGGGCACGGACCTGCGATGGCAACTGGGAAATGCTTCAAAAGCTGGAGAAGCACCCGGCGCTGCTCTTTGGTCAGGTCATGGACCTTCTGGTGGGGCGGGATCTCCGTCAGTTCCACCACCACGGGAATCAGCTTCTGGGGCAGCAGATCGTCAAGGGCGTTGCAGAAGTCACTGTTGGCGTATTTGGTGAAATCCGACAGCAGCCGCTTGTCCAGCTGCTGCTCATCCAATGCGGGCTTCAGGTCGATCTCCAGGCGGTAGGCCTTTTTCTCAAAGTGCCGCATGTGGGCGGAGGCAGACAAAATCAAAGGACCGCTGACGCCGAAGTGGGTAAACAGCAGCTCACCGAAATCCGTGTAGATCTTCTTATTGTTCTCAAAGACCGTCAGGCCCACATTCCGCAGGCTCAGGCCCTGCATCCGGACGCAGAGATTCCCCTGTTCCCGCAGGGGCACCAGAGAGCCCCGCAGGGGCGTGACGGTATGGCCCGCTTCTCGTGCCATGCGGTGGCCCTCGCCGGTAGAGCCTGTGGCGGGATAACTGACGCCGCCGGTAGCCAGGATGACCGCCTTGGCGGGATATTCCCGGCGTTCTCCCTGCACGCCGCGGATGGTTCCTTCTTCGATCTCCAGGTGTGCCGCCCGGTCCCGGACCATGGAGACCCGCAGGGCCTTCAGCCGCCGCTCCAGGGCGCCGCTGATGTCAAAGGCCCGGTCGCTGACGGGAAAGACACGGTTCCCCCGCTCCGTTTTCAGGGGCACCCCCAGCTTTTTGAAGAAGGCCATGGCGTCCCGGCCATCGAACCGGGAGAAGGCGCTGTACAGGAACTTGCCGTTTTTCGGGGTGTTGGCCAGTAGAGTCTCCAAATCCGCGTTGTTGGTCACGTTGCAGCGGCCCTTGCCGGTGATATTCAGTTTCTTGCCCAGCCGCTCGTTGGGCTCCAGCAGGGTCACGGAAGCCCCCCGCTCCGCCGCGCAGATGGCGGCCATCATGCCGGCAGCGCCGCCGCCGACCACTACAATCTGTTTATTCATCATCCATCTTTCCAAACACGCCGTATTCGTTCCAGATATCCTCCAGCTCCTCGAAGGTTCTAGCAGCATCGGTGCCCATGCGGTAGGCCAGCGCCACCAGCAGGGCGTTGATCAGAGACAGGGGCGCCACCATGGAATCCACGAAGGAGATCATCTCACAGGGGGCCAGCAGCGCCGCGTCGGACATCTGGTACACTGGGGACAACTCGTTGTCCGTCACGGCAATGATAGTCGCTCCCCGGTCCTGGGCAAATTTCACGGTGTTCATGGTCACCCGGGAATAGCGTGGGAAGCTGATGGCGATCATCACGTCCCCGGGGCCAATGCGGAACAGCTGCTCAAAAATTTCCCCGGCAGCGTTGGACTGGACCAGGGTCACATTTTCGCACAGCAGGTGCATGTAAAAGTTCAAATATCCGGCCACATAGGCAGAGGAACGGACGCCCAGAATATAGATGTGGTGGGCGTTTTTGATACGGTCCACCACGTCGTCAAACTGGTTCCGGTCTGCCTGGCTGGCCAGCTCCCGCAGCTTGTCGATATCCGACTGCAGCACAGCCCCCAACAGGTCCTGCCGTTCAAAGAGCTCTCCTGCCTGCTGAATGCGCTGGGTAGAGGTCAGGCGGCTGCGGATCATCTCCTGCAGCGCCCGCTGCATGCTGGGGTAGCCGTCGTAACCCAGCTCCGAGGCGAACCTCACCACCGTGGATTCGCTGACACCCACCAGTTTGCCCAGCTTGCTGGCGGTCATAAAGGCCGCTTTATCATAGTTATCCAGGATGTACCCGGCGATTCGCTTCTGTCCCTTGGAAAAGCCGTTCATGCTGTTTTCAATGGTATGTAAAATGTTTTTTGCCACGGCCATTCCCTCCCCCACTCTTTCTGTTTTTTGTTTCACACGCAGAAAATGCGCAGGTCACCATGCGCATCCTGTCGTATTGTACCACAAACCCTGCAAAATTCAAACGGTTTTTGCAGGAAATTTTGCAAAACTTGCAAAACAGAAGCGCGGACCGCTCGGCCCGCGCTCAGGCACCTTGATTCAGTTGGCAGGCGGTTCCTTCAGGGCGGCCACTTCTTCCGCCGTCAGATATCGCCACTGGCCGCAGGGCAGGTCTCCCAACTCTAGAGAATGCTCTCGGACCCGGCGCAGCTGCTTCACGGTCAGCCCGCAGACGGCGCACATGCGGCGGATCTGCCGGTTTTTGCCCTCGTGGATGGTGATGGACAGCTCCGCCGTCTGGCGGGTTTTCCGCAGAACCTCCACATAGGCGGGGCGGATGGTCTCCCCTTCCAGGTCCGTGATGGCAGCCAGCTTTTCCGCCGCGCCATCCACCGGACCGAACACGGAGACCTGGTAGGTCTTGTTGACCTCGCCGCTGGGATGCAGCAAACGCTGCATCAATTCCCCGTCGTTGGTCATCAGCAGCAGGCCTTCGGAGTCCAGGTCCAGACGGCCCACGGGATATACCCGGGTCCCGCAGTCCCGCACCAGGTCCGCCACGGTCTTTCGGCCCTTTTCATCAGAAAGGGTGGTCACATAGCCCCGGGGCTTGTTCAGCAGTAGATAGACGTGCTCGGCTTTTGACGCCAACGGCTTCCCGTCCACCCGGATGTCATCCCGGTCCGGATCTGCCCGCCGGCCCAGCTCTGCCGTCTCTCCGTTGACGGTCACGCGGCCTGCCGTGATGTAATCCTCCGCTGCCCGGCGGGAACATACCCCGGCGGCGGAGAGCAGTTTTTGCAGTCGTTCTTCCATATGTCAGTCCTTCTATCGGGCCAGCTTCAGCGCCGCCAGAGCAGATTCCGCCTTGGGCGCCACAGATTCGCCGCACAGCAGGTCCACCCGTCCGATCTCCTCGCCGTCCAGGATGAAAACAGCCTGTCCCACCTTGCTCCCAGCCGTCAGAGGCGCTGTCAGGGTATCTGTGAACTCCAGGCGCGTTTCCAGCCTCTCCCCATCCGCGACGGGCCAGAAGAAGCTCTCAGCTGCCACCAGAGCCACGGCTTTCTGGACACCGCCCTTCACCGAAACGCGGCGGAGGGGCTGTCCCAAAACTGTCAGCCGTTTGGCGGGATAAACGGCAAAGCCATACTCATACAGCGCCTGGTGGTCGGCCCAGTCGTTGCCGTCCTGCAGCGTCACCGCCACCAGCCGCTGACCGTTCTTTTCCATGCAGCTCACCAGGGTCCGGCCTGCCGCCTTGGTGTAGCCTGTTTTCAGCCCGATACAGCCCTCCGACCAGGAGAGCAGCTTATTGTGATTGGTCATAGTGCGGCCGCCGATGGTAACGGTGCGGGTGGAGACGATCCGGGTGAAGGTCTCGTTCTCCATGGCAGCACAGGCCAGCACCGCCATGTCCCGTGCGGTGGAGTAGTGGGTCTCCGCGTCCAGCCCATTGGGGTTGGCAAAGGAGGTGTGCGCCATTCCCAGCTCCCTGGCGGTCTCGTTCATCAGCCGGACAAAGCCCGCCTGGCTACCGCCCACGTGCTCCGCGATCGCCACCGCCGCGTCATTGCCGGAGCACAGCATCAGACCATAGAGCAGCGTCTCCAGAGTCAACCGCTCCCCCTCTTTCAGGTACATGGAGGAGCCCTCTGTCAGGGTTGCCTCCCGCTTGACGGTCACCATGTCGGAGAGGTTTCCCTCCCGGATAGCCACCAGGGCGGTCATGATTTTGGTGGTGCTGGCGATCAGCATTTTCGCGTTCGCGTTCTGCTCATACAGCACCCGGCCGCTGTCCGCATCCACCAGGATCGCGGCCGCAGCCGAGGTGCTCACGGCTTTTACCTGACAAGGGAAAATACTAAACAGGAGCAGTGCCGCAGTCAGTACAGCGGCAGCACGCTTTGGCATGGTCCATCACCTCATTCGTTCACGGTGATGGTAGTATACCCCGCTCAGAGTGTCTCCTTTTCCTTTTTCTTGTCGATAATTTTTTCCACTTTCTCCACGATCTCCGGAGCCATGTCTACGATGCGGTCCACCGTGTTCATGGGCGCGGCCGCCACAGGCAGCATCCGGGTGGTGCCGTCCTTGATGACCAGGAAGGCCACGGGGTCGATCTTCACACCGGCGCCGGCGCCGCCGCCGAAGTTGGCACTGGCGTTTTTGCCGTAGTCTCCGCCCCCTCCACCGAAGCCGAAGCTGATCTTGGAAATGGGGATCAGCGTCACGCCGTCAGGCGTGGTAATGGGCTGGCCGACGATGGTATTGGTGTCGGCCATGGCATGGACCTTATCCATGGTGGAGCGCATCAGCTCGGTCAGGGGATTTTTCTTCTCGGTCGTATTGTCCATTTTGTGAACCACCTTTCTGAATCTGAGAGCAAAACGCTCATATCATGCTGACGGCTGAGGCGCCGGTGTTTTCTCTTTTGCTTTTTTTCGGAACCGCAGGAACCAGCGAAGGGCCGGAACGGCGATCCCCAGTCCCACGCCCAGCAGGGTCCCAATCCGGGCGGTGATACCCACAGTCCCTTCGATCAAGGGCTTGGGAGCGTCAAAGTCGATGTCGGTGTGGATACTTGGCTCCGGGATATCCAGAACCTTTTCCAGAACCGGCATCCCCGTCCAGATCGCAGCTTGTAAATAGCCATATTGCTCCGCCGCCGCGGCCGGGTCATCGGCCCCGCCCAGGATCAGGCTGACGGTCAGGGGGTGGATACGGATGCCCCGGCGGGTCCGGTCCAGTGCCCGTTTCAAAGGCGGCCACAGAGTCCTGACCGCGTCCTTGATATCCGCCAAAGTGGGCTTCGGCATGGGCTGCTTCTCTTTTTTCTCCTTCGGTTTTTCAGCGGTCTCTTCCTTGGAAGGCTTTGGCTTCTTTTTGCCGGGGAACACCCGGAAACGGAACAGGCCGAATTTGACATCCACCACAGGGGAGCCGCCGGACAGCGTCACCTGCGCTCCCACCCGGGTCAGGCACAGCCAGATCAGCAGCAAAGCCAGGATTCCCAAAATCCAAAGCACGATCAACGGCGCTCACCTCTCTTTTTCTCGGCTGGCTTCCGGAAACCTCAGTCCTCCGGGGCCGGGAAATCCGCGTTCTCCGGGGTGTCGGTGCCTACAATTTCCGCTTCCGCGGCGGGGTCTATCACCTCGCCGGTGTCGCTGAGGCGCATCTGCCCTTCCCCGCCCAGGTCCGGCATCTCCGGCAGGTCGTCCAGACTGGTCAGGTGGAAGGCCCGCAGGAACTGCTTGGTGGTGCGGTACAGACGGGGCCGTCCCGGCACCTGGAGCCGTCCGCACTCCTCGATAAGCTTCCGCTCCTGCAGAAGTCCCATGGTATAGGAGCTGTCCACGCCCCGGATCTGGTCCACGTAGGCCCGGGTAGTTGGCTGGTAATAGGCGATGATGGTCAGTACCTCCAGCGCAGGCTGGCTCAGCTTGGCGGGCTTTCGGATCTCAAAGGCCCGGCGGATGATGTCGGCATAGTCCGGGGCGGAGCAGAGCTGCCAGCTGTCCTCAATATGCAGCAGACGGATGCCCCGGCGTTCGTAGGCGTAATAGTCCATCAGCTTCTGGAGTACCTGCTCCACCGTGGGCCGGTCCATATCCATAGCCACACAGATGCGGTCTACATGGACAGGCTCTCCGGATGCGAACAGGATGCCCTCAATGGCGGATTCTATTTCTTTCATCTCCATGGTTTCCATGGCGTGTTCTCCTTAAAAGGTCAGATTGTCGGGCAGGTCTCCCTCCTGGCGGACGGTGCAGTCCGTCTCGGAGCCGGCCAGATGCAGCACCCGGGCCTTGCAAAGCTCCAGCACCGCCAGGAAAGTGGCAACCACCTCGCTGCGGCTGCGGTTCCCCCGGAACAGCAGCCGGAACCGGGTGATGCCGCCCTCTTTCAGGCGGCGCAGAATCTCCCGGGCTTTGCTCTCCACCGGGTAGGGCTCGTGCTGGACGATATCCTGGAAGGCGGTCTTGGGAGGCGGCAGCGCCCGCTCGGTCCGGCTTCGAATCTCCGCCATGGCCAGAATCAGGTCTGCCTTCTCCTGGTCGTACTCGTAAATCTTTCCCCGCTTCACCGGCTCCGGGTTGCGCGTGATGATACTGCGGCCAAACTCTCCCATGGGCTCCAGCCGCTTCGCCAGCATTTTGACGCAGACGTATTTTTCGCTGCGGCGCCGCTCCTCCAGAGACTGGATCAAGGCGTCCATCTCGCTCTGGGCCTCCTCGTCCTCAATGGACAGCAGCATCCGAGTCTTGATATACACCAAATGGGACGCCATGGTGACGAACTCGCTGGCTACTTCAAGGTCCATCTTCTGCCGCTGCTCCAGCCAGGCGATGTACTGGTCACAGATCAGGGAGATGGAGATGTCCTGAATCTCCATTTTGTTCTTGCTCAGCAGAAACAGAATCAGGTCCAGCGGGCCCTCAAAATCCTGCATCTCCTCCTCAGAGCGGGAGCGGACGACTTTTTCCAGTTTGAATACGGGATTTTCCAATGGTCACACCTCAAAAAAACAGGTTCAGCAAAAAGCCGTACACGCTCATAATGGCGTTGCCGATCAGGTTGCCCGTCAGTCCCAGCCAGGACAGCAGCAACAGCAGGATCATGCCGTATCGCTCGTACCGCATCAGCTGGACATAAATCCGGTCCGGCAGTAGAACCGCCACCACCTTGGAGCCGTCCAGCGGCGGGATGGGCAGCAGGTTAAACAGCCCCAGGCCGATGGACAGAGGCGCCACCGTGTAAAGGCAGAAGGTAAAAACAGTGTCCCACATTGGGGTATAAGGGGCGTAAAGGTAAATTACCTTACTGATGCCAAGCATCAACAGGGCCAGTAAAAAGTTGGAAACGGGGCCGGCCAGGGCCGTCACCGCCATGCCTTGCATGGGTTTTTTGAAATAGCCGGGGTTCACCGGCACAGGCTTCGCCCAGCCGAAGCCCGCCGCGAACATCATAACCAGGCCCAGCCAGTCAATGTGGCGCAGGGGGTTCAGGGACAGGCGGTGCATCCGCTTGGCGGTTGGGTCCCCCAGGGCCAGAGCCGCCAGGCCGTGGCAGGTCTCATGGATAGTCAGGCACAGAAAAACGGCAAGTACCCGAAGCGCCGCGTCTCCCAGAGAGGAAAGGTCCAGTGCCTGCAACAGATTTTGCAGATAGTGCAGTGGTGAAAACGCCATAACAGACTCCAAATCATCATGACCCAAAATATAGAATCATTATACCAGTTTGCAATACTAAATACAAGGAAAATCGGAATGAACGGAAAAAGAGACAGGCGCGGATGCGCCTGTCTCTCTGTGCTTTTTGCGAAAGATCAGCCCTTCACCATGGAAGCGATCTCAGCAGCGAAGTTCTCCTGCTTCTTCTCGATGCCCTCGCCCTTCTCAAAACGCACGGCGTCCTTGAAGGTGATGGTGCCGCCCTGGGCCTTGGCCACGGAAGCGATATACTTCTCCACGGTCATGCTGTTGTCCTTGACGAACTCCTGCTGCAGCAGGCAGTTCTCGGCATAGAACTTGTTCAGCTTGCCCATGACGATCTTCTCGCGGACCTGCTCGGGCTTGTTGGCCATCTTGGGATCGTTGGCCATCTGGACCATCATGATCTTCTTCTCCTCGTCCAGAACGTCCTGGGTGACCTGGGTCTTGTCCCAGAAACGGGGATTCAAAGCAGCGATCTGCATGGCGGCGTCCTTGCCGGCCTCTTCCACCTTCTCGGCGGGCAGGTCGGTCTCCAGGTTCACCAGAACGCCGATCTTGCCGCCGGCGTGGACGTAAGCCACGGAAACGCCCTCAGCGAAGCGGGCGAAGCGGCGGACCTTGATGTTCTCGCCGATGACCAGGACCATCTCCTGCTGCTGCTGCTCAACAGTCAGGTCGGTGCCGTTGTACTTGCAGGCCATCAGGGCGTCCATGTCGGCGGGAGCCTCCTTGGCCACGGTGGCGGCCACGCCCTTGACGAAGTCCACGAACTTCTCGTTCTTGCCGACGAAGTCGGTCTCGGCGTTGACCTCGACCACCACGCCCACACCGTCGATGACAGTGGCGAAAGCCATACCCTCGGCAGCGATACGGCCGGCCTTCTTGGCGGAAGCGGCCAGGCCCTTCTCGCGCAGGTACTCCACGGCCTTGTCCATGTCGCCGTCGGAGGCGGCCAGAGCCTTCTTGCAATCCATCATGCCCACGCCGGTCATTTCGCGCAGGGTCTTCACATCAGCTGCGGTAAAAGCCATTTTTACTTTCCTCCAATTTATATGGTATCAAACACAGTCAGCGTCTGAAACTGCAAATTACTGAGCGTCCTCAGCCTTCTCCTCGACGGCCTCGGTCTGCTCGCCCTGCTTGCCCTCCAGCACAGCGTTAGCCATGATAGAAGAGATCAGCTTAATGGCGCGGATAGCGTCGTCGTTGCCGGGGATGACGTAATCGATCTCATCGGGATCGCAGTTGGTATCGGCAATGGCGACCACGGGGATGCCCAGCTTGTGAGCCTCGGCGATGGCGTTGCGCTCCTTGCGGGTGTCCACGATGAACAGGGCGCCGGGCAGCTTCTTCATGTCCTTCACGCCGCCCAGGTACTTCTCCAGCTTGGCGATCTCGCCCATGTGCTTCATGACTTCCTTCTTAGGCAGCATATCGAAGGTGCCGTCCTCCTGCATGGTCTTCAGCTGGTTCAGACGGTCCACACGGGTACGCATGGTCTTGAAGTTGGTCATCATGCCGCCCAGCCAACGGGCGTTGACATAGTACTGACCGCAGCGGGTAGCCTCCTCGCGGATGGCCTCCTGAGCCTGCTTCTTGGTGCCGACGAACAGCAGGGACTGGCCGCTCTCGCTCAGCTGACGGACGAAGCTGTAGGCCTCCTCCAGCTTGCGGACGGTCTTCTGCAGGTCAACGATATAGATGCCGTTGCGCTCGGTGTAGATATAGGGAGCCATCTTGGGGTTCCAGCGGCGGGTCTGGTGACCGAAGTGGACGCCTGCCTCCAGCAGGGCTTTCATGGATACGACGTTAGATGCCATAGTGTTGAGTTCCTCCAAATCAATTTCGTTTTTACCTCCGGCGGCTTCACCCCCCCTGCTGACCCGGCTTTTTCAGGCCGGGCACGAACAGGAAGTCGACGCACCGTGCGGAATGCTGAAATATAATACCACGTCCGCTACGTCAATGCAAGTATTTTTTCCAAAATAACGCTAAAAAATTGCAGTTTTACCGGAACTTCCGCCGCCGTTTCTGCTCCAGACTGGGGTCCCGCCGCTGGAAGGGCTTGTCGATGAGGATGATGTCATCCCCGATGCGCTGGATGCACTCCCAGGGGATGTAAAACTCCTCTCCCCTGCCGAACAGTCCGAAAAACCGGCAGGGACCGTAGACCACAATGGCGATCACCTGTCCCTCCGGGACACGGATGTCCACGTCCGCCACAAAGCCCAGCCGGCAGCCGTCACAAATATTGATGACCTCCTTACACCGTAGATCCCGGATCCTGCACTGCATCATCCATCCCTCCTTGTCAGAAAAGCCTATGCGCTTCCCCGGCTGTCCTATGCGCCCAGAAAGCGACAAAAGCTCCCAGTATAGGAAAAATCGCCGACGGAAATACTGTCCCCAGAAGCTAACAAGGGGGGGGCGGCAGCCATGCAGGGAAAAGTAGAAATCGCGGGGGTTAATACCGCTAAATTGAAGGTCCTGAAAAACGCGGAGACCATGGAGCTGCTGCGAAAGACCAAGGAGGGCGACCAGGAGGCCCGCCGCCAGCTGATCGAGGGGAACCTGCGGCTGGTGCTCTCCGTGATCCAGCGGTTCGCCAGCCGGGGCGAAAACGCGGACGATCTGTTCCAGGTGGGCTGTGTTGGCCTTATTAAAGCCATCGACAACTTTGACATCTCCCAGCCGGTGAAGTTCTCCACCTACGGCGTGCCCATGATCATCGGTGAAATTCGCCGCTACCTCCGGGACAACAGCGCCATCCGGGTGTCCCGCTCCATGCGGGATACCGCCTACCGGGTTCTGCAGGTCCGGGACCGACTAATCTCGGAGAACCAGCGGGAGCCAACCGTGGAGCAGATTGCCAAAGAATTGGACATTCCTCGGGAGGAAGTGGTGTTCGCCATGGACGCCATCGTGGACCCGGTGTCGCTGTACGAACCGGTATACTCCGACGGCGGCGACGCCATCTGCGTCATGGACCAGGTCAGCGACACCCGCAATACCGATGAGACCTGGACGGACCGCATCGCCTTGAAAGACGCAATGGCCCGACTGGACGAGCGGGAGCGGCGCATTTTGTCCCTGCGGTTCTACGAAGGCAAGACCCAGATGGAGGTCTCCGCCGAGGTGGGCATCTCCCAGGCCCAGGTATCCCGCCTGGAAAAGGGCGCCATCAACACCATCAAAAAGAATATTTAAAAGGAAAAGAGGCCAAAAGAGGCCTCTTTTCCTTTTAAAATAGGGACTTGCATTTCATTTTAGTTCATGATATTCCTCTGGTAAAGGAGGTTTGATACCATGAACATGCACATGGAAACTATGCCGGAGATTGCCGTCATCTATATGCGCCGGACGGGACCCTACGGCGGGGACAACCGTGACTTAATGGAACGGCTGAAAGCCTGGGCCGCCAAGAATGACCTGTTGGAGTCCGGCGCCATTTGGGGCGTTGCCTGGGATGATCCCGCGCAGACGCCGCCGGAGCACTGCCGTTACGATGTCTGTCTGGTCTCTGATGGGCATATCCCGGAGCCGGAAGCGGGGATGTCCCTGGGCCACCTGTCCGGCGGACAGGGTCCCGCTGAGAGCGTAGGTGCCTGGCTGGGTGATGTGGATTACCGTATGGGCGTCGGCCTCCTCCTGGCTGTGTTCGTCAGCCTCGGTTCCCTCGCCGTAGGCGATGCCCTGGCCCTCAAGATAACATACAATGAGACAGCCGCCGTCTCGTCGGTAGAAACAGGCTGGCCGTCTACAGTGATACCGTCGTCTGATAAAAGAATGGCGGCAGCACCGTCATATGTCGGTTGCGCTGTCTCCTGTGTCTCCGCTTTTTTCCGCAGGCCGCCAGGGACACCGCCAGTGCCAAAGTTAGTGCCAGCGCGGTCATCCGCTTCATATGATCACGTCCTTTTCAGTTATTGGACACAGGATAACAGAGTTTTCTGAAAACTGCCTGAAAGGTTTCCTTCCAATCGACACCAGTCTCAGCGCAGCTTTCGGTAGGTGTGGAGGATGGCGATGGCGGAGATCACAAAGGTCAAAGCGTCAGACACCGGCATGGACCACAGCACGCCGTCCAGCCCCAGGAACAGCGGCAGCAGCAGAGCAAAGCCCACGCCGAACACCACCTCCCGGACCATGGACAGCACTGTGGACAGCAGGGCCTCCCCCAGGGACTGGAGATAGATGAAGGTGGCCTTGTTGACGCAGGCCAGAGGCAGCAGACAGAGGTAGATGCGGAAAGACTTCACAGCAAATTGTGTATAGTAAATGCTCTCATTGGAAGCGCCGAAAATCTGAATCAGCTGACCCGGCAGAAGCTCCGCGATCAGCAGCGTCACGATGCCCACCAGGGCCTCCGCCGTCAGCAGATAGGTGAAGAGCTGACGGGCCCGGTCCTTCCGCCCGGCGCCGATGTTGTAGCCCGCGATGGGAATGCAGCCCGCCGCCATGCCGATCACAATCGAAATCACGATCTGGAAGAACTTCATGACGATACTCACCACCGCCATGGGAATCTGGGCGTACTGCTCCTGGCCGAAAATCCCGTCCATGGCACCGTATTTCCGGATCATGTTGTTGATGGCCGCCATGGCCGCCACCAGGGAAATCTGGGCCAGGAAGCTGCACACACCCAGGGGAATGAAATGACGGATCACGCCCCAGTCAGGCAGGAAGCTGCGTTTTTCCAGCCGGACGGCCTTCATGTGGCAGAGATACCAAACAGCCAGCGCCGCTGTCAGAATTTGCCCCAGCACGGTGGCAACCGCCGCACCCATCATGCCCCAGCGGAAGGCAAAAATAAACACCGGGTCCAGAACAATGTTGACCGCAGCTCCGGCAAGGGTGGAAGCCATGGCGAATTGAGGGCTGCCGTCGGAGCGGATGATGGGATTCATAGCCTGCCCGAACATATAGAACGGGATGCCCAGCGTGATCCAGAAGAAATACGACTTTGCCTGGACAAAGGTCTCGGCGTTGACCCGGCCGCCGAAGGCGGTGAGGATGGGCTCCTGAAAGACCAGGTACACGACGGTCAGGAGCAGACTGGCGGCGACGCACAGCACCACGGAGCTTCCGATGCTCCGGTGGGCGTTTTCCTGATTGCGGGAACCCAAACAGATGCTGACAAAGGCACAGCAGCCATCGCCGATCATGACGGCCGCAGCCAGAGCCACCACGGTCAGGGGGAACACAACGCCGTTGGCGGCATTGCCGTAGGAGCCCAGATAGTCCGCGTTGGCAATGAAGATCTGGCCCACGATGTTGTAAAGGGCCGCTACCAGCAGAGAGATGATACAGGGAACCGCGTATTTCCGCATCAGGGTCCCCAGCTTTTCCTCCACCAGAAAGGCATTCTTCGATTCGTTCATGTGATACCTCCTGAACACGCAAAAAAATACAGCGCGTGGCTGCAACCGGATTTACGCAGTTACGCCACACGCTGTGTTTTTGATTATATACGGTTTCATCAGTGGGTGCAAAGGTGGTTTTCTACAAATTTTTTTCAGAGAAAATTGACCTTTTCTCAGGAAAAGCGTACAATCATACCATCTGATTCAGGAGTGCTGTTCTATGGACTATCAAAAAATCAAGGACTACCGCAATACCCATAATCCCTATTCCCAGCGGCTAGGCATCTTTGTGGAGGAGATCGGCCCCGGCTATGCCCGGGTGGTGAAAACCGTTGGAGCGGACGACGTCAACCCCCTTGGTGTCCCCCACGGCGGCGTGTACTTTTCCATGGCGGATACCGCCGGCGGCTCCGCCATGGCTTCCCAGGGCCACATGGCCGTCACCGTAAACTGCAATTACAACTTCATGCGCAGTGCAAAAGTGGGTGATACACTGACCGCCGAGGCCCAGGAGATCAAAGCCGGCAGGACCCTCTGCGTCTATGACGTGCGGATCACCGACCAGGATGGGACCCTGCTGGGTACAGGAACTTTCACCTTTTACCGACTGGAGCAGGAGATCAATTTTTAAATGACAGCAGGCACGCATCAAAAAGCTGACGCCAGAATTTGGCGTCAGCTTTTCGTTTACTTTTTAAAGCTGTCCTTCAAAGACACGCTGCGGTTGAACACCATGTGCTCCGGTGTGGAGTCCTTGCTGTCCAGGCAGAAGTAGCCCAGGCGCATGAACTGGAAGGACGGAGCGGTCTTTCCCTTCTTCTCCGTCTGCTCATAACTTTGGGCGGCGGCCTTCAGGCCCTCCTCCACCTTGCAGCCCGTCAGAACCTCCAGAGAATTGGGGTTCAGGCAATCAATGAAATCCTTGTCCGCGCCGTCGGGAGACTCGTCGGAGAACAGGTTGTCGTAGAGCCGGACTTCCGCATCCACGGCGGTTTCAGCGTCCACCCAGTGGATGGTGGCGCCCTTCACCTTCCGGCCGTCGGCGGGATCGCCGCCCCGGCTCTCAGGATCGTACTCGCAGAGGACTTCGGTGACATTGCCGTTCTCATCCTTCACGCAGCCGGTGCAGGTGATCAGGTAAGCACCCTTCAGACGGCACTCGGGGCCGCCGGGGAACAGGCGCTTGTACTTGGGCACCGGGGTCTCCAGGAAATCGTCGGCCTCGATATACAGGTTTCTTGAGAAGCTGACCTCCCGGGTACCGGCGTTGGGGTCCAGAGGGTTGTTCTCCACGGTGACGGTCTCGGTCTTGCCCTCGGGATAGTTGGTAATGGTCAGCTTGATGGGCCGCAGAACGCCCATGACACGCTCAGCCGTCTCGTTCAGGTCCTCCCGCAGGCAGTGCTCCAGGAAGCCATACTCCACCACATTGGCACTCTTTGCCACGCCAATACGCTCGCAGAAATTACGGATGGACTTGGGGGTGTAGCCCCGGCGGCGCAGGCCGCAGAGGGTGGGCATCCGGGGGTCGTCCCAGCCGGAAACCTTACCGCCCTCCACCAGAGCCCGGAGCTTCCGCTTACTCATAACCGTGTGGTCAATTCCCAGGCGGGCAAATTCGATCTGACGGGGCTTTGCGGGCAGGTCGCAGTTGTCCACTACCCAGTTGTACAGAGGCCGGTGGGCCTCAAACTCCAGGGAGCAAAGACTGTGGGTAATACCCTCCAGAGCGTCCTGAATGGGATGGGCGAAATCGTACATGGGATAGATACACCACTTGTCGCCCTGGCGGTGATGGTGCATATGGTTGATGCGGTACAGCACAGGATCCCGCATATTAAAGTTACCGCTGGCCAGGTCGATCTTGGCCCGCAGGGTCATGGCACCGTTGGGGAACTCTCCCGCCCGCATCCGGGCGAACAGGTCCAGACTCTCCTCAATGGGACGGTCCCGGTAAGGGCTCTTGGCGGGCACACCGATGCTTCCCCGGTACTCTTTGAACTGCTCAGGGCTCAGTTCACAGACATAGGCCAGTCCCTTTTTGATGAGGCCAACCGCCTGGCGGTAGTCTTCCTCAAAGTAGTCAGAGCCGTAGAAGAAACGGTCGCCCCAATCGAAGCCCAGCCAGTGGATATCCTCCTGGATAGCGTCCACGAACTCGGTGTCCTCCTTGGTGGGGTTCGTATCGTCCATTCGCAGGTTGCAGAGGCCGCCGTACTTCTCAGCCGTGCCAAAGTCGATGGTCAGGGCCTTGCAGTGGCCGATGTGCAGGTAGCCGTTGGGCTCCGGGGGAAACCGGGTATGGACGGTCATGCCCTCGAACTGTCCGCCGGGGGCGATATCCTCTTCAATAAAAGCATGGATGAAGTTTCGGCTCTCGGCCGGCTCCTCCCGCGTGCTCTTGATTTCTTCTGCCATAGGCTTTGATCCTCCCAATGCGTAATTTAGCATAGGGTTATATTATACAGAATCCGATCTAAAATTGCAAGCAGAATCAAAGTCAATCCAAAAGCCAATCTTCGATCACATCACGGGCTGTTGTCGGTGTCACGGTGCCCTGCCGTAGCAGGTCCAGTAGACTGATGACGCTCCGTTGGGACAGAGTGATCCCGGAGACCACCGTGGTCTCCCCCAGATACTCCAACGACACGCCGTATACCTCCAGCTCGTTTTCCAGATATTCTGTCAACAGGTAGTAATGTACCTCACTTCCCTTGCACCATGCGGTTCCAGCCAGGGACTTTTTCAAAAGGCTCCCTCCAAACATCCTCGAATATTCAAGAAAAATTTTATTTCCGCCTGTCACGAGAAATTTGTAGAATCTTGTCGAAGTCTCCCATCTTTTTTCAAAAATTGCTTCTTTTCCTTGCTTACGGAAAATTTTCGTAATTTTTCCTAAAACGGACTTGCAAATTTCGTCTGAAAAAACTATAATAATTAACTGTATGATCAAGTTATACAGGACCGTACTGTTAAGACAGATAGAAAGGAAGAAAAAGGATATGGAACTGAAAAATTTCGACAACATTCTGAGCCTGATGCCCAAGCTGGATCAGCCCAAGCGTGTGGTGCTGGCCGGTTCCGACGGCGAGAACATGCTCAAGGGTCTGTTCAAGGCGCAGGAGGCCGGATTTGTGCAGCCGGTGCTGGTGGGTGACCGGGCCCGTACCATGGTCATGCTGGAAAAGCTGGGGCTGGAGAAAGAGCCTTACACCATGGTGGAGACCCATCCCGGCCACGATGTTGCGCAGGCTGCTATCGACGTCATCCACGCCGGCGAAGGCGATATCCTGATGCGCGGCAACATCAGCACCCGCCGTTTCCTGATGAACCTTCTGGATAAGGAAAACGGCCTGCGGACGGACCGCCTGATGACCCACGTCTCCCTGGTGTCCCTGCCGGAATATCCCAAGCTGCTGGCCCTGTCCGACATGACTGTCATCATCAAGCCCGACCTGAACCAGAAGAAAGAGATCATCCGCAACACCGCGGACGCGCTGAAGGCCTTCGGCTATGAGAACCCCAAGCTGGCTCTGCTGTCCCTGGTGGAAAAGGTGACCTTCCACATGCAGGATACCGTGGAGGCCCAGGCCCTGGTGGCCGAGCAGTCCCGGAAGCCCTTCGCCGACTGCGAGCTGTGGGGCCCCATCGCCTACGACCTGATCCTCAGCAAGGAGGCCGCCCGCCTGAAGAACTATGACTGCCCCTATTCCGGCGGCGGTTTCGACGGCATCATCGCCCCTGACCTGTCCACCGCCAACACTTTGGTGAAGAGCTGGCTGATCCACGCCCACGCCACCACCTGCGGCGCCGTGGTGGGCGCCAAGATTCCCGTGGCCCTGACCTCCCGCTCCGCCGCCGAGGAGGAGACCTACCTGTCCCTGGTGTTCTGCACCATTCTGGACGCCTGGCGCAAGAAGCAGAAGGAAGAAAAGTAAGTCCCTACATACCAAAAGAGACCGCCTCAACGGCGGTCTCTCTTTTTATGCTTCTTCCTGCACAGCCTGTTCCAGGGTCTCCCGGTCGTATAGAAGATTCAGCGCCTCCAGCATCCCGTTGGCGTTCAGATGCTCCGGCAGGTCAAGCTTTTTCAGCAGCGCCTGCCGCTTGGCGGTGCTGTCCGGACCGCCGGTGAGTCCCAGGGCGAACAGGTCCGCCTTGGTGATGGGCTCCTTTGGCGGGGGGCTCTCCCCTTCCCCGTCCAGAAAGGTGGCTCCCGCACGCGCCAGAGCCTCCAGAAGCACCTCGGGCTTCATGCCCTCCACGCCCAGCTTTCCCTCTTTTCCGGCATGGCGCTTCCGCCGCTCCTTGCCGTGGATATCCGGGATATAGGCCTGCTTGACCCTGTCCTTTGGCAGAGCGCCCTTGAGATAATTGCGGATGACAAAGCCGGCGCCGTCGCTGTCCGTCAGGACGATGAGGCCCCGTTCCTCCGCCAGGCGGCGGAGAAAGGCCAGCTTTTCCTTGTCATTGAACACAGAAAAGCCCCCCAGGGTGACCACAGTGGCATCCATCACCTGGGAGATAGTGTTTTTATCGTAGCGGCCCTCCACCACGATGACTTCCTTGATCTTCCTCATTTCCGCCGCGCCCCCAGCCGCACCAGCAGCAGCTTCAGCTCTCCTGCCGCGTCAATGCCCTTCTCACTCTTCATGCGGCGGTCCAGGGTCTGGCACATCTTCACCGCGTCGGCGCACCAGTCCGCCGTGGTCCGTTTGGCGGCCGTCAGCAGCAGCTTTGCCGGGTAGTCACTCTTCATCTCCCACAGCTCCATGAGCCAGTATTTGTCCTTGCCGCTGTCGATGGCCATGCGGGCGGTATAGATGCGCCGCAGCTGGCTGCCCAGGGCCGCCAGGATCATAATGGGCTCCGTCTGCATTTTCAGCAGGTCCCCCAGAATGGAGGCCGCCTGGTCGTAATTGCCCTGCAGCACTGCGTCGCTGAGCTTGAACACCTCGGCGGACAGCACCGGGTCCGCCACGGCGTCAATGTCCTGCTGGGTGATGGCCTTGCCTTTGGCGTAGGCGCCGATCTTCTGGATCTCCGGCACCAGCCCCGTCATGAGGCCGCCGCATGTGAAAATCAGGTACTCCGCCGTCTGGCGGTCGATCTCCTTCCCCAGTGCCTTGAACCGGCGGGCGATCCAGGCCACCAGGTCGCTGCTGTCGGCGGCCCGGAACTCCACCGCCTCCACATGGTCGCTGACAGCCTTGTACAGCTTCTTCATGGTCTTGTTGGGCTTATAGGCCACGGTGTCGTAGACAAAGACCACACAGCAGTAGGGCGGGATGTCCTCCAGGAAGGCGATCATTTTTTCCCGCTGCTCCTCGTTCAGCTTGAAAAGGTCGAAGTCCGTCACCACGATGAGGGTCCGCTCCGCCATCATGGGCATGGCCTCCGCCATCTCGCTGAGGCTCTGGACCGTCAGGTCTTTTCCCTCCAGCTTGTGGTAGTTGAACTCCTCGAAGCCGCCGGGCACCAGCTGCTTCCGCAGCTCCCCCAGGTAATACTCCCGTAGGTAGCTCTCCTCGCCGTAGAAAATGTAGGCACAGCCCGGAGTTCCGGCCTTTAGATCGTCCTTCAGCTTCTGAAAGGCTTCATTTTTCGTTTTCTTCGCGTATGCCATGTCGGTCTCCTCAGTTCAAAGATAAGTGGATATTGCCGTGCAGGTCCGTCCGGTAAACGGTGCAGCCCCGCTCCCCCAGCCGCCGCAAAGTCTCCCGGGACGGGTGGCCGTAGCTGTTGTAGCCCACGCTGATGCAGACCACCTCCGGCTGCAGTGCGTCCAAAAGCTCCGCAGAGGTGGAGGATTTGGCACCGTGGTGACCCGCCGCCAGATACTCGATGTCCGGCAGATCCCAAGCCGCCAGCAGCGCTTTCTCGGCAGCCCGGTCCATGTCCCCGGTGAGCAGCAGGTCCTGCTCCCCGAGGGATGCCAGTACCGCAAGGCTGCGCTCGTTGTCATTTTCATCGCCCACGGGCGGAAACACCCGCAGGCGGGCCTTCCCCAGAGCCAGTTCTGTTTTCTCGTTCACAGTCCGCACCTCGGACTCGTGGGCGGCGGCAGTCTCCAGGACAGCGGCCCGGACAGCTTTGTCATCGGCTCCCTCCGTCACCAGCACCTCCGCTACGTCCATGCGGGCCAGCAGCCCGGCGACGCCAGAGATGTGGTCCTTGTCGTAGTGAGACAAAATCAAGTAATCCAGTTTATTGCAGCCCCTGGTTTTCAGCTGGTGGGCCGCCAACTCCCCGGCGTCATACCAGCTGCTGCCGCTGCCGCAGTCCACCAGGGCGTATGTTCCGCCGGAGGCCAGCAGCACGCACTGGCCTTGCCCCACATCCAGCATGACGGCCTCCAGGCCCGCGTCGTAGCGAGCGGCGCCCACCCGTACCGTCACCGCCAGGGTCAGGAGGGCGGCCAGCGCCGCCGCGGCATATTTCCGCCGGGCCTTGGGCTTCATCAGGTACGCCGTCAGGAACAGCAGATAGACGAAGGCCAGCCAGTATTTCAGATAGGGGTTGGAAAAGTAGACGGCGTGGTACGGAAGCTTCGCCATCAGGCGGGCCGCTCCCAGGATATACCCGGCCAGCAATCGGGGCACCGCTGCCAGCAGCATCCCAAGGGGCGTCCAGAGGAACCCAGACAGTACGGCCAGCAGTCCCAGAAGAAATACCCCGCTGGCCGCCCAGAGGCACAGCAGGTTGCTGAGGGGCGAAATCAGCACCAGGGTGCCAAAATAGTAGGCGGACAGGGGGACAGTAAAGACCAGTGCGCCCATAGTGGCAGAAAAGCCGGCTGCAGTAAAGTGGAATACCTTGCCATGTTTTTTCTCTCCCTTCAGTAGTTGATACAGCTTGGGTGTCAGCCACAGGATGCCCGCCATGGCGGTAAAGGACAGCTGCAGGCTGATGGAAGCCGCTGCGAAGGGATTCCACAGCAAGATCAGAAACAGGGCCGTCATCAAGGAGGTCGGCCCGTCGCTCTCCCGGTCAAACAGCGGCGCCGCCAGCAGCAGTGTCAGCATGACGCAAGCCCGGATCACCGAGGGGCTGCAGCCGGTCAGGAGGGCGTAAAACACCAGCAGTATCAGCATGACTCCTGCCACCAGCTTCCGCCGGTGCCGTCCTGTCAGCAGGACCACCAGGGTCAGCAGAAAGCCGCAGTGCATACCGGAGACCGCCAGAATGTGATACAGCCCCGCCTCCGACAGGTCCGCCGATGCCCGCACCGAAAGGCCGGACTTGTCTCCGGTGAGGATGGCTGTCAGAAAGGCGGCGGTATCTCCCTCAAACAGAGCGGCGATCTCCTCCCGCATGGCATGTCCCGCTCTGGCGGGCCACCAGCGGGGCGACGCAGAGGTCCCCATATCCAGGGTGACCTCTCCCCTTTGATACGCCAGTAAAAAGATCCCCTTGGAGGTAAAGGCGGTCACGTCTTCGTCCCGGATATGGGCGGCGCTTTTCGGGTGCACTGTGTCTGTCACCGTCTGCCCAGGGGACGCCGTCAGCAGCGCCTCGCCGCCGTAGTAGACGACCTTGCCGGGCAGCCCCGCCAGCTTCACCGTGACCTTGGCGCCGTAATCGGTTTTCACCGCGTAGTCACAGAGAGTCATGGTGACTTGCCGGTCCGTGTCTGCAAGGGCCTCCAGGGGCGCCTGGACCTGCCGGATATACAGCCAGTTCCAGCCGAAGGCCAGAGCCAGCCCCACGCCCACCAGCAGCGCCCGCCGCCCCCAGTCGTTCCGCAGGAACAACCTGCCGCAGGCCAGCACGAAAGCAGCCGCTCCCATGGGGAGCAGCCAGGCAGTTGGCAGCAGGTACTGGGCCAGAAAAATGCCCAGAGAAAAAGCGCCCGTGAACAGTGCCAGCTTTCTCATTTGCTCTTAGGCGGCGTGGGGTCGTCGGTGCGGCCCAGGAGATAGTCGGTGCTGACCTTGTAGTATTCAGCCAACTTGATGACCACATCCACAGGAACGCTTCGAACACCCTTTTCATAGCGCCTGTATACAGTTGGGTCCATTCCAAGGTACTCGGCGACTGTCTTCTGTTTGATATCCCGGTCTTCCCGCAAGTCTTGAATTCTTCGGAAGTACAACCAAATCACCTCAAAATGAGGTTACCATTTGGTTGCTTTTATATGCAGAAAGCAGACTGTTTGGTTTGCTTTTTGATGATTATACAGGTATGATGCAGTTACGTCAAGATATGCCCCTGGTGCTTCTCCTTGACGGAACAGGACCAGGGGTATATGATGATAAAAACGGCAAACTGCCGCAATCTGGAAAGGAGCACTCTAATTATGAAGCGTATTCTGACCCTTCTGTTCACCACGCTGCTGCTGACAGCGGCTCTGTGCGTGGCTGCCTCTGCTTCCGACTATGACGCGGTGGCGGAGGACCTGTCTGCCATCGGCATGTTCCGTGGCACCGCCAACGGCTTTGAGCTGGACCGGGCTCCCACCCGCTCCGAGGCCGCCATCATGCTGGTGCGGCTCTACGGCGCCGAGGAGCAGGCCAAGACCGCCTACGCTGCAGGTGAGATCAAGCATCCCTTCACCGATGTCAGCGAATTCACCTCTCCCTACGTGGCCTGGCTATACACCAACGGCATCACCAACGGTTTCACGGAGACCGCCTTCGGTTCCCAGCGGACCTGTACCGTCCAGAACTATGTAACGTTTCTGCTCCGGGCCCTAGGCTACAAGGACGGCACGGACTTCCAGTACGCCGACGCCCTGACCTTCGCCCAGGAGAAGGGCTTCTATGAGCCCGTCATGTTCCCTGGCACCTTCCTGCGGGATGATCTGGCCGCTGTCACCTACCAGGCTCTGGCCGCCGACATGGCCGACGGAAAGACCTATCTGCTGGACAGCCTGGTGAAATCCGGTGCCGTTGACGCCACGGCCGCCCAGCCCATGACCGGCAAGATCGAGACCTACCGCGCCATGATGGCCGCCACCAAGACCATGGATGAAAACGCCATGGACATGGACATGGATGTCAAGATGGATATAACCATGACCGCCGCCGGAGAGACCATGACGATGCCCTCCGTCATGAAGGGCAACATGAAAATGCTGGTGGACGGCGAGAATGTGCAGATGGCCTATACCACCACGACCGAGGCCCAGGGCGAAGCCGTGAAGATGGATATGTGGATGAAGGACGGCTGGGTGTACATGTCCACCGCCATGGCCGGTGAGGAAATGAAGGTCAAGTACTCCGTAGATGACCAGCTGGCCGCAGTCAAAAGCCTGGCCGTTATGGACATGAGTGCCATGGATGTCAGCGGCCTGGCGATGCTGGAGTCCGTGACCTCCAAGAAGGTGGGCACCAACACCGAGTACACCATCGTCATCGGCGAAGGCATGAACAGCATGCTGGAGAGCGTCACCGGCGCCATGGGTACGGAGACCGCCGGCATGGACATGCACTTTGGCAAGATTACCGCCACTTATACTGTGGACAGCAGAGGCATCCTGAAAAAGATCGACATGGTCTTTGATGCCTCTATGAAGATGGAGCTTCCCATGGAGGGCAGCGAGGCCTTCTCCATGGACGTGGCTTACGCTTACGACATGACCATGACCGTCAACGCCACCGGCAAGAGCGTGAAGGTCACCTTCCCTGACTTCTCCGGTTACCAGGAGATGGACCCCAGCCAGATGGCTGGCACCGCCGCTTGATTGATCGAGCCATAAAAAACAGCGCCTCGAAGGGCGGGGCTCATAAGACAGTTAACAGCCACAGTAGTGTGAACTGCTGTGGCTGTTCTTGCATCTTATCCTGTTTTGTGTTAGTATGGAGCCAAACGGACCTACAAATCGGAATTTGCGGAGATAGCTATGAAAACACTATATTTAATCGGTGGAACGATGGGAGTTGGCAAAACTACAGTAAGCCAACAGTTAAAAAATGATTTGAATAATAGCGTTTTTCTTGACGGAGATTGGTGTTGGGATGCCAGCCCATTTCAAGTGACCGAGGAAACAAAGGCAATGGTAATCCGCAATATTTGCTATTTGTTAAACAGCTTTTTGCACTGTTCTGCTTATGAAAACGTCATTTTTTGTTGGGTAATGCATGAACAATCTATTATTGACGGCATAGTGAACGAACTTGATACGGAAAATTGCAAGGTAAAAAGCATCTCACTAACAGTCGATAAAACAAACCTGCAAAACAGATTAAAGGCAGATATTGCGAGTGGTATCCGCACGGTTGATGTTATTGATAGAAGTATTGCAAGAATCTCTATGTATCAAACTCTTGATACAATTAAAATTGATACAAACAATAGAACTGTTCAGGAAATTGTAGATGAAATAAAGATATTATGATACAGACATCTTCCTGTTTCTCGAACGGATTCAAAAGCGCACTTCTATACGGGTATTCTCCCTATGTGCGCTTTGCGAGACGGAACAGTCCGGACGCCTGAATGCCTGGTTGCGTCGCTGCGTTCCGAACAAGGGGCTGCACCCCTTGCGCCGCGAAAGCGGCTATCCTCTCAAGACAAAATGCGTGACCATAAAAAGTCACGCATTTTGCATAGTTAACTGTCTTACGAACACCACACGGAACCGAGGCGCTGTTTTTATATTGGAATCATTTTTGTCAGGACATGTGCCTGGCAAAAATACTTTGACTCAGCCGCCTTGGGCGGCGATACCAGAGACGCTGCTCAAGGGCCCCCGCCGAAGCCCAGCGGAGCGGGTTCGGTGGGGAGAGGAAGAATAAGCGGAGTGGTGTGTGCTTTCGCCAAGGCGGAAGCACACGGAGCGCAGCTTGTTCTGACGAGGTGGTGAGGGGGAATCTAAAGGGGGGACTGGCGTCCCCCCTTTAAGTGCGTCAGCACAAATCAGCCCGGAGGCCAGGTCATATCCCGGCCCGCCAGCACATGGAAGTGCAGATGAGGCACGGACTGCTGACCGGCTTCTCCGATATTGGACACTACCCGGTAGCCAGCCTCATCAAAGCCCAGCTCCTTGGACAGCTTGGCAATGACCTCGAAGATGTGGGCCACCACCGCGCTGTTCTCCGCCGTGATGGCGGAAACAGAGGTGATATGGGCCTTGGGCACCACCAGGAAGTGGGTGGGCGCCTGGGGGGCGATGTCGTTGAAGGCATAGCAGAGGTCGTCCTCATAGACCTTGCTGCTGGGGATGTCCCCGGCAATGATCTTGCAGAATAAGCAATCAGACATGGTGCAACCCTCCTTTTATGAATGTATCAGATAAATTGATTATGCGTGGGATCGTAACAGTAGTCCAGCGCGGCCAGAGTCCCGGTGATGTCCGCAGGAACGGCATCCAGCGCGGCACACAGGTCCTCCAGACTGCTGTATTCATCCCGCAGCTTCGTGTTGACAAAGCTCAGCAGGATGGCAGGGTCTTTCGGCAGCATCGCTCACTACTCCTCTCTGTCCAGGCCCAGAATTCCCACGGGAAGACATGGATTAGGCCCCGTGCTGGGGAACAACGGCGAGGAAGATCAGGTCCTGGTCTCCATCGTTGATCAGGCTGTGGGAATGGCCCTTGGGGCAGTAGTGGCAGGAGCCAGCGGAGAGCGGCTCGCAGCCATCGTCATACAGGACCTTTCCCTTTCCAGAGAGAATATAGATCGTCTCGCTGTCAGTGACATGGGTATGCAGGCCCACGGTGGCGCCGGGGATCAGGCGGCCCTGCATGACCTTGCACAGGCCGTCGTCATAGGCCCGCATGCCGGCTTCCTTCTCACCGCCCCGCATGTTGGGGATGATCTTCTCCTCCATGGCATTTAAATCGATCAGCATGTCAATTCCTCCTCAGCCCAACTTGTCAGCCACAAAATCGTCCACAGAGGCCAGGGCATCGTCCAGCTTCAGCAGATCGCTGCCGCCGCCCATGGCGCTGTCGGGCTTGCCGCCGCCCTTGCCGCCGCAGATGGCACAGACGTTCTTTACAAGGTCACCGGCCTTGATGCCCTTCTTCACGGCCTCGGGACCGCAGATGGCCAGGAAGGTGATCTTCTCACCGTTGACAGAGGCCAGGACAGCCACCACATTGGGCTCTTTGTCCCGCAGGAAGTCGCCCATCTGGCGCAGGCCATTGGCATCCATACCGCTGCGGGTGGCGGTCAGAACCTTCAGGCCACCCACTTCCTTGGCGCTCATCAGGAACTGACGGGCTTCGCCCAGAGAGGCCTCCGCCTTGAACTTGTCCAGGGCGTGGCGCATCTCCTTCATCTCGGTGAGCTGCTGGTCGATCTTGTTCTCCAGCTCGCCGGGATTGGTCTTGAGCATCTGGGCGGCGTGGAACAGCACCTGCTGGTTACGGGTCACGGTCTCCAGGGTCAGCTTGCCCACGGTGGCCTCGATACGCCGCACGCCGGAGGCGATGGACGCCTCGCTCTTGATGCGGAAGGGACCGGCCTTGGCGGTGTTATCCAGGTGGGTGCCGCCGCAGAACTCCATGGAGAAGTCGCCCATCTCCACCACGCGGACCACGTCACCGTACTTTTCGCCGAACATGGCGACGGCGCCCTTCTTCTTGGCCTCCTCAATGGGCAGGACCTCGGTGACCACGGGATAGCCCTCCAGAATGGCGTCATTCACCAAACGGTCGATCTCGCTGAGCTGGTCGGGGGTGATGGCTTCGAAGTGAGTGAAGTCGAAGCGCAGGCGGTCGGGCTCCACCAGAGAGCCGGCCTGATGGACATGGTCGCCCAGGACCTTCTTCAGCGCGGCGTCCAGCAGATGGGTGGCACTGTGGGCACGCATGATGGCCTTGCGGCGGTCCACGTCGATGAAAGCGGTGACGGTGTCGCCCACCTGGAACTGGCCGGAGACCACCTTGCCGTAGTGCATGAACTTGCCGCCCTTGTTTTTCAGGACGTTGGTGACTTCAAACTTGGAGTCGCCGGCGGTAATCACGCCGTGGTCGGCCACCTGGCCGCCCATTTCGGCGTAGAAGGGAGTCTGGTCCAGCACCAGGATGGCCTCGGCGCCGGAGACCACCTCCTCCCGCAGCTCCTCGTCGGCCACGATGGCTAGGACCTTGCCGTCGGCCTCGGTGTGGTCATAGCCCACGAACTCGGTGGCAGGCATGTCGGAGCCGAACTCGATACCGGCCCAGCCCAGGTCACCCAGGGCCTCCCGGGCCTTGCGGGCGCGGACGCGCTGCTCCTCCATTTCCTTGTCGAAGCCCTCGCGGTCCAGGGTCATGCCCTCATCCTCCACCATCTCGACGGTCAGGTCGATGGGGAAGCCGTAGGTGTCGTACAGCTTGAAGGCGTCGGTGCCGGAAAAGACCGTCTCGCCCTTGGCCTTGTGGTCCGCCAGCAGCTGGTCGAAGATCTTCATGCCGCCGTCGATGGTCTTGGCGAAGTTCTCCTCCTCGGTGCGAACCACCTTGGTGATATAGGTCTGCTTCTCCCGCAGGTCGGGATAGGCGAACTCGTTCTCATGGATAACGGTCTCCACCACCTCATACAGGAAAGGCTTGTTGACGCCCAGCAGCTTGCCGTGGCGGGCGGCCCGGCGCAGCAGGCGGCGCAGCACATAGCCCCGGCCCTCGTTGCTGGGCAGGATGCCGTCGCAGATCATCATGGTGGAGGAACGGATATGGTCGGTGATGACGCGCAGGCTGACGTCGGACTTGTGGCTCTCGCCGTAGTGGGCGCCGGTGATCTCGCTGACCTTGTTGGTGATGTTCATGACGGTGTCCACATCGAACAGGGAGTTCACGTTCTGCACTACGCAGGCCAGACGCTCCAGGCCCATGCCGGTGTCGATGTTCTTGTTCTTCATCTCGGAGGAGTTGCCCTCGCCGTCGTTGACGAACTGGGAGAACACGTTGTTCCACACCTCGATGTAGCGGTCGCACTCGCAGCCCACGGTGCAGCCGGGCTTGCCGCAGCCGTGCTCGGGGCCGCGGTCATAATAGACCTCAGAGCAGGGACCGCAGGGACCGGCGCCGTGCTCCCAGAAGTTGTCCTCCTTGCCGAAGCGGAAGATGTTCTCCGCGGGGATGCCGATCACCTTGTTCCAGATCTCAAAGGCCTCATCATCGTCCAGATAGATGGAGGGATACAGACGGTCCTTCTCCAGGCCCACAACTTCCGTCAGGAACTCCCAGCAGAAGGGGATGGCTTCCTTTTTGAAGTAATCGCCGAAGGAGAAGTTGCCCAGCATCTCGAAGTAGGTGCCGTGGCGGTCGGTCTTGCCGATGTTCTCAATGTCGCCGGTGCGGATGCACTTCTGGCAGGTGGTGACGCGGTTCCGGGGAGGCTCCTCCTCCCGGGTGAACCAGGTCTTCATGGGGGCCATGCCGGAGTTGATCAGCAGCAGGGACTTGTCGTTGGCGGGGGGAATCAGGGAAAAGCTGGGCAGACGAAGATGGCCCTTGCTCTCAAAGTAGCTCAGGAACATCTCCCGCAGTTCGTTCAGCCCGTAATAGGGATGTGCCATTTGTTTCTTCCTCCTATCATTTTTTGAGAATTCTGTCTAAATACTCCCGCGACCGAGCGGAGGCGACGGGAGCCGCGCGTTAGCGCGTTTTTAAATCTGGCTTTTTTGTGTTACACGCAAAAAAGCCTTCACCCCAGACTAGGGGCGAAGGCTTGCTTCACGGTACCACCCTAATTATCCCCTTTTCAGGGGCATCTTAGCCATCCGGTAACGGGGATGAACCGTTCCGCTCCTCGCGGACCGCTCCAAAGTGGCTGCCTTGCGGCGTGGGCAAGGGGCTTTCACCGTCTCCCCTCTCGCTCCGGCCGGTTTCGCAAAGCTGGCTTTGTCACAGCATTTCGCTTATCGAACAGAAATATTATACCCTGTTTGTGGGATTTGTCAAGAAGGGTCCTCCCCTTTTTTGACGGATTTCTTCCCTTTTACCATGACGCACTCCCCTGTGCGGGCACACTGGCCGCAGCCGCAGCAGGAGACAGCCCCGCTTTTATCGTTATTGATCCGGTACCATACCCAGGCTGTACCGCCCAACGCCAATACCAACAAGATCCATGTCACTAATGTCATGAAACATCTCCTCCTGTTTTTTGAAAGTATATCATAGGAAGGCGGTTCCAATCAGTGGCATCTGCAACAGCCGTAATCCCAGCAGCGGGAGCATCTGCTCCGGCGGCAGAGGCAGGTTCGGCAAAGGAAGCTCCTGGGGTTCAATGACAGTCCCGTCTGGCCGCGTCAGGGACCGCTGCACGCACAGCACCGGCTCCCGCAGGCTTGACAGGGTCAGGCTGTCCCGGGGCGACAGCCCGTACGTGATCACATAGGCAGTCTCCACGGCGTCCAGCAGCTCTGAGCGGCAGCTTCCCTCCACCAGTAAACACGCACAGGCCACAGGCACTGCCTGGATAGCCCCCGCCGTCCCCGGGGGTAGCAGCAGCGTCCCCCATCTTTGCTCTGTCAGTTCCCCTGTGGTTCGCAGTCTCCGGGTCCATGGAGAGATCCAGGACTCCCATGCCGGGGGACAGGCAAGCACCGCGTCCGTCATCCAACCACCTCTCCGATAGTTTCTGCCCGCGCCGGATTTCCATGCAAAGTTTCTCTCGTCTTTTTCCGGAAACTGTGGTATACTGAAAGGCAGTTTGAAAGCTGAGGTGACATCCTTGAATTTCTGGGGCCATTTGAAAACCGTCCATCACCACCGGGCGCTGGTGCGGAAATACTGCTTTCGCCTTGGGCTGTACTGGCAGGGGCTGACCCACGACCTGTCCAAGTATTCTCCGGTGGAATTCTTCGTCGGAGTGAAGTACTTCCAGGGAGACCGCAGCCCCAACGATGCCCAGCGCAAGACCTTCGGATACAGCGCCTCCTGGATGCACCACAAGGGCCGCAACCGCCATCACTTCGAGTTCTGGACGGATTACAGCCCCGACGGCTCCGGCATCGCCGGCGTGGAGATGCCGAAAAAATACGTGGCGGAGATGTTCTGTGACCGTCTGGCCGCCAGCAAGACCTACCGGGGCAAGGACTTTGACCCGGGCGACCCATACAAATTCTTCCTTCGGGGCAAGGACCGGCGGCTGCTGCTCCATCCCAATACGGCAGCTCTGCTGGAAACGATTTTGATCATCCTAAAAGATGTGGGAGAGGACGCCGCCTTTGATTACGTGCGGCGGGAAGTGCTTGGAAAATAAACGGAAGCGCACCGGGTTCGGTGCGCTTCCATTTCATTTGCTTTGGCAAAGTGAACCCCCGGCTCTGCGGGGGGGTAAAAGAGCTTATAGCGATGAAAAAAGTAAACAAGAAAAAGTCCCCGAGTTGAAATGAAAAAGGCTTGCCAACCAAACTCACATCAACCGGAGACTAATTCATGACAAATTGTAAAGCTACCGATTTGAAAAGCCTCACAATCGGTAGGTTTG
>Ga0129317_1000304_pt1 | contig 56714 bp, 52 predicted proteins | sample Cm1ome_FD_94430 | JGI IMG/M metagenome (GOLD analysis project Ga0129317, IMG submission 94430) | Eastern black-and-white colobus group fecal microbial communities from Wisconsin, USA - Cm1105 metagenome | ecosystem: Host-associated > Mammals > Digestive system > Large intestine > Fecal | place... | reverse complement strand
GCAGCAGGAAATGGAAAATTATCTGCAGATGGAATATGTTACAAAGGAATTGTTTACTTTGCAGTAAATGCAGCAGACTAGAAAAACAGGATGGTGTTTGAAAAGATGGTACAGGCATCAAATGAATTGATCCTGGGTCTGGAGCTGAACCGGGACTACGCACAGATGACGTATTTTCATCAGTCAGTGAAGGAACCACTGACAGTAAGCCGTACGCCGGGGGAAGACGATTATTTGCTTCCGATGGGACTTCGTATGGATGCGGCGGGAAAATGGCATTTGTGGGATGCAGATGTGCAGACAGAAGAGGAAGCACCGGATCAGTTCCGGATTTCCGGGATCTACGAAAAAATTGAAACTGAGACAGAATTAAAAGATGGAGAGATCGTATATGAACCGGAGGAGCTGCTTTCCATTTACTTCCGGACCTGCCTGGAGCTGCTTAAGCTTCTTACGCAAAATGCGGAAGTGAAGGTGATGGTGACCGTACGTGATCTTACAAAACGGTGGAGCAGTATCCTGACGGAAGCATTAAAGCTTGTCGGGATTGACCGGAAAGAGATCTATATGCAGGATTATCTCTCCTCCTTCTATTATTATACCGTGAATCAGAAAAAAGAGCTCTGGTATCATGATGCAGCGCTGATTGAATGCGTAGATGAGACAATCTTTGGATATATTCTTCATATAGATCATTCAACGCGGCCGGCGGTAGCACGGGCAGAGCTGGTTGTAAGCCAGAAAATGGATGCATCTGTGCGGGGGGCAATGGATGACGAGGCATGGAATGAAGAGCGTGACCGGCTGTTTTTTGAACTGCTCAAAAAGCTCTTTGAACGGAGAGTAGTTTCTGTCAGTTATCTGGTCGGCTCTTATTTCAACAAAAGCTGGGCGGTGCAGTCCATAAAATTTCTTTGCTACAGACGCCATGCATATCAGGGAAAAAATCTTTATTCAAGAGGAGCCTGTTATGCAGCGATGGAACGGTGTGGGCTGATTGCAGACCGGGGCATTCTATTTGGCGGGCGTGACATGATCAGGGTCAACCTGGCGATGGAAATGCGTATTCGCGGAAAGAAGGATCTGTATCCGCTGATCAATGCCGGAGTCAATTGGTATGAAGCACATCATACGTGTGAATTCATTCTGGACGGGGAACACGAGATACGTCTGACCTCCCGGCCGATCACAGGAGGAGAGCCGGTGCTGCATATCCTGCGGCTGAACGGGCTTTTGAAGCGGCCGCCCCGTGCGACGCGTCTGCGGATGACGGTTTACTTTACGGCAGCTTGCTGCTGTGTGGTGGAGATTGAGGATCTTGGATTTGGTGAGTTCTACCGGACCTCCGGACTGACCTGGAAAAGAGAAATCTATTTCTGACCCGGAATGTACGCTCGGAGAAAACAGGAGGAAAAAACATGAGCTATGATCTGTGTCTGCTTCCGCAGGCAAAGAAACCATACTACATTGAAAATATCCGCACAAATATCTATTCGCTGGAGGAGCTCTGCTTTTATCTGTACAACAATGCCTGTCTGATTGATGAAACGCTGATGAATGAGCGGCTTTTAGACTGGCTTCGGGATGAGATTGGACTGACGCGGCTTTACCGTCAGCTTTATGAGCAGCTGGAGAAAAAGGACGGAGCAGGATTTTTTATCCTTCCGATTTTCCGGGAAGCCGGTTATCTGACGAACACACAGATGCGGGAGTATCAGGAAGAGCTGGCAAAGCTGGAAGTTCAGTCTGTGGATACGAAGCAGAAGATGCGCGGGGATTATCTTACAAAGGAAAAAATGTATGCGCGTGCTATCTGGGAGTACCGTCAGATCTTAAAACGGCAAAGCCCCGGAAAGCTAGGCGTGCAGTTTTACAGTGCGATCTGGAATAATCTTGGAGCAGCCTATGCCGGATTGTTTCAGTTTGACCAGGCGGCAGAGTGTTTTCTGGAGGCATACCATCTCACAAAGACAAAAGAGACGTTCCGCAAATATATCAGCGTACTTCCGTTATTTCTCTCTAAAGAGGATTATCAGAAGAAATTAAAAGAGCTGGAAGCGGATCCGTATCTGGTACAGAAGATTCAGGAACACAATGCGAAGGTGTGTATGGAGAAGGAGTATCAGGAAGAAAAAGAGCGTATGCTTGGGCGTCCGTGCGAGGAAGTGATCGAAGAGTGGAAGGAGCAGTATCGAAAATCCTCAAAAATCTGAACTTGCGCAATGATTTGTAATCATGTATACTGGATTGCGTGTGAAAAAAGGGAGGATGCGAATACGGATGAACGACGGAATTCATGAACAAAAAGACATCTTGGATGAGCTGAGAGAGGAATGTGGAGTCTTTGGTATTTATGATTTTTCGGGGGAAAATGTAGCTTCTACAATTTATTATGGACTGTTTGCTCTGCAGCATCGCGGACAGGAGAGCTGTGGTATTGCGGTGAGCGATACAAAGGGTCCAAAGGGCAGGGTACTGTCGTATAAGGGAATGGGACTGGTCAACGAAGTTTTTGATGACAAAAATTTATCGGAACTTCAGGGGGATATTGGTGTTGGCCACGTGCGTTATTCCACGGCAGGCGGAAGTACGCGGGAAAATGCGCAGCCGCTCGTACTGAATTACATTAAGGGAACGCTTGGTCTTGCGCATAACGGCAATCTGATCAATGCACCGGAGCTGCGCAGGGAGCTTGCGCATGATGGAGCAATTTTTCAGACGACAATTGATACTGAGGTTATTGCATACCATATTGCGAGAGAGCGTGTGCATACGGCAAACGTAGAAAGTGCTGTGGCAAACGCGATGAAGAAGCTAAGAGGTGCTTATTCTCTGGTTGTCATGTCGCCGAGGAAGCTGATCGGAGCAAGGGATCCGTATGGATTCAAGCCGCTTTGTATCGGAAAAAGGGGAAATGCCTACATTATCACTTCAGAGACGTGTGCACTGGACACGATCGGAGCAGAATTTGTTCGGGATATTGAACCAGGCGAGATCGTGACGATTACACCGGATCATGGAATCCAGTCGGACAGGAGTATGTGCCTGCCGATGGATGGACCTGAGAAAACCGCAAGATGCATTTTCGAGTATATTTATTTTGGAAGGCCGGACAGCTATATAGATGGAATCAGCGTCTATCAGTCCAGAATTCAGGCAGGACGGTTTCTTGCGATAGATTCGCCTGTGGAGGCTGATATTGTAGTAGGTGTGCCGGAGTCCGGAAATGCAGCTGCGCTTGGCTATTCTTTGCAGTCAGGGATTCCGTATGGAACGGCCTTTGTCAAGAACAGCTATGTGGGTCGTACCTTTATCAAGCCGAAACAAAGCAGCAGAGAGTCAAGTGTCCGTGTAAAGCTGAATGTACTGCGGGAAGCAGTTGCCGGAAAGCGTGTGATCATGATCGATGATTCGATCGTGCGCGGTACGACGAGTGACCGGATCGTGCATATGCTGCGTGAGGCCGGTGCAAGGGAAGTTCATATGCGGGTAAGCTCCCCACCGTTTCTGCATCCGTGCTACTTCGGAACGGATGTGCCGGAGCGGGAACAGCTGATTGCACACAATCGTACGATTGAGGAAATCTGTCGTATCATCGGCGCAGATTCCCTCGGTTATCTGCGTCTGGAGCGTCTTTCGGAGATGGTAAACGGCCTGCCGGTCTGCAGTGGCTGTTTTACAGGAAAATATCCGCTGGAGCCGCCAAAGGAAGATATTCGCGGAGAATATGAACACTGACACAGGAGTACCTGCCGCAGCCGGGACGCCTGTTTCAGCCGGGAGGCCGCAGAAATGCGGGTTCCCGAAGCAATAAATGGAAAAGGTCCGTTTGGACAGAAATGCTGAAAAGGAGAAAAGCAAATGAGTACAGACAGATATGTAAGTCCGCTTTCAGAGCGGTACGCAAGTAAGGAAATGCAGTACATTTTTTCACCGGATATGAAATTTAGAACCTGGAGAAGACTCTGGATTGCACTTGCAGAGACAGAAAAGGAGCTGGGACTTGATATCACGGACGAGCAGATCGAAGAACTGAAGGCACATAAGGATGACATTAATTATGAGGTGGCAAAGGAACGGGAAAAGGTTGTCCGTCATGATGTTATGTCACACGTTTATGCATACGGCGTACAGTGTCCGAAGGCAAAGCCGATCATTCATCTCGGTGCGACTTCCTGTTATGTAGGAGATAATACGGACATTATTGTCATGACAGAGGCGCTGAAAGTCGTTCGTAAAAAGCTGGTCAATGTAATTGCACAGCTGTCTGCATTTGCTAAAAAATACGAGGCACAGCCGACACTGGCCTTTACACATTTTCAGCCGGCACAGCCGACAACCGTCGGAAAGCGTGCAACCTTGTGGGCACAGGAATTTCTGATGGATCTGGAGGATCTTGAATACGTGCTTTCCGGCATGAAGCTGCTCGGGTCGAAAGGAACGACAGGTACTCAGGCAAGCTTTCTGGAGCTTTTTGACGGAGATCAGGAGACGATCGATAAGATTGACCCGATGATCGCGGAAAAAATGGGCTTTACGGCATGTGTCGCAGTGTCCGGACAGACGTATTCCAGAAAAACAGATACCCGTGTGCTCAACGTACTTGCAGGAATCGCTGCGAGCGCACATAAGATGTCAAACGATATCCGCCTTCTGCAGCATCTCAAAGAGGTGGAAGAACCGTTTGAAAAGACACAGATCGGTTCTTCTGCGATGGCATATAAGAGAAATCCGATGCGCAGTGAGCGTATTGCGTCTCTTTCCCGCTATGTGATCTGCGATGCTTTGAATCCGGCAATCACATCTGCCTGCCAGTGGTTTGAGCGTACCCTGGATGACTCTGCAAACAAGCGTCTTTCCGTTCCGGAGGGATTCCTTGCGATCGATGGCATTCTGGATCTTTGCCTGAATGTAACGGACGGCCTGAAGGTTTATCCGAAGGTGATCGAAAAGCATATGATGGCTGAACTTCCGTTTATGGCAACAGAGAATATCATGATGGATGCCGTAAAGGCAGGCGGAGACCGTCAGGAGCTGCATGAGAAGATCCGTGAGCTTTCAATGGAGGCAGGACGCAACGTCAAGGAAGAAGGAAAGGATAACAATCTTCTGGAGCTGATCGCTGCGGATCCGGCATTTAATCTCTCACTTGAGGATCTGCAGAAATCCATGCAGCCGATCCGCTATGTCGGCAGATCAAAAGAGCAGGTGGAGCGTTTTGTGAATACCGTCGTTGCGCCGGTACTGGAAAAATACAAAGATCTGCTCGGTGTGACAGCGGAGATCAATGTCTGATCGGATGAAATGAATATCAGTCTGGAATATTACAAATTCTTTTATTATGCCGCAAAATGCGGCAGCATTACGCAGGCTGCGGAGGCACTTTCTGTCACGCAGCCTGCGGTCAGTCAGGCGATACGTGCACTGGCAAAGGCACTTGGAACGGAGCTTTTTATAAGAAACGGGAAAGGTGTGCATTTGACGCCTGCTGGAGAGATCCTGTTTGATTACGTAAAACGTGGCTATGAAGAAATTCAGACCGGTGAGCACAAGGTGCTTGAAATGCTGAATATGGAGACAGGAGAGATCCGGATCGGGGCGAGTGATATGACGCTTCAGTTTTACCTGCTCCCGTATTTGCAGCAGTTTCATGAGCAGTATCCGGGAGTCCGCCTGAATGTTACAAATGGGCCGACTCCGGAAACGATGCATTACTTAAGCGAAGGACGAATTGATTTTGGACTCGTTACGACGCCGCTGAGCCGAAGAAAAGGAGTTCGCTCTGTGCCGGTGCGTAAGATTCAGGATGTGTTTGTTGCCGGCACAAGATTTTGTGAACTGGAGAAAAGGGTGCTTACATGGAGCAATCTGCGGGAGCTTCCGGTCGTCTGTCTGGAGAAAAACAGCAGTACGAGACAGTATGTTGATGATTTTCTGCTTGCGCATGACGCGGCACTTCATCCGGAAATAGAGCTGGCTACGAGTGATATGATTGTGCAGTTTGCACTTCGGAATCTCGGAGTGGCCTGTGTGGTGCGGGATTTTGCGCAGCCGTATCTGGATAATGGAACACTTTTTGAACTTCGTTTTGAGAGTGGGCTGCCGCCGCGGCAAATGGAGCTTGTCACAAATGAAAAGCTTCCGCTTACCTCTGCGTCCGCAAAATTTCTGGAGCTGCTGCTAATATAATGACAGATTATAAAAAATATAATAATTATTAATTTTACTTATACGTTAATTTGTAGTATACTGAATCTGTTGTGGGGGTTCCTGCAAAGACAGTAAATCAGATATGGTCAGTTACCCGTCGGAATCGATATTTCGTGGGATGAGTTCAGGAGGAAAAAACATGGTACAGGCAGTAGTAGGAGCAAACTGGGGAGACGAAGGAAAAGGCAAGATCACCGATATGCTTGCTGAGAAAGCGGACATCGTTGTTCGTTTTCAGGGTGGTGCAAATGCAGGCCACACGATCGTAAATAATTATGGAAAATTTGCACTGCACACACTTCCGTCAGGTGTATTTTACAGCCACATCACAAATGTGATCGGAAACGGCGTTGCACTGAATATTCCGCTTGTTGTAAAAGAAGTACAGGGAATCGTAGACCGTGGTGTACCGGCACCGAAGCTTCTGATCTCTGACCGTGCACAGATCGTAATGTCTTATCATATCCTGTTCGATCAGTGTGAGGAAGAGCGTCTTGGCGGAAAATCTTTCGGTTCTACAAAATCTGGTATCGCACCGTTCTATGCTGATAAATTTTCCAAGGTCGGCTTCCAGGTCAGCGAGCTGTTCCATGAGGAACTGCTGGCAGAGAAGGTACAACGTATCTGTGATCTGAAGAATCCGATTCTGGAGCATCTGTATCATAAACCGGCTCTGACACCGGAAGCACTGCTTGAGGAGCTGCATTCCTACCGTGATATGGTAAAACCGTTTGTTGCAGATACGGCTGCCTTCCTTTACAATGCGGTAAAAGAAGGAAAGAGTGTTCTGCTTGAGGGACAGCTTGGTTCCTTGAAGGATCCGGATCATGGAATTTACCCGATGGTTACTTCATCTTCCACACTGGCAGGCTATGGTGCGATCGGAGCAGGTATTCCTCCGTATGAGATCAAGCGTATTGTTACCGTAAGCAAGGCATACTCCAGCGCAGTAGGAGCAGGAGCATTTGTAAGCGAGATTTTTGGCGATGAGGCAGATGAGCTGAGAAGACGCGGCGGTGACGGCGGTGAGTTCGGAGCAACTACAGGACGTCCGAGACGCATGGGCTGGTTTGACTGTGTGGCATCAAAATATGGCTGCCGTCTGCAGGGTACAACGGATGTAGCCTTTACCGTACTTGACGTGCTTGGCTATCTTGATGAGATTCCGGTATGCGTTGGCTATGAGATTGACGGAGAGGTCACGACTGATTTCCCGACAACTGCACTGCTTGAGAAGGCAAAACCGGTTTATGAGAAGCTTCCGGGCTGGAAATGTGATATCCGCGGCATCAAAAAGTACGAGGAACTGCCGGAAAACTGCAGAAAGTATATTGAATTTGTAGAAAAGCACATCGGATTCCCGATTACCATGATCTCCAACGGACCGGGAAGAGAAGATATCATTTACAGAAATGAAAAATAAAACAGAGCTGTAAAAAGCAGAGCTGTAAAAAAACAGGACACACGATTTAGCTGTGTCCTGTTTTTTGTCACTCTGTTTTATTTTTGTTTTCCGGATGGTCTTCAGGCTTTGTTCTGTTGTCCAGGACACGTGCCATCAGCGTCATTGCGTAGAGCAGGACCGGGATTACAATGGTACAGCCAAGCGCAGCCATCAGAACATTTTGCGCGTCAGGACTTGCAGTCAGTCCGAGGTAAAGAACCAGAAGATACATGCCGGCAAGCAGAACTGCTCCGATCAGAGCGAAAATACGAATTACCTTTTTTTTCATAAAAGCTCCATTCTGCCGTAAAAGCGTGTAGTTATAGTTTTATCCATCTGAACAGTAACTATGATATAACAGAGTTTCGATTGAATGTCAACAAATACTTGAGCATGGAGCCATGGTATGGTATGCTGATAATATACATAAGACGTAGAACGTTTAAAAGAAGTGAGATACAAAGATCGAAAATGGAGGCAATGAAATATGGAGGAAATATCCCTGAAAGGGATTTTTTCACTGGAACTGATTCGTAAAGAGCGTTTTGCGGGCTCTTACGGAGGAATGCGATATATGCTGATGATGGAGGACGGAAAAATGAAGGCTTCCGTGTATCCGGAACCATATTGCTGGGAAGCAACGCCGGAAGAGCAGAAGGAATCCGAGATTTTTGAATATTCTGCAGAAGGGCTTGAGAAAATGAGCATCTGGCTGAATCAGAAATACCGCGACAAATTTTGCGGATGAAGCGGGTTGTTGGGAAAAGGAGTAAATATATGGCGGAGTTTCAATACGTGATCACAGATGCCGTTGGATTGCATGCAAGGCCGGCAGGTCAGTTGGTGCGGCTTGTGAAGGAATCAGACTGTGCAGTTACAGTTGAAAAGGGTAATCGGGTAGCGGATGCAGGACGGCTGATGTCGCTGCTCGGGCTTGGAGTGAAAAAGGGAGATGAAGTGACTGTGACTGCGGATAGTCTGGAAATGCTGGAGCTGTTAAAAGATTTTTTCTATCGGAACTTGTAAGAGGGAGTTTTGAAATGGAGCAGTACAGAGGTAAATCAGTTTCTCCGAATATTGCAATCGGGCGTATCTGGTTTTATGAAAAAGAAAGCTGTCAGATCAAAAAAAGAGAGATCAGCAATGCGGCACTGGAATGGAAAAGATATGAGGATGCCAGAGCGGTGGCGAAGCTGCAGCTGCAGGAACTGATCCGGAAGGTGAAAAATGAAGTCGGCGAGATCGATGCAGAGATTTTCGATGTGCATGAGCTTTTAATGGAGGATGCGGATTACAATGACTATATCCGCAGAATGATCGAAGAGGAGCATGTCGGAGCGGAATATGCGGTTCATGCGGCAGGCGATTATTATGCGGAAATGTTTGCGGCGATGGATAATGAGTATTTTCGGGCGCGTTCGGCTGACATTCGTGATATTTCACAGCGTCTGGCAGGAATCCTGACAGACCAAGGAAAAAAAATACAGCAGGGGGAAGAGCCTGTAATTATAGTGGCAACGGATTTGATGCCGAGTGAAACGGTTCAGATGGATCGTGCAAAGGTGCTTGCATTTGTCACGGAGAAGGGATCCGTAAATTCGCATGTGGCAATTCTGGCAAGAACGATGAATATTCCGGCACTGACTGCCGTAAAGGTGAGGCGGGAATGGAATGGCAGGATCGGTATTGTGGATGGAAGCAGCGGGATTTTATACGTAGATCCGGATCTTCCGACTTTGGAGCGGATGAGGAGATACAAAAACAGGGAAAAAAAGGCGGCAATGGAGCTGCAGAAATTAAAGGGCATGGAGACCGTCACGCAGGATGGAAGGCAGATCCGTCTTTATGCAAATATCGGAAATGTAGCAGATGCAGAAGACGCCCTTTTTCAGGATGCGGAAGGGATCGGACTTTTCCGGAGTGAGTTTCTTTATCTGGAGAAAAATTCTCTGCCGACGGAGGAGGAGCAATTCGAAAGCTACCGGAAGGTGGCAGAGAAGATGAAGGGGAAAAGGGTCATCATAAGAACGATGGATATCGGGGCGGACAAGCAGGCACCGTATCTTGGACTGGAAAAGGAAGAAAATCCGGCGATGGGATATCGGGCGATTCGGATCTGTCTGGAGCAGCAGGAGATTTTCCGGACACAGCTTCGGGCAATCTATCGGGCGAGCGTTTACGGAACGGTTGCAGTCATGTTTCCGATGATCATTTCCGTAGAGGAAGTGCAGGAGATCAAAAGACAGATCGAGACAGTAAAAAAAGAACTGCAGTCGGAGCAGATTCCGTTTCGGGACATTGAAACAGGAATAATGATCGAAACTCCGGCAGCGGCGCTGATCAGTGATGAACTGGCCAAAGAGGTGGATTTTTTCAGTATCGGCACAAATGATCTGAGTCAGTATACGCTGGCAGTGGACCGGCAGAATCCGCGTCTGGAACGGTTTTTTGATCCATATCATCCGGCGGTGCTTCGGATGATACGAATGACGGTGGAAAACGGACATCGCGGCGGCTGCTGGGTGGGAATCTGCGGGGAACTGGCAGCAGATCTGACGCTGACGGAAGAATTTGTAAAAATGGGCGTGGATGAGCTGTCTGTGACGCCGGCGATGATTTTGCCGGTCAGAGAAGCCGTGCGGAGCATATCCGTTTCGTGATGCGGCATTGTGAACGCAGATAAGTATTCCCATGCTTCAAGTGCGCGAAGCGGATTGCGAATATCCGTTTTACCACTGGAGCGTGTCTGGTATGCACGTATCTGACCGGGAATGCAAGGAGCATTCTTGAAGCTTACAGAAAAAGAGAGGTTCGGTATAAGCGGACCTCTCTTTTTGTATACAGCGCAGCCATCAGAATCAATGCCCGGGGTGGTGCTGTATGATATGCTTTAAGATAAATGGTAAATTTTCGTGTATTTTTCTGTGAAATAATCAAGCAGCGGCTTTGCGCTCAGCTCCTTTTTGCAGACCTTTCGGATTACTTCCTTTGGTTCGCGAAGAGATCCGTACCAGTGAATGTTTTTATTCAGCCAGTGTGTAATCGTATGGATCTGTCCGGAAGCAAGAAGCTCTTCGATGCTTCCAAGCTCCTGCTGCAGTGTCTCAAGAAACATTCCATCATAAATACTTCCAAGCAGATAAGACGGGAAATAGCCGAAGGAACCGTCTGACCAGTGCATGTCCTGAAGAATGCCCTCTGCATCGCAGGAAGGCGTGATCTGAAGGTACTCCTGCATTTTCTGATTCCACAGGGCAGGAAGCTCATGTACCGGTACGTGGTCGCGGAAAATTGCCTGCTCCATTTCATAGCGGAGAATGATATGGAGACAGTAGGTGACCTCATCGGCTTCCGTACGGATCATACTGTTTTGAACGTGGTTGATCTCGCGGCAGAATTCATCCAGTGAATGCTTTTTAAACTCCGGGAGAAGCGTTTGAATCTGCTCGTAGATCGGGATCCAGAAGTTCTTGTTTCGTCCCAGCACATTTTCGAAAAAGCGGGACTGGCTTTCGTGAATTCCCATATAACGGCAGTCGTCGGCCTCAGTGTTTTCAAGTGCCGGATCAACATTCTGCTCAAAGATGCCGTGTCCGCCTTCATGGATGGCAGAAAACATGGCCGAAATTGCATTATTTTCATAATAATGATTGGTAATGCGGACGTCGTTTCTGGAAAAACCGGTTGTGAACGGGTGCTCGCTGACTGCGGTCGTGCCGGCATCAAGAGAAAAACCGATGTACGTAAGCAGCAGATCCTGCACCTTCATCTGTGCTGGGATATCATAAAAGCCCTCAAAAGCGGTGCTGTCCGGCTGCGGAGCTGCGAGGATTTTCTTCAGCAGCGGAAGCAGCCCTTCTTTTAATTCTTCAAAAATACGGTCGATCGTAGCGGAATCCATGCCCTTTTCGTACTGGTCGAGCAGTACCTCGTACGTATCTTTGCCCGGATCAGTGTAGGCACACTTCTGTGTGATCATGGAAATAAGCTTTTCCAGATACGGTGCAAACAATGAAAAGTCAGAAGTCTGTTTCGCTTCCGTCCATGCTTTCATGGACTGGTTCTGAAGGCTGACAAGCTCTTCGAAAAATGCCTGAGGAATGCGGCGGCTCTTTTCCAGCTCCTCACGGAGGTGGCGGACGGTATAACGCATGCCCTCGCCCAGCTGATCAAATTCCTCCGGTTCATTTAAGGCCTGAACCAGTGAATAAAATTCGTCTGAATTGGAAAGTGCAAACGCTTCAGCTGACGCAAAGGTCATAGTAGAAGACATGCCGTCAAAGCCTTGTTTTGGTGTGGCGGTGTAGAGATCCCAGCTTGCCAGGGTGCCGATCTTCTGGAACGAGAGGATGCGGCGATAGATGGCCTGGAATTTATCAAATGTTTCGCTCATGAATAATCTCCTTATTTATCTTTATCGTAAATTTGCAGAGCCGGAGTGTGCCGGTCAATATTTGCTCTGCAAAATCAGTATATCTGCTTGTGAACCGGAAAGCAAGTCCTTCCCTTGGTTATCCTGTAAAATACTGCATCCGATCCGGTTTGCCGGAATGCGAAGGTCTGCGCCAGATCTCTGCTTCGTGTGTAAAACAAAATTGCCATGTTTGTCATAGACAAATGTGGCAATTTCTTTGCTGTGGACTAATTATAGAGTATACTTGAAGTAAATAATACAAGGTTTTGAAAAGTAGATTTTCAATACGAGGGTTGATGACGTTTGCGATATACTTGGAATAAACTGTAAAATTCTGAAAAGAGATATTTATTGACGAAACACTAAAAAATCTTTGGTTTTCAAAGAAAAAAGACTTGACTATATAGGGAGGTGGGATAAGGTGACATTTCAGGAATGTTTAAATTCATATATTGAAACTCTGGGATGCAGTGGAAAGGAGCTTGCGGTTAACAGTGGTATATCAGAAACCATTATCAGCCGCTATCGAAAGGGAGACCGTCTTCCGGGCGCAGACAGTGAATATCTGAGAAAGCTGTCAGCTGGAATTGCCAAAACAGCACGGGAAAAGGGAACAGCAGATTTAAAAGAGGATATGGTTTTCAAAAATCTGCAGGAAACGATTCCAGAAGAAAATGCAGAGGTTTTCTACAGTCAGAAATTCGATCTGCTGCTAAGAGAACTGGAAATCAACGTATCAAAAATGGCAGCAGCTCTACATTATGATGCTTCTTATATCTCAAAAATCCGAACAGGGAAAAGAGTTCCGTCTGATCCGGCTTTGTTTACAGAGACTGTTTGTGGCTATATAGTCAGAAGCTGCAGCAGTGAAGCGGAAATAAAAAAAGCTGCCTCATTGATTGGAGCTGCACCGGAGAAACTGGAAAGTCAGGAAAATTATTTTCGCTTGCTGCATGGCTGGCTGTGTATGGAAGAGTTGGAAAAGCCAGATTATATTTCCGGATTTTTGCAAAAGATGGATGAATTTGACCTGAATGATTACATACGGGCGATTCATTTTGACAGTGTTAAAATTCCACGGGTTCCTTTTTGGCTTCCCGTCTCCAGACATTATTACGGATTAAAGGAAATGAGAGAGGGAGAACTTGAGTTTCTGAAGCAGGTAGTACTGTCCAGAACCATGGAGCCTTTACATATATGCAGTGACATGCCGGTGGAGGATATGGCTGCGGATTCGGATTTTGCCAGAAAATATATGTTTGGCCTTGCAATGGTGCTGAAAAAGGGGCTTTGCATACATATTATCCATGATGTGGAACGAACCATGAAGGATATGATGCTTGGACTGGAAAACTGGATTCCGCTTTATATGACCGGACAGATTTTTCCTTATTATTTAAAGGGAGTCCAGAATAAAGTCTATTCTCATCTGCATTACAGCTCCGGACAGGCAGCGATGACAGGAGACTGTATTAGCGGCCACCATGAAAATGCACATTATTATCTCACCAGTCATAAAGAGGAGGTGGAGCATTGCCGGAAGAATACAGAGTATCTTTTGAAAAAAGCCAGTCCGCTTATGGACATTTACCGAGAGGAGAAAAAAGAAAAATTTTATGATTTCCTGGAAGGAGACAGCAGGATAGAAGGCAGACGGAGGAGAATTCTGGCTGCACCGCCGTTATTTGCGATTCCCAAACAGCTGCTAAGGGAGATTTTGCAAAGAAATCAGATGGAAGAACGGGAATATACCAGGATTCTGGTATTTCAGAAGAAGGAAAAGAAAAGAATGGAGACGGTGTTTGACCACAGTATGGTAGTGGATGAGCTGGCCGAGGTTACAAGTGAAGAATATGGGAAATATCCGGTAACACTTCCGCTTGCAGGATGTTTTCTGGAAAAGGATGTGCCACTTACCTTTCAGGAATATACAGAATGTATAAATGCAGCAAAGAAATATGCGTCCAAAGAGGAGAATTATGAGTTCCGTATTACAAAAGTAAAGGGCTTTCATAATATTCAGATTACCTGTCATGAAGAAAAATGGTGTATGGTATCCAAAAATAAAGCGCCATCGATTCATTTTATCATCCGCCATCCAAGGCTTTTGTATGCGTTGGAAAATATGGTGCTTCCTGTCCGGGATGAGAAGTAAAGGGAAATGTGATGTGATAAGGAAAAAGATCATGAAGAAATTAAAAATAATAAAAGGAGGCATCTGCGTACTTCTTGCATGGAGTCTGAATGTCACAAACGTGATGGCAGGAGAAGCTTTGAAGGAAGCGTGGGATAGGTTAAACCGTGACAGGCCTGTTTTTCTTTATAATGAGCAAGGATACGTAAGCTTCATCCGCGGAAGGTTTTTTGATGAAAAAGTGACTGATATGGAAAAGGGAGTGGAGGCTTTACAGGGAATCGCAGATCTTCTCGGGCTTTCAAAGGGATCGGAGTTCTTTGCCGTATATGGGGAGAGAGACGAGTATGGATATACATACTTGACCTACAAGCAGCGGTACGGTGATCTTACTCTGGAAAATGCATCTCTGAAAATCATTCTGGATCCGGAGGGCTATACAGCAGGTCTGGTAAGCTCCTTTACACCAAATGTCGGAATTGCACAAAAGGAGGTATCCTCGGTTACGAAGCAGGAAGCAGAAAAAATCGTGCAGGATTGGTATGCTGGGAAAAACATAAAAATCTATTCAGAATATACGAGACAGACATCTGTGACAATTCAAGGTATTGCCTATCACGCCTGGGCTGTTTTTACGAATCTGCCGGATGGAGCGGCAGAAGATGGAGGGAAGGGGTATCTGGAGCATTTGATTGCCTATGACGGATCCTACCTTACTTATGTGGCGGTCAGCTCTCCGGAGAAACGAGTGATTGGAGATAATGTGCAGACGGAGCTGGCGCTGGCCTGCTTTGAAGGGCTGGAGGGAGATACGTATACCGGTGAGATCACTCTTCACGACGGGACAAAGAAAACCATTTCGGTGCCGGTTGCTTATGACGGAAATGGCAGGTATTATCTGGCTGATGTCAACAGACATATTTTTCTGGCAGATTATTATTCCTATAACTTCAGCAATCAGTTTGTACCATGGACCTCCTGGTCAAACAGTGGCTGGCCGGATTATTATCTGGCTGTATATGACAGCTATATTAAGGTTTATGATTTCTATAAAAATTATGGTCTGACATCGGTGGACGGATTTGGAACGCCGCTGCTGATCCTCACGGATTACTGTGACAGTACGAAAAAACCGGTCGATAATGCAGTTTATCTTGGGATGTGTGCAGGGTGGGCGGTCTTTTCGGCGAGTGTAGCCAATGATTTCGGAGAATGCATCGATGTAGCAGCACATGAATTTACCCATGGAATCACAGATTACAGTACGGGCGGAAATCTGTATCAGAATCAATACGGAGCTGTAAATGAGGGAATCAGCGATGTCTGTGGAAATCTGTGTGAAATGCTTCTTGGAGAAACGACAGATCAGACCTGGCTTCTTGGAGAAAACAGCGGAAAGGCAGTCAGGTGTATGAGTGATCCGTGGATGTATGGTCAGCCATCAGCCATGTATGACAAATATTATTACCCGGAGACAGAAGAACCGGGGATGGATAATGACTATGGAGGCGTACACATCAACAGCTCGCTGATCGGCTATGTGGCTTACCGGCTTTGCGAAGAAGGAATGCCTGCGGATCAGGCATTTGGACTCTGGATGGGGGTTTTGCGTCTGATGACGCCGAAATCAGGATACAGGGAAATACATGAGGCGCTGAAGTTTGCAGCAGATATCCGTAAAATGGACGATGGCTGGCAGACCAGGATTGATGAGATCTGTGGTGATGCAGGATATTAACCGAATCAGGCAGCGAAGCGGATTGCGAATATTTGCTTTACTGCGGAAAGGGGGATATTTATGAAAGGAAAAAAGAGGGGGCTTTTAAAAAGAAAGCTTGTACTGACGGCAACGCTGCTTCTTGGAAGCGGCAGTCTCGTGGGGCTGAATGTTTTGCCAGCGCAGGCAGAAGAGGAAGCAGCAGATACCGGGTACGGCAGGTACGGAACCTTTGATGCATCAGGCTCTTTAGAGGCTGTGAAGGAGGGAGAGGTATTTGGAGATAAGGAAGAAGCCGCATCTACTGTAGGAGACAAATTTTCACAGCTTGGGGATGGGAATAGCCTGAGCGGCCGTCCGGGAAAAATCCCTTCCATTTCTGGTGGGCAAAGCACTCCGGAAAAACAGGAGGCTTCTGTGGAGACGAATACAGCGCCAGCGCAGGGCTGGCAGGAATATAAGACAGCAGATATTACAGATTCCGCCACAGGCCTTAAGGTTGCCAGGGGATATGTGCCTTCCGATTATACGGTAGATGGCGAGGCAATCTGGTGCGGAAAATGGCAGAGCCTTGGTGCACCGGCACAGGTATACCTTACTGCACTCAGTCCAGATGAAAATACGGTATTTGGCTATTATTCTCTGGTTTGCTATGAGCATATACTGGAGTATTCTCAGAACGGTTATTCGCTGGAGGAACATCAGGACGGTGTTTTTGACAGTCAGAATATGTGCCCGATGCTCAGCTTTATGACAGCGGATGCGTACTGTGATTATCTGGCAAAGACAATCCTTCCTGGGCAGCAGCTGGAATTCTGCACGCAGAAAGATATTACCGTTGAGGTTCAAAAGGTGATGGATGAAAAAGCAAACGAGCTTTATCAACAGACCGCTTCGCTGGTTTCCGGAACGGGATATCAGGTAGATGGGACTTATGCAGGAGTGGCAGAAAGAGAATATAAGGTAAGATTGAACGGTTATGCTTTTAAGCTTGTTATGTCTGCAGTCGTTGATGGAACCCAGATGAGCTTTAATGGTGAGTTTGCCTACAATATGGGTTCCGTGAAGCATGCTTTTATTTCCTGGGAATCCCCCTGCGCTTATTTTATGCTGACACCGGAAGAGGAGTATGAAACAAATAAGAAGGTATACGAGCAGTTTGCAATGAATACGACGGTCAGCGATCAGTTTGCCCAGGCATTGATCGATATAAGAAATCACCTTGCTCAGGCAGGGATACAGGGCTGCAGCAGTATGCGTGATATCACAGCAAGCTGTCAGGAGGGCATGAGTGCTTCTATGGGGACGGAAGATACGTATGCGACAATGGATCAGTTTTCCGATTACATCTTTGAACAAAATGATTATACGCTTTCAAACGGAGATCACGTGAAGGTGCCGACCTCTTATGATTACGTCTACGAGGGAGCAGACGGGAATGTCTACGTCAGCGACAGCAGCTTTGACCAGCCGGGCGGTTCTGTACAGTTGTATCCGAACTGATTTGGAAGGTCAGAGCGGATATTTACAGTTTGCCCTGTGACTGATCAGAACTCGTTTGATTCGGTTAAAGAAAGGATGGATGAAAATATGAAGAAGCTTATTTGCAGAAAAAAAGGTATGATCCTTAGTGTACTTGCATCAGGTCTGTTATTTGGCAGTATGATTATGGCAGATGCAGAGCTGGAATTAGGAAGACTTGGCGAAGAAAATAATCAGATTGCCACGCCGTCAAACGATTTTTCCTATTCTTCGGATGTGGTTGCACTGGATGATCTTGGAATCTCGGTTATCCCGTCTTCTTATGTTGAAATCAGGCAGATGGATGGCTTTGTCTATATTTACAGCCAGGAGAGTGGCTGCATTCCCTATGTGATCATAGGCTGCTATGATATGGAATCGGATGATTTTGCCGGTCAGTTCACGGAGTACATGACCAGAGAGTATGAAGATCTTCAGGTTGCATCTGCAAAGGAGACGGTAACACTTGGAACAAGGGAATATACGTATATCCAGTATTCTTATGCAGTGAGCGGTTATACGGTAAGGGACAGCAGACTGTTTCGGGCAGAAAACGGAAAAACGTATATGTTTGGCGCAAAGGAAATACCGGAGCTTTCCATGTATGTGGGAAGCAGTCTGGAGGAGGTGGCGGGAAGCTATGCTTTTCTGGCAGGCGGAGACAGCGATTATGAAAAGCATGTGGACAGCACACGGTCTGTTTTATCCGATACGCAAAAGGCAGTGGATGACATTGAAGATACGGTAGATGATATTTTGCAGCAAGGTACGGGAGATTCCGATCTTGCAGGAGGAACGGTCGAAGATATCGGTACGGTCGGCGGAAGTACCGGGACAATAGGAAGTGCAGGGAATACAAGCGGAACAACATCAGCTCCTGACGCGTATGAAGTCATCACGTTTTCACAAGAAAAGGCAAATTATGAGGGAACCTGGGTGCCTTTCGAGGATGGTTTTCAATTGTATCTGCCAAGCGAATGGAGAACGTGTGAATTAACACAGGAGCAGATGGACCAGGGGATTCTTTATCTTGCGGGAGATACTTCAGGAGCGGATACCGCGTCTGTAGTTTCAGTGGTATGGGCAAAAAGCGATGGGGTGACAACGATGGAAGATCTTGCGACAGCGATCCGCCAGGGCGGATATCAGGTAGATGATATTGTCTTGATTAACGGAATTCCATGCGTTTCCTACCGAATCGCTACGAGCGACTGCAGTGCCATCATGTTTTTTCATCCTACGGATAAACAGTACATACTTTGTGTGACGGCAACCGAGTACACGGCAAATGTGGATACGATCTGCTCTGTTTTGACATCGCTGAGTCTTACGTAATCTTCGTCAAGCGGATATTCGCAATCCGCTTCGCTATTTGCTTGATTCGGTTAAAAAAACCGGACCCGCATTGGTTGCAGACCCGGTTCTTAAAGGGGAGGATAAGTAGTATAAATTTCTCTTTTGTATTCATTTGTAGCAGTCCGGTAGCCGAAGGGGGGACCGGCCACCGGCGGTATCGAAATCTCATAAGAAATTGTTTTCCTGTGAGATTAATGGTAGTATGTCCGAAAGAACAGGATTTATACAGGTTCAAAGGCTGCAGGAAATTTTTTTTACTTTTTATCAAAAAAATCTCAGGATGTTATCATAAAAAGGTCATAAATGGTTTATACGAAAAATTTTAAGACGTTATATTCTTGCCACATCCGGCAAAGTGTTATATAATAGAAAAAGCGTTACGATATTATGAAACGATAAATGAAACAAAAGGATGGTATTGAATTATGGCATTATTACAGGATTGGCGCGATGTAGCGTACTCTCAGGAGACAGATAAAAAACAGCTTCAGAAGTTCTGGTCTGATTATTTTCTTACAGAGAAGGGGATTTACGAGCAGCTGCTTGCAAATCCGGATGAAGCAGTAAGCGGCACAGTAAAAGAGCTGGCTGAAAAGTATGATATTCCGGTAATGAAGATGGTAGGATTTCTGGATGGTATCAATGACAGCCTGAAGAAACCGAATCCGATCGAGGAGATGACAGAGGATACGGTTGTCAGCCTTGATTTTGATAATGAGATGCTCTACAAGAATATGGTAGATGCAAGAGCAGACTGGCTGTATGAGCTTCCGGCATGGAACCAGATCTTTGATGCAAAGAAAAAGAGAGAGCTGTATCTGGAAGCAAAGAAAATGAATACTGTTGTAAAGGGCAAAAAGGTCGGCAGAAACGATCCGTGTCCGTGCGGAAGCGGCAAAAAATATAAATATTGCTGCGGAAGATAATAAGAGAGCAGAAAAGCGGCAAATAGGTCAGGTGAATGGCCTGTATGCCGCTTTTTGTCCGAAGCAGCCAAGTACCCTGACAGGCTGTGCAGGGGAATAAGCAGGCAGCAAAGTGGATTGCGAATGTTCGCTTTACGATCCGAATCCTGCGCGGCTGGTATCGTTATTTACGAAACGATGTACTGGATTTGGAATGAAGGGAGGACGCATGGCTGAAAAAATGGAAATAGGGTGCGGCATACTTGGGGCACTGTGCCTGATCTATTATATGGTAATTATTTTCTATGCGGGAATCGGGGCGGATTTTGCATGGTTCTGGGCATTGGGCGGAGTCTGCTTTCTTTTATACGGACTGCTGATCCGGCAAAATGCATTGCATCCTCATCCGGTTACGACCTGGGCGGTAAGGCTTATTTTTGCCGGACTTCTGGCCGGACTTGTGCTTGCGGGAGCCGTTGCGGCCAGGATCATAGGGGCCATGACGCAGGAAGCACCGAAAGATCTGGAGTACGTAATTGTACTTGGTGCACAGGTAAGAGGAACCAGACCATCAAGGGCACTGAAGCGTCGTCTGATCTGTGCAGAGGAATATGCCGGAGAAAATCCGGACACACTCTTTTTCCTTTCGGGTGGTCAGGGATCCGGAGAGGAGATCACAGAGGCGCAGGCAATGAAAGAATTTCTTGTGGAGGCCGGCGTGGACGAAGACAGACTTTTGCTGGAGGAACGCTCTACAACGACAAAGGAAAATCTGGAATTTTGCGGCAGACTGCGTGAGATCAGGGACAAACGCGTGGGAATCCTTTCCAACAATTTCCATGTATACCGGGCAGGACTTATGGCGAAAAAGCTTGGCTATCAGGATGTTTCACTGATCCCGGCACCATCGGATGATGTGATGCAGGTGCATTATGTGGTGCGGGAGATTTTTGCACTGGCGCTTGCAAAGATGCGTGGGACGATTTGAACGCAGGTCGCAAAGCGGATTGCGAATGTCCGCTTTACCGCAGAAGACACCTCAAATGCAGAAAGGAAAGAGAATGCAGTATAGAGAAGACAGAAACAAAAAGAAGCTTTCCATCCTCGGATACGGCTGCATGCGTTTTACGAAAAATGGCTCATCGATCGATCTTGATAAGGCAGAGCAGGAGCTGATGTACGGCATCCGCCATGGAATCAATTACCTGGATACCGCCTATGTTTATCCGGGCAACGAGGAGGCAGTCGGCAAGATCCTGGCAAAAAACCACTGCCGGGAGGAGATCTGTCTGGCAACCAAGCTGCCTCATTACCTTATAAAAACAAAGGCGGGGGCAGAAAAAAAGTTTCAGGAAGAGCTGCAGAGACTGCAGACCGATTATATTGACTATTATCTGATGCATATGCTCAACGACTGCAAAACCTGGGAAAAGCTTGTGCAGATCGGGATCAGAGACTGGATCGAGGAAAAAAAGAAAAACGGAGCGATTCGGAACATCGGATTTTCCTATCATGGAAATTCGGAAAATTTCCGGGCGCTCCTGGATGCATATGACTGGGATTTCTGTCAGATCCAGTACAATTACCTGGATGAGCATTCGCAGGCAGGAAGAGAAGGACTTGAGTATGCCGGAAGAAAGGGAATTCCTGTTATTATCATGGAACCGCTTCGCGGAGGACGTCTTGTCAATCATCTTCCGCCAAAAGCAAAGGAATGCATTGCAGAAAGCGGAACATTTCAGACACCGGCAGAGCTTGCACTGCGCTGGCTGTGGGATCAGCCCCAGGTAACGTGTGTCCTTTCCGGCATGAATTCACTTGATATGGTGAAGGAAAATATCAGGATTGCAGAAAATGCCGGTATTAACGAGTTTGGTGAAAAAGAAAAGGCGCTGATTCGGCAGGTGCGGGAGGAAATTCGTAAAAAAATGAAGGTTCCGTGCACGGGCTGCGGCTATTGTATGCCATGTCCGCGGCATGTGGATATTCCGATGGCGTTTCACTGCTATAATCTGCGCTATGCGGAAGGCAAAAAATCCGGTATGTGGGAGTACGTACAGTCCACGGCGATGCGTGCGGATACGACAAGTGCCTCGCAGTGCATTGGCTGTGGCAGATGTGAGAAACACTGTCCGCAGGGAATAGCGATCAGGGAGAAGTTGAAGGAAGCGGTGAGAGAGCTTGAGACGCCGAAATACCGTGTGATAAAGAGGGCTGTAAAGCTGTTCCGTATTTATTAAACACGTTGCGCGGCATCAAAACTATAAAATAATGCAATAAAGATGGTTTGTCAGCAGTATTTTATAGTTTTACTATAGAAACGCCTGTAACCAGGAGTACATAATAAATAAGGAGGAGTCATCATGAATGAAGTACTGAAATGCTTAAAGGAACGCAGAAGTGTCCGGAAATATCGTCCGGAGCAGATTAAGGATTCTGAGCTGGAGCAGATCCTGGAGGCGGGAATGTATGCACCGACGGGGATGGGGATGCAGTCTCCGATCATGGTCGTTGTACAGGATCAGGAGACGATCAGAGAGCTTTCCAAGCTGAATGCAGGAGTAATGGGTGTGACATCGGATCCGTTTTACGGAGCACCGACGGTAGTGATTGTTCTGGCAGACCGAAACCGCGGTACCTGCGTGGAGGATGGCAGCCTTGTGATGGGTAATCTGATGAATGCAGCATATTCCATAGGAGTGGATTCCTGCTGGATTCACCGTGCAAAAGAGGTTTTTGACAGTGAGGAAGGAAAGAAGCTGCTGAAAAAGTGGGGTATTGAGGGCGATTATGTCGGAGTCGGCCATTGTATCCTCGGTTACCGGGATGGAGAGCTTCCGAAGGCAAAGCCAAGAAAAGATGATTATATCAGACGTGTGACGGTATAGGCAGCTGCAGGCATTCCCCTGCTTTCGGAGCTATAAAGTACGGAGAAAGCAGGGAAATGCCGGTTTTTCAACGTTTTTTGGATGAAAAAGAAAAAAATAAAAAAAGTTGAAAAAAGTTGTTGACATTTTTCTGACATTATACTATAATTCATCTTGCGTCAAGCGAAAGGCGTTCGCGAGAAAGCTTAAGAACGGGGTGTGGCTCAGTTTGGCTAGAGCGCCTGGTTTGGGACCAGGAGGTCGCAGGTTCGAATCCTGTCACCCCGAGTTTTAAACAAGCATCGCGTATGCAGGTGTGGTTCAATGGTAGAACATCAGCCTTCCAAGCTGAATACGTGGGTTCGATTCCCATCACCTGCTTTTGAGTCTGTAGCTCAGTTGGATAGAGCAACGGCCTTCTAAGCCGTGGGTCGGGGGTTCGAATCCCTTCAGGCTCGTTCCCTAAAAAAGGGGAAGACAAATCGAATAATGGGTAACCATTATGGTGGGTATAGCGCAGTTGGTTAGCGCGCCAGATTGTGGCTCTGGAGGCCAAGGGTTCGAATCCCTTTATCCACCCTTATTAATGGGCTATCGCCAAGCGGTAAGGCACAGGACTTTGACTCCTGCATTCGCCGGTTCGAATCCGGCTAGCCCAGCTTGGCGATCCGTCGTTTAAGAGGTTTTGCAGATGGCTGCAGAACCTTTTTTATGTAATAGGAAATTACTCCGTAATGTTCCTATTACATAAAAACGCTCCGCGAGGATGCGACCAGATGCAGGAGGAATATGTCTGCTGAAGCAGACTGCATCTGGCGCGCAAAGCGTAGCAAGTCCCTCAAAGATTGAGGGATTCAGGGAGTTTGAAGCGGACTTGTCCGCTTTGTTCTGATTAAGGAGGAAAAAACATGAACAGAATTGATCCGCAGCTATGGAAAAAAGAAATGCCGGAGTTTTGCAAACAGACAGAGGCGTTTTACGCCGGAGAGCTGAAGCAGTCGGAATACAAAGGCTTTTCCGGACTGTACGGAAGCTATGCGCAGCGCGGAGGCAAATCAAGCATGCTTCGGCTTCGTATGACGGCCGGCCGTGTGACAAAGGAAAAGCTTGCGTTTGTGGCAGAGATGATTCGGAAGTATCACGTAAAGCGTGTGCATTTTACTACGTGTGAGACGATTCAGCTGCACGATCTGGACTGCAGGGCAGTCTGTGAGATCATGGAAGCAGCGCTGGATGCCGGTATCGTTACAATGGGAGGAGGCGGAGACTTTCCGCGTAATGTGATGTGCCCGCCGCTTACCGGGCTTAATTCGGAATCATATTTTAATGTAATGCCGTATGCAGAGGCAGCAGGCGAATACCTGATGAATTTTATCCGGGCGGAAAAGATGCCGAGAAAGCTGAAGGTTTGCTTTTCTGATTCACCGAAAAATGTAACGCATGCAACATACCGTGATCTTGGCTTTGCAGCACGGGAGGATGGCACTTTTGATGTCTACAGTGCAGGAGGCCTTGGAAATCATCCGTGTTTTGGAGTAAAGGTGGCAGAGGGCGTGGAGCCTTGCCGTATCCTATATTACATAAAAGCCATGTGGCTGACATTTCGTGCATACGGCTGCTATGAAAACCGCGGAAAGGCGCGGACACGGTATATACAGGAATTTCTTGGCGGTGCACAGCAGTACGCGCTGGCTTATCAGGAAAAATTAAAAGAAGTATTTGCATCCGGAGAGGATCTTACGCTTCCTATTGATCTGCCTGCGTTTACAAAGACAGGGGATGGAAGCGGTATTTCCGGCAGACGCGTGATAGCGCAGAAGCAGGCAGGACTTTATACGGTCGTATGGCATCCGATCGGCGGTCAGCCGGATCCGGAGCAGCTTTGCAGGCTTTCTGATGCGATAGCACCGATGGAGGGAGTCGAGCTGCACCTTGCACCGGATGAGACGGCCTATATTGTAAATTTGACCGGAGAAGAGGCACGCAGGGTCCTGGAGGTGACAGAAAAAGGAGCAGAAACCGTATTTGAGACTTCGGTTGCCTGCATTGGCGCAAGTGTGTGCCAGGTAGGGCTGCGGGATTCTCAGGCACTTTTGGCCGCCTGCGTGGAGGCAGTGAGAAAAGCGGAAATTCCGGATGGTGCGCTTCCGCAGATTCACATTTCCGGCTGCCCATCTTCGTGCGGTACGCATCAGACAGGGGCAATCGGACTGCGTGGTGCATCAAAGAAAGCACAGGGGGCAATGCAGAGTGCGTTTGTACTGTACGTAAACGGAAAAGAAGAGCAGGGGAAAGAGTGCATGGGACGTGAACTAGGTACGATTTTGGAGTCCCGGATCCCGGAATTTCTCGTAGCACTTGGAAAAAAAGCAGCAGAGAGTCATCTGGACTTTGAGACGTGGAATGAAAAGAATCCGGAGGCACTGGCGCTTTTGGCAGCTCCGTATCTGCAGGAGGAATAAGGTAAAATGCGCAGAGAAATAGATTGACAGAGTTTGGTATTCTGGTGTAAGATAAATGGTACCGCGTAAGCGCGGTACTTCTGCGGTCATGGCGGAATTGGCAGACGCGCTGGTTTTAGGTGCCAGTGGGCAACCGTGTGGGTTCGAGTCCCACTGACCGCATACAGGAAGTACGACAGTATTGGTGATACAGACTGCCGTGCTTCTTTTTTTGTTTCACAGTCTTTTTTGTATTGATTTTGTTTGTCCGGGAATCCGTAGTTGACATAGTCATAGCAGAATGGTAGGATAATTGAGAAAAAAAGTCGATAAACCATTTATGAAAAAATGAGAAGAAAGACTGGAGAGAGAAACATGACGCTTGATGAACTGGCAATAGGAAAAACGGCTGTGATCGAAGCAGTGAACGGAGAGGGCGCACTGCGCTGCAGGCTGCTCGATATGGGGCTGATTCCGGGGACGAAGGTAATGATCCGCAAGGTGGCACCGATGGGAGATCCGATCGAGCTCCATATCAGAGGATATGAGCTTACCGTTCGGGTCGATGACGCAAAAAAAATTGAAATAGGATCTGTAAGCGAGGAGGCGGCGAAATGATTTTTGCATTAGTTGGAAATCAGAACTGCGGCAAGACAACGCTGTTCAATCAGCTGACCGGCTCGAATCAGCACGTTGGAAATTTTCCGGGCGTGACGGTGGATCAGAAAATGGGAGAGCTGAAGTCAGAAAAGGGCTGCATGGTTGTGGATCTTCCCGGCATTTACTCGATTCGCCCGTATACGAGTGAGGAGATCGTTACCAGGGACTTTATTCTGAATCAGAAGCCGGATGGAATCATCAATATCGTAGATGCGACCAATATCGAGCGAAATCTGTATCTGACGCTTCAGCTGATGGAAATGCGTGTTCCGATGGTGCTGGCGCTCAATATGATGGATGAAGTACGCAATAACGGCGGAACGATCGATATTCCGAAGATGTCGGAGGCGCTTGGCATCCCGGTTATTCCGATCAGTGCCGCAAAAAACGAAGGTATTTCCGAGCTTACGCATGCGATCATTGAGACAGCGCGAAAAAAGGAAACGCCGAAGGTATACGATTTCTGTGATCCGGGTCCTGTACATCGTTGTATTCACGCGGTATCGCATCTGATCGAGGATCATGCGGAGAACGCCGGAATTTCTGCCCGCTTTGCAGCAACCAAGCTGATTGAGGGCGATGAGGATATTACAGATCGGCTGAAGCTCAATCAGAATGAGCTGGAAATGATGGAACACAGTATTATTGAGATGGAACACGAACGGGGACTGGACCGGAACGCGGCTCTTGCGGATATGCGCTACAACTTTATCGAAAAGGTCTGTGCGCAGTCCGTTGTAAAATGCCATGAAAGCAAAGAGCATCTGCGAAGCGTAAAGATCGATGCGGTACTGACGGATAAATATCTGGCGATTCCACTGTTTCTGGCGATTATGCTGACGGTATTCTGGCTGACCTTTGATGTGATCGGAGGACGGCTGAGCGATCTGATGGAAATCGGAATCGGTGCAGTCACAAATGTGGTAGCCTCTGCGCTTGAAAGCTACGGGATCAACCCGGTTGTAAAAAGCCTGGTGATCGACGGAGTATTTGCAGGAGTCGGAAGTGTGCTGAGCTTTCTTCCGATTATTGTGGTACTGTTTTTCTTCCTTTCGATTCTGGAGGACACAGGTTATATGGCGCGCGTTGCGTTTGTTATGGACAAGCTTTTGCGCAAGATCGGCCTTTCCGGACGCAGCTTTGTGCCGATGCTGATCGGATTTGGCTGTTCTGTGCCTGCGATTATGGCAACACGGACGCTTTCCTCGGAAAGAGACCGGAAAATGACCATTTTTCTGGTGCCATTTATCAGCTGTTCGGCCAAGATTCCGATCTATACCGTATTTACTGCGGCATTTTTTCCGAAGTATCAGGCGCTGGTCATGATCGGTCTGTATGTGCTTGGAATCGCAATCGGAATCCTCTGTGCGCTGATTCTGGAAAAGACAGCATTCCGTGGAAATCCGGTACCGTTTGTTATGGAGCTTCCGAACTACCGTTTTCCGTCTGCAAAGAGTGTGGGCATGCTGATGTGGGAAAAGGCAAAGGACTTTATCCAAAAGGCATTTACGATTATTTTTGCGGCAACGGTGATTATCTGGTTCCTGCAGAGCTTTGATACGCGGCTGAATGTTGTAACAGACAGTGCGGACAGCCTGCTTGCGCTGATCGGAAGATGGGTGGCTGTGATCTTTGAGCCGCTTGGCTTTGCAGACTGGCGCGTTTCGACAGCCTTGATTACCGGCTTTACTGCAAAGGAAGCGGTTGTCAGCACGATGAGCGTACTGCTTGGCACGACAAGCAATCATCTTCAGGAAGCACTTGGAACCGTCTTTACGCCGGTGACCGCTGCAAGCGCACTCGTTTTCATGCTGCTTTATACGCCGTGCGTTGCAGCGATAGCAGCGGCAAGGCGGGAGCTTGGCTCAAGAAAGGGCGCACTTGCCGTTGTGCTTTTGCAGTGCGCGGTTGCATGGGTGGCAGGCTTTCTGGTATACCAAGGTCTGCGGCTGTTGTTATAAAAACTGCGGGAAGAGAAAGCGGATTGTACGTATCTAATACGTCGTTATTGAAAGAACTATACCACTGCTGCGTTGGTTTCCATCAATCGCCGTAGCCGGATAAATGGGGGATGAGAAAATGAAACCGCTGGATTATGTGATCCTCGCTGTGATTGCGGTATGGTTTGTGCTTGCGGTGCGCAGCATTATTAAAAGAAAGGGAAGCTGCTGCGGCTGCCGGAACTGCGCGGCAGAGCATCCGAAGCAGCAGACTGACAAAAAGAATAAAGAGTCCCGGGACTGCTGTGCATGTTGCGCACAGGCCGGGAAAGAGAAGAACTGCCGCTGTCATTAGACGGGCGGTTCTTCCTTTTTATAGCCTAAATTTTATAACCTAAATTTTCATAGTCGAATCAGAAGAAGTGTGTTATAATAGCAATTGTGTATAAATATACAAAAAATATGCATGAAAAATCAAAAGGAACAAAAGGTACAGACAGAAGAAGGAGAGGAGCATTATGGCAATCGAAGCAGTCAGGGAGTATTTAAAGCAGTGGGGGGTACAGGATCGCATCGTGGAATTTGACATTTCAAGCGCTACCGTAGAGTTGGCAGCGCATGCAGTCGGATGTGAACCGGCACGGATCGCGAAAACACTTTCCTTTCTTGTCGGAGATCATCCGGTTCTGATTGTCGCTGCCGGTGACAGAAGGGTGGATAATCATAAATATAAGGAGTTTTTTCATACGAAAGCGAAAATGCTGACACCGGAGCAGGCAGTGGAGCTGGTCGGACACGCTGTCGGAGGTGTGTGCCCGTTTGCAGTGAAGCCGGGAGTGGAAGTATATCTGGACGAATCGCTGAAACAGTTCGAGACCGTTTTTCCGGCTGCAGGCAGCAGCAACAGCGCGATCGAAGTAACACCGGAGGAAATGGAGCGGTTTTCGGGCAGTACAAGCTGGGTGGACGTATGCAAAGCGTAGAAGAGAAACCTGCTCTGGGGCTTGCCTGTATTCAGAAAATATAGTAGAATACAGAAAAGTAAAGAAAGGGGGCACGACTGTATGGAGTTTGATATGCAGGCCGTTGCCTGGCTGGTGCTGCTGGTTGTCATGCTGGCGGCGGAGGCGGTGACGCTTGGGCTTACCACAATCTGGTTTGCCGCCGGAGCGCTGATCGCGTTTCTTTTTGCACTTGCGGGCGCGGATCTTATCATTCAGATCGCTGTATTTTGTGTCGTATCGGCGATCCTGCTGATTTCCATGCGGCCGGTCGCGGCAAAATGGCTGAATAAAGACCGGATTCGTACGAATGCGGAAAGCCTGATCGGAAAAACGGCGGTGGTAACAGAGGAGATCAACAATCTGGGCGAAACTGGACAGGTGCAGGTGCAGGGCCAGCACTGGATGGCGCGCACGTCATCCGATGAGGTGCACATCCCGAAGGATGCCCGCGTAGTAATTGAAAAAATCAGCGGAGTAAAGCTGATCGTGAGGGAGGAAAAAGAATGGACGGAATAATTTTGATTGTGATCCTGGCAGTGCTTGCGCTTCTGATTCTTGCTTCCTGTGTGAAGATCGTACCACAGGCTCAGGCATTTATCGTAGAACGTCTTGGCGGATATCAGGCTACCTGGGATGTGGGAATGCACTTTAAGACTCCGTTTATTGACCGCGTGGCAAAACGGGTCAACTTAAAAGAGCAGGTCGTTGATTTCGATCCGCAGCCGGTAATTACGAAGGATAACGTTACGATGCAGATCGATACCGTTGTATTTTTTCAGATCACAGACCCGAAGCTGTTTACGTACGGCGTGGAAAATCCGATTATGGCAATCGAAAACCTGACTGCAACAACGCTGCGTAACATCATCGGAGATATGGAGCTGGATCAGACACTGACCTCCCGTGAGACGATCAATACCAGGATGCGTGCATCACTGGATGTGGCAACAGATCCGTGGGGAATCAAGGTCAATCGCGTGGAGCTGAAAAACATTCTTCCTCCGGCACAGATCGTGGATGCCATGGAAAAGCAGATGAAGGCAGAGCGTGAGAGACGAGAGGCAATTCTGAAGGCAGAGGGAGAGAAGAAGTCTCTGATCCTTGTTGCAGAAGGAAAGAAGCAGTCTGCGATTCTTGACGCAGAGGCAGAAAAGCAGGCGGCGATCCTGAAGGCAGAGGCAGAAAAGGAAAAAATGATTCGCGAGGCAGAAGGTGAAGCGGAGGCGATCCGAAAGGTGCAGACAGCAAATGCAGAGAGTATCCGTCTGATCCGCGAAGCAGGTGCTGACCAGGCTGTGCTGGCACTGAAGAGCTTTGAGGCAATGACAAAGGTAGCAGATGGAAAAGCAACAAAGATCATCATCCCATCGGATATGCAAAATCTTTCCGGCATCGTGAAGGCAGTCACGGAGGTTGCGAAGGACTGATACAGACGGCTAAAGAAGCAGGCAAAGGAGAGGAGTATATTATGAATTTAAAAGGAAGAAGTTTTCTGACACTGAAAGATTATACACCGGAAGAGATCACCTATCTTCTTGATCTTGCTGCGAAATATAAGGCAGATAAAAAAGCCGGTATTCAGGAACCGGTGCGCACCGGAAAAAATATCGCACTGATTTTTGAAAAGACCAGTACAAGAACGAGATGCTCCTTTGAAGTGGCTGCGCATGATCTGGGCATGCAGACAACCTACCTTGATCCGACCGGATCGCAGATCGGCAAAAAGGAGAGCATTCGCGATACGGCACGCGTGCTTGGACGGATGTATGACGGCATCGAATACCGTGGATTTGGCCAGGAAATCGTGGAAGAGCTTGCAAAATACGCAGGTGTTCCTGTGTGGAACGGACTGACGAACGAATACCATCCGACGCAGATGCTTGCGGATATGCTCACGATACGGGAAAAGCTCGGAACGCTTGCCGGAAAGAAGCTGACGTATTTCGGAGATGCGCGCTACAACATGGGAAATTCCCTGATGGTCGCCTGCGCAAAGCTCGGTCTTCACTTTACAGCCTGCACAAATCACGAATATTTTCCATCTCCTGAGCTTGTAGCCCAGTGTGAAGAGTATGCAAAGGAAAGCGGCGGTTCTGTGACACTGACAGAGGATGTGGCAGAGGGCGCCGGGAATGCCGATGTGATTTATACGGATGTCTGGGTTTCTATGGGTGAGCCGGATGAGGTATGGGCAGAGCGGATCCGCGTGCTGCTTCCGTATCAGGTGAATGCAAAGGCAATGAGCTATGCGAAGAAGGATGCCATTTTCATGCATTGTCTTCCGGCCTTCCATGATCTGAATACGAAGATCGGAAAACAGATTTATGAAAAATTCGGACTGGATGCAATGGAAGTAACGGATGAAGTATTTGAATCAGAGCAGTCTGTCGTGTTCGATGAGGCAGAGAACCGCATGCATACGATCAAGGCAGTGATGGCGGCAACGATGGGACTGGACCATGAAGAAAATAAATGAGAAGGATCTTTGCATTCTGTGGATTTTCTGTGCCGCAACAGCGGCTATGACAGATATTTTGTGTGTACTTTTTCTGCTGAATGTGGTACAGAATCACTGGTTTCTTAATTTTATACAGGTGCTTGCGATCCTGCTCCATCTTTCCCTGCTTTTGCTTGGACTGATAAAGAAAAAATGGGTGTTCAGTATCGGAAGCGCAGTGTTGCTGCTGGCATATACAGGAAGTCTGATTTACTATAATTTATGATCCTACAAGTAGCGAAGCGGATTGCGAATGTCCGCTTTAATGGTTACGGAACAGTTACAGGCAGTCGGACAGATTTTCGGATCTGTTCTGCTGCCTGATACCGTTTCAGAAAAGCAAAACAGAACAGATAAAAAGACTGAAACAAGAGAGGACAAGATAAAATGAAAAGCAGAATACTTTCTGCACTGCGTCAGGCAGACGGATACGTATCGGGGCAGGAGCTTTGTGATGAATTTGCGGTTTCGCGCACTGCCGTCTGGAAAGTGATCAACCAGCTGAAGGAGGAAGGATACGGAATTGAATCCGTACCGCGCAGGGGATATCGTCTGGTATCACATCCGGATTCTATTACCGCAGAGGAAATCGGAAGCCGCATGAACAGGCAGGAGCTTTCTGACTGGAAGATCGTTTATTATGACACCATTGATTCAACAAATAATGAGGCAAAACGGTTTGCGGAAAACGGCGAGAAGGAAAAAGCACTTTTTGTAGCGGAGCAGCAAAGCGGAGGAAAGGGAAGGCGAGGCCGAACGTGGGTGACTCCGCGCGGCAGTGCGATCGCTATGAGCCTTCTGCTTCCGCATCCGCAGATCGCGCCGGAGCATGCATCGATGGTGACGCTTGTGATGGGACTTGCAGTGACAAAAGCCTGCAGGGAGGCATGCAAGGTAGATGCCAGGATCAAATGGCCAAACGATGTCGTCTGCGGCGGAAGAAAACTGAGCGGTACTTTAACCGAGATGAGCAGTGAGGTGGATTATATTAATTATCTCGTGATCGGAACCGGTATCAATGCAAATATCACCGAATTTCCGGAAGAACTGTCGCAGACCGCGACTTCTCTGAAGTTGCTGACCGGGCAGGAAACAGACCGTGCGGGGCTGATTGCATGCTGCATGGAGCATTTTTCAGAATTGTATAAAAAATTTCTTCAGACACAGGATCTGTCACTTCTGGTAGAGGAGTACAATGAACTGCTCGCCGGAAAGGGCAGCGGTGTGCGTGTGCTGGAACCCGGACATGAGTACTGCGGAATTTCCCACGGAATCAATGCGCAGGGCGAATTGCTGGTAGAAAAGGAAGATGGTACGATCACAGAGGTATATGCCGGCGAGGTATCGGTGCGTGGAATTTATGGCTATGTTTAAAAGAGACCGACAAAGCAAGAAGCTTTCCCGGCAGATGATTGCGGATGGCCGCTTTATATGAGAAAGACAGAAGGAGAAGACGAATGGACAACGAGAATAAAACGACCGTGCTTTGCGGTGCAAATTCCTATGAGGAAAAATACTATCTGAACCCGAAATTTGGCAATCTGCCAAAGCAGATCAAGGACGAGCTGCAGATCATGTGCGTTATGTATGTAAATGATGTCGGCGGGATTTTTCTGGTCGAATATGACGAAGAAGGATCTTTACATTTCCGCACCGAAGCAATCGAAAATGATACGACGTATGATGAAATCGGCGGAGTGCTGAAGATCAAGGAGCTGCAGCGCACAAAGGAAGAACTGCTGCGTTCTCTGGAGTTATATTATAAAGTACTGATGGCAAACGGACTGAAATGACAGAAATGCCGGATAGAAGAACGGTAAAAGACTCGCTGGTCTGGCAGAGAAAATCTGTCCGACTGATGACAGAAGTGCCGGATAGAAGAACGGCAAAAGACTCCGCAGGCAGGAAGACAATCACATAATAAGGGAAACAGAACAACAACATGAAGATAGGAAATGTAACACTGAAAAATCAAATAGTGCTGGCTCCGATGGCGGGAGTGACAGACCTGCCGTTCCGCATACTGTGCAAGGAGCAGGGGGCAGGTCTGGTCTGTACAGAAATGGTCAGCGCAAAGGCAATTGCGTATCATAATCGAAATACAATCCCGCTTCTGGAGGTGTTGGAAGAGGAACGGCCGGTATCACTGCAGCTGTTCGGATCGGATCCGGATATTATCAGCGAGATGGCGGCATACATTGAAGAACGGCCATTTGATATTCTGGATCTGAATATGGGCTGTCCGGTTCCGAAAGTGGCGGGAAACGGCGAAGGCTCAGCTCTGATGAAGCGGCCGGATCTGGTAGATGCAATCATTCGGAAAACAGTTGAGAGGATCTCAAAGCCGGTCACCGTGAAGATCCGAAGCGGATTTACCGCAGATACCGTAAATGCAGTGGAGATTGCCAAAATTGCGGAAAACGCAGGCGCATCCGCAGTAGCAGTGCACGGAAGAACACGTGAACAGTATTATACCGGAAAAGCAGACTGGGAAGTAATCCGTCAGGTAAAAGAAGCAGTAAACATACCGGTGATCGGAAATGGAGACGTTGATTCCCCGAAGAGTGCGAAACGCATGCTGGACGAGACCGGCTGCGACGGCGTGATGGTCGGACGTGCCGTGCGCGGCAACCCATGGCTGTTCCGGGAGATTACAGCGTACCTGGAGGGCAGACCGGTTCCAAAACGGCCGTCGAAGGAAGAGGTATTTGAAATGATGCTGCGTCATACGAAAATGCAGCTGGAATTTAAAGGTGAATATACCGGTATGCGCGAAATGCGCAAGCACATCGCATGGTACACCGCCGGATTTCCGAATTCCGCAAAGCTTCGTGATGCAGTCAATGCAGTGGAAACGTATGAGGAACTCGAAGCACTTTTGCGGAAGTCTTTTGGGCTGGGATGAAAAGTCTTGGCAAGCGGATCACGGCAGAGTGAAAGAATATCTGAATGGAATGGACTGGAACGGTCTTGCAGATAAAAAGAGACAAAAAATCAGAAAGAAAAGGATGCAAAAATGAAAACAGAACTTACAGAACGTTACGAATTTCGAGATATCAAAACAGAAGAAACACAGGAAGTAATCGAGATCGAGCAGATCTGCTTTCCGCCAAACGAAGCGTGCTCACCGAAGGCAATGACTGAACGGATTGGAAAAGCACCGGAGCTTTTCCTTGTGGCATACGACCGCGAAAACGGAAAAATCGCAGGCTTTTTAAACGGTGTTGCCACCAATGAGCCCCTGTTCCGGGATGAATTCTTCACCGATATCACCCTTCACGATGCAAATGGCAAGAATGTCATGCTGCTTGGACTGGATGTGCGCCCGGAATACCGTCGCCAGGGTCTTGCACGCGAGATCGTATGCCAGTATCTGAAACGCGAGAAGGAAAGAGGGCGTGCTCAGCTGGTGCTGACCTGCCTCGATGAGAAAGTAGAAATGTATAAGAGATTCGGATTTAAAGACCTTGGCTCTGCGAATTCAACCTGGGGCGGAGAAGCCTGGCATGAAATGACGCACGAGGTTTGAGTAAGAGAAGGGCGATGCGAAGTTAATAAAATGAGAGAAGCAGTGACTCGTGGAGATATTTGCCTGACGGATGAGTACAATTTTACATATAAGGTCGCTGAGATTGTATATACTGAGCGGGAAGATGAGAGTTTTTTTATGAAATAAGACCCAATTATAGCGTAATCAGCCTGCTTAGTGCAAATGATTTTCAGGGAATCCAGGGGTTGGACCTGGATCTTAAAAAAGAATTGTATATCAGAGAGAATATAACGCCGGTTTTTATCAGCGAAAGAGCTCCGGGAAAGAATCGGGAGGACTTATGGGAACTGTTGAAACAATGTGATATGCAGTATCTGAATCAGCTGGAATGGCTGATCAGGACGGATACCAGGTATTCCGGTGATAAGCTTTTTGTGCAAAGGCCGGAAAATAAATCGATAAAAGTTGAGTCTGTTCGTATGCTTGGAGACCGGAGTGCGGTAATCTGCCGTAAAATTCTCGAAGTAATCTGTTATGGTGATACCGTCACATCTCCGGCATTTGTGATTGACGATAAAAACCGGAAACAATATTTTGATTTACTGATGGTACTGTATAGCACAGAACGAAAATTTCTTGATTCACGAAGAAGTGATGGGATTGCCGCATCTGCAAAGAAAGGAAATTACAAAGGGCGTAAAAAAGCCAGAATAGATAAACTTGCTGCACAGGAGATATTCCTCGATTATGCAATAAAAAAATCAGCAGTAAAGAAGCGGCCGAAAAGCTTGGAGTCAGTAAGTCAACATTTTTGAGAAGATATCGGGAAAATAAAGAATCACCGCGGTAAAAATTCAATACTGATTATGGAGGAAAACTATGTACGGCACACTTTTCAGCAAAGTCTACGATGCCTTCGGCTGGAATTTTTACCCCGAAGAGTTTGCGGAACTGCTTTTAAAATGGATGCAGGAAAATGGAGTCCGGGTGGAGCGCATGCTTGATATCGGCTGCGGGACAGGCGTGCTCTGCCATGTACTGCAGGAGCATGGAATCAAGGCGCATGGGATGGATCTTTCAGATGGAATGATTGAGGTGGCGAGAAGGAATTATCCGGAGATTCCGTTTGAGCAGGGAAATATGATTACGTATGATACGCCGCTGCGGTTTGATCTTGTGACAAGTACCTGCGATGCGATGAACCATATTCTCGATCCTTCCGATCTGGCAGAGGTGATGCGCCGGGTACACGGCTATCTGGCGCCGGGCGGATATTTTCTGTTTGATCTGCTGAAGGAAGGGGAGACTGCAGAATGCGATCCGGAGGATCTCGGTGAGATCGACGGTACGAGGCTGCAGTTTCAGATCGGACGCACGGAGGAAGGGCTGGTAAATTTAAAGATTGAACTGTTTCGGGATGAAGTGGTCGTTCAGACGGAGGAGATCCATGAGCGGATCTATTCGCCGGAGTTGGTGGAGCAGCTTTTGAGGCAGGCCGGATTTAAACAGGTGTGGTGTACGGATCAGCTGTTAAGAGAATCCGAGCACGCAGCGACCTGGTTTATGATCGCGCGGAAAAGTAATCCGGCTCGTAAGTTATGACTGCAATTTTATGAACGCATGGAAAAGTCAAACTGAAAATGCAAACATATTTACTAACGTTCTTTCGATACAGAAAAATAATTTGTCAGAATTGACAAAATAGAAAAAGGATAGTATAATCACTGCTATGACAATTTCACAAAAACAGAGGAAGAGTTTTTTGTGAAATTGTACAAAGCCAGACAAATGAAAATTCATATTGCTGCACCTGACGATAAGTCAGACAAGGAATGCGGTGAGAATCCGCAGCAGTCACCACTACTGTAACGCAGACGAACAGGCAGTATGCCACTGTGAAATCCGTTAGATCGGAATAATGGGAAGGCGCTTGGGAGGAGGAAGCGAAGCCAGGATATTTGGCAGACGGGTAATCCCCGGGATGAGGGGAGGCCTGTTTTTTGTGCCTTTTTCTTGTGACCTGCAACTGTATGAAGGCAGGAGTCGTATTGGCATAGCGAAAGAAAACAGAAAAGCAGGAGGAAGGAACATGAAAAGAAGAAGAGTGTATTCAGTGCTGCTCAGTGCAGTGCTGTCTGCAGGAATGGCATTTGGAAGCATCGTAGCTCCGGCATTTGCAGCAGAGACGGAGGCCGTGTCAGAGGATGCACAGAAGGGCGGTATTGTAGAGGAACTCCGTATTGGAATTACGAAGGACATTGAGCCGCGTTCACTGGCAAGTGAGCAGGGACAGTTTGGCCGTATGAATTACAATGCATTCTGTGCAGGTACGATGCTGACCCGCGATCAGAATAATGAGATCCAGCCGAATTTGATGACAGACTGGGAGATTCAGGATGACGGAAGCACAATCCTGGCAACCTTTGCGACAGATCAGGGCATTACCTGGCATGACGGCGAGCCGTTTACCATTGATGATGTGATTTTTTCTGTCGATTACATGAATAATGTGATGGCATCCGGTTATCTTTCAAAGGTTGAATCGGTGGAGAAGGTCAGCGATACACAGGTGAAGATGCATGTCAAAGACAAGGCAGCGTACTTTACACTTGGAAATTCCGCTGTGTTTGTTCGGATTTTCCCAAAACATATCTGGGAAAATATCGATGATCCGAGTAACTACACAGGAGACGATGCGACAATCGGATGTGGACCGTATAAGCTTGTAGATGTCGATGAAGATGCGAGAACAATGACCTATGAGGCAGTCGGCGATACATATCTTGGAAAAGAGCTGACCGTAAAGAAAGTAGTTGTACGTACGTATGACAGCCAGGATGCACTTGTAATGGCAGTGACAACCGGTGAGGTTGATGCAATGTACGATTACTCCAACCCGATCAGTGCTACCATGCTTGCATCTATTTCAGGCGTTGAGAACGTTGATTCAGGAAAGAGTACAAATCTTGGGTTGTTTGAAATTCTGTTTGGATTTAATAAGCAGCCGACCGATGATGTGGAGTTCCGTAAGGCAGTAAGCCTTTCCCTGGATTATGAGCTGCTTGCAAGCACAATCGGCGGCGAGGACGGAGAAATACCGGGAGCAGGCATCCTGACACCGGCATCGATCGGATTCGATGACAGCATTGCAAAGCTGTACCAGGATACCGATGAGGCACAGGCAGTACTCGAGGAAGCCGGATATAAGGATGTGGATGGAGACGGATACCGTGAAATGCCGGATGGCTCAGAGATGAATGTTCTGGTTACACCGCAGTATAATCAGACAAAGGCTGCGCTGTATCAGCGTCTGTCTGAGATCGTGATCGACAACCTTGACGCGATTGGCGTGAAGTGCACACTGGATGAAGAGTGCGTGCGCAATGCAGAGGCTGAAGAGAAGCTCCGCAAAGAAGGTGCATACGAGATCTACATCGGATACGCGACTCAGGGTGTTGCTTATTATAAGACAGCTTTCCTGTATATGTTTGATGATCCGATCAGCATGTGGGGTACCTGTAGTCTGGAAGATTTTACCGCAGCATACAACCATCTGCTGAATGCAACCGGGGAAGAGGATTATGCAGCAGCGGCGAAGGAACTGCAGCAGGTAAATGTAAAAGAACTGGTCGGCGTTCCGCTTTGCTGGGATAAGGCATACTACCCGTATCGTACGGATAAATACACCGGATGGGTAAATTACCCGGGCTGGGGTGTAATCAATCCGGATACCTGGTACAACTTAAGGACAATCGAAGAGTAAACAGAGAAGTCTGAACAGATAAGAAAAAGCGGAGATTGAGAGAGGAAACAGTTTCTTTCAGTCTCCGCTTTTTCGGAAACGGAGAAAAAATCTATGGAAAAAGGACTCTATCTTTTGCGGCGCTTTGGGGAAGGGGTGTTTATCGTATTTTGCATTATCACGGTAAACTTTTTCCTGATCCGTTTTATGCCGGGAGATCCGGTGCGCCACATTTTGGGAGAGGATGAATACTTCAATCTGATGAGTATGGATCCGGATAAAATCGAGGAAGTACGTGCCGATTACGGGCTTGATAAAAGCTACCCGGAGCAGTATCTGGCGTATCTGAATAAGACGATCCATCTTGATTTCGGAAATTCCTACCGCACCAAAAATACAGTGCTTTCTACCATTGTGTTCCGGGCAAAATGGACCATGTGGCTGGCAATTCCGACCATTCTCATTTCGGGAATCCTGGGAGCGGTCAGTGGGTTGTACTGCGGAAGAAATCAGGGTGGAAAAGCAGATGGCTTTTTTACAACAGCAGGACTTGTGATCAGTACCATTCCGACCAACTGTCTGGCAATTCTGTTTCTGATTCTTTTTGCTTTTAAGGGCGGCTGGTTTCCAATCAGTGGAATTACGAAGGGCGGCTGTGTCGGACTCGAAAAGATCTTTGATATTTTTCGTCATATGCAGCTGCCGCTGATTATTATGATTCTGTACCGTACCGCTTCCAATCATTTGCTGATGCGCAGCACGGCAATCCAGGTAAATGAAGGAGAGTATATCAGTACGGCGGTATCAAAGGGAATGACTGAGCGCCGGGTGCGCCTGTGCCATATGCTGAAAAACACACTTTGTCCGTACGTGACATCTCTGTGCATGCAGTTCGGAAACATTCTGACCGGAGCAATGATGGTAGAAATTGTGTTTTCGTGGAAGGGCATGGGAACGCTGATCTATGATTCCGTGACAACGAAGGATTTTCCGATGCTTCAGGGCTGTTTCCTGTTCATTGGTGTCTGCGTGGTAGTTTTTAATTTTCTGGCAGATCTGATCTGTACGATGATCGATCCGCGGATTAAGGGAGGTGCGGGACGTGAAGTATAACAGATCCTTTTATTTCGGCATCGGGCTGCTGCTGATCTTTCTGATCATGGCTGTATTTGCGCCTGTGATCGCACCGTACGATCCGTTTGCACACGGTACTCCGTATCTGAGACCGTCTGTGGAGCATTTCCTTGGGACAAACGATGTCGGACAGGATATTTTCAGTGAATTGATTTACGGGGCGCGTGTGTCGCTGACGATCGGAATCGTTTCCTCGCTGGTGATTACAGTGATCGGAACCGGCATCGGTCTGTCATCCGCCTGTTTCGGCGGCAGATGCGATCGGATTCTGATGAAACTTACCTCAGTTGCAATGGCTATTCCGTCGCTTCCGGTCGCAATTGTCCTTGCTGCCTATCTGGATGCAAGTATCTGGAATCTTGTAATTGCGATCTGTATCACGGCCTGGCCGTCGACGGCGCGGATCGTACGTGCAAAGGCACTGGAGCTGATGGAGCTCCCCTATATTAAAATCGAAAAAACGATGGGGGTTGGCGGTCTGCGGATCATATGGAAGCATATGCTGCCGAACCTTTCCGATATTGTGCTGACCAGAAGTGTACTGGCAATCTCCGGTGCGATGCTGACGGAGGCCAGCCTGAGCTTTCTGGGGCTTGGCGTTCTCGGACAGAAAAGCTGGGGCGGAATTTTGTATTATGCTTATTTTAGAAATGGAATCATTAACAATTATTACTGGTGGTATCTGCCGCCGATGATCTGCATTTCTCTTTCTGTGCTGGGCTTTATGCTGGTAGCAAACAGAAGATGGCGTAAGGTGGAGGTGAAGGGATGCTAGAGCTTTGTGATCTTACAGTGCGCTTCGGAAAGGAAGGAAGCGCCAACGCAGTAGAGGAGATCAGCCTGAAAATCGAAGACAGGGAAAAGGTTTTCCTGATCGGAGAAACGGGAAGCGGAAAGAGTGTACTTCTGATGGCGATTCTCGGAATGCTTCCGGACAGTGCAGTGATCACCGGAAGGGCAGTTCTGGATGGAAGAGATATTTTGAATCTTCCGGAAAAAGAAATGCGCAGGATTCGCGGAACAAAAATTGCGTATATTCCGCAGGGAAGCGGTGAAGGAATGAATCCGCTGCTGCGCGCAGGCTACCAGATCGGAGAGCCGCGTGTGATTCATCAAAAAGAGCGGATGGCACAGGCGATCCGCGCAGCGGCAGGGCAGCTGGAACGATTTGGGCTGAAAAAGGAAGTACTGCGTCAGTATCCGCATACTTTGAGCGGTGGAATGAAGCAGAGAAGCCTGATCGTGATGGGGGTTATGGAGCAGGCTCCGGTATTGTTTGCAGATGAACCGACGAAGGGGCTTGATCCGGCACGGATTTTGCAGATCGTAGACTGCTTTGCAAAGCTGAAGGAACAGACGCTGCTGTGCGTCACACACGATCTGCGTTTTGCACAGGCAGCCGCAGAAAAAATCTGCGTCCTGTATGCTTCGCAGGCGGTGGAGTACTCAGAAAAAGAGGAGTTTTTCAAAAAACCGCTGCATCCTTATTCACAGGCGATTCTTCAGGCACTTCCGGAAAATGGTCTTCAGGTCTCGGAGGGCTTTGCTCCCCCAAGAGAAGATGCAGATGCACAGAAGGGCTGTCATTATCGGAGACGCTGTCGGTTCTGCAGTGAAAAATGCGAAGAAAAACCACCGATGTTTGAGGTCGGAACACGAAAGGTCAGGTGCTGGTTATATGCTCATCGAAGTTGAGAATCTCAGAAAACGATATGGAAGAGGAACTCCATATGTCATAGATGGAGTGTCCTTTTCGATAGAATGCGGCGAAACCGTCGGAATTATGGGCGAGAGCGGAAGCGGAAAGTCAACGATTGGGCAGATTCTGGCAGGCCTTTACCCGGCGACAGGAGGCAGTATCCGGTTTCGCGGAAAAGAGCTGAAAATACCGTATAAAAAGGAGCTGCGCAGCAAAATTCAGATTTTGTTTCAGCACCCGGAGGTATCGTTTAATCCGAGAATGAAGCTGGAGGAAAGCTTATGTGAGCCGTATCTTCTGAAAAAAAAGCCATGTGACCGCACAGAGTTTTTGAGTTATATGAAGCGGTTCGGGATTTATGAGGAACACGTAAAGCGTTATCCGGCGGAATTAAGCGGAGGAGAGCTGCAGCGTATGGCGCTGGCCCGTGCGATGCTCATGGAGCCGGAATGCCTGATTCTGGACGAACCGACGAGCATGCTCGATATGGTGTCTCAGGCACAGATGATTCGATTGCTTGAGCAGCTGCAGGCTGAGACGGGAGTGGCGTATCTGTTTATTTCACACGACCGGGAGCTGTGCCGAAAATTCTGCAGCCGGATCCACCAGCTGGAGCAGGGAAGATTTACACAGACCTGGACAAGAGCGGCCGGAAATGAATTGCAGAAGGATTTACAAGCGGCCGGAAATGAATTGCAGAAGTGATTTACAAGCGGCCGGAAATGAACTGCAGAAGTGATTTACAAGCGGCCGGAAATGAACTGCAGAAGTGACTTGCAGCAGCCGGAATATTGATACGGTTTTCCGTATGAATGATAGCAGCTTTTACAATGGGGCGGGTTGATAAAACATCAACCTTGCTCCTTTTTTGTGCAAATGATATGATTGCTGCAGAAAGAAAGCGATTAAGAAGAAAAATGTGCACATAAAAATAAAAACGCTTGATCAAAAAGGAGGATCATTATGTACAAAAAGACAGTCAGTGTTTTGATGACAGCAGCAATGGCAGGTACGATGCTGGCAGGGCTTGGCACAACGACAGCTCTGGCAGACGGAGAAAAGAGAGAAGTTAACTTCTACTATTCAACCGATATGGAGAGTACGGCAGGTGATGAGATCGCAGCGTTCAACGCATCTCAGGATGAGATCGAAGTAATCGGTCATACGATTCCGGAGAGTGATTATGACGACAAGATCAAGGTTATGACCGCAGGTGGTTCTGAAGTGGCAGATGTGATCTGGACCAGATCTCCTGCTCAGACAAATCAGTATATGGAAAATGATGCATTGGTAAATCTTGCACCGTACGCGGAGGAATCCGGCATTGACCTTACTCAGATCAAAGACACTTCCCTGAAGGGTATTACCGATGAGGACGGCGGTTTCTACGGACTGCCGGATAAGAGCACCTGCTGGATGCTGTTCTACAATAAGGATCTGTTCGATGCAAAGGGTCTGGAATACCCGATCAATATCACCTGGGATGAGTACATGGATCTTGCAGCAAGCCTGACCTCTGAGGAAGATGGAACAAAGATGTGGGGAACGTTGATTCCGAACTGGGAGATGAACCTTGGCGCAATTCCGCAGGGTACGTATCTTGATTCTGAGGATCTGACCTATACCAAGAAATATGCAGAGATCCTCCATCGTCTGTATGTAGACGATCAGAGTGCACCGGGACTTGGCGAGATGCAGTCCGGAAGCTTCGATGTATACGCATATTTCGAGACTGGCAACTACTACACAATGATCAACGGCGACTGGACCTTCCGTCTGGTACATCCAGACTTCAATTTTGGAGCAGCTCCGCTTCCGATCTTTGAGGGCGGTGAAGAAGGTGCAAGTACAGGACAGGCTTCCTTCCTGGCAATCCCGTCTACAGCAGCAAACCCGGATGACGCTTACAAATTCATCGAGTTCTACTGCACATCTGATGAGGGAACTTCCATTATCGCATCCAAGGGCGATGTTCCGGCGTACACAACAGATGCGGCTACGAAGACTTACAACGAATCAGTTACTGCTGATGGCGTAGAGTATCGTTTCAGCGCAAAGATCTACGATGAGGAGCAGCCGTATGCGGCATATGGCTCCATCACAAGTGCATTCAAGGAAGAACTGAATCTGTACCTGCTGGATGAGCAGGATCTGGACACGACCTTTGAGAACTTCGAGGAGCTGCGTGCAGAGATTCAGGAAGAATAGATTCGAACGAGAATAAAACGGATTCCGCAACTGTAACAGAGGGCTGTCGAATTTTATCGGTTTTGTGATCTTTACCGGTATTCCGATCTTTCTGGGACTGCTGATCAGCTTTACAAATTACAACGGATTCAAATGGAAATTTGTGGGCATTAAAAATTATGTAAAAATGTTTGGAAACTCACAGTTTCAGCAGGCGTTTATCAACAATCTGTTTTACTCACTGACGAGCGTGCCGCTTACGATTCTGCTTTCTTTGCTGCTTGCGCTTGCTTTAAACCGCGGAATGAAGGGAAGCTCATTTTTTAAAACAGTCGCATTTTTCCCGAATCTGACCTCCATGGTCGCAGTCGGATGTGTGGCACTGATGCTGTTCCAGCCGGTCAACGGACCGATCAACCAGGTGCTGCGTCTGCTTGGAGTGGCAGAGGACAACCTGCCGAAATGGTTTATGTCATCAAAAACCGCATTGCTTACGGTTGTGATCGTTGTTGTATGGAAGCAGGCGGGCTACTATATGATCATGTTTATCGGAGGCTTGAAAGCGATACCGGCCCATCTTTATGAGGCAGCCAAAATGGACGGTGCCAACAGCTGGCAGATGTTCTGGAATGTCACCTGGCCGATGCTTTCCCCGACTACCTTTATGGTTACGATCCTGACGATCATCGCATCCTTTCAGGTATTTGATATCATCAACGTTACGACAGAGGGCGGACCCGGACGTGCAACAAGCATACTGGTATTTAGGATCTATCAGAGCGCATTCCAGGACTGGAAGATGGGCTATGCATCTGCAATGGCATACTTCCTGTTTCTGATCATCCTTATTATTACGCTGATTCAGTGGCGCGGACAGAAAAAATGGGTGAATGTTGATTAGAGGAGGAAACCGTGATGAACAAAAAGAAAGTAAAGCCAGGCTCTGTTTTGATATTTTTATTCTGCTGTATTGTGGCTTTTACAATGATCGTACCATTCGCCTGGATGGTAAGCGCATCGTTCAAATTGAATACAGAGATCTTTGAGTATCCGATCCGGTGGATCCCGAAGGTCTTTCATATGGATAACTACGACAAGGTATGGAACAGCATTGCATTCCCAACGTATTTTATGAACACCTTAAAGCTCGCAGTCATTATTACCGTGCTTCAGCTCTTTACCTGTTCGCTGGCAGCATACGCATTTACAAAGCTGAAATTTCCGGGAAGAGATCTCATTTTCCTGGCGTATCTTGCAACGATGATGGTACCGTGGCATGCGATTATGATCCCGCAGTTCCTGGTGGTACGTACACTGGGGCTTTACAACACGCACGCAAGTCTGATCCTGATGCAGGCATTCAGTGCGTTCGGAGTGTTTATTCTGAGACAGAACATGCTGAGCATCCCGGACAGCCTTCATGAGGCAGCAAAGATTGACGGCTGCTCAACATTCGGTATCTATGCAAAGATCATTCTGCCGCTGGCAAGAAGCGGTCTTGCGATCCTGACCGTGCTCACATTCAACAACGTGTGGAACGATTATATGGGGCCGATGATCTACCTCGACAGCGACAACTTAAAGACGATCCAGATCGGACTGGCTGCATTCAAACAGCAGTATTCCACCGATTACGGCTCGATCATGGCAGGTACCGTATGCTCATTGATCCCGGTTCTGATCATATACATTCTGGGACAGAAGCAGATCATGGACGGTGTGGCCTTTACCGGCGTAAAGGGTTGATTCCAAAAGTACATAAAAAAGAATATAGGAAAAAAGTACATAAAAAAGAGTACATAAAAAGGTACATAAAATGAGTAGATAAAAAGAGTAGATAAGAAGAGCAAATAAGAAGCGTAAATGGAAAGGAAAAGGAAAAGGGAAAAGGAGAGACCTGCGATGGAAAAGAATAAGAAAAAACAGGTATACAATCCATATCTTCCGTTGTATGAATACGTGCCGGACGGAGAACCGCACGTATTCGGCGACCGGTTGTATGTATATGGAAGTCATGATCGCTTTGACGGGGAAATGTTCTGTCTGAATGATTACGTTTGCTATTCAGCACCGCTGGATCATCTGAACGACTGGAGGTACGAGGGCATTATCTTCCGAAAGGAGCAGGATCCACGCAATCAAAAAGACGGAGAGCCGGACGAGATCCCGTTTATTTACGATACAAAAGGCCGTTTTCCGGGCGGACTGAACGCACCGGGCATTCATGCACTGTGGGCACCGGATGTCGTACAGGGAAGTGACGGAAGATTTTATCTGTATTACTGCCTGGATTTTCTGCCGGAAATTGGTGTGGCAGTATGTGATACACCGGCCGGAAAATATCAATTTCTCGGCTTTGTCCGCCATGCGGACCAGACGGTGCTCGGACGGCGGACAGATGATCTTGGCCAGTTTGATCCGGGTATTTTTATCGATGAGGATGGTGAGATTTATCTTTACTCCGGAAATGCACCCATGTACCGGGAGCATATCGGAGGAAAACAGGGTTCACAGGTCATGACGCTGGAAAAGGACATGCTCACTTTGAAAACAGATCCGGTCAGACTGCTGCCGGATGTTTCGAACAGTGAAGGAACGGGATTTGAAGGCCATGAATTTTTCGAGGCGAGCTCCATCCGGAAAATAAACGGAATCTATTATCTGATCTATTCTTCAGTACTGAGCAGGGAGCTGTGCTATGCAACGAGCCGGTATCCGAACCGTGATTACAAATTTGGCGGCACACTGATCGATATCTGTGATGTCGGGATCGATGGAAGGACACCTGAGCATGCTCACAACTGCTCCGGTAATACGCACGGCAGTATTGAAAATGTTCTCGGACAGTGGTACGTATTCTATCATCGTCAGACCAACCGCTCACAGTATTCCAGACAGGGCTGTGCCGAACCGATCACGATTGCAGAGGACGGAACGATCGCACAGGTTCCGGTGACCTCCTGCGGATTAAATGGAGGTCCGCTGCGGGGCGAGGGTACATATCCGGCAGCGATCTGTTGTCAGCTCACAGGAAGGGACGGCATCCCATTTTCTGATCAGATCCGGATGAAGTGGGAGTATCCGTTTTTGACCCAGGATTTCGCAGACCGGGAGCCGGAAGTAGAGAATAGTAGTAGTATTGCTAAAGCAGAAGCTGAGCAGACTGCGGAGGATACGGTTACGCAGTATATCACAAATTTCATGGGCGGCTGTACGGCAGGCTATAAATTCTTTGATTTCAAGGCAGAAAGCAGTGTATGCGTATTGCTTCGCGGACGTGCGCATGGTACATTAAAGATAACGGCAGACGATGAAACGGGTAAAAACGTCTGCGGCGAAATACCGATACGGCTGTATGCAGAGGAATGGACCTGGGTGGATGGAACCGTCAGGATTCCGGCCGGGGTACATGCGGTGTATTTCAGATATGGAGGAAGTGGCTGGCTGGATGTCGCGTCATTTGCATTTACAATATGAAGGAAGCGGCTGGCTGGATATCGCGTCATTTGCATTTACAATATGAAGGAAGTGGCTGGCTGGATATCACCATTTGCATATACAGAAGGTTAAGGACTGCAGCAAGATGCAAGAAGGAGGATACAGATGGAACAGAAGCAGCTAAAGCAGCTCCTTTTGGAGCTTTCACTTGAGGAAAAGGCCGGACAGCTTGTCCAGCTGATGGGCAATTTTTATGAGACGGACGTGGAAAGTGTGCTGACCGGACCGGGAAAAAATCTTGGTCTGACCGAGGAAAACATCCAGCTGGCCGGTTCGATTCTCGGTACGTACGGGGCAGAGACATTGAAGAAAATCCAGAGCGCTTATATGGAGCAGCACCCACATCGCATTCCGCTTCTGTTTATGATGGATGTGATCCACGGAATGAAGACAATCTTCACGATGCCGCTTGCACAGGCAGCCTCCTTTGAACCGGAAATGACAGAAAAATGTGCATCCGCAGCGGCGAAGGAGGCTGCGGCGAGCGGACTTCATGTGACCTTTTCTCCGATGGCGGATCTGGTGCGTGATGCGAGATGGGGACGTGTGATGGAATCGTGCGGCGAGGATCCGTATGTGATCGGAAAATTTACGCAGGCACAGGTAAAAGGCTTTCAGGGCGAGGATATGGGTGCACCGGGAAAGATATGTGCATGTGTGAAGCACTTTGCAGGATACGGAGCACCGGTGGCCGGAAGAGAATACAATACCGTTGAGCTTTGTGAGCATACGTTCCGTGATTTTTATATGAAAGGCTATGAGGCAGGAATTGAGGCAGGGGCTGGGATGGTCATGACCTCCTTTAATACTCTGAACGGGATTCCGGCAACGGTCAACCAAAAGCTGATGCGCACCATCCTGCGCGGAGAGCTCGGCTTTGACGGTGTATTGATCTCGGATTTCGCGGCGATTCAGGAGACAATTGCGCACGGATACAGTGAAAATGAGGAAAAAGCAGCACAAAATGCGCTGGAATGCGGTGTTGACATTGATATGATGACCGGTGTATACGCGGGAAAGCTTACGGAACTGGTAAAAAAGGGCGTGATCAGCGAAGCGCTTCTTGATGAGAGCGTCTGGCGTGTTCTGAAACTGAAAAACAGACTTGGCTTATTTGAAAATCCGTATAAGGATGCAGATGCGGAGGCAGAAGCGCAGCTTTTGCTGTGCCAGGCGCACCGGGAGCTGGCAAGGGAGGCGGCGGCCAAATCCTTTGTACTTCTGAAAAACGACGGGATACTGCCGGTTTGTCCGGAAAAAGCACAAAAGGTGGCGTTTATCGGTCCGTACGTAAATCGAAAAGAGATGATCAGCAGCTGGGCGATCACCGGAGATACAGATCCGTGCGTGACGATCAGGGAGGCGGCAGAGGAGCTGTTTGATAAGGCCGGGACTGCTTATCTGGAGGGCAGCCCGATTCTGGATCGTGGCTACGCGGCCCGTGCATTTCGCGGAAGGGTAGAAAAGGAGTATACAGAAGAAGAGGAAAACGCATTGCTGCAGGAGGCAGTTGCGGCTGCAAAAGCGGCAGATCTCGTGATCCTGCCCCTGGGAGAGCATTTTATGCAGTCGGGAGAAGCCGCAAGCCGTGCGATGCTGGATCTTCCGGAAGTACAGATGCGTCTTTTAAGAGCTGTATCAGAGGTGAATGAGAATATCGTGACCGTTCTCTTTAATGGGCGTCCGCTTGATCTTCGGGAAGTGAGCAGCCGTTCAAAGGCCGTACTGGAGGTATGGTTTCCGGGTACGGAAGGCGGCCATGCGATTCTTGACGTACTGACCGGAAAGAAGGAGCCGGGCGGCCGTCTGCCGATCTCATTTCCATACTGTGTCGGACAGGTTCCGATCTCTTACAATGCGTATGCGACCGGGCGGCCGGATGATCCGGACGGAGGGGACAAATTCAAATCCAGATATCTGGATATTCCGAACACTCCGCTGTATCCGTTCGGATACGGGATGGGCTACACAGGATTTGAGGTATCGCCTGTGAGGCTGGATATAGGTAAAATAGCAGAAAATGGTAAAATAAAAGCTGCTGTAACCCTGAAAAACATTGGAGAGCACATCGGTACCGAAACACTTCAGCTCTATATTCAGGACGTATCAGCCAGTGTCGTGCGTCCGGTAAAGGAACTGAAGGGCTTTTTGAAGGTGACACTTGCGCCCGGGGAAGAACGGGAGATATCGTTTGAGATCAAAGAGTCGATGCTTCGGTTCCTGCGTGCAGATGGAACGGTAGGCAGCGAACCGGGAACATTCCGGGTATGGATTGCAAAGGACAGCACCCAGGGGGAGCCTGCGGAATTTATCCTTATATAGCATCCAAGCCGTCCTGATTGCATTATTTTACGGTTTTGTTATAAATAAATTTCCTCATCGTAAATGAAGATATTCCAGGACATGCAGGTGGTTCAGCATAGAAATGAGCTCCTGCATGTTGCTTTTGCCGAACTTTTTCAAAATGGTGTGGATCTGAGATGATGAGGAATATTATATCAGCAAGATCGTGGACTATCAGGAGGAAGGGCTTTTGCTGGAACTCAATGATTATCTTGCCAGAAGCCCGCTCGATACAACGGCCTACGGAAACATGTTTGGTACGTATGCGATTGATGACCGGTATTATGGACTTCCGACAAGATGCACCTGCTGGGTGCTGTATTATAACAAGGATCTGTTTGACGAAGCAGGAATCGCTTATCCGGAACAGATGACCTGGGACGAATACGCATCTCTTGCAAAGCAGCTGACAAACGATAAGACGGGTGAGGACAAGGTATGGGGCGGTTATTTTGCGGACTGGTGCTACCAGTATGCTGGGGTACAGCGGAAAAATTATCTGTATGACGATGATATTTCCGATACGCTGGAAGGGCTGCAGATGCTGAACCGCTTTTACAACATCGACAAAAGCCATGCGCCGCTGGCCGATGTAATGAAGACCTCCGATGACTATCTTCAGTTTTTTGAGGATGGAAATGTGGCAATGATGCCGCAGGGTGAGTGGGTGGCAGGTCTGATCATGGAAGATGTGCGGAACGGACGGAAAACAGCGGACTGGGATATTGCACCGATGCCGATCTTTGAGGGACAGGATCCGTACAGCACATGGGGACAGTACCAGTTTGCCGGAATCGCATCGAAGAGCAGACATCCGGAGGAAGCCTTTGAATTTCTCTCCTGGCTTTGCGGGGAAGGCGGTGCGCAGATCATCGCGGGAAGCGGCAATATCAGTGGCTATATGAACGATGAAATTCAGGAGATCTACCGCGACAGCCTGCAGGGCAAAAATGCAGACGTTTTTTTCAAAAGCCAGCGCGTGCTCGAAAGCCCGCCGCGCCCGGAATACAATGAGATACTCGCTGCATTTACTGACATTGCGGAAGAATATCTGCTGCAGAACATCACCTTTGAAGAGGCGAGGGCAAAGCTGGAAGCAAAGCGTCAGGAGCTGTATGCCAGATAAAACAGCCTGCCCGTGATTTGCGCAGCGAAAAACTTTCTCCGATTTTCCATCAGTGCAATGTTGTCGGGGGGAGGAGAATGTGATATAGTAGAACTATATTGGTGTCAGAGGAAAGGTGAAAAGAGCAGTAACAGTCCACGGCATCAAAATATGTTATTGTCCATCGCCCAATAATGAATGCGGATTGCGAATATCTGCTTTGACGGTAACGCTGGACAGCAACAAATATTATAAAAATGGCAGGAGAGGTAGAATGTATAACGAAGAGTATAAGCGCTGGATGGCAGCAGACCTTGAAGATGCAGACTTGAAGCCGGAATTATCCAGAATCGAAGGAAATGAAGACGAAATAAAGGAGCGCTTCGCCGTAGCACTGAAGTTTGGCACCGCAGGACTGCGCGGCGTGCTCGGTGCAGGTACGAACCGTATGAATATCTACGTGGTTCGTCAGGCGACACAGGGACTGGCCAACTGGGTGAAGACACAGGGCGGCACACAGACCGTGGCAATCAGCTATGACAGCCGTCTCAAGAGCGATATATTTGCAAAGACAGCAGCAGGTGTGCTGGCTGCAAACGGTATCCACGTGCGGATCTACGATGCGCTGATGCCGGTACCGGCACTTTCCTTTGCGACCCGTTACTACAACTGCAACGCAGGAATCATGGTGACAGCATCCCACAACCCTGCAAAATACAACGGCTATAAGGCATACGGTCCGGATGGCTGCCAGATGACCGATGATGCAGCTGCGATCGTTTATGAGGAGATCCAGAAGACAGATGTGCTTACCGGAGCAAAATACATGTCCTTTGCACAGGGAGTAGAGGAAGGACTGATCCGTTTTGTTCAGGATGACTGCAAGAAGGCACTTTATGAGGCAATCGAGTCCCGCCAGGTAAGACCGGGCCTTTGCAGCAGCGCCGGACTGAAGCTTGTCTACAGCCCGCTGAACGGTTCCGGACTCGTACCGGTGACCCAGGTATTAAAAGACATCGGAATCACCGATATCACGATCGTACCGGAACAGGAATATCCAAACGGTTACTTTACGACCTGCAGTTATCCGAATCCGGAAATTTTCGCAGCGCTGGAGCAGGGACTGAACCTCGCAAAAGAAACAGGTGCGGATCTGATGCTTGCGACTGACCCGGATGCAGACCGTGTCGGCATCGCAATGAAATGCCCGGACGGCTCCTATGAGCTTGTCAGCGGAAATGAAGTCGGTGTACTTCTTCTTGATTATATCTGTGCAGGCCGCATTGAAAAGGGCACTATGCCGGAGAAGGCAGTCGCAGTGAAATCTATCGTATCCACACCGCTTGCAGATGCAGTGGCCGCTCATTACGGAGTAGAGCTTCGCAATGTGCTGACCGGCTTCAAGTGGATCGGTGATCAGATCGCACAGCTTGAGGCAGCCGGCGAGGTAGACCGTTTTATCTTCGGCTTTGAAGAGAGCTACGGTTATCTGGCAGGCCCGTACGTGCGTGACAAGGACGCAGTCATCGGTTCCATGCTGATCTGTGAAATGGCTGCTTACTACCGCAGCATCGGAAGCTCCTTAAAGCAGCGGATGGAAGAGATCTACGCACAGTATGGCCGTTATTACAACAAGATCGACAGCTTCGAATTCCCTGGACTGAGCGGAATGGACAAGATGGCAGGCATCATGCAGAAGCTTCGTGAGCAGCCGCTGACAGAGATCGCAGGCTATGCGGTGACGTGCGTGACGGATTATACAAAGCCTGAAGAGACAGGACTTCCGGCCGCTAACGTGCTGATCTACAGACTGGAAAACGGTGCAACGGTAGTCGTTCGTCCGTCCGGTACTGAGCCGAAGATCAAGATATACTACACGACACTTGGCAAGGATCTGGCAGAGGCACAGGCAGAAAAAGACAAGCTGGCAGCAGCGGTAGAGCCGATCATGGCATAAAAGCTGTCAGGAATACTACTGACAGGGATATTATTGTTGGGAATACTACTGTCGGGGATATTACTGATAGGAATACTACTGACAGAGATATTAATGGATACGAATTCACGCATTGTTTACAGAAGCGTGAGTCATCTCGACTGAGATAAAACAGAGAAACTCAGTGGCGCGTGCAAAACGGATCTTCCCGTTCCGTTTTCGCCATATGTCTGGAAACGAAGTTGTTTCATGTTCAAAGGCACCCGGAGTTCCTCTGTTTTTCGTGTGCTTACAGAACAACGAATCAGATGAAACAAAAAAGGACAAACGAGAGGTCCGGAGAGGAAAAACAAATGAACAACTGGAACGAAGTAATGCTGGTGCCGGAGTTTAATGAACAGGGCGTGGCCTGTTATCGTCTTGACGGCGGCGATTATCTGAATGAATATTACATTCTGTCAGAGGCTGAGACGCGAAAGCTGCTTAATACACCGGAGGTGGTCGGGTATGAGGTGTACAACTGCCTGATCCAGTCGACCTCACAGATGCTGTATTACCTGAAAGAGCAGAAAAAGGTAACGACGGCAAATATCCTGTCGATTTTGCGTGGCGCACTGAATTATCCATTGGAGGAGAGCTGCTACCGTGAGCACATCCGCGTGCATGATATCAGCTTCTTATCAAGTGAGCGCGTCTTCGCAAACGAGGAGATCGCAGGACTGGAGATCAAATACAGCAAGCTGACCATGGTGCCGGACAGCACATTGATGATCGGTGACATCATTGCGAGCGGCGAGACGCTGATCCACTGCCTGCGCTATGTGACTGATTTTTACCGGGAACACGGCGCAAAGTTGCGTAATATCATCATCTTTACGATCGGCGGCACGAAGGGAATCGACCTCCTCGAAAAGCTTACCGGTGAGATCCGTGAATTCTGGCCGGAGTTTGAGGGCTTTATCGCCGTTTATTACGAAGGAATTTTCAGTACGTATCAGGATAAGGGCGTCTCCGGCATCAACCTGCCGGACGTGGATTTCTACTGGAAGGGCGGTATCGTGGCACCGGAATTCCGCCGCGAGACACTTTCCATGTGCACACCGCTGTTTGAAAAATGTATTATTTATGATGGAGGTGCAAGACGGTACGAGATCCATGAGCATGTGGAAGAGGTACTGGAATTCTGGAATGGTATTAAGGAAAGAGCAGACCAGATCGATTTTGAGAAGCTGCTGGAAGAAAAGCTTGGTTATCCGCTTCCAATCAGCTACGAAGAATGGCTGCATGCAAACCACTACGAAAAAATCCGTCCGGAGGACACCAGATGGCTGTATCGCCAGGAACAGGGCTATGTAGAGAGCATGAAGGGTACCTGCTTAAAAGAGCTGGCAAAACAGCGCATTGCCGAGTTTACCGGCGCGCTGAGGAAGTATATTCTGTAAGCGAACTGAACCGGGCAGCTATCATGCCCTTCAGCCATAAAGAGCAACAAAATAAAGAGCAACAAAAATAAAGAACAACAAAAATAAAGAATAACAAAAGGATTCCGAGAGTACATCAAAGGGAAAGAGAGAAAAAAATGAGTAAACAAACAGAAACAACAGTAACTGACGTCGATTACGCAGAAACCGCCGTCCCGGCAGAGGGACGGCGTGGATTCGTCACCATGTTCATGATCATGCTTGGCTTCACCTTCTTTTCAGCCAGCATGTGGGCCGGCCAGGAGATGGCCGCAGGCCTTGATTTTTGGGGCTTTGTCAAAGCGCTGATTCTTGGCGGCGTGATCCTTGGCATATATACCGGACTTTTGGGCTATGTCGGTGCGAAGACAGGTCTGAGCATGGATCTGCTTGCAAGAAAGGCATTCGGAGAGCGCGGCTCCTGTATCTCATCAGCCATGATCAGCTTTACACAGATCGGCTGGTTTGGCGTAGGCGTGGCAATGTTTGCACTTCCGGTATCAAAAGAGCTGCTTGGCGGAAGTGAAGCTGCTATGTGGATCCTTGTGATCCTGGCAGGCGGCTGTATGACAGCCTCCGCTTACTTCGGAATTGAATCACTGACGATCATCAGCTACATCGCAGTTCCGCTGGTAGGTATCCTCGGTACAGTGGCAATGGTGATGGCAGTAAGCCGCGGAGACGGTACGATCATCGATCAGTTTGCCGTATCAAGCGGAAGCCTGAGCGTGATCGGAGGAGCAGGACTCGTGATCGGTTCCTTCGTTTCAGGAGGTACCGCAACTCCGAACTTTACCCGCTTTGCAAAGGATGCAAAGACAGGTACGGTCGCAACAGTCGTAGCCTTCTTCCTCGGAAATTCGCTGATGTTCTTCTTCGGAGCGATCGCCTATATTTTCGTGGGCGGAAATGATATCTTTGAGGTAATGCTCCGTCTTGGCCTGTTTCAGCTGGCAGTCATCGTTCTTGGCCTGAACATCTGGACAACAAACGACAACGCACTGTACTCCGCAGGACTTGGCCTTGCAAATATCTTCCATCAGAAGAAAAAGCCGATGGTTCTTGTGTCCGGCATCATCGGAACGGTGCTTTCCGTATGGCTTTACAACAACTTCTGCGGCTGGCTGAACATCCTGAACTGTACACTTCCGCCGGTCGGCATCATCCTTGTGATGTCCTACTTTATGAACCGGGAAGCCTATGAAAAACATGCAGAAGAGAAAAATCCGGTCAATGTCAACTGGTTTGCAGTCGGGGGCGTGATCCTCGGAGCCATTGTGGCAAATGTCCTGAATTGGGGTATCGCATCCATCAACGGAATGGCGGTAGCAGCCATCTGCTATGTAATCGGATGGTTTGTGCATAAGAAGTAAGGCATAAAACCACTCCTGTGCCAGAGCGTGGTTTCAGGCTTTTGCTCCTGGCATCTTTATACAGAAAAACTCCGAAGTAATGAGATGAATTACTTCGGAGTTTTTTTGGCGTTACAGAGAAGTCCCATTTTGCAAGCCCTTTATGGGATGCATCTTCATGATCAACAGATACGTCGTTGTTGCCGTGACTGCGCCGATTCCGTCCGCGATCGGTTCCGCATAAAAGGAGCTCGTCGCGCCAAATGCAAAAGGCAGCAGGCAGGCGCAGGCGAAATACAGCGTTTTGCGGAAAAGCGAGAGCGTCAGGGAGACCTTCGGCTTCCCAAGCGCCGTAAGTGAGTCCACAAACGTATACTGAAATGCCAGCGGAACGATCATCAGAGTATACGTGCGGATCGCCCAGGAAGAAAGGCGGATCTGCTCTGCGTCAGACGTAAAGATCCGGACAAATGCACCCGGCACGATGCGTGAAACCACGAACATAAAGCCGGTAAAGCAAATACAAAGTGTCAGTACACACCGTACCGTCTGGTGAATCCGCTCCGGCTTGGCGGCCCCGTAATTAAAGCTGATCAGCGGCTGGCTGCCGCCTGTAATTCCGATCATCGGCGAGGTGATCAGCATCAGATAGCTCTGCGCAATCGTCGCACAGGTGATCAGCATATCACCCCTGGCACCGCCGTGGTACTGCAGCATCGTATTTAAAGCGATCAATAAGATGCTGTCCGTGGCAAGGATCAGAAACGGCGAGAAACCAAATGAGAGGACACTTTGTACGATAGCCTTTGAAGGCCTGCGAAGGCGCAGCAAAACAGGCATTGATTTTCGCAGCAGGATCAGAAGCACGAAAGCACACGATGCGATCTGCGCGATCACGGTCGCGATCGCGGCGCCTGCGATGCCAAGATCAAGACCAAATAAAAAGACCGGATCCAAAATCAGGTTCAGTACCGCACCGATCAGAGTGGTCGCCATGCCAAGTGCCGGGAAGCCCTGCGCCGTGATAAAATAATTCATTCCGGCGCCGAGCAGAGCAAAAAAAGTGCCGCAGGTGTAGATCGTCAGATACGTGTCTGCATACGGAAACGTCTCCGCACTTGCGCCGAACCACCACAAAAGCCGGCTTTTCAGAAGCAGAAATAGAATCGTAAGCGCCGCCGAAAATCCCATCAGAAGAGAAAAACAGCTTCCGAGAATCTGCTCTGCCTGCGAGTGGTTTTTCTGCCCGAGCCGCATCGAAAACAGAATTGAGCCGCCGATTCCGATCAAAGTGGCAAAAGAAGACAGGAGCGTAACGATCGGCGCACACACCCCTGCGCCCGCCAGCGCAGTCTGTCCGTTCACCGGAAGATTTCCGATAAAAATGCGGTCTGCAATGCTGTAAAAGACATTTACAAACTGCGCGACCATAAACGGCACCGAGACGCGCAGCACAAGAGCCGGAATCGGATCCCGGCCGAAATCATTTGTATGTTTTTTCTTATGTGACATGATAAATACCTCCGAGTGATATCAATGTACTCTCGGAGTCTTTCCTGCACTTGCTTTTGTGGCCGATTTTCTGCCAGTCGCACACAAATTTCATCAACGTACACACCGTGTACGCCTCAGAAATTTGTGCACACCTGACAAAAAAT